>TARA_B100000963_G_scaffold130297_1_pt1 | contig 41617 bp, 30 predicted proteins | sample TARA_B100000963 | Tara Oceans TARA_B100000963 (sample SAMEA2622097) | marine metagenome | biome: marine biome (ENVO:00000447); feature: surface water layer (ENVO:00002042); material: "saline water (ENVO:00002010), including plankton (ENVO:xxxxxxxx)" | depth 5 m | reverse complement strand
AATCACTTTTTAGGAATAGGAATCATATTTATCGGAATATATTTAGTGAATAAAAAATAGTCTTTTTACTATTTTTCTAATTCATAGATTGAATACATAAAAAAAGTTAGTTCTCAAAAAATCGAACATAAAAGTTCGAAATAAAGACCAAGAGTATAAAAAAATTTAGAGAATATCTATGTATTATTAAAGAACTCAAGAAAATTATTGATACTATTGATAAAAAATGTTGCAAAAAAAACTAGTCAATTTAAAAGAGATATCATTTTGTCTTTTAATAAATATTATTATTTTATTTAATCGACTATTTTTGTAATATGATAGAAATTTTTAATAAAAAAGATCAAGCATACGGAGAGTTTAATAATGGAGAAATTATTGAAAATAAACCAATTGGATTCCCAACTGACAATGGACCTCTTTTACCATATTCAAATATATTTTACTGGGCTTACGCTGAAGCAAAAGTTGACAGCACAATAGGAATTCACCCACACAAAGGATTTGAAATTATAACATTTGTTTTAGAGGGAAGTATAAAGCACTATGACACGTTAGTTAATAAATGGATAAAACTATATAAAGGTGATGTGCAAATTATCAAAGCTAGATCTGGAATCTCTCATTCAGAATTTTTAAAGAAAAACAGTTCAATATTTCAAATTTGGCTTGACCCTAATATTTACAAAAGCATATATAAATCACCCGAATATAAAGACTACAAATCAAATTTTTTTAAAAGTACAAATGAAAAGAAAATATTTATTGGTAATGATTCCTCAATAAAAATAGATACTGAAAATGTTGAAATATTTGAATTAAAGCTAGACGAAGATGTTAAATTAGATTTAAATACAAAAAAATATTATTCTATTTATGTTTTGGAAGGTGATCTATTAATAAATGATAAAGAAATAACTTGTCATGATTTTATTAAAATTTCAAACGTTGAAAAAATATTAATTAAAATTGTTACTAAGAGTAAATTATTTATTTTATCTTCTCCATTAAATGTATCCTATGAAACTTATAAATAATTTACTAAAAATCCAAATAAGTTGAAAATATTTATGCAAAAACTCATTTAATTATTTATTTTTAAATTAATAAAATATATGAGTTAATGAATTCTAATTAATACAACTGATTAAACAGTTAATAATTATGACAAACAAAAAATTTAATTTTAATGTATCTTTTTCAATACAACTTTCAATACAAGTAGACAAGTTGTGGACAATAATTTCATCAAAAAGAAATTTAGAATTATATCATCCGTTTTGCAAAAAAAATATTTCTATCAAATGGCCAGGAATTAATTCTGTAGATGAGATACATTATTATAACGGTGATATTTATAAAAGAACATTTATTAACTGGATTGAAAATATTGGCTATGACTTATATATTTCAAAAAAAAACTCCAATAGCTCTCTTGTAAAATGGAGAATAAAAAAAGACAATAGCAATAGTATACTAACAATAAAAATATATCCCTATTTGTTTAACACAAATAATAAATTTATCAACTTTCTTCCATTTTACTTATTTGTTAAGCCCATACTTTACAATTATCTCAGCAAAATAGGAAAAGGTTTAATATATCATATTAAAACAAAACAAAAAGTCAACAAAAACCAATTTGGAAGTCATATATGGTTTTCATAATACCTATACTTAACAAATTTATTTTTATTATTTAAGTTAAAAAAACTAATACAAATCACATAATTAAATTTACAAGAACTTAACACTAAGTGTTATAATTACACTTATAACTTTGTATATTTGCATAATATGACTGAAATTTCTAAAATAGGTGTTCTTACTTCTGGAGGAGATTCTCCTGGAATGAACGCAGCTATAAGGTCACTTGTAAGATCAGCAGAATTTAATAATTTTGATGTTGTTGGTGTGCAAAGAGGTTTTCAAGGGTTAATTGAAGGTTGTTTTGAACAATTAGAGATGCGCTCAGTAAGTAATATACTAGGTAATGGAGGTACTTTTTTACGTTCTGCCAGATCTCCAGAATTTTTAGATAAAAAAAATCGTATTATCGCTCATAAACAATTACAACAACATAATATGGATGCCTTAGTTGTAATTGGGGGTAATGGCTCCCTAACTGGAGCAAGCGTTTTTTCGCATGAGTTTAATATACCAGTAATTGGAATACCTGCTTCGATAGATAACGACGTGTTTGGTACAGACTACTCAATTGGATATAATACAGCGCTAGAAACTATCGTTGAATCAGTAGACAAAATTAGAGATACTGCCAACTCTCATAATAGACTTTTTTTTATTGAAGTTATGGGAAGAAAATCAGGAAATCTAGCTCTTAATGCTAGCCTTGCTTCTGGCGCATGTTTTGTAATTCTTCCTGAAAAGAAATTTGAGTTAATCGATTTAGTAAAACGCTTAGAGGATAACAAAAAAAGAAATAAAGAATCAAGTATTGTAATTGTAGCAGAGGGAAATAACTATGGCCCATCTTATAAGATAGCAGAAGATTTGAGTAAAGTTTATTCAGCATATGAGTCAAAAGTGACTATACTTGGACACATTCAAAGAGGAGGAAAACCTACTTCTTTTGATAGAATACTAGCAAGTCAACTAGGAATGGCAGCAATAGAATCATTAAAACTAAAAAAGTACAATACAATAGTTGGATTAGTCAATAACTCTTTGATTAATTTACCAATCTCGGAAGTTATTAATTCAACAAACCAACTTAGCAGTGACTTGTATAGATTAAACAAAATAATATCAAGGTAATGAAATTAAAATTAGGAATTAACGGCTTTGGAAGAATTGGGAGATGTATTTTTAGACAACTTGTAGAAAACAAAAATATAACAATTGTTGCAATCAACGATTTAACTGACCCCTCAACATTAGCACACTTACTAAAATATGACTCAACTCATGGAGTTTTAAATGCAGACATTTGCGTTCAAAATTCTAAACTTATTGTCAATAAAAAAAGTATTCAAATTTTTTCAAAATCTAGCCCAAAAGAAATCCCTTGGAAAGATCTAGATGTTGATATTGTAATTGAGTCAACAGGTAGATTTACAAAAAAAGAGGATGCTCTCGCTCATATAGATGGAGGGGCTAAAAAAGTTATAATTTCAGCTCCATCACAAGATGCAAAAACCGTTGTTTTAGGAGTAAATGAAGAAATATTAAATAATGAAGACCATATAGTTTCTAATGCTAGTTGTACAACAAATTGTTTAGCACCAATAGCAAAAATAATTGATCAGCAATTCAATATTGTTAGAGGATATATGACTACTACTCATGCCTTTACAGCAGATCAAAGACTTCAAGATTCTCCTCATAAAGATTTAAGAAGAGGTCGTTCAGCTACTAATGCAATTATACCAACTAAGACTGGCGCAGCAATAGCAGTTGGAAAAGTACTACCGAATTTAAATGGAAAATTAGATGGTATTTCTTTAAGAGTACCTGTTATCTGTGGATCAATCGTTGATTTTGTGTGTGAAGTTAAAATCTCAACGTCAGCCAAAGAAGTAAACAATGTTATTGAGGATTATATAATTGAAAATAATCTTTCTAATATAGTGGCTGTTTGTAATGAACCTATTGTATCTTCTGACATTATTGGAATGACAGAATCAGCTATTGTTGATTCAGCTCTAACAAGTGTTAATGAAAAAATTATCAAATTGCTTATTTGGTACGACAATGAATCGGCTTACTCAAAAAGACTTATAGAACTTGCTGAATTGTTAATGAGCTACAAAAATAATGCGAATTAATTTTAAAAAATGAGCAGCAGCTATTTAATGAAATTACTGTTTAATAATTTTAAAATCTTTCGTTTCTTTCAAAGTGATTATTTTAACAAAATAAGTTCCTGGCTCAAAAGAAGAAATATTTATCATATCGTAGTTTAATAAATCTGACTTTTGAAGCACTACTTTACCATGAATATCTAATATTAAAATATCCTGAGCTTTAGTACCTTCAAACAAAATATAAAAATCATTAGAAGTTGGATTAGGAAATAATTGTATTGCATATTGTGAAAATAAGTTATCAGTATTTAATGTACTAGTAATTGTATAGCAATCTGAGATTACTGAGCAATCATTTAATGTTAATTCTACTGCATAATCACCAGAATTTTGTGTTATTAAAATAGGATTTGTTTCAGAAACAATTGGAGCAAAATTATTGTTGCAGTCTAACCATTGGTACATTATTCCTGTTCCAACTGATTGAGTCATCAAAGTTGAGTCATCAACTACAAGAACATTAGCATCTATATTAGTAATTGTTAAATCAAGACTTACAATACTATCACAACCAACTGCATTTGTTAATGTATATGTTGCTGTATTATTAGATGATGTATATGTATTTCCATCAATCCATGTATAACTATCACATACATGCATAAAATCTGTAAAAAAAGAAGAGAAGTTAACTGTTAAGTCAAGATTAATTATACTATCGCATCCAATTACATTAACAAACGTGTCAGTAGCTAAATTATTAGAAGATATATATGTATTTCCATCAGTCCATGTATAACTATCACAAGAGGTAATTATATCAGTACTATAATTTGTATTACAAACACAATCTGAATCATCCCCATTCAAACTTAAAGCATCAAACTCTACGTCTCCACTTGAAAACTGAAACTTAACCGCTCTATCAAATGTAACAGCAGCAACAGTTATACTATTTGAGCCTAGTGTCAATGCTACTGGATTTCCAAAAAATGCATTACCATTAGCTACAGTTTTATAAACCCTTACATTAGCTCCTCCTACTGGTAATGATGTTATATTCATAGTAAATGTTTGTGCAGCTTGACTTGCTACTCCATCAGCCAAAGTTGTGGCTACAAGCACATGTTGCCAGTTTGCATTAGATCCTATAATAAAATCATCACAATCACTAATCAAGGAAGTAGAAGATGGTGGTGATGTAATAACACAGCCTGAATTAACCCCATTTAAACTCAATGCATCAAACTCTATATCTCCACTAGAAAACTGAAATTTAACTGCTCTATCAAATGTAACAGCAGCAACAGTTACACTATTTGAGCCTAGTGTCAATGCCACTGGATTTCCAAAGAATGCATTACCATTAGCTACAGTTTTATATACTCGTACATTAGCTCCTCCTGCAGGTAATGATGTTACATTGATAGTAAATGTTTGTGCATTTTGGCTAGCTGCTCCAGAGTCAACAGTTGTAGCTATAAGGACATATGGCCAAGCTGTTGGACCTGAAACAAAATCATCACAATCACTTATTAATGATGAATTTTGAGTAAATACATTAAAAGAAATATTTGTGCATACAATCAAAAAAAATATCTTAAATTTTTGAAACATTGGATTTTTTTTCATTATAAATCATTAGATTTTTTGATATCTCAAGATTATTTTTGATTCTTGTTAGATTCTTTATAAATTTTAGGTTCATTATAAACTCTTTTAATAACAACATCAGTCATTTTTTTCATTTCTTCAATCGAACCATCATCTTTGTATTCTACTCTTAGTTCTTGAAGCTCTTTTTTTAAATCTTCAATTAGTTCAGGTGATGCTTCTGCGTAAATATTATTCATTTCATTTGGATCTGTTTTTAAATCATACAATTCCCATTCATCCATTGAGTAGTAGAAATGCATAAGCTTATATCTGTCTGTTTTAATTCCATAGTGAGGTTGAACCTTGTGCCATATTGGCCACTCATAATAGTGATAGTAAACAGATTTTCTTTGGTTTTCTTTATCTCCCTCAAATACTCCTTTAAAACTTTTACCTTGCATTTCAGAAGGGACTTTAATGCCAGCCATATCTAGGAGAGTAGGAGCAAAATCGACGTTCATTACCATAGCATCTGAAACAGTGCCTGGATCAATAGTTCTTGGATTTTTAATTACAAAAGGCATTCTAAAAGATTCTTCGTACATCCATCTTTTATCGAACCATCCGTGCTCTCCAAGATAAAATCCTTGATCAGAAGTATAAACTACAATTGTATTTTCACTCAATCCATTTTCTTCTAAATAATCTAAAACACTACCAACTGCTCTATCAATACCAGCAACACATCTCAAATAATCTTTTATGTAAGTTTGGAATTTCCAATATTTAAGAGCATCTCCTGTTAATGTATCACTAGGAGACCAATACTGACCCTTATCTCCAAAGGCGAGCCAACGCAAGGAATCTTTTCTTGATAGCCCTGGAGGAGGTATTTGTTTCATATCTCTCCTATTGAGATGTCTACCAATTTCCATCATATTTTCACTTGCTGCAATTCTCCCCTCATAATCATCATTAAAAGTCTCGGGAAGTGGAAAGTCAAAATCAGTAAAAAGGTCATGGTACATAGAGTCTGGCCTCCAGTCTCTATGTGGTGCCTTGAACTGATACAACAACATAAAAGGCTTGGTAGTATCACGCTTAGATAACCAATCTAAACAATCATTCTCTATCGCTTGGGTTACGTGAAGCTTGTTTTCGACTACAGTGTCTGTTCCGTTGATACAAAACTGAGGTTTGTAATAAGTACCTTGTCCGCCCCAATTTATTAAAACTTTTGAGTAATCGAAACCTGTCGGAGTTGTGCCTAGATGCCATTTTCCGATAACTGCAGTTTGATAACCGTTTTTTTGAAAAACTTTTGGAAATGTAATTTGTTCTCCATTAAAGTCACCTCCGTCAACATTTTTATAAAACCCATTAACATGTGAAAATTTACCAGTTAATATTGAAGCTCTACTTGGACCACATATAGAGTTTGTACAGTAAACTGCATCCATTCTAGCTCCTTCTTTTGCTATTCTGTCTATATTTGGTGTAGGTGCAAGTTCACTTACCTCAGATCCATATGCACTAACGGCTTGATAAGCATGATCATCAGCCATAATATATATAATATTTAAAGGCTTATTTTCTTGCGATTTATTCGAATTATTGTCTTGTTTTTTATCATTATTGCATGCACTCATAAAGAATAGTATTAGAAATGAAATACTTAATACTTTAAAAAAACTATAAAATTTCATATTTAAGTTATTTATTAATAATTATTTTGTAGTATTTAAATCTAAAAGCATAAAATAATTACTTTTAGAAACAAGTAATTTTTTGGTTATTAAAACCACTAAATTAAATAATTAAACTAAGTTGTCAATAACAAAAATATAAAACTTGAAAATATATATCTGTTATTTACTTTTTTTATTGAGTATTCATTCTTTAGCACAAGACTCACCAAATTTTTTATGGCTTGTCTGCGAAGATCAATCCTTATTTTTCTCTATATACGGAGATTCTAATGCATATACGCCAAATTTAGATCAGCTAGCTAATGATGGAATTGTTTATCAAAATTGCTATACTCCATCTCCAGTTTGTGCCCCTAGTAGAAGTAGTTTAATAACAGGAATGTATCCTACGACACTAGGTACACATCATATGAGGGCCTATAAAAAAATAGTAAAAAATAAATCAATGAATATACATAATTTGCTTCCTTATTATAGTCCTAGGCCCAAAAAACCAGTTCAATTTTTTACTGAAACACTAAGAGAAAATGGATATTACTGCACAAACAACTCCAAGGAGGATTACAACATGATAACCTCTCCATTAGCATGGGATGAAAGTAGTAAAGAAGCACATTGGAGAAATAGACAAGTTGGGCAACCCTTTTTTTCTGTTTTTAATTTTAATGTAACTCATGAATCTAATGTTTGGATGAATGAAAGTTTATATTCCAAAAATGAGTTGGAAAGTATCTTAGTTCCAAATATATTTCCCGATCATTTGTCAATTAGAGGCGATATTTTAACAAACTATAAAAATATTGAAAAATTAGACGAACAAATAGGTCTAATCATAAATCAGCTCAAAGAGGATAGTCTATATGAAAATACTATTATATTTTTCTTCAGTGACAATGGAGGGCCATTTCCAAGATATAAACGATCTATTTACGAAACTGGTATTCGTGTTCCAATGATTGCAAAATGGATAAATGATAGTTGCAGGGGAAACACATCGCAACTTATTAGTTTTGTTGATTTTGCTCCTACAATAATTGATGCAGCAAATGTGAAAGCAAAATTTTCATTTGAAGGTGTTTCTTTTTTTAAAAAAGATCAAAGAAAATATGTTTACTCAGCTACAGATCGTTTTGATGCAAATATAGATATGCGCAGAAGTATCAGAGGTGGAAATTTTAAACTAATTTATAATGGTGATACCACAACTCCAGCATATAGAGAAGTTGATTACCGTCAACAAATGAAAACTATGAAAGTTTTAGATTCTCTTAATCGAGAAAAAAAGCTTAACACTTTTTTTTCAGATTGGTTCAATAAAAATAAAAATCGTTTTGAGTTATACGAAGTAACAGTTGATTACTTTGAAACAAATAATCTAATTAATAATCCAAAATACGATCAAGTTTACAAAAATCTCAAATATTATTTGTTAGAATGGATTAATGATTCTGATTTTGGTAATATGAGCGAGTTTACTATGCTAGAATCAATGTTTTCTAGTTCGATGTCTGTTCCAAAACTAAATACACCAAAACTTTTGACTAGTAATTCGGAATATATTATTGAATCAAATAACTTAAATACATCAGTGGGTTGGCGAAATGAAAATGAAAAAGTTTGGAAGATATATACTGAAAATAAAATAATTCATCCTAAAAAAAATTTTGAAATATTGCTCTTTCGACCTGGCTATGAGATTTTGATAAAAAACTTTAAAAATTAATTAAACTATTTTTATTCGACTAGAAAGGGTATATTAGCAACAGAGCTTTGTCCTTTTGCATTTTTTACAAAGGCAAATATTCGGTAAGCTCCTTTTTTCTTTGGAATTATAAAAATAAGTTCATCATTATTTTGCTTAACTATTTCAAGCTTTATTGGTTCAGGTGATATTTGTTTATCTCCACCAATTTTAGTGCTGAAAGCTTCTGGATACAAAATGTATTCTACTATTACTTTTTTGTTGTTGTATTTACTAATATCAATTTTCAAAGTTGCTTTTGTCGAAGATGCTAAAATATGGTCTTTTCTCCACCCAATATCTTGTAATGAAATATCTCTAATTGATGGGGCTCTCGAATCAGGCCATTTTCCTGTCCAACAAAACTGCATAACATCAACAGCTTCTGTTGGATTACCATTACTTAGAAACATTCCGTGCCAAGTAGCTGTTGATTCTTGCTTTTGTCCCCATAGAAAACAGTAACTTCCTAAACAACGCTCCTTGTCCTTTTCAATTAAGTCTTTATATCTTCTTAATCGCTGATCCGCTTTCAGTCCGTTTGGAGGTTCTACTTTAGCTTTCCATGAGGTTTTTTTAGCCTCAAATGGTCCATTTACTCCCCATTCAGATACGATATAAGGTTTATCCCAATTAAACTTTCTTAAATTGGCTCCAGCATTCTCAATTGACCCATAAACATTTAAACCCAAAATATCAACACTTGGACAATATTTTTTAATATAAAATGCTTTTGATGGGTCTACACCAGCAATTACAGTCATTGTAGGATGATTTGGATCCACTTCCTTTATAAATTTAGCAATAATCTCTATAGTTTGCCAAACTTTAAAATTACTATATCTGAGGTCAACTTCATTTCCAATAGCCCATACTAACAGTGCTGGGTGATCCTTATATTTTAAAACCTCGTTTTTAAGAAATTCGATTTGACCTTTAACAGCATACTCATCATTATAATCCATACCGCTTCTTTCGGGTCTTACATGTAATCCAAGAGTTACTGTGAGACCATAATGATGAGCAGAATCTAAGTATGCCTTGTTGTTGGTACTCCAAACTCTAATTGAGTTAGCTCCAGATTGAACTAATAAATCAAAATGATCTTTCGCCCCTGCTCCTTTAATGTAGTATGGGATACTGTTTCTTTGTAATTCAAAATTACCTAATTCATTAATTACTATATCCACCTTACTAGCTTGAGGATATACTATGTTACCTAAAAACATAGTAAATAATAGAGAGTACAATAAACTTATATTCCTTTCCATTTGGTTGGTTTTTTTGGATTTCCGCGAAATTCAATGATCTGAAAGTCACCTATTTCAAATTGTTTTCCTTCTATTACTCTAAATCTAATTTCCTTTAGTTCATCCCATCTAAATTCGCTATGTCCAACTAATGATTTAAGAGGAAGAATAGCTTCAAATACTCCATTTCCCCTATCAATAAAATTAGTTTCATTTAATGTTTTTTGTAATCTTCTTTTATCTCCTTTATATGCAAATAAAAAAGCTTGAAGTGTAGGTAACTCTTTTGCTTTTAATTTAAATACTAAAGCCGATGTAGTATAAATGGATGATATATCAACACGCATCCAATTGTGAGGTGAAAAACCAAAAACGTTCCATGGCTTTAATTCTGATTTATTTAAATCAACTACTACGCTTTCATTTTTAAATGAGTCTCCAAATTTTAAAGTCGAAGAATATCGGTTGTTGATACCCCACCAATGTTCTTTTCCTATTCCAACTGATATTGGATGAGATTTGAATACCTTTATAAAGGTATCATTAGTTTTCTTATAATTATGTTCGTGTGGTACAATTATAATATTGTCAATATGTAAGTCTCCTTTTCTTTGAAATTCAAGACGCATCTCTTTAATATTGTTCATGTTGACATTTCGCTTTTTATAGTTGAATACACTTAAAGGAATCCGAATTCTTCTCCATTGAGTATCAATTTTTCCTCCTTCAAGGTTCAAATAATTTATATTTGCTCTACATTGTTTTCCTGCATAATCAACTAGAATAAAAAACATGGGCACAGTAGATAGCTGACCTGTGTCAATACGAACACGGAGCTCTATTGCAGTAGATTCTAAGATAGGGGTAAGATTTTTACCTTTATAATTTCCCCATTTGAAACCTATTCCTACATAATTACATTTTGATGCGTCCCACTTTATGTGAAGATGATCATTACCGATATAGCTATTAGTATTACTAAAGGATACTTGCTTACAATTATTATTTTTCACACCCCACAACCCATTTTCTTTAGAATTGGTAAAAAGTTTTTTATAAGGAAATTGTTCAAACGCTGAAAAAGATTTTGAAGGTTCATACATGCTAACTTCGTTCATATATCCGCAAGAAAAACCACAAAAAATAAAAAATATTAATAATGTATGAGAAGTTAACTTCATTATTGATCTAATAAGCTAGAGTTTGTTGTAAATATAATATGATCTATATCAGCCCTAACATCTTTTCCAAAGTTTTCAGGACAAATTGGATTTCCTGCTGATGAAGGACATGCTTGACATGATATTCGAATTGCTCTAATATCATTTGGATTCATATTAAAATTAATATCTTGGTTGTTTGGTGATACAGGTTCAAAATCAGAATATCTAAAAGACTTCATCTTCCACCCATTCCAATCTACTGGAATCTTCATTTTGTAAACTTCCATTGTTGATTCAAATAAATCAGAAGCATTATTACTAAGATTTTCATTAAAAGGGGTAACTGTTTCTTCTGAAATTAAAATGTTTATAAACTGACCAGTGTGTAAATCTTCTAAATCAGAAAGTATACCAATATTTATGAACAAGTTATCAGAATTTTGACTAACATCATTTATATTAACAGGAAGATCAATGTTACCTAATACCCAGTCCCAGTTAACTCTACCTCCCATTTTAAAATAATAATTTCCAAGAAGTGGATTGTCATTTGCTAATGAAAAGGTCATACCACCACCATCTGTATTATAATAAACAAGGCCTTCATCGGGTAAACCATCTTCAAAACCTTCAAACCAGATACCATTTTCATAGGATTTTGTTGATACAATATTTATAGTATCTCTTATTGTATCAACTTCATTTTCAAAAGTCAACTCGATAGCACATTCTTCTGCAGAAAAAAACGGAAGCTCTGACGGTCCTCCTCTCCAGATAATTGTATTTGAATCAATTATTTCCGAAAATCCTGTAATTTCTTTGTAAGCATTTGTACTCAATCCTAAAATAGCAATTTTCCATTTAACTGGCTTGTTAAATTCACAATGAAAACTAACTTGTTCATTATTTAAAAAACTAGGGTTTTTATTTATTGTTTCAAGTGACTTTATTATCTCAAAATCTCCGTATAAGTTTTCAATTGATGGTCCTTCAAATTCAATTTTTGTACAACTATAGAAGGAAAAAATTAAGACAAGTAAAAAAATAAGATTTGTTTTTATATTCATAATTTAACTGATAAAATTAATAAAAGTCTATTGTATTTATAATTTAGATAATTTTGATCAAAAGAGGTCATACCCCACCAGCTGTAATTAAGTTTAGCATATAGATTTTTCTTAAATTTGTAAAGCATTCCAACAGACAGCATATGATCTTTTTGATCTACGTCTGTTAATGTAAAATAAGAGATATTACCATAATTATCTCGCTGCGTTACAAACTCATTACCCTTAGCATTTAACTGCTTGTAGGATGCTTGAATGAAAAACTTTTTGATCAATTCTGCGTTTATTGATGCATTCGTATGGTGACTAAAAAAGTTTATTTTAGAAACATCTTTACCACCTCTTTGTGTGATTTCATTTTCAGAAGAAGCTGAAATAGTTAATTTTTTTTGCCAATTTAAAAATTCATGCAAATTAATTTTTAAAAATCCACTAATCAATCCAAATTTTCTTTTTTCTGATGTCCCCTGACCAATTGCTTCTTTAAAAAAACCAGAGTTGAATTTAGCATGAAATAAGTTATTTTTATTATTCATTATAGCTTTCATATGAACTCCAATTCTATTTGGTGTAGCATCTCCGTAAGGAAGTATATTTGAATAAATAGGATTAAAGGCCATGAGAACACTTGATAAATCTTGATTATACAACTGATCGTCAGTAACTATATCAAACATGGATGGGGGTCTTATCAAAGACATGTTAGTGTAAAATGGATAGATAGTGTTTCTATTAATATCGTCATAATTAAGACGCCTAGTCTGGGCACCAGCACTTCTAAAATTTGGATCTACGTAACGAAAACCCAATGTTAAGAATAGTGATGAATCTTGCTTACTAAATTTATTTTCTAAATCAAAATACATACCTTTTGTATCATTGGATATAGAATCTAAAACAGCATTTTCAAGCTCGGTATGCAACCAATATCTTTTTGAAAAGCCAGTTTGTAAAGTTTGTTGAATATGATAATTTTCACTATTATAACTATGAATTAGTGATATATCATATACAGGGTTTCTTACAGAAATATTTTTAGTTCCACTAGATGCTAATTCAAATAGGTTCACATAGTTTGTTGATAATTTAAGTCTCTTGTTTATATTTGAGAGTATTGATCCACCTGAATATATGAGGTCACTTGAATAATTAGATTTATTTATCTGAAAAGAGCCACGGGGTCTAGTAACAAAAAAATCTATGTCTAGATTTCTTATAAATCGATCAAATTTAAAAGAAAAATCGGTTTGAATTCCTTGCAGACGCCATCTATTTTCATTATAAAAATTTTCATAATGAATAATGTCACGATAAAACTTTAACATATCATTTTCGTGAACCGAAAGTTCCTCATCATAATTATAAAGAGTAAATTTAGATTGCTTAAGAAAAAGATCCCCAACGCTAAAACGAATCTTATTATTTATTACACCTTTAGCCTTAAGTTGCCTTACATTTATTTCTGTTCCTGAACCAAAAAAACTTCCAAATGAATTACGAATTCTCAATTGTGCAAAAATTTCAATATTCTGAATTGGATTTACATGTGTATTTAGATCTAATAGATTATAGCCACTTGATGTATTCTTTGCTGATATTGTATCATCTATTAAACTCTTGTCTAAAGCATCTCTGGTAAAATAAGAGCGAGAAAATCCGTCGAACCAAATATTTTCATTCATCTGCGCATGTAGACCAAAAGTTGAAAAAAAGATTGCTAAAAAAACTGGTAATTGTATTAATTTTCTTTTCATAGTTAAAAATTTATTTTTAATTCAAGCATCATTTCCCATCCCTTCAAATGGTTTTCTATAAAATTCGGATCAAAGTATCGATATTGGTTGTAACGATAAAATAGCATAGCATTTTGACCAATTTTATAATCTACTCCAAAGCCAAAAAGTGTATTCTTTTGGTTTCTAAAATTAGTATACCTATACAGATTGTCAAAGCCTAACATCTCAAAAAAGGTATTTGTTGATGTAGCTTGTGGACTATCTCCTTTGTCAGTAGAAGAATTACCTAATATTTTTTCTATACCATAACTTAAAACAAGTGCAGATTTCTCACTTAGTTCAATACTGAAATCAATTTCTTCACTAAACTGACTAATTAGTGCTTGTTTTCCAATTTTCGGAAAAAAACTAAAATCTTTTTGGCAAGTATTAAAACGAGTCAAACAAAATAAATAATAATTTTTTCCAAAAATCTTATTATTGTACTTGGCTTGAAATTCAATCGTGTTGAAGAACTTTTTAAAATTTGTAAGTCCAGCAATAGATGTATCAATGATATTTACATTTTCAAATACACCTCTATATGTCGAGTTTAGCGCATTGTAGGGACCCCAGTTTTGTGCAAATACATAAATTCTAGATAGTGTTTGGCTATTTACATTATGTATATAAGATAATGCTGAATACGAAGTATCAATTTCAGCAAATACACCAATACCTCCATTAAGCTTAAGTTGACCTAAAGATAGATCTGCATTTATAGAAATACCTTGTCGATTATTTACAGGATAACCAAGTCCAACTATTGGACTTTGATAAGGAGTTCTGACTGTTGTCCCTACCCCTTCTACATTTGGAAATACATCAAGAACAGATGTATTTAAAAAATTTCCAGTAACATTAACAAATTGCGGTGATATTCTGTAAAGCTGCATATTAATTGGCACTTTTAATGTTTTTGCAGTTTTAACATTCAAAAGAATTGCCTCGCCATATCCAAGTTTATTAATAGGATCTTTGTATTTACCTATTCCCAGCTCCATTTGAACTTGTATTTTTTTCCATTTCTTGTCGAATTCAAAAGTGTGAATGAAATAATTTCTTCTTTCTCCACCTAATGAGTCTGTATCTGCCCATGAGGAAAGATAATTATAAGCTACTTTTAAATTAGTATTTAAAGTGTTTTTAAGTTGAAAAGAGCTTGTAAAGTTGTCACCACTCTCAAGCAAAGAACGATTGAAAGTACTTTTACCGATTACACTTTTCAAAGAAAAATTAAGTGGAAGTTTTGATCCTTGAATAAATATTCCTTGAAAAGCACGACTTCCATATCTAATTCCCTGATCAACTAAGCCGCTCTTATAATAGTTAGAATAACGATCAATTGGTGTTTTGTTTAGAGGAGTTTGAGGCCTTCTTTCATATATACTAATTCTGTTAAATGAATGATTTCCCCAAACAGTAAGTCGACTTTGTCTATACCATGAAACACCACCTGACTTTAAATTAAAAGTTCCATGTTTAGTCGAAATTGAGGTAGATAAATTTAATCCAAGATTTAATGTTAGAGGTTGTGTAAAATCTGATGAAGATCCTTTATATAAACTATTGAGCATGAAATCTGCCCCAAAAGTGATTTTTTCTTTTGTTTTTCCATTTAGTTTTAAAAGAAACATTGGTTCTCTGTAAGAATCACCTGAACTAATCATTAGTGTTTTACCACTATTGTTAGGAAATGTCTCTTGTTGATTACGAACAAAGCCTAAAAACCTATAATAACCCAAAAATGATATTGAAGTTGATTGGTTCTTAGAACTCAAAATATTACTACTAAAAGATTTGTGATAAATTGATGTATCTTGGCTAAAAGAAGACCCCACCCACATGAAAAATATGATCAAGATTAATCCTCTCATAATGTACAAGAAGTAAAATTTTTACTAAATTAATAATTAAAATTGTAAGTCAAGATATTATAGTGTGATATTTACACTAAGATTTTAATCTTATAAGAAGTTTTAATAATTTGAATTAATTTCTTTTAGTGGTGTATTTTTCCAAGTGATTCCCTCTTGCCATTTTGGAGCATTTACCTCAATAAGATAACCATCTAATATTTTTTCTAATTCTTTTGCTTTCTCTTTCTTTTGATTAGCTAAATTTAATTTTTCCATTTTGTCTTTAACTAAATTAAAAAGAAGAATTGATTTGTCATCCTGAAATTTTATTAACTTATAATCCCCAAGTCGCACTACCGAATGTGGTCTTTTCAAAGCAATACCATTTTTGTAAGGAACGTGAAAGAAAATACCCGCCACAGATCTTTTAACTTGTTTGATATTTTTATTTAAAAGTATTGGCGCTATACTACCTCCATCAACCTTAGTTAACTCCACTGTTTTATTACCAGCTAGATCTAAAATTGTTGGTAAAATATCAGAACCTGAGACAGGTACAGCTGACTCAGAACCATTATTAATACCAGGTCCAGAAATAATAAGTGGGACTCGCACACCCCCCTCATAAGCATCCCATTTACCCCTACTTAATGGGTAATTATAGCTTTTTTCATACTTCTTAGCTCCAGGAATATTGGGAACTGAACCATTATCAGACATGTATATTATATATGTATTATCTTCAATTCCAAGTTCTTTTATTTTTTGTAATAAAATTCCTAGCCCTTCATCCAACTCAAAAGTCATTGCAGCAAATCCTGGATTTTTTTTATGTAAACCTTGCTGTTTTTCTTTAAATTTTTTGTAATTTTTTTCTTTTGATTCAATATTTGTATGAACAGCATAATGTGAAATTTGCAGATAAAAAGGTCTTTTTTCAGATTTACAAGATGTAATGAATTTAATTGCCTTGTCTGTTAAAGAAAAAATATACTTAGGATCTTTTTTAAAGACATTTTCCCATTGATTTTTGTTATTTTCAAAATTACCATCCTTATTTTTGGTAGGGCCATCACTTACATCATAACCTAGAACAGAAGGATTGCTTCCCATTCCCCATTTACCAAAATGAGCTGTCTTATATTTATTATTAACTTTTTTTAGAGCTTTTGGAATACTTATAAATCCATCATGATCAATATGATCCGTATTCATACCTACGCGAATCAATGAAAGCCTCGCAGGAGTTTTGCCGAACTGAATACTATATCTTGATGGCGCACAAACAGGCGCACTCGCATATGCATCAGAAAAACGCATTCCTTTTTGTGCAAGTATCTCTAAGTTTGGTGTTTCGAAATAATCACTTACTGAACCCGGTTCATTGGACATCATCTGAACTGATGTCCCATTCCAGCCCTGATCGTCAGAAAGTATAAATATAAAATTAGGTGAACGGAGGCGAGTATTTTTTGTCGTTTCAATTGACTTACAAGACAATAGAAACAAAACACTAAAAAGCAAAAAATAAATTTTAATATCTTTTTTGTAAAAATTTTGGACGTAATAGTAATGCATGCTTATTTGGCATTTATTTTAAAGTTAAATTATTCATTTTTATAATACAATATTTCACCGTTTAAGTCATGTAAATCACCATAAGTAATATTTTTGGCTTTTTGCATAAGTTTAGCATTTTCAAATTGTCTACCAAGACCTTCAGGTTTTATTGAAGCATCCAAAATTCTTTTTTCAATCATCAATTTTAAAGAGTCCATTATATCTTGATATTTTTTATTATTTGCTATATTAATAAGTTCGTTTTTGTCGTTGTGATGGTCATATAGCTCGTATCCTAGTTCACCATCAACCCCCCACTTTGTAAGTCTATAACGTTTAGTTTTTATTGAATATCCATTACGCCATCTTGTTAGCGCGCTTTCACGAACCGTTGCATTTACATTTTTAATTATTGGAACTAGACTTTTTCCAACAACATGCTTAGGTGTTGTAATACCTGCTAGATCCATAAGAGTAGGATATAAGTCTATTAACTCAACTGGACTATTAGATTTCTTATCTTTGTTTCTTATTCCTGGATAAGAAATTATTAAAGGAACTCGAGTTGAATTTTCAAATAATGTTTGCTTTTGCCAGTGACCATGCTCACCCAGATGGTAACCATGATCAGAAGTAAATACTACAACTGTATTTGCATCTAGTCCTGTAGCTTTTAAATGATCAATAATTCTGCCAACTTGAGCATCTACAAATGAAATGGTTGCGTAATAAGCCTCTTTAATTTCTTGAGCTTTATCTTTTTCAAGATTAATTTGATTCTTTTTTGCTCTTATTGACTTGACTGCAGGCTCTGGTAAAGTCGTTAAGTAATCATTGGATATTTCTGGTATATGGATTTGTTCTCTGTTATAAAGATCAAAATATTTCTTTGGCGCAACAAAAGGAGTATGAGGTCTGAAAAAACCAACTGCTAAAAAAAATGGTATATCTTTTGCAGCAAAATCATCAAGTTTTTTAATTGCTTCGCTTGTCGCAATACCATCAGTTTGTTCATTGTCATCACCATCAGCAGCTAGCCAACTTAGTGTCCCCCCATATTTCCTTGGCGATAATGTATTAATTTTATATTCTTCTAATTTATCTCTTCCGTATGGATTTACGGTTTGGTCCCAAGAGTAAATATCATCATTTCCAGATGTTCCAATGGCGCTCGGGTTATCATAATGAAACATTTTACCAATACGAACTGATTGATAACCCTGCTGTCTAAAACGCTGCCCCATAGTAATTACATCAGGTATAGAATTTCTGAGATTCATATTATTTTTAGTGATCTTAGTTTGATTACTGTACATGCCAGTCATAAATGATGCACGTGATGGTCCGCACAAAGGATATTGATTATGAGCATTTTCAAATAGTATTCCTCTTTTAGCAAGTCGATCAATATTGGGTGTTTTTACAACTAAATTTTTGTAAGCTCCTAAGTCACAGTTCAAATCGTCTGCAATAATCAATAACACATTTAGTTTTCTAGAAGATTGTGTAATTGTTTTATCACTTGACTTTTCTATTTGTGAACTTAAAGAATAACTACAAATACAAAATAGAACAATAAATGAATGAACATTTGCAAAATTTTTAATGAATAAAAAAAATGTAAATAAACTTATCTTTTGTTGATTATAATTTTTCTTGATATCCATTCTTTTTTTACAAGACAACTTAAAAAATAGACAGAATTTTTTAGTTGTGTAGTTTGAATTCTTAAGTTGCTTTCTTGTGGTACCATTTTAAAAACAACTTTACCTGAAAGTTCTTTAATTACTAGTGTTTCGATTGGATCAGCAGACTCTATGAATATATCGCCATTTGAAGGGTTTGGAAAAATATTTAATGATTCATTAATATGTGATAGTATATTAATTGAAGTTGTGTTGTCAATACAATCAGAATCTACTCCATTTAAACTCAAAGCATCAAATTCAACATTTCCACTTGAAAATTGAAATTTGACTGCTCTATCAAAAGTTACTGCTGACACGGTAATAGTGTTAGGGCCTAGTGTTAAAGGTATTGGGTTTCCAAAAAAATCATTTCCATTAGCTACAGTTTTATAAACTCTATAATTTGCTCCGGCTGGAGGCAAAGACGTTACATTCATTTCAAATGTTTGAGATCCTTGACTAACTAAACCAGAATCAATAGTTGTTGCAACTAATATATGAGGCCAATTTTGATTAGGGCCAGAAATAAAATCATTACAGTTAGCTATCAAAGAAGTTGATGATGGCGGTAAAACAATAACACAGTCTGAACTTTCACCGTTTAAGCTTAAAGCATTAAATTCTACATCTCCGCTAGAGAATTGAAATTTTACCGCTCTATCAAAAGAAACTGCAGATACCGTAATGGAATTATAACCAAGTGTTAAAGCAACTGGATTTCCAAAAAAATCATTTCCATTTGCTACTGTTTTATATACTCTTACATTAGCACCACCAGCTGGTAGAGATGTTATATTAATGCTGTATGTTTGAGCCGCATGACTAGATGTGCCAGAATCAATAGTTGTTGCGACCAGAACATAAGGCCAGGCAGTGGCACTACCAACAACGAAGTCACTACAAGTATTAATTAAAGAAGTATTTTGAGCAGATATATTAAAAGTACTAAATGTTAAGAAAACTAATATTAAAAGAATTTTAACTTTTTTAAATATTTGCTTTAAATGTTTGCAATAATTAATGCAGATTAAATTCATAAATAAACTTTTTTATGATTTAAATATCATTAAATCAAAATTAAAATAATTTTAGAAAAAAACAAAAGAATAAAAATAAATTAAAGTACTTCATAATAATTATTTTAAAATTAAAATATTATTGTGCGGCATTAATTTGACTTTAATTATTTTTCTTATTTATATTTTTTACACATCTAAATCCTACATGAAACAAAGAACTTTCAGGTGAAGAAGCTGAACGAGCAGAAAGTCTGAAACCATGACAATAATTTGGATTACATAAAAAGGACCCTCCTCTTTGGGCCTTACCTTGAAGATCAGCTGGAAATATTTGCGAATTACCTTCATAGGGTAAATGCCAATTATAACACCATTCCCAAACATTACCTGACATATCAAAAATACCTAGAGAGTTTGAATCAAAATATCCAATTGGAGAGGTATATTTAAATCCATCTTGAAGGCCAATTGAATCTGGATATCCATAACTCCAAGTGTTACTCATATACTTATTATCCACTACTAATTCATTGCCCCAATAATACAGTTGATTTTTCTTTTCACCTCTTTCACTGGCAGCAAACTCCCATTGAACCTCTGTTGGAAGTGTTTTATTATAGAATTCACAATACGCACAAGCATCATTCCAACTAACTTGAGTCACAGGATGATTTTCTTGAGCAATTATTTTAGACTTACCGAGCGGAAACTGCCAAGTTGCACCATCTAGCAATTTCCATATATCAACTGAATCATCGTACACAATCGCATTGCCAAATTTTTCTGCTTCTGTAATATAGTTACTTGAATCAATAAATTTTCTAAAATCCTCTACAGTTACAAGATTTTTATCAATTAAAAAACTTTGAATTACAACTTCACGTTCAGGTTTTTCTCTTTCTAGCCCTGTACTGCTTCCAAAAATAAACTTACCGCCCAAAACGAATACCATTTGATTAGTATCGTACAATTCAACAGCATTTGAAATAATATCTTTTTCATTAATATTATTTACAATATAAAATTTTTCATTTGTAATATTATTGGTATCAGGGGTTTTAATTTTTTCTGAAATAACATCATTGTCAATACTATTTTTTGTTTTTTTTGATGAATTATCACAACTTGAAAAAATAATCATAGAAATTAGAAGTATAATTTTTAAAGACGATAACATAAAAGGAAATTAAAGAATTTAAATTTATATTGTAAATATAAGATACATTTTAAAATTTACTAGTGTTTTTTCTAAATGACTTTTTTTATTTAATTTTGATTGTATGTTAATGTCGCTATTCTCCTTCATAATTACAAAAAAAACTATATTAATTGCATTGTCGATATTATTTATAGCAGATTCTAAAGCTGAAGTATATTATGTTAGTAGCTCTCAGGGAAATGACTCAAACAACGGATTAAGTATTCAATCACCATTTAAATCTATTGAAAAGCTTAACACCATGCAGTTCAATGCTGGAGACACAATTTATTTTAAATCTGGTGATTACTGGAAAGGGATGTTTTGGATAAAGGGCTCAGGATCGTATACAAATCCTATTGTTATTGATGTTTATGGTGGCAACATTAGGCCAATTATTAATGGATTTGGTTATCAAGCATCTATTTTAATTTTTAATGATCAACATATTTACATTAACAATTTAGAACTTTATAATTCGTTTTCTCATCTTGATTCTATTGGCACGACAACAATTTCAGCTGAAACTCCCGACATATTTTTGAACGGTCCAAATAACTCATGGACAAATGTATATACAGCTTGTGAAATAGGAGACGGAAATAATGGGGCACAACAAATATTCAGTATTAATGTAACCAATTTACCTCCACAAGGAGCAAATTACAGAATTGCAAGAACTGTAGCTAATCAAAATTGGTATTTTTCTCCTGCTCAACCTCTATCTTTGGGACCAAACACGATTACAGTGAACTCAGTAAATTTTGATAGAACTGTAAAGTTTCAATTCAGCTCTGGTGCAGTTGAGTTTGATGCAATTTCTTTAAATGGTCAAAATATGTATGGTGGTTCAGCAAAAAAACTGACTGGATTCGGTGGAGAAGAAAATTCTTGGGGTTCTGGAAAAAATGTTCGTTTTGGCATTAAAGTTGTTGCGTCAACACAAGATCTTGAAAACTTTTCTTTTAATAATCTTTATATTCACGATATTTATCCAACTCCAACCTTAAATAGTAATATTCACAAGGGATATGGTATCAAGTTAGAAACTCAGTCAGACATCAACTCTGGAATATTAAATACAATATCAAATATTAGACTCGTAAATACTACAATTACACAAACTGGACATTATGGATTTTGGATTAAATCATTGGGACTTGTTGGAATAGATTCTGTAAAAAATAATCAAATTATTATTGAAAATTGTGTGTTTGAACATACAGGAGGTTCAGGATTTGTTCCTAATAAGAGTGAAAACGTGCTAGTACAAAATTGTATTTTTAACCATACAGGCTCATCTCTTGATAATAGAATGTGGAAACGAGGCAGTGGCATGTGGCCTTTTGACTGCAAAGACGTTATCGCTCAACATAATAAGTTTATGAATGCACATGGTCCTATGGATTCATACGGATCTCACATTGATTATGGAAACGAGAACGTAGTATTTCAATATAATTACAGCTATAATAATGAAGGAGGATTTGCCGAAATTTTAGGAGATAATATTAACTGTGGTTACCGCTACAATATTAGTGTAAATGATGGTTATAGAGAAGATCCAAATGGAATTCCTTGGGACAAAAAGGGTAAAATATTTTGGGTTTCTAATTTTTGTGGTCAAAACCCAATTAGATGCCCAAACGTTGGCACCTTCATTTATAACAATACCATTTTCGTAAATGACACATTAAATCCAGAAATTTATTTTTGGCCTAATATCGGCGATGTTCATGTATATAACAATTTGATTGTAGCTGGTCAATACGGTGAAATTATTCCTACACTTATCGAAAATGACTTTAATGAGCTTTATATAAGTAATAATCTGTTTTATGATTCCACACGAATAAACTTAGATGATGACTTAAAAAATAATGCAATTTATGCTGATCCCTTGTTATTTAACACAGTTAGTGTAGGGGTAAATAATCCTCAACTGTATAAAACACAAAACAATAGTCCGGCTATTGGAAACGGCTTTTTAATTAATGGAAGTAATGACTCAACCAATTATCTTGAGCATAACGGTGGTTTAGATTATTTTGGAAATAGTGTATCGCATAACTCGCCTTCTAATATAGGAGCATATAATGGATTTGGAACTGTGGATATTTTATCGCAAAATGTAGGTGATTTAAAAATTTTCCCTAGCGTTACTAATAATTATGTTAATATATCTATACAAAACTTCACAGGACCTATACAGACAGAAATATACACGCTAGGTGGAGAATTAGCAGATATTCAGAAAGGTAATAAACTTTCATTTGAAAAGCTTAAATCTGCAGTTTATTTCTGTGTAGTAGTTTATCAAGAAAAGAAAAAGACAATAAAAATAATAAAGCTTTAATTCATCTATAATATTTTTTAGATATAAAAATAACTATATGTTTAATTTTGATTATTCTTATTTATCCCTTCCTAAAAAGTTTCATAGTATTACACAACCAAGTTCTTGTCCATTTCCTGAAATTTTTCTACTAAACCAAAAACTCATTAACAAATTTAATCTTCAACTTACTCAAAAAAAAATACTTGATGTACTGTTTGAGAAAAATAACTACAAAAAATCTTTTGCACAAAATTATGCCGGACATCAGTTTGGATACTTTACTAAACTAGGCGATGGACGAGCAATAATTATAGGAGAACATTTATTAAAGAACAACCTTAGAATAGATATTCAATTGAAAGGAGCAGGATTAACTAAATACTCTAGAAATGGAGATGGGAAAGCTACCTTAAGATCAATGATTAGAGAGTATCTTATAAGCGAAGCTATGCACTATTTAAATATTTCATCATCAAGAAGTCTTGCTGTTATTAAATCTGGTGAATCAATATTAAGACAAAATTTGGAAGATGGTGGCGTCTTAGTAAGAATGATGAAAAGCCATATTAGAATTGGTACATTTGAATATGCGTCATATTTTGGCTCAAGTAAAGATTTAAAGCATCTAACGTCATATACAATAAATAGGTTATATCCTCACATCAGTAATTCTGAAAATCCACCTTTAGCCTTACTAAATACTGTTATGAATAAACAAATTGATTTAGTTGTAAATTGGATGCGTGTTGGATTCATTCATGGAGTTATGAACACGGACAACACCTCAATTTCAGCAGAATCTTTTGACTATGGACCATGTGCTTTTATAAACTCATATAATCCAAGTAAAGTTTATAGCTCTATTGATCATAATGGCAGATACGCATTTGGAAATCAACCAAAAGTTATAAAATGGAATATATGCAGATTTGCAGAATCTCTTATTCCTATAATTAATGAAAATAAAAAAATTGCAATTGAGCTAGCTCAATCTGTTATTGACAAATTTGATAGTATTTGGAAAAAAAAATATTATTCAATGATGCTCAACAAAATCGGAATTTTCGAGAATAAAAAATCTTTACATTCATTAATTGATGAACTTCTGTCTATTATGGAAAATAATAATATGGACTTTACAAATACATTTTGGTATTTATCGCAACAAAAAATATCAAAAACTCAATTTAATAGTGATTCAAATTTTGTTCTGTGGCAAAAAAAATGGAATAATTATATAAAAAAAATGTCTTGTCTAAAGGAATCTAAGCAAATAATGAAAAAAAATAATCCAATAATTATACCAAGAAATCATGTTGTCAATGAAGTAATTGAAAAAGCAATGAATGGAAATACAGATTCTTTGAATAAACTTTTAAAAGCATTAACAAAACCTTATCAAAAACAAGAGGGAATTCATGAATACACAACTCCTCCAAATTCTCATATTGATGCATGCTTTCAAACTTATTGTGGAACCTAAAAAAAATCTTTAGTAATTTAAATGAAAAGGCAACAAAAAGAAGCGTAATTTTTAGTAAAGTATTCTCTTATTTTCTTTCGTACTTACAGCAATAATGTAGATTGTTATAAATATCATCATCTGCTCTATAATTTTCAGTATCATAGCCTATATCTGCTATAGCCTTTTGTATTATGTCTGTGTTGGTTTTAGAAGTTAAAAACTTAACCTTAATAATTCCTTTCTTGCTATTCCATCTTGCATATTTTACTCCTTCAATAGATTCCGCGGCATTTTCAATTAAAGATTTGCACATATTACAATTACCCCAAACCTTAAATGTTTCTCTTTGATACTTCTTATTTTGTGAAAAGGAAGTATTTATAATAAAAATGCAAAAAATTAAAAAAACTACTTTTTTCATAATGCTAATATAATAAAATTATATGTCATAAGTGTATAAGTATGCTGGCTTGTGTCTTACTCCTTCTTGCTTTTCATTAGTTTTTCTAATTACATCTATTTTTGAAATATTTTTTCTGAAATTTCTTTTGTCTAATTTTTCATCTAAAAGAATTTCATATAAATTTTGTAATTGTGATAATGTAAACTTTGAAGGAAGTAAATTAGAAATCAACTTGTGATCTATTTGTTCTCTCAAATATTCAATTCCATAACTTAGGATATGATTATGATCAAAAGCCAAATCATTAGATACATCTTTTATATCTATCCACTCTGCTTGAAAAGCAAAAGATGAAGCCTGAGGATTATATTCTTCCATGTTTACTAATGCAATATATCCGATAGTTACAACTCTCTCTTTTGGCTTTTTTCTATATAACCTTAGCCATGACTGATCTTTTTTTTGCTTGGTTCTTTTGGGGTTTCCAAAAGCGTGAAATTGTTTCAAATAAATATTTTCTAAAGAAGTTAAACTTTTTAGAATTCTTTTACCTCCTTCCAATAAATCCTCATCATATTTTAATAAGTCTCCTGGCAAAGCATATTGATAATCATTATTTTTATTAATGATTTTCTTTATTAGTAACACTTTCAGTTTTTGATCATTATCAAAACCAAGTATAACACAGTCAATGGATAAGTTAATCGGAATCATAATTATTTATTTAACATAAAAAGGAAAATTAGCAGTAGCAACATTATTAAAACCATCATATGCATATATAAAAAATCTATATGCTCCTTTTTTTCGAGGAGCTTTTATTTTAATGTCATTGTTAGTTTGATTAATAATACTAAATGAAACTGGTTCTGGTGTTTTTTCAAAATCACCTCCAGATTTTTTATCATTACTTTCAGGCATTAACTCAAAAAAATATGATAAACTATCATTATCTAAATCAATTACATCAAATGTAAAATGACATTCTTTTTTTCTTTTAATTTTCACACTTGCAACTGACTTGTAACCATTTAACTCAAAGTAATTTATTATTGGAGCTGAATTTTTTTTATTTATTTTCCAATAGCTATTTAAAATATCAACACTTTGAGTCGCATTTCCATTTTTTGTGAAAATCCCATACCAGGTCGGTGTTTGTTCTTGCTTATAACCCCACAAAAAAGCATAACTTCCAAGACATAGTGTACTATCTTGTTCAATTGCTTGATATGCTTGATCTCTAAATTCAGCTTTTTCTTTACTTGAGGCTTCTATTGCTGCTCCCCAACTAGTTAAAGGAGATTCCCAATGTCCATATGGTCCCCATTCTGTAACCATGTAAGGTTTTTGCCATCCGTATTTTTTTATTAGAGAAGATAAATCTTTAATTCCACCATATGTATTAATACCCAAAATATCAATATCAGGACAATGAGTTTTAATCATATAAATTTCAGATGGATCAATGCCAGCAGTTACAGTCATGACAGGATGGTTGGGATCAAGTTCTTTAATCATATTTGCTATTTCACCAACTGCATCCCAAACTCTGAAATTTGAGTAAAATAAGTCTACTTCATTGCCAACAGCCCACATCAATAAAGCTGGATGATCTTTAAATTTTAATATTTCTTTTTTAAAAGATTCTAACTGCGCTTTAACTGCATACTCATCATTGTAATTAAAACCATGTCTTTCATGGCCAACCCATAATCCCAAACAAACAGAAATACCAAGCTCATGAGACTTATCTAAAATTTCTTTAGCATTTTCAGTTCCCCATGTTCTTATTGAATTACCTCCAATAAAGTTCAGAATATCTAAGTGCTGATCTCCTCCTGCCCCATTCACATAATAAGGCATACCATCTCTCAATAACTGAAATCCATTATTTGTTTTAACCACCTCAGTCCTTCCTATTGATTTATACTGCGCAAAAGATGATAGAAAAAATATTGAAAATAAAAAAGTAAAAATAATTCTCATTCTAATTTAACACTTTAATTTTCTTTGTTATTACTCTATCTTGAATTAAAATCTTAACAAAATATATACCAGAATTTAAAAATGAAATATCAATATTAGCCTGCTTATTTTCTTTTAAAAAAGAAGAAGCAGCTAGCGATTTACCATGTATATCAATTACTGAAATTGAAGAAATATTGTCAACTGATGACACATTAAGCAAATTATTCACTGGATTAGGGAATACATTAACATTGTCAGATAGCTCAAAATACTTTATATCTAATGGAACTGATGAAAGATGAAAATCATCTAAAAAATACTTATCCCAATTGACTACAGATTGATCTAAAAACAAAACAAAACGTTCTATATTTTGAGTAGATACACTACTTAAATCAACAGTAAATTGCTGCCATTGATTGTTAGAAGATAAAACAGAATTAAATGCGTATACCTCATTATTATTAGCATCTTGAAAAGATATATATATTGGTCTTGGTGGACCGTACAGTTTAAAATTAAAATATGTATTAACTGATAAATCTAATACTCCACTTGAAAAGTAAGCAATTAGTACGTCTTCTCCAATTGGATTTGGATTTCTAGTATACTCACCTGAATACTTACTCTCATTTATTGAATTTGGATCTGGATTATATGCGTGATTTAACCAACCACTAATGTAGTCATAATGAGCACAAGGGCTAGCAGATGGACAAATACCTAAATTCCAACTACAATCCCAATCAGCAAAATTTACATTAGCATCAATATTTGCATTAGCACACTGATTATCAAACTCAGGACCATATAAGTTATCAAAATAGTATGTGTCATTTGTATTATTTCCGATATCAAACAATAAAATTAATGATGTTACATTTTCATCAGGTACTGTGTTATCTGGTCGAGAGTCAAAAGTGAACTCAATAGTTTCCCATTCATTAGCTACTGTTGTTGTAGCAGTGTATATACTATGTCTCCCATCAGGATAATTTGTTGCTCCAGCTATGGCTGAATCCTCTAATGTTATTTGTAATGGTATTCCCACAGCAGGACTAAAAACATCAACAGTCATTTTTTTTGTGCTATTTAAATAATCTGTTAATTCATAAAAAGGACCATTTGCCACTATCACAATTACATCATATGTTTCGCCCGGATTTCTAACATATTGTGCACACAAAGTAGAGCTATTAACTGTACTAGTTTGACTTGGATTTTCAAATCTTGTGGACATTCCACCATGAACAAAATCATAGTATCCAATTCGTGTATCCTCAAAATTGTCCCATAATATTTGTGAAAAAATTGTTAATGGTAAAAATAAAATCATTGTTAGGTATTTGTATTTCATAATAAATATTTTAGGTTATTTAGTTAATTTAATATTATCTATTTTTAAATCAGCATCATCTGAAAACGAAAAGATAATGTTCTTTATTTCTTTTAAATTAATTTTTGATGAACGTATAGGGAATTTTTTAAGCGGAACTTTAAACACATTCCATTCTTTAAAATCTGAAATATCAATATAATCCAACAAGCTTACGCTCATTTTTTTACCACTATAATCTTCAAAACTAATGATAGCTTTTGATAAATTATTGATTTTTAAATCAAACTCTAAATCAACAGCATAAATAGAAGATGTTAAATCGGTGTATAGCCAATTATTCCAACTAATTGCAAAATCTCTCCAATTACAATTATCAGAAATATTTACATCAATGTAATCTCCACGCAAATCATTTTTTTTGTTAATAATTTTAAAATTTTCACAATAAATATTATCTAATCCCCAAGAAGTTACATTTTTGTCTGTAAATATATTTACTGGAAAAATAGTATCATAAATAGTTAAATCATTTGAAAATTTCTTGTAATTATGTTTATGCTCAACAATTTTAATTTCGTCAATGTATATATCAACCTTATCATAACATTGCAATAAAAGCTGCTTTACATTTGATAAATCAATGTTATTTGTACTGTATGAAAATGTTGGAAGAGGAATAGTTACTTTTGTCCAACTATTAGTTATTTCACCTCCCTCTATTCCAAGATAACTTGCAGTTGCATAACATTGATTGGCTGAATAATCTTCTAAAATAAACACAATTGGAATATTAAAGATAGGCCCATTATCTACTCTAGCCACAAACTCTATCGCTGCCCCTTCAATAATTCTTGTTAAATCTTTTCCTTTCCAGGCATCCCAACCTATTCCCATACCAATCCAATTACATGAAACAGGATAATCTGTTTTTATATGCAAAGAATTTTTAAGTTCTTTCTTTTCATCATCTACTTTGACTGATGGCAGCACATAACCATAATCATAACCATCATCTAATTTATTAGCTTTATTGCTATTTTTAATATCCTTAGTGTAAGGATAATCAAAGCTAGCATCGAGTAGAGAAAAAGTCAAGGGATTACATTCCTGATCCGCATTTCCCCAAACTTCATCAGTTCCTCCAGTACTAAAAATATCAATTGAAGTAAAGCCATTTATTCCTTCATTTGACTTAACTTCCCCCTGATATAAATCAAGCTCTTTTAAATTAGCACATGAGGTCATTAATAATATAATTAAAAGATATTTCATATGCTAATTAAGAATTGGGCCTCCAATACTCCAAATCAAAAAATCAACATCGGCTTTTGCAAAACCAGAGTTTGGGTTTGCTAAAAGCAATGTCCTAACATTATATATTTGACTTGGATTTCTAATACCATCTCCAGAATTATTAGGTGGGGCAAGTAAATTCTCCACATCATTATAGTTAATTGAAATCATTTTCCAACCATTCCAGTTAACATCAAACTCATAGTCATATCTATCCTCTGAGCTTGAATCATAGTAACCATCATTATTTTCATCTTCATAGAATTCAATTTTAAATAAAGAATTTGGAACACCATCTGCTATAGATATTGTACTATCACCTTTTATCATAATATTAAAATAGACCTGATTAGGATCGCTTACTAATGTGTTTGGATTTAGCCAAAAATTTGAATAATAGTCTATGTATCCTATTAACCAATCCCAATCACATGTCCCAAACTGCTGTAAATGTTTTGCCCCTTCTCCAGAACCTCCTGTAGTTAGCGATTTTGTACAGCCTGCTTGAAAAAATCCTGTAAAATTGGGATTAAAACCTGCTTCAAAATCAGTTATTAATACAGTACTTTCATTATTATAATCTTTTGCAGAAGAAATATATAATGTATCCTGAAATATATCATCGTGTATTTCAAACGAAAGTTCAACGTCACAATTTTCAGAAACAAAAAAGGGTAACTCTGTGGAGCTGCCTTCCCAACTAGAATTATTTAAATTAATATAATTTGACTTACCTGAAATAATTTTAATAGATCCAGAAGTTAGTCCACGAATTTTAATTTTCCAATCAACTATTTTTGAAAAAGAAGCTGTAAAGTATAAAATCTCATCATTTTCAAAATCAACACTATCGCCAACTATCTTAAAACTTTCAAGGACATCTAGTGGTCCGTATAAATCATTTAAACTGGGACCTTCAATATCATTTTTTTCACAAGAAAATAAAACTGCTAAAAAGGCAAAAAGTAAAATTGTAATTCTTTTCATATCTATAAGTTCATATTAAACATAAAGACCAATCTCCCCATAGAAAATTCATCTTCTAAAATATTATTATTATCTAACATATTAAAATGATTATACTGCATAGTAATATACGTATCTTTTTTAAAATAATATTGTATTCCTCCAACTAAAATCATTTCTGAAATATCAAATTTAGCTGTATTGTAATCTATAATTTGATCGTAAATATTTCTTTCAATTAAATATTCATTTCCAAATGCAGAAAATAGTTTTGATCCGCAAACTAAGCTAAGATTATCTGCAAGCCCAACTAAAATTCCTGAACTAATCAAATTTGTCTTTAAATTTATTCTCTCAAACTCAGAACCTGATCTTTTAATATTTTCAGTAAAAGCACTCGCATCTATAATGATTGGGACACTGATATCAAAAATTTTATTGATATGTAATTTAGAAGATATTGCTCCGTTTAAAAAATTTCTTTTCTGTGTAGTTCCTTGTCCAATCAACTCAGTAAAATACTTAGCATCTATGTTTAACTTTAAAAAGCCTGTTATTTTTATTTCTTCTATACTCACTTCAGTTCCAATTCTATTTGGAGTAGCATCTCCATAAGGTAATGTTGCACTGTAAATTGGATTATAATCCATTAGTGAAGTTGAAAGTCTTTGATTATAAATATCTGGATCAGAAATAATATCTAATAATCCAATTTTTCTTTGAGTATAGCTATTACCATAATATGCATAAGATGACGGTATTAATGAATAATTTAATCTTCGTGTTTGTGCCCCAATACTTCTGAAATCAGTATCAACAAGCTTAAAATTTAATCTTAAGTTAGAGTTATTAATTTTTGATTGAAATGTACTATTAAAAAACATCCCTTTAGTTTCAGGGGAAAAACCATCTCCTTCCCAACCTCTTTTAGATACACCTCCTTCAACTAATATATCTAATGGATACATATCCAAAAACTTATCTGAATACATAAATTTAGCAGTAAAGACAGGATTAAAATATGCAATATCTGTATTTGATGTAGATTTAATTTCAAAAGTATTTATATAATGTGATCCTATTTTAATTTTTTCATTTAATCTAATAAACAATGTTCCCCCCAACATAAGTAGTTCTGGATCACCAAGCCATTGAGCACCTCTAATTCTTGATGTAAATGCATCAATATCAATTTGCTCTATTATATTATACATATTATAAGAAAAATTAGTTTGAATACCCTGTAACCTCCAATAATTTTCTTTGTAATAATTTTCATAATTTACATATTCTCTATAGAAGCTGAAAACATCTGATTCAAAATGAGATAAATCTTGAGAATAATTATAGAGGGTATATTTTGATTGTTTTAAAAACAAATCACCTATCCCAAATCTAATTTTATTATTTATAACTCCACTAGCAGATAAAGATCTGAGGGTTACAGAATTTCTATTACCCCACATACCTCCAAAGTCATTTTGAAGTCGAATTGAAGAAGATATTTCAATTTCATTTATTGGAGTAAAATTTAACCCTAAATCTATTTTAGAAAAACCTGTTCCATTACTTCTAGTAGACACAGTATCTTTCTGATCTAAGTTATCGCCAGTTAAAATATCTCTATCATACATAACCCTTGAATTTCCATCATACCAAACTTTGGATTTTATTTGAGCTTGAGTTGACAAAGCATATGATGTTAAAAAAATTATTAAAATATTTAAAAGTATTTTTTTCATTAGAAATTAATTTTTAATTCTATTGTTGATTCAGTTCCCTTGATGTTAGTCGCACTAAAATTTTTATCATAAAAATGAAAAAAAGTGTGTCTTAAAAAAAGATAAGCTCCACTTTTTAATTGAATATCTAATCCTCCACCAAAGATTTGACCATACTGATCTCTTGGTTTCATGGAGGGAACATAATCACTATTTTCACCCCACGAAATGTCATTTGGATAAGGATCTTTATAATCAATATCTGTCATATTATTACATTTTATTCTCTCTGTTGCATGTTTAAAAACTAGATTTATTGACTTTGACAACTCGTAAGAAATATCTAGTTGATGATTAAAACTTCTAATAAATGCTGTAGAATTTACAACTGGTAATAGACTAAAAAAATCTTGTGCAGTATTATAATTAGTTAGTGAGAATAAATAAAGATTTTTATTCAATAAAGTAGTTTTATATTTTAAATGTAAATCAGATGAACAATAAAACTTGTCAAAGATAGGTAACGAATCAGAGTCAATTAAGATGTTTTGTTTTTCAAAAACAGGTTCTCCAAACGGACCTGTTGTATCAGCAATCTGAACATAGACGTCACCAACATTAACTTCCTCGAAAACACCCCTGTAATATGAATTAAATTGTGAATAAGGACCATATCCAGAACTAAAATAAGAAATCCTTGAAAGTATTAATCCTGTTGAATTATAATTATATGAAAATTTTGTATTAACTCTTTCAATTTCAGAGTAAAAACCTGTTCCTAAAGAAATCACTAAATCTCCTAAATTAAACTCTGTATTCACACTAAGTCCCTCTCTGTTATTTGCAAGATAACCCAAATTATTAATAGGTCCACCTAGTGAACTCAAAATTGTAGCATCAGCACCTTCTTCAATTACTGCGGTATTTACTAAATCAGAGAAAGTTGTATTTTGAAATGAAGAATTAACATTTACCGCTTCTGGCGCAATTCTCGAATACTGAAGTTTAAAAGGAATATAAGTATATTCACCAGGAATATCTAAGTTAAATAAAATTAACTCTCCTATTCTTTTATTAATAAGATGAGATTGATAGGTTCCTAATCCAATTTCTCCAGAAATTCTTATATTTTTAATCTTAAAATCAAATTCAGAAGAATAAATTGAGAACTGTCTGAAATTATTTTTAACAGAATCAGTAGCGGTTATAGAAGTAAAATAATTTAAAGCGAAATTAGATTTTGAAAATTTGTTATTTAATCTTAGCCCTGCAGCATAATCATCTTTACCATATGATATTAATTCGCCTATATTATTTTGTGTTTTTCCAAGAACAGACTGAAAAGAAAGTTCAGAGTTATTAAAACTATTGATAGATGAACCTGTAAATGTAATTCCTTGAAATGCAATATTTCCAAAACGTAAATCTTGAGAAATAGAGCCTTTGTTATAGTACTCACTATACCTATCTGAAACCTCTTTTGTTAATGGATCGTAAGGAGCTCTTTCAAAAAGACTGTATCTTAGGTAACCCTCTTCAGCCCATGCCGTTAACTTACTCTGTCTGTACCATTTTATTCCACCAGCTTGTAATGAAAAATTACCAAAAGATGTTTTTAATGATGAATATAAATTTGATCCTAAATATAGAGAAAGCAAATTATTCTGAAAATCTCCATTAAAAGGGCTATTCATTAGAAGATCTGTTCCAAATGTTAATTCTTTTTTTGCTTGACCAGAAATTGAGAGCATCAGCATTGGTTCTCTGTATCCAGTACCAACACTAATTGTTGTTTGTTGAGGATAAGGACCTGAATAATAATTAGCTATATCTAAAGGATAGATTTCTTGAAAATTTCTTATATATCCAAGATATCTAAAATAACCTGACATTCTTAAATTAGATATTGGATCTTTAATATTTTGAGGTGTACTTTGGAAACTATTCTGAATATTATTTTGGGAAAACAATGTAGATGAAAATAATATAAGTATGAAGAAAATACTATGAAAGAAATTATGATTCATTAATTTTTAAATACAAAGTCCTGCTTCAAATTATCAATCATTATACTAAACTTACCATCTTCAACAATCCACTCATTGTTAATTCCATAAAACTTCAAATCCTCACTGTTAATAGTAAAAGTTACAGTTTTTGTTTCTTGAGGAGATAAATCAATTTTTGAAAATCTTCTCAGTTTTTTCAGTGGAGGAGAAATAGTTGCAAAATGATCTCTTATATAAAGTTGTACAACCTCCTTTCCCTTTCTTTGTCCTATATTTGTTATATCCACAGAAATACTTAACTCATCATTGTTCGAAATAGTTTTTTTGTTAATTCTTAAGTTTGAGTATTTAAAATTAGTATAGCTCAATCCAAAACCAAAATCCCACTGAGGATCGTAAAAATCATTTTTCCATGTATTTGCATTTATTAACTCTGATTGCTTATGATCATAATGCATTTTAACACCATTATATTTTGGATATGTAAAAGGCAACTTTCCTGAGGGGTTAATTTTACCAGCAATAATATCAACTATAGCAGTCCCCCCCTGATCACCAGGAAGATAAGCTAAGATGATTCCATCCACCAGTTTTTCTATATCTCTTATAATCTTGGGCCTTCCTTGCACCAAAACCAATACAATAGGAATTCCTTCGTCAGCAAGAGAGGTAACAATTAGCTGCTGCTGCTTTGGTAGATCCAATGTGTATATATCTCCTGGTCTTTCTGTTGAAGGAAGTTCACCTAAACAAACAATAGCAACATCAAAGGATTTTGCTTGCTCAATTGCTAATTGCAAATCAGACGCTTGCACATCTTTTTCATCTTTATTTTCCATAATTAACTTTGAACCTTCAAAAAATGCAACGTTTGAATATTTTGATTGAATTGCATCTTTAATTGTTGGGAAATCGTTATTGTACTTATCATCTACACCTTGCCAAGTATGGGTCCATGCCCCATTTAAACAATTTAAACTATTTGCAGTAGGGCCAATGAGTAGAACTGACTTTTCTTGCGATATTGGTAAAATATTATTATTTTTTAAGAGTGTAATTGACTCAGATGCAGCATCATAAGCAGCATTTCTATACTCATCTGAAGCAAAGTTATTGTAATCCTTAATATTAGGCTTTTTATAATTATTTAGTAATCCCAATTGATTTTTAACTCTCAGAATTCTTCTAACAGCATCATCTAATCGCACATGACTAACTCTACCTTCATTTACTAATTCAATAAGTAATTTACAGTAAATTTTATATTCAGGATTATTTGGAACCATACTCATGTCTACACCAGCATTTATTGCGGTAGCGATAGCATCCTTTAAAGTTGAATCTGTTTGTGCAACTTTATACAAGTTTATAAAATCCTCCCAGTCAGAAACTGCAAAACCCTTAAATCCCCATTTTTCTTTTAAAACGTCAGTCAATAAATATTTATTTGCATGACCAGGAATACCGTTAACTTCTCCACTATTTACCATTACAGTTAAGGCCCCATTTTTAATGGAGTGATAGAAAGGAGGCAGATGATATTCTTCCATTGTTCTATTTGGAATAAGAGCAGGAGTTCTGTCTCTTCCGCTTTCTGGAACACCATATCCAACATAATGTTTTAAACAAGCTGCTACATGATAATCATCAATTTCTTTTCCTCCTTGATAGCCATCAATAATTGATTTACCCATTTCAGTAGCAAGATATACATCTTCTCCTAATGTTTCAAAAAAACGAGACCATATGGGATTTCTTCCTAGGTCAAGGACGGGAGAAAAATTCCAAGGAATTCCAGACGCTCTAGTCTCATAAGCTGTTATCTCTGCCATTTTTTTTGCGTGATTTAAATCCCATGTTGCAGCAAGACCAATTTCTTGCGGAAATAATGTGCTGTTTTGAATATATGTAGCACCATGTATCGCATCTACACCATAAATGACAGGAATCTGATGTTTTGTTAACTTAGAATAATTTTGAATTTTATTTATGACTTTATGCCACTTTTCAATCGTAAATGTATGGTTAGAAACATTTAAAAATGAACCAACCTTAAAATCTTTTATAGCTATTTTTAGCTTTTTATTATCAATTTGATGTGGCTCAATCAGTTTGCCGTCTTTATTTTTTTTTAATACCGATTCTAAAGTGATTTGACATGTCTGCCCAACTTTTTCTTCTAATGTCATTGAATTTAAAATAGTTGAAATTTTATTTTCAATTTTAATATCTAAGTTGTCTGTATTAAAATTTTGAGCATTAATGTTTTGAATAAAAAAACTTATCAATATGGCATTTAAAAAAAGTATTTTTTTTGTGTTCATACTTAATATATTCATTTAATTGTTTTTAATAATTTTTTGTGTTTTTTGAGCAAAGAAAATTATGTACAAAAAGCAAACAACTGGAATCCAATATGACTGGTGTATTCCTATAATATCAGCAAGTTTACCTTGAATAAGAGTAATTATAGCACCTCCTAATATCATCATAACTAAAAATGAAGAGCCTTGAGATGTGTATTTTCCTAATTTATTTAAACTAAGTGCGAAAATTGAAGGCCACATTATCGAACAAAATAGACCCCCGCTAAGAAATGCATAAGTAGCAACTTTTCCAGCTGTAAATAATCCGATTAGCATTGCTATTAATCCAAGAAAACCAAAAATCTTTAATGTTGATGCTGGTTTGTCTTTACCAATAAAAAAACCAAAAATTTGAACTGCTACACAAATTGTAAATGCATAAAAATGCTTTACTTCATAACCAGAAACAGAAATAAGAGATAAAATTAAAGCAAATGCAATGTATGGCACAATTATATATAGCCATTTTTTAATTGAATTTGATGGGTTAAAAACTGTAATAGCTCCTGTCCATCTTCCAATCATTAAACCACCCCAATAAACTGCTGCGTATGAAGCTGTTTCTGCTTCATCTAAATTACCGAATGCTTCTGTGGTTAGCAAATCAGGTAAATTTGATCCAATAGTAACTTCAACTCCAACATATGTGAAAATTGCTAACATTCCAAGTACCAACTGTGGATACTGCATTGCTCCCCATCCGACAGAGTTTCGCTGCGCTTGTTTATTTGAAAATACTAATCCCCCAACAATAACAGCTAATGCAATGATAGTAAGTTTTAAAATAAAAAGATTTTGTGACTCATTTAAAGAATCTCCATCACTTAATCCTATGTATTGTTTAAATATAAAGTAAAATATTATTATCAGAATCAAAGTAATAGATATTAAACTTTTCATAGCACTTGACGCACCAATGAAAGCATAATCTTGTTTTCCATCAGGAAGTTTTTTGGAGAAATAAAATAAGCAGGCAGCAATTAAAAATAGTATTCCTACTCCAACATATACAATTTGAGCAGAAGATAAAGAAATCTCTGAAACATCAATATCACTTTTATTGGCTGTTCCAAATAGAGCTAGTCCAACAACAATTGGACCGATTACCGTTCCAAAAGAATTTATACCGCCCGCAAAATTCAACCTTTTGTCTCCAGTTGCTTCATCACCTAATGAAATAGCAAAAGGCTGAGCCGCTGTTTGTTGTAAAGAAAAACCTAAACCAACCACAAATAGTGCAGTTAAGATATAGAAAAAAGCTGAAGTATCTTCTGGACTAGCAACATTAATAGCTGTTACCATTATAATAGCACCAAATGCAGATACAACTAAGCCATAAACAATTGTAGATTTAAAGCCCCAGTAATTTAAAATATTCTTTTTTGAAAAACTTGAATAAATAAAAATAAATAAGGCGCCAACGTAGTAAGCTCCATAAAAAGCAAATTCTATTAACTGACTTTGAAATTGATCTAGACTAAAATATTTTTTACAAAATGGTATCAAAATATTATTTCCTGCTGCAATAAATCCCCAGAAAAAAAATACTGTTACTAGAGTGTAAAGTGCCTGATTATGATTGTTGTCTTTCATTTTTTTAAAATTAATTAATAACTATTTTATGATAACTGCTAATTCCATCCATATCAATGGACTGGATTATATATATACCTCTGGATAAAGCTTTAGTAATTATTCTATTTTTTTCACTATAAATAGATAAATATTTTCCATTTATATCTAGTAGTTTTATACTTTTATATTTATCATTATCAAAAGTTATAATATTATCTGAAAAATCAAAAGGAGATACTGATGTATACTGATTTACAGATGTACTATTTTCTTGATAAACTTTAACATAGTCTATTTGTATATTGTTAGGAAATACAGTGTTAGTATTTGGACCTGTCTGAGTAATGGCGAGATTAATCATAATAAACCAATTGTTTGAATTAAATGGCCAATTATGTTGTGATGGTATTGAAAAATAGCTAGATGGAGTAATTTGAAACATCTCTTCATCATCAACAAACCATGTTATGGTATCTTCTTTCCATATAATTGAATATGTGTGAAATTCATCTGCATATGATCCATTTGACATATAAGAGCTAAAATTTTGATAAAAATGTGTCGATTGAGAATATGGACAAGATCCAATATGTGCAGCCCCTGTTGTACTATTAGTAAGATAATTATTTCCCCACTGTTCCATTATATCTATTTCTCCATCACAAGGCCAAGAACCTCCAGTTGGAAGTAGCCAAAAAGCTGGCCAAAAGCCTTGGCCATCTAAAGTTTTAATACTGGCTTCTACCTTACCATATCTAAAGTCAAATAACCCTCTAGTGGTAATTTTTGAGGAGGAGTAATATGACGTATTGTTCCAAAAGTCAATTAATCCAGCAGGCTCCTCTCTAACTTCAATAGTAGCTATACCATTATTAACAGTTGTATTTTGGGGTTGATAATACTGTAACTCTCCATTTCCCCATCCCCACATACCAAACTGAGATCCGGTTCCATAGTCATGCCCCCATTTTGTTGCATCAATGTTATTGCCATCAAAATTGTCTTCCCAAATCAACTGCCAATTTTGAGATTTGACATGAATAGCAAAAAGTAAAATAATAAACAAAGTGATTTTTTTTTTCATTAACTTTAATATTTAATCACTTTTGTTCTGATTTCATTATTATTTGAAGTTACTGTAACAAAATAAATACCAGATTTATAAGAAGATAGATCAAACGATTTTTTGTTTTTAACTGAAAGTATTTGCTCGCCTAATTTATTATAAACAAGAATTTTATTTACAGTACTAATTGTATTAATTTCAAAATGACCTTTACTTGGGTTAGGATAGATATCTATTGTATTATGTGATTCAATTACAGAAACTAACTGGCAATCATTTACACATAATAGAGAATCACTAAACTGCCCCGAACCATCATTTAGTGAAAAACAACCATTTATTGGATCACAATCCCATGTTTGAGTGAAACAAATTAATTCACATTGCGATAGAGATAAATATTGTCCATTACCATTTCCTGGATCAATACAATTTCCTTGACCATCACAATCCCAACTTGCTTGTACACACCCAAAACATTCATCCCAACATACTAAAGGCAGAATAGTATCGTCACTAAAATTCAAATATCTATTTACAAATCCCCAACCATTTGGAGATAATGAGTCATAAAGTAATAAAATACAACTAAGATTAGAATCTAATTCTTCCTGAATTGACCAATTATCAGCAGAAAACTTATATGTATGTAAAGAGGTGTCAACATTAAAAGATTTTGAATATATTCCGCTTCCTTGATTATCTAAAGTCCAACAATTTCCACACCAATTGTTGAAAGTTCCATTAACTTCCGGAAATGAAAAATTTCCAGAATAATTACTCATATCTAGTTGAAAAGTAACATTATAAAAATTTCTCTCTGTTTCACAAGAGTAACATCTATTCCAACATACTGTATCTAAAACTAAGTTTTCCGAAACAATTAAATCTCTGTTTATATATGGAGGAGAACCAACTACACAATCATCTGACTCATATAGGTCTTCCTCAACATTCCAATTGTCTGCAGAAAACTTGTAATCATAGTCTCCTTGCATTAAATCAATAGTTATCTCCCAAATTGAATCATTATCATCATCATTCATCTGAGTACAATTACCACACCAAGAATTGAATGTTCCATTTAATTCTACAGTATCATAAGTTACATTTGATTCACTCATATCAACAAAAAATGTAACATTGTATATACAACTGTCATTATTTATATTAGCAAGAGAATCAAAATTAACTGCGGTGGAATCTATGCAACCATAAACTGGAACTGAACACGGGATACATTGCTGCCAACAAACTAAACTTGGACTATTTATATTTAAATTAATAACCCTCGTCGTGTCCATGGGAGTAATATTAATACATGATTCATTACCAATAAATGATTCATTTATACCATCTACTCTAAATTTGTAAGTATAGTTTGTTGCTAAAAATGGAGGAACAAAGGTAGTATAAGAATACATATCTGGAGCAACATTTGTCATTGGGTAAGCTTGACCTCCTCTAAAAAATTCAACTGTAGTATAATTACCATTATATTGCGTCAAATCAACTTCGAAAGTCGCACTAATTTGAGCTGATAATTGTAAAGAAGCAAACAACAAGAATATAATTTTTTTCATAATGACAAATATATAACAGTTAGTGTACAATGTACATTTAATATAAAACTAATTTATGTTTGTATTTCTGAAAATCTGTTGTAACATCTAAGAAAAATATTCCTTTTGACATGTTTTCTAAATTTATTTTCTT
>TARA_B100000963_G_scaffold351616_1_pt1 | contig 41660 bp, 43 predicted proteins | sample TARA_B100000963 | Tara Oceans TARA_B100000963 (sample SAMEA2622097) | marine metagenome | biome: marine biome (ENVO:00000447); feature: surface water layer (ENVO:00002042); material: "saline water (ENVO:00002010), including plankton (ENVO:xxxxxxxx)" | depth 5 m | reverse complement strand
AGCTCGTAATCAGCTGGAGTTGCACTTACATATAAAACTTGGTTTTGTAAAGCTTCAAACTCTTCAAATTTTAAAGGTCTATTATCCATTGCTGCTGGTAAACGAAAGCCATATTCTACCAAATTTTCTTTTCTGCTTCGATCACCTCCGTACATTGCATGCACTTGTGAGATGGTTACATGACTTTCATCTACAATCATTAAAAAATCTTTTGGGAAGTAGTCTAGAAGACAAAAAGGGCGACTTCCCGGTGAACGACCATCTAAATAACGTGAATAGTTTTCAATTCCCGAACAATACCCTAATTCCTTAATCATCTCTAAATCGAATTCAGTTCTTTCTTCGAGACGTTTCGCTTCAAGGAATTTTCCACTATTTTTAAAGTATTCTACTTGTTTTACAAGGTCTTCTTGTATTTGGTATATTGCGTTTTGAAGAATATCAGGAGAGGTTACAAATATATTTGCTGGAAAAATATTGACTTTCTCATATTGTTCAATTTTTTTATTGTTAATGGGATCGAAAGCCTCAATTAATTCAATTTCGTCTCCAAAAAAGTGGATTTTAAAAGCAATGTCAGCATAACCAGGAAAAACATCTATAATATCTCCTAAAACTCTAAAATTACCTCTAGATAAGTCTGATGTTGTCCGAGAATATAGACTTTGGACCAACTGATACATAAGCTTTGTTCTTGAAATGATTTGATTTTTTTTAATTTCAATGACATTTTTTTCAAACTCTTTTGGATTTCCGATTCCATACAAACAAGATACTGATGCAACTACAAGCACATCTCTTCTTCCAGAAAGGAGTGAAGATGTTGTACTTAGTCTCAATTTTTCTATTTCTTCATTAATAGAAAGGTCCTTTTCTATGTAAATACCTGTAGTTGGTATGTATGCCTCAGGTTGATAGTAATCATAATACGAGACAAAATACTCAACAGCATTTTTCGGGAAAAATTGCTTGAATTCGGAATAGAGTTGAGCAGCCAGTGTTTTATTATGAGCTAATACCAGTGTAGGCCTTTTTAATTTTTCGACAGCATTTGCCATTGTAAATGTCTTTCCAGAACCTGTAACTCCTTGAAGAGTAACGTATTTCTCGTTGGATTGGAAATTGGAAACAATTTCTTTGATAGCCTGTGGTTGGTCTCCAGTTGGCAAAAAATCTGAGACTACTTCAAATTCCATAGCTTTTTAAAAGACTTCAAATTTACAAAATGAAAGAAATTTAAATATAATAGTTAAAATAAAAACTTTGATAACAAAGTTTTACTGGTTGAAGGAAATTATTTTTTTGAATAGCCTTTTTTTATTATTATTATCGGTTAAAGTTGTAAAATTTAAAATTAATTGTTTCGGATTAAATTTTAAAATTCAATAATATTAAATTTGATGGAAATGCGATTATGGAAGATAAATTAATTTCACAAAAAAAACCATTTTATCCTATATGCTTAGATCTTGAGAAATTTTTAAAGTCCTATGATCGTTGGATTGAAACTCCCGTTTGCTACAGCGATTTATTAAGATTTTCGGGTTCGATTATTTTATATGATAAAAATGATAACGACACACTTTGGGTTAGTGTATTTTTTTCCGAAACTGAAAGGCGTGATATTGATTATAATTTAAAGAAAATTTATACTCTACTTCATTCAGATGGAAATGAATCTGGTATTCAATATCTTAGTGTAGATTCAATTGACTATTGCACCTTTGGCAACTCAAAACCATTTAGAGTTAAAATTAGAAATATCCTAAATGACAACTTTACTTATTACTATATTAAAAAAACCGATGCTTCAAGAATTTATGGTTTAGAATATGAGCACATGCTTTCACCATACAACCTAAATTTCTTAGTTAATGAAAATACGCTAGTTGAAGAACATATTGCGGGAATTCCAGGAGATACTTTTATAAGAGATTTTTTACCGAAATGTAATGAATCAGAAAAATCACAAATTGCAAAAGAATATGTTAAGTTTAATGAACGAAGTATGATTCGCCTTTTAGGAGATATGAGAGCCTATAATTATGTTGTTGTGCCAACACACGATTTTGATCAAGTAGTTTACAAAATTCGTCCAATTGATTTTGACCAACAATCATTTGAAGGTAAATTTTCTGTTTATCGTCCTCAGTTTTTCAAAGAGAATTTCCCAATAATGGAATTAGTTCGCAGTAAACTCAATAGAGATTCAATTAATCAGTACAAAATTGAAGAGCGATCCATTGTTGCAAGAAGAATAATAAGTTCTGGGAATCGTTTAAAAAAACTCTTAAAAATAATGCAAAGTGACGAGACAACTTTAAAATCTAATCTTAGAAGACTTAAAAAAGAAATTTACAATTTTACCAAAGATCAGGATTTTCTGAAGAGCAAATCTATGGGAGATGTTATGAGCGCAGCATTAAATTTTGTAAGATTAAATTATGAAAAAGTAAACATGCAAGATTTTTTTTAATAAAAGGAATCTTCGTTGTAATCTAAATTCAGGTCCTCTTCATTATCTTGACTTTGGTCAGACATGAGATCTCCGTCTGTTTGAAATTTTTTTTCAGGAGGATCTTCAGGTACATCACCTTGACTGTTAATTAGATTGGGGTAATCTATTCCAGAAATAGTTTTACCTGATTCTTTTAGCTCAATATAAAAAGTCCACATTTTTAAAAAGTCGTAAACATATATAAGTCTCTTCTGAGAATCTTTGAAAATTTGATCTAGTTTCTCATTCTCCATTGAAGCATTATCATCGATTGAGAATATGGGAAGCTCTTTTACTTGCCCCCAGTCTTTATCTGATTCATAAAATGAAGCTAATTCGTTTCCGAGAAAACCAAACGATTTTGAAATTGCTTCATGTAAATTTTTAAGTGTGCTGTTAGCTTCAATTTCAATGTCTCTTAGCACATCTTCTTCAACATCTAATATTACTCTAATTCTGAAAATCATATTTTTTAAAGATACGAATCATAAAAAAACTTTGAGCTCCAAATAATAATGAAGCCAAGAACAAATGAATGGGTTGAGTAGAAAATGGAAATTTAAAATAGTACATCATAATTCCTGTGAGAATTTCTAATCCTATAAAAAGTATAATGCATTTAAATAAAAGAGGAATCTGTCCATTTTTTAATAATTTAAATCCAATAAAAACGTTAACCGCAAGGACAATGAGAGAAAAACTTCTATGAATATAAAAAAGGATAGGTGCTTTTGCTAACCAATTTGATTTTTTTTGCAAGCCCCAATAATTTATTTGAATATCAACAAACTCTCTTACTTGTACTCCAAATCCAATCTGGAGAACTGTCATTATTAAACTAATTAATATTAAAATTTTAAATGATTTTTCTCTTGGGAAATTTATATTGGACTGATTTTTTCTCTCTAAAAGAAAAACTAACAACAAGATAATTATCAAAGCCATAGCCATATGGGATGAAATTTTATATGACATTAAGTTCGAATCAACAACCAATTTTCCCAACCATGCTTGGAAGCCCATTCCAAGGATTAAAAAAAATGAAAATAAAATTTTAAAATAATCTTTTTTAAAACTAAAAATTGCCGTAATAAAAAGTAAAAGTGTAACAAGACCAGCAACCGCACCAAGGAGACGATTTAAAAATTCAACCCAAGTATGTGTAGAATTAAAAATTGAGTATTCATGTTTAGTATATGCCACCCAATTTTGTGAATTGTATATTTTGGTTGTTGTAAAATCATTTACAGCAACATAAAGGGATTCATCGACAATAATAATTTGTCCTTTCTTGTAATTATGATTTTTTTTCCAGTCTAGTTGCGACCGATCGGTTGGAGGGATAATGTAACCGAAACATTTGGGCCAGTCAGGACATCCCATACCACTTCCTGTCATTCTTACTGTAGCTCCAGCAGCTATAACTAAATAAACAAGTATTACACTTAAAATCAAAAGAAAATTATATGCTTTATTCATCTGGTTTTAATCCTAATCTTTCCCCCTCATTTTTCATTTTTTCAAAAGCTGATTCAAATTCGTTTGAAATTTCTCCATCTAATATTGCTTCTTTAATGGCATCTTTTATCAGTCCAATTTTTTTTGATGGCCCTAAACCAAAGTAACTCATTATTTCTTTTCCGCTAATAGGTGGCTTGAAATTTCTGAGTTGATCTTTTTCTTCAACTAAAGCGATCTTTTCTCTAACAATTTTGAAATTATTAAGGTATTTTTTTAAACGTATTTGATTTTTAGTTGTAATATCTGCTTCACATAAGGTAATTAAGTCATCAATGTCGGCTCCTGCATCAAAAATTAATCTTCTTACTGCAGAATCAGTAATATAATCTTCCGATATTATTATTGGTCTTGAGCTCATAAGTATTATTTTTTGGATATATTTTATCTTTTCATTTAAGGGCATTTTTAACCGCTTAAAAATCTTATAAACCATCTTAGAACCAACATACTCATGATTATGAAATGTCCAACCTGTTTTTGAATCAAATTTTCTAGTAGAAGCTTTCCCAATATCATGAAATAGGGCTGCCCAACGCAACCAAATATTTTTACTTTTTAAACATAAATTATCAACTACTTCTAATGTATGATAAAAATTGTCCTTATGTCTTTTTCCATCAATTTCTTCAATTCCTTTTAGTGAAACTAATTCTGGTAGTATGTGATCTAAAAGTTTCGTTTTTTCTAAAAGATAAAATCCCTTTGAGGGCCTTTCACAACACAAGATTTTAGTTAATTCTCCGACTATTCTTTCTTTTGAGATAATATCTATTCTTTCAGAATTACGAGTTATTGCGTCTAATGATCCTTTTTCGATTTGGAAACCAAGTTCAGTAGCAAATCGAATTGCTCTTAGCATTCTAAGTGGATCATCTGAATATGTAGTATTTGGATTTAATGGTGTACGTATAATCCCCTTTTTCAAATCATTTAAACCATTAAAAGGGTCAATTAGATTTCCATAATCTATTTTATTTAGACTAATGGCAATAGCATTAATTGTAAAGTCTCTTCTATTTTGATCATCTTCAAGTGTACCTGAAAACACTTTTGGGTTTCTACTTTGAAATGAATAAGATTCTTTTCTAGCACCAACAAATTCAATTTCTATACCTTTCCACTGGATCATCGCAGTTCCATAAGTTTTGAATGTTTTAACAGGTTTTGAACCCTTTAATTTCTTTTGAACTTCTGAAGCTAATTCAATTCCTGAACCTACAGCTACTATGTCAATATCTTTTTTAGGTTTTAATTTAATTAGATTATCTCTAACAAAACCACCAACGATATAAGATTCTATTTTTAATAGAGCAGAGGTAGTACTAATAATCTTAAATAGTTGTTCGTGTTTAGATCCAAATGAGAGATTTACAAATTCCAAAATTTAGTATGATTATTAAATTAGCTAGAACTTATTTTAAGCAGAAACATTGTGCTCTCTAAGTGCTTCATTCAGTGATGTTTTTTTATCGGTACTTTCTTTTCTTTTGCCAATTATTAATGCACATGGTACTTGATAGGAACCAGATTTAAAATTTTTGTTATAACTTCCTGGTATAACAACTGATCTTACTGGAATATTCCCTTTGGATTCAACTGGACTCTCACCAGTTACATCAATAATTTTTGTTGAGGCTGTTAAAACAACGTTAGCTCCTAAAACAGCTTCCTTTTGCACACGTACGCCTTCTACAACAATGCAACGAGAGCCAATAAACACATCATCTTCTATTATGACCGGTGCTGCTTGAATTGGTTCTAAAACACCACCAATTCCCACACCACCACTTAAATGAACATTCTTTCCAATCTGTGCACAGCTACCTACTGTAGCCCATGTATCAACCATTGATCCCTTGTCAACATATGCCCCAATGTTTACATAACTAGGCATAAGAATTACACCTGACGAGATGTAGGCTCCTTTTCTAGCTATAGCGTGAGGTACAACTCGAATTTGTTTGGATGCAAAGTTCTTTTTCAAAGGTATTTTGTCATGAAACTCAAGTGCCCCCATTTCTATAGTTTTCATTTTTTGAATTGGAAAATATAGAATAACAGCCTTTTTAATCCATTCGTTTACTTTCCAGTCCCGTTTTAAAGGTTCAGCTACCCTTAATATACCTTTGTCTAGCAGATCGATAACTTCTCTGATAGTTTCCTGAGTTTTCGATTCCATCAACAGGGATCTGTTTTCCCATGCAGCTTCAATAATTTCTTGCATATAATTTTTTTCCAAATTTAAAGAATTAGAAAATATTATAATCAATATGATCAATATGAATAAAGTATATTTGCTAAAAAAATATGGGCTGTTTAATAGGTATTGATTATGGAGAGAAAAGAACTGGTCTAGCATATACTGATCCAAATAAAATTATAGCTACTGGTCTGAAAAGCATCTTAACAAAAGACGTGATTAAATTTCTTACAGCCTATTTCGAAAAAGTTGAAGTTGAAATGCTAATTATTGGAAAACCAATTCAAAAGAACGGAAAACCTTCAGATGTCGAGGAAAAAATCAAGAAATTTATTAAGAATATAAAAACTAATTTCCCAGAAATAAAAATTGATCGTTATGATGAAAGATATACCTCAAAAATTGCAAGGAATTTTATTAATGGATCTGGAATGAAAAAAAAGATTAGACATGATAAGGGAATTATTGATAAAATTAGTGCCACTTTGATATTGCAATCTTACATTGAGTTTAAAAAAAATAAATTATGATTTTACCAATACTAGGCTATGGCTCACCTGTTTTAAAAAAAGCAGCAATTGATATTTCGCCTGAGTACCCAAACTTAAATGAACTAATTAGTAATATGTGGGATACTATGTATGCTGCAAAGGGTGTTGGTTTAGCCGCACCTCAAATAGGTTTGTCAATACGTCTTTTTGTAATCGACGCAACTCCATTTTTAGATGACGAAAATATGAATGACTTTGAATTAAATTCTATAAAGAACTTTAAAAAAGTCTTTATTAATCCAAAAATTATTGAGGAGAATGGAAATCATTGGGATTTTAATGAGGGCTGCTTAAGTATACCTGAAATAAGAGAAGATGTATCAAGAAGAAGTAAACTAATAATTGAATATTTTGATGAAAATTTTCAATCTAACAAATTAAAACTTAGTGGACTCGCTGCACGGGTTGTTCAACATGAGTATGATCATATAGAAGGAATTTTATTCATCGATCACATATCATCATTAAAAAAAAGACTTATCAAAGGTAAACTAAATAATATTTCCTCGGGATCAATTAAAGTTGACTACGAGATGAAGTTTATGAATAGAAAACTAAAATAATTTTTAGCTATTATAATTATATTTCAATAATGAATTCGAAATCAAAAAAATTAGATGCTTTTGCTAGGCTACTTGATATAATGGATTTGCTTAGAAATGATTGTCCGTGGGATAAAAAACAAACGATCGAAAGTTTGAGGCATCTGACAATTGAGGAAACATACGAATTGTCAGAATCAATTTTAAAAGGAGACAGGAATGGTATTAAAGAAGAACTTGGTGACGTATTATTACATGTAGTTTTCTATTCTAAAATTGCCAGTGAAGAAAATGCATTTGATATTAAAGATGTAATTGAGAAAATTTGTGAGAAATTAATTTATCGTCATCCACACATATTTGGTAAGATTAAAGTAAGGGACGAATATGAGGTAAAAAAAAACTGGGAAGCGCTAAAACTTAAAAAGGGTAAAAATAATTTATTAAGTGGAGTTCCACATTCACTTCCTTCTTTAATTAAAGCCCAACGAATTCAAGAAAAAGCTGCAGGTGTCGGTTTTGATTGGAGTACTGCAGAGGAAGTTTGGTCAAAAGTCGAAGAAGAATTGGCTGAGCTTAGAATTGAAATAAAGAAAGGAAATAAAAATAAAATTCAAGAAGAATTTGGAGATCTTTTTTTCTCTATAATTAATTATGCTCGTTTTTTGAATATTGATTCTGATAGTGCTCTGGAGAGAACAAATCAAAAGTTTACAAAACGTTTGTCTTTTATTGAAAATATTGCCAAAAAAAACGGAAAATCAATTAATGAGTTAACTATCAAACAGTTAAATAATTTATGGTCAGAAGCAAAAAATCACGACTGACTAGCAGAAGAAGTTTTCAGACCTTCTGAAGACTTACTATTATCTTCAATTGTTTCATTTTCGTTGGCTGATTTACTTTTTGAAGTTTTAATTTGTTTCAAATAAATATGTTCTTCATGAAGCTTTTTAATTTTCTTTTCGCAACTTTTTATTTGTTTCTCTACATTTTTAAATAATGGATTTTCAGAACTTGAATTGCTAAAAAATTCCAAATTATTTTCAAGCTGAGTCAGTTCACCCTTTAAATCTGATAACTCGTTTTTGACATTCTCATATTTGATATCCAATAGGTTTGAATCATATTCGAACATTTTTGTATTTATCGTTTTTAAAATGTCTTTTAACTCATCTTTTTCTAAATCAACTTTTTTAACTTTTGAAGTTATGCATTTAAAAAAAAGCTGATTATTTTTCGACTCATTTTTCATATCTAAAGTTCCCAAATCACTCCATATATTCAAGTATTCATTTAATTGATTTTGGATCAATTCTACACTATTATTAAATTGGGTTTTTTCGATTTTGTTCAAAAATAATTTTTTCTCCTCAAGTAATTTTTCTTGTTCACTTGTGATTCGTTTGTATCCTTTTTTTAACCGATCAAAATAAACTTTCTGAATTCCTGAAAATTCGTTCCACAGTTTGTTTTCAATTTTTCTTGGAATAAACCCAACATTTTTCCATTTTTTTTGAGTATTTTTCATTTCCTCAACACAACTATCCCAGTTATCACTTTCAAGTATTTTTTTTGAAAAATTTATAATTTCCTTTTTTTCATTGATGTTATTATTAAATATTTTTTTTTGTTCTTTATAAAATGCATTTTTCTTGCGCATAAAATCTGTACCGTACTCTCTAAAACTTTTCCATGAAGTTTTACTATTCTTAGCTGGAACGTAACCAATTTTTTTAAATTCTTCTCTTAACAAATTAAATTTTTTAAGTGTGTTTTGCCATCCATTATGATTATCAGGTATTTCATCGATGATTTTTTTCATATCCTTTAAAAGGCTATTTTTTTTAATCAGATTTTCTTGCATCAGTCCAAGTTTATTTTTCTGATATTCTTGTCTTTTTGTTTGAATCACCTTTGAGGCTTTCTGGAATCGAAGCCACAGACTTTCTCTATGTTCTTTAGCAACTGGACCTAAATCATTTTTCCATTTTTGATGAAGAATATTTAGATCACGAGACGCTTTCAATATATCCGTAGTATTTTTTAATGCTTCGGCTTTTTCAATAATTTTTAGCTTTTCATCATAATTATGCTTGTAATCAAGATCCCTAAATTCTCGGTCAAGATGTAAAAAAGCATAAAATCTTTCTACATGATGTTTAAATGTTTCCCAAATATTTTGACTCTCGCTTCTCGGGACTTGACCAATATTATACCAAGTTTCTTGAAGTGTTCTAAATGATTTATATGTCTTAGGATCTATTTGGTTTTGGTCTATTAGTTTTTTAATTTCCTCAATTATATTAATTTTTCTTTCGAGATTAATTTTTTTCGTTGCTTCCAGATTTTTATAGTAATCTCTTCTCTTTTTTCTGTACTCAAATGATATTTGATCAAAGTTTTTTTTGTAATCTGGTTTAAAAAAAAAGTCTATTTCATTACCCCCACCCTTTACAAATATTTTTTTTTGTTTATCTACTTCAATCTGAAATTTTTCTTCAAAAAGTTGCTCAATTTGCTTAATGTGTTGATGATTTTTTAACCATGCATCATCTTTACACATCTCATCTAAGGTTTTTAAAAGCTTGTCTAAAGAATATTTACTGTAATCAGTTATTTTCTCATTAAAATCTTTTTCATCTATATTTTTAGTCTTTTTTAATTCTCTTGGTTTATCTCCTATTATGTTTTTTTTTATTTTTTCCGTGGAGTTTTTCGATTCTTTTTTTTGAGAAATTATTTTACTATCAGATTTATCAGTCTTCTTTTTTTTTGATACTGTATCTTTCTTTTTTTGCGGCTTTGATTTTTCCTCCGCACTAGGTTGTAGAGTTTTCTCTTCCATAAGGTTTGTTTGTATTTGTACCTTAATATACAATTTTTTATTTTTGTACTAGGTTTAGTAAAGTTTAGGCTTTTTCGACCAAAGCCCCCATGATTTTTCTGCTTGGTATTTAAGCATTTTGTATCCATTTGTAATTTGGCATCCATTTGTCTTACCCCTTTTTAAAAACTCTGTTTCTTTTGGATTATATATTAGATCAAATAGCAAATGTTCTGAGTCTAAGTAGTTGTATGGAATGTTTGGTGCTTCATTAATTTTCGGGTATGTTCCGACTGGTGTTGTATTAATAATAAGGTTAGTTTTTTGTATGATTTCTTTAGTTATTTGGTAATAACCAATTTGATTTTTATCAGGATGACGAGAAACAATTTTAAAATCACATCCGATTTTATTTAATACATATTTTACGGCTTCTGAAGCACCTCCTGAACCAAGAATTAGTGCATTTTCTGGTTTCGATTTACATTTTTCTTTGAGTGCTTTATCAAATCCCAGGTAATCTGTGTTGTGTCCTATTTTCCTACCAGATGATTCAAAAACAATTGTATTAACCGCATTTATAGCCCTGGCTTCGTCTGATAGTTCGTCTAAGAATGGAATAATTGTTTTTTTGTAAGGAATTGTGACATTTAAACCCTTTAATGATCGGTTTTTATTTATGATTTTGTTAAAATCATTAATTTCCTTTAGATCGAAATTAAGATAAATACAATCATTCAAATTATTTTTTTTAAATTTTTCAGTGAAGTATTTTCTTGAAAAAGAGTAATCGATATTTCTACCAATTAAACCAAACAACTTAATTCGTTCTTTTTTCTTCATAATAATTCAAAACTAGAATAACCATTATACCAAATATAATACTTGAAAATTCAATATAAGTTTCTAATTTGTTTAGATCGGGCAGGTAATATTGAAAATTTGAAACGCTTTCTTTACCAACTGAGTTTAAAATGAAGTTTCCATATTCGTCATATAAATATTCTTTCGCTTTCCAGGGATATGCAAGTATTATTGTACCCAAAATGAAGCCGATTATTGTTGAAATTGTTTGGTTTGGAAATTTAATTAATACCAATTTTAGAAAATTGGAGAACATAACCAATCCAAAAATAGAACCTAAAATGAAAATACTTAAGATTAATAAAAGCCTTCTTGTGTAGGGTTCAAATAGAGATGAAAAATCAAAATAAATAAATTCAGAAATTAGGTAATACAGATTATTTACGGCATCAACAAGTAGTAAGTTATAATTTCCCATGATCAAAAGCAAAAAAGAACCTGAAAGACCAGGAATAGTCATTCCTGAGACACTTACGATGCCACAAAAAAATATAAAGAGTAGATTATCATTTTCTGTCATTGGATTTACAAAGCTTAGTAATAAACCAAATGTAAATCCCAAAAAACAGAAAAAAATTACACTTTTTTCCCATTTATCTATTTTCCTAAAAATTAAAAATATAGAAGCGAGAATCATACCAAAAAAACATGCCATGACATTAGTTTCGTAAAATTTTAGTAGATAATCTAGTATCAGCGAAAAACTAAAATAACTAATGACCACCCCTCCAAAAATTAAGAATAAAAATCTACCATTAACATATTTCCAAAATGCCTTAAATTCAAAATTTAAGAGTCGACTTAAAGCATTTAAATTTAATTTTTGAAAAGAATCAATAAGTTCGTTATAAAATCCAAAGACCAAGGCAATAATTCCTCCTGAAACTCCTGGCACTTTGTTTGCTATACCCATAGCTATACCCTTTATAATTAAAATTAGACCATTACTGATTGATTTTTTACTTGACAAAGTCATTATTTTCCAAAGAACGATTTAACTTTCTGTAAACCAAAAATTACTATAAAACCTAAAAACGCAAATCCAACTGCTTTGCTTAATTCTGGATCATCTCCATTATAATTTTGTGGTAATACAGAAAGCATCTTAAGATCACTATAAGTTTCACTAATGCTATTTCGCCAGGGCCAAACCTTATTTAAAGCACCAATCATTAATCCAATTAAAAATGACATAGTATTTTTTGGATACTTTTTCAAAAGAAAAGTTAAAAATTTAGAAAAAAACTTGATACCGAAGATAATACCAAAAAAAAATACTCCAAGAACAGGAGTTACCTTTGTAAATATCTCATTATTAAAATCTAAAATAAGCTCAAGTGCTTGCCGAAAATTTCTTAAAATAGTTTGATAGACACCCATTAAAAGAAGAATGTATGCTCCAGACACTCCAGGGAGAATCATAGCCGAAATTCCAAAAAAACCAGCTATAAATATATACCAAAGCGAGGCCACATTGATTGGATCTGGACTAATTTTTGATATTTGGTATGAGATCAAAACTCCAATTAAAAGTGAAATAAATGAAAATGTTTTTTTTTGAATTTCAATTTTAAGAAGATATATAAAACTTGCTAACAAAATTCCAAAAAAAAATGACCAAATAGCAATAGTTTCATTTTTTAAAAGCCACTCGAATATCCACGAAAATAAAATTATACTTGTTAAAATACCTGATAAAACCGCTATCAAAAAGTTACCATTAATTTTATTCCAAACAAATTTTATTCCGCTTGTTTTTATTTTACTAAAGGTTTTCCAGCTAATTGAATTTATTGTTTTCAGCAGTTCTTCGTAGATACCTGTGATTAATGCTACAGTGCCGCCAGAAACACCTGGAATTAAGTCTGCCCCACCTATCAGCAAACCTTTCATAAACAATACTAAATAACGCATTTATACTTTCTTAGAAATTAAAGTAGCAATTATAAATTAAAACAATTTTTTAGATTTATGCTTTCGCAACTAAATTATTGAGCCCAGGGAATAAAAACAAGAATAATTTTTTTTCTTCATTATTTAATTGATGAGGATTAAGTATTAATAACCCTTCATCAATTTTATTTAAATTAAGACAACAGCCTGCAATCCTAATTTCTAGATTTCTATTGTTCGGACAAAAAGAATAAGCATTTTCAGCTATAGAATGAGCTTTTTTCCAGTCTCTATTCTTAATTAAAAAATCAATAATTTTAAAAATAATATCGGATTCATAATACCCTAGACTTATCAGTTTCTGGCATGCTCTGAAAGCATCATTTTTATTCCTAATCTTTAAGCACAGTTCTGCATTATTTTTCCATAACTCAATAGAATCATCATTAATCGCCAAAGACTTTTCAAGATTAACTCTTGCTTTTTCAAATTTCTTACGTGAGATTAGAAAAATAATTAATGACTCCCAACACCTCTCATTTGTAGGCTCTAACTCCACAGATTCAAAATAAAATGTTTCAGCAGCATCAAAATTTCCAAGATTTTCATGACACCTTCCAATAGAATTTTGAATGAATGCATTTGATTCAGTTGTTTTTAAGGCTAGTTCATAATTCAAAATAGCCTCATTTAATCTTCCTAGCGATTCGAGTAATTTTCCTTTTTCAATATATGCGCCTGTGAAACTGTCATCACTAATTATAGCAAACTCGAAGGCTGATAATGCTTCCTTGCTTTTACCACATTTTAAGTAAACTTTACCTAGTTGATGCCATGCTACTTCACAATAGGGATCTGATTCTAAAACTTTGTTAAGAGAATCAATTGCAGCTTCTGTCATATTAAGTTGTTCATAACAGTATAATAAATTGTAAAGAGATGGGTAGTCTTCAGGATTATTACTCAGACAGTTCTTAAAAAAATAAGAAGCTTCGCTATAATTTTCAACAAGCAAATGTTCCATTCCTAGAAGATTCCAAATTTCATCAGGATCATCTGAAATTTTTAAAGCTTTGTGTAAGTAATTTATTGAACCAATATGGTCTCCTTTTTTTGAAGCTATATTAGCTCTTTGCAATGAAATTTCTTCATTAAATGGGTTTAGTTTCTCAATATATTCCAAAAGTTTTATAGCAACTTCATAATTTTCATCTAGAATATATATTTCGCTTTGTAAAAGAAGTAATCCGTGAAAACTTGGGTGTTGTTCTAGGCCCATTTTAAGAGCTCTTTTTGCCAGTTGTTTATCTCCGTGACTTAAATAATGAACAATAATTTCTTCAAATTCTTGAGGATCAAAATAGAAATTCATGTTAGTTTTTAGCATACGCTTAAACTTTTCTACACACGATTTAGTTTCGCCTGAATTGTGATTGTACATAGGTTAAAAACAACAGCTAAATTTAAAAACTCCTAACTAGAATAAAATTTTAGATCAATATTGTTTTTAACAAATTAATTAACACAAGAATACATTACAAAGTATTTAATACCTCACGAATAATCTTGCAACCTTTTTTTATTTCCCTTTCACTAATCGTTAATGGTGGCGATATCCTAAGCGCATTTTTTTTCCAAAGTAGTCTAAATAATAAGACACCCTTTTCAAGACATTCTTCTATAATTTTGTCAACCATTTCTGAATTTTTAACGATAGCTGCTAACATCAAACCTTTTCCTGTCAATTTAATAATTTCTGGATGTTTCAATTCATTTCTAAAAAGAGTCTCTTTTGTTTTAATCTGGCTAATTAAATTTGAATCTCTTAATACCCTCAGGGTAGCAAGTGCCGCTGATGCTACTACTGGATTACCTCCAAAAGTTGTAATGTGTCCAAGTTTAGGTTTGTCTTGGAAACATTTCATTAAATTATAAGAAGACGAAAAAGCTCCTATTGGTAATCCACCACCCATTCCCTTTCCCATTACAATTATATCAGGCTGAACATTAAAATGTTCAAACCCAAAAAAACGTCCTGTTCTTCCAAAACCTGGCTGAATCTCATCTAATATTAGTAATGCTCCCATTGAGTCGCACTTCGATTTTACATTTTGTAAATAATTAATGTCTGGTACAATAAATCCAGCACCACCTTGGATAGTCTCAAGTAAAACAGCAGCAGTTTTTTTTGTAATTTTTTCTAATTCACTATTATCATTAAATTTTATAAACTTTATTTCTGGTAATAATGGGCCATAACCTTTCTTTTGATTTTCTGAGCCTAACAAACTCAAGGACCCATGGGTACTTCCATGATAACTATTGTGAGCACCTATTAATTCAATTCTTCCAGTAGCTTTTTTGGCTAATTTTAAAGCTCCCTCAATTGCTTCGGTTCCTGAATTTGTCAGATAAACAGTTTCATGGTTTTTTGGAAGAAGCTCTAATAGTTCTTTACACAAGTTAACAGCTGGAGCTTGAGCGAATTCTCCATAAACCATAACGTGCATGTACTTTTTTATTTGATTCTTTATTGCTCTAGTTACTTTGGGATGGAGATGTCCTAAACTGCATGCTGATACACCAGCTACGAAATCTAAATATTTTTTCCCGTTGGTTGTTGTAATATAAGAACCTTTTGCTTTTTTAATCTCTAAAGAAAGTGGATAGGGATTCGTTTTTGCTTGAAATTTCAAAAAATCTTCTTTTAACGAATTCATTTTTCACTTATTTTAATATAAATTTTTAAAAGTTTTAAGGCTTAATTAATTTTTCATCTTTATCATAATTATCGAAAAGATCATATACACTAGTTGGGCGTTCATCGTCTCTCCAAATAAATCCTTTTAAAGTACGATCATTCAGTGGTATTTCATTCTCAGGATACACATTACCGGTTGGTGCAACCAAAAAAGTGATATCATTTATTTCTCCTTCCAAAAAATTCATCATTAGTCCACTACAGGTAGTTTTATCAATACCAATAAGTTGTAAGTCTTCATCATTATAGAGATAATAAATCATCTCAGTATTTTTTGTTATGATAATATTATCAAGATTTCCGTCTTTGAATGATCCATCTAGTAAACCCCCTTTGATTTGGTTAAAACCATTTTCACTCAACGTATCTTTTTCAATGATTAAAACATTTCCAATAATTTTTAAAGAATCTAATTTATTGGTTTCTTTATTTGAAATTAAATAAATTTTATCTCCTGACATTTGACTTTTGTCAAACCATATCACAGGATTAGATTTATTTTTTTGAGCTTCAGTGAAAATCTGTTCTTGTTTTCTTGTTAATGGTTTTCTCAATAGTTTAGTCAAACCAACTAATCTATCTAAATGAAGTGAATCTGATCGACCTGTAATGTCATTTTTTAGAATTTTTACATCATAATAGCCCCTAATTATCCTTTTTTCTTCAGGTCCCGTTGCAAGAAGTGTATCTGCATGAATATAAAGTGTGTCTTTATCAATAATATTGATAGATAATGCATTTTTTGTAACAACTGCTGAATCCCTAGCCTTAAATATTTCAGCATAGTGACCTTTAATAATTGAATTATTTATAGAATCAATAATACTAACATTTTCAGTTCCTGCTGCATAATTTTTTTCGTTTTCAAAGTATAGACTGTCACCTTTAATTATTTTATTATCATAGTAAAGGGTAGCATCTTTTTTAAAATATCCTTTTTCATTTTTAAGGTCATAAAAACCGCTCTTACATTCAATTGTGTAATTTTCACCTTCAATTTTTGAATCTCCAAAAAGGTAGGCTTCGTTTAGTTCTGTATAGTAATCTAATTGATTTGAATTAACAGTGTATTGTGGGTTGTATATGTTGACATTCGTAACAAATCGATATTTTTTTTCTTCTATATAGTATTTACCTCTGCTGCTAGTTAGTGTACTCGAACTATCAACAATTACTCCTTTACTTTCATAAAAAGCCTGATTAGTAACTCGATTCAATTTTAATTCCTCAGTAGAGAGTGATGTATCAGGACGTTTTAAAAAAACATTTCCGTTAGCTTTTGCAATTTTTGTTTTTCCATTGTATTCAATCTTTTTACATGTCATTTTTATTGTGTCTCCTTGTGTAAAAATTACATTCCCCTCAGCTTTAAAAAAATTATCTTTTGAATAAAAATAAGCCAAGTCTGATTCAATTAAAGCCCCTTCGTGAAATAGTAAGACCCTATTGTTTGTATCTTTAAAAAGTATATTTGCTCCAGGATAAGTTTGTTGATCTTTCCTTGATCCTCCTGCCTTTCGGATTTCGATAATCTTATTTTCTTGGCCCAATAAAGAGAAATTGATTGTAAATACTAATGTGAATATTAGAACATTAGATGAAATCCCCATTTTTAAAAATTGTTTGTTTTCGATCAGGACCTACTGAGATTATTTCTATTGGAACTTCTAATACATTCTCTAAAAAAGAGATGTAGCTTTTGAAATTTTTAGGAAGATCAGAGAAATTTTTAATTCTCGTTAGATCATCATCCCATCCCAAAAATTCCTTATATATTGGTTTAATGCTATTAGAATTTATATCAAAAGGAAAGTAATCAATTTCAACACCATCAACCTTGTATGCGGTACATATTTTTACTTTTTTAAGTCCACTAAGTACGTCTCCTTTCATCATCATTAATTTAGTTACGCCATTGATGTTTATAGAGTATTTTAAAGAAACAAGGTCAATCCAACCACATCGTCTCGCCCTTCCAGTGGTTGAACCAAACTCATTTCCAATTTTAGCTATTTTTTCAGCCTCTGAGTTAAAAAGTTCAGTAGGAAATGGACCACTTCCTACTCTAGTAGAATAAGCCTTGAATATTCCATAAACCTCCCCAATTTGGTTTGGAGCGACTCCAAGACCAATACAAGCTCCCGCAGCAGTTGTGGTTGAAGATGTAACAAATGGATAAGTACCAAAATCGATATCAAGAAGTGAACCCTGAGCACCCTCACCCAAAATTTTCATTCCAGCTTGTATTGAGTTTAATAAAAATTGTTCACTATCAATAAGTTGTAGTTTTTTAAGTGATTCTACACTTTTAAAAAATTTTTTTTCATACTCATTTAGATTATAATCCTTAGTAGGATTGTAATTTTTTAAAATTTCCAAGTGTTTTTTAGTTAGCTTGAAATACTTTATCTTCCATTTCTTGTCTAAAATATCCCCGACACGTAGACCATTTCTCCCAGTTTTATCCATGTAAGTAGGACCAATTCCTTTAAGGGTAGATCCGATTTTTAATTTTCCTTTCGCTTCTTCTGAAGCTTCATCAAGAATTTTATGAGTAGGAAGAATTATGTGCGCCTTTTTAGAAATTAAAAGTTTTTTATAAAAATCTATATTGTATGAACCTAGGCCATCTATTTCACTTTTAAGAGTTATAGGATCTATTACAACACCATTTCCTATGAGGTTTAAGGAATTAGGATGAAAAATTCCCGAGGGAATTGTGTGGAGCACGTGCTTTTTTCCATTAAATATTAATGTATGTCCAGCATTTGGTCCTCCTTGAAATCTTGCAACTATATCATATTTATTAGTTAATACATCAACAATCTTTCCTTTTCCCTCATCTCCCCACTGAAGTCCTAGAATTAAATCAATTCCCATTGAAATTATTTATTTTTTTTGGTACCGTAGAAATATAGTGAATGATTTAAAATTTCGACCTCAAAAATGTCTTCAATAGTTTTTTTTATTTCTTGGATTCTAGGGTCACAAAACTCCTTAACTTCTCCAGTTTCTGTATTTATAAAATGATCATGCTGGTGATCAAAATAACATTTTTCGTACTGAGCTTGATTTTTACCAAACTGATGCTTTCTAACTAAACCGCAATCTAGAAGAAGTTCAATTGTGTTATATAAGGTTGCTCTACTCACACGATAGTTTTTGTTTTTCATTTTGATGTAAAGGGATTCAATGTCAAAATGTTCAATACTATCATATATTTCAAATAATATGGCAAATCTTTCGGGTGTCTTACGGTGACCATTCAGGTTAAGAAAATTTACAAAAACCTCTTTTACGATATCTTGATTAGATTTTTTAAATTGTATCATACTGCAAAGATAGGTATTAAGGTTTATTCTCTGACAATTTTATCAATACCATTAACCTTGGATAAATTTTTAACTAATTTTATTAAAACGTTTTTATTAGGAACACTCACATGAATTACTCCTGTAAAGTAGGAATCTTCACTATCGAAATTTATTTTGCTAATATCGACACTCATATTATTGGAAATCAGTTTCGTAACCTCGTTAACTAAACCTTTTCTGTCAATTCCAGATAATTTTAATGTAGCGTTGTATTCTTGAGAACTTGAATCAACCCATTTTGAAGATATTACTCTATATGCAAAATTGGATTGTAAACTTAAAGCATTTTGACATTCCTTGTGGTGTACTTTTATTCCTTCATTTGAAGTTACAAATCCAAAAATAGGGTCCCCAGGAATTGGACTACAACAACTGGCAATACTATGGGCAAGCTTTTCTTTTTCCTTCCCGAAAATAATTTGATCAAGTCTTTCACTATATTTTTGATTTTCTTTTTCAGATGGATCTTTTTTCTTTTTTACTCTCCTCTTAAAAAAATTTAATAATTTGTTCTGGTATGATTTTGCAAACTCTTTGAGCTTTTTATTGTCAAGCGAACCAATTGCTACCCTGTAGTGGAGGTCTTGAACATTTTTTAATTTAAAATATTCTAACATTTGACTTATGGTTTTATCACTTTGATTTAATTTTAGTGATTTAAGTTTTCTTCTAAGGATTTCCTTTCCTTCAATTACTCTAATTTTTTTCTCTTCATTTATGGAGGATTTTATAATTGACCTAGCACGTGATGTTACAACAAAATCTAACCAATTAATTGTGGGTTTAATATTTTCTGATGTAATTACTTCTATCTGATCACCACTCTTTAATATTTTACTCAGTGGAACCAGTCTATTATTAACCCTAATACCTCGTGTTTTTTTTCCAATCTCAGAGTGAATAAAAAAAGCAAAATCTAATGCTGTAGAACCTTGTGGTAAAGACTTTAACTCTCCTTTTGGAGTAAATACAAAAATTTCCTCAGCATAAAGATTTAGCTTAAAATCTTGAACAAAATCAACAGCATTACCTGTATTATTTTCTAAAACCTCTCGAAGTCTATTTAGCCAGTTTTCTATACCAATATCTTTATGATTTCCTTGTTTGTATTTGTAATGAGCAGCATATCCTTTTTCTGCAATTTCATTCATTCTTTCGGATCTTATTTGAATTTCAACCCATTTATTTGAAGGTCCCATTACGGTAATATGTAGAGCCTCATAGCCAGTAGATTTTGGAGCCGAAATCCAATCTCTTAGTCTAGTAGGATTAGGGGTGAAGTTGTCTGTAATAATCGAATAAATTTTCCATGCTAAAAACTTTTCGTCACTCTGATTTGATTTGTAAATAATTCTTATGGCAAATTTGTCATAAACTTTTTCAAAAGAAATGTTTTGAGTCAGCATCTTCCTGTGAATTGAATAGATAGATTTACTCCTTCCTTTTATTGCAAATTTGAGGCTTTCTTTTCTTAATTCCTTACCTAAAAATCTTGTAAAAGATTTAATGTACTCATCTTGTAATTCTTTTGTTTCTTCGACTTTTTCTTTAATTGACTGATATCTCTCTGGCTCAGTATATTTTAAGCTCAGGTCCTCTAATTCATTCTTAACATTATAAAGCCCTATTCGATGTGCTAGTGGAGCATAAATGTAAAGTGTTTCTGAAGCTATTTTTATTTGTTTATATTCAGGCATAGCATCCATGGTTTGCATATTATGCAAACGGTCGGCAATTTTAATAATTATAACTCTTACATCGTCATTAAGTGTTAGTAACATTTTTCTAAAATTTTCTGCTTGTAGAGAAATGTTCTTATCCTTCTTTAGGTTAGAAATTTTTGTAAGTCCATGAACAATTTTAGCAACGTTATTTCCAAGCAATTTTTCAATATCTCCTAGAGTAAATTTTGTGTCTTCAGCCACATCATGTAACAGTGCTGCACAAATAGAGGTTGAATCCAACCCAATTTGTTGAGCAACAATTTTTGCAACACTTATAGGATGAAAAATATATGCTTCACCTGATTTTCGTCTTTGTTCACTGTGAGCCTCTACGGCCATATCAAATGCGAGTCTTATCATTTTTTTATCCGAATCACCCAAGGTTTGATAGCTAATTCTTAATAACTCTTTATATTGATTTGCAATTTTTTTGTTCTCTATTTTAGAATCTACAACCATACTAAATGAAATATACTAAAGAAATATGTTCTTATCAAGTTTGTTGTTTTTTCGAACAGCTTCATATATTAATATGCCTGCGGAAACTGATAAATTTAAAGAATTAGATTTTTTCGCCATTGGGATAACTAAATTTTCACTTGCTACTTCTGACCATAAATTGCTCAAGCCTTCACTTTCTGATCCAATCACTAATGCACATGGTAATTGATAATCGAACAAATCATATCTTACTGAATCTTTCTTAATAAATGTAGTTAAGATGCTAAACTCCTTTTTTTTTAAAAATGATACAACATTTTCATTAGATTCAATTGCAGTAGGTATTTTAAATATATCTCCAAGGCTAGAACGTATACTGTTTGGATTGTAGAAATCGGTTTTTGGATTAGAAATTATAATTGCATCAATTTTAGCTGCAGCTGCAGTTCTGAACAACGCCCCTATATTTCCTGGTTTTTCCGGTTCTTCCAAAACAACAATTATCGATTTTCTGGAGAGCTTAAGAGTTTTTAATACATGTGATTTACTTCTTGCTATAGCTATGATTTTTTCACCACCTGATCTAATACTTATTTTTTTAAAAGTTTTTTTTTCTATAACTGAAGTTGGTGTATTATTGATTGCACTTTTTATGTTAACATTATTAAAGCCAATTCCTTCTTCTAAAAAAATTCTTTCAAGTATATAATTAGAATTTAGTGCATTAATAATTTCTCTTTCGCCTTCAATAACAAATAGACCCTGTTTTTTTCTTTCTCTTGACTTTTTATAAAGAAGAAGCATTTTTTTAAGTTCCAAATTTTTAGCACTTCTTATAACTTTCACTAATGTATTTTAAAATTGCAGTCATCAAATTAATCAAATTTGTATTTATATACATTATTTTTTTTAAGATACCCTATAACTAATCCCACCATTCCATCATAGCTCTCAATTCCCATTGATTGGCCATTAGCTTTTAAATATGAATCATAACTTTCTTTTATTAGTGGTTCAAATGGATTCTCATATTGATTCCAAAACCTTGATATTTCTTTGTAGCTCTCAAGTATCCCAGGGTTTAATAATTTCATATATTTTTTTGCACTAACAGGATCTGTTTTTAACAGTTCTGAATAACAATAACTTAATGCGAAAGTAAGTCCTGCATATTTAATATAAGGGTCCGAATTTTTTAAACTTGTAATAAAAGCAATGAAGTTTGCCTCACTTTCAGATGCAAAGCCAGCTTGGTGTGCTATTTCGTGAGCAGCGGTAATAATAAAATTCAGCTTGGGAATATTTAAGTTGATATTAGATTCTAAAGTGAAAGGATTCAAGTAGCCAGCAAAACCCATATAATTTAATAAATTACTCCATAATGATTTTTTTATAAATGGTCTTCTTTCAAACTTTTGAAAGAAATTAAAGTCTCTGCAAATTATTTCAATAATCTGATCTGATTCATATGTAACTTTCACAACTTCACCTTTATGATCTGTCAATTTGTTATGTAATAAATTTGATGATTTAACAAGATAATCTACAGTATTTATTAATTCATTCTTTTTATACTTTAAATCCAAATTCATTTTTTTGTTAAGTGGCAAACGGTAATAATTTAATCCCCAGTTTAGATTAAAAACTAAAAAAATCAATGAAAAAGTTGAAGTGGAGTTTATAAAAATTGAACTTATTGATAATTTTTTTCTAAATAGTTTTAAAAATAACAATGGAATCATAATTATACCAAAACCATACAACAAATCTCCTACTGGATAATAAAAATTGTTAAAAAAGAAGACATGGGTTTTGTAGATAAATGGGTATATATGTGCACTGTAATATGTTTCAATCCATTTGGGATTATCTTTAAAAAAATTTAACGCAATAATCTGAATTGGCAATAAACAAATAAGAGTTAAACGAACATTTTTAGACCTCAATTTATTAATTCGTGATTTTTTAAGAACTAATCTTCTACAGAGTTAATCTCTATCTCAAAAATTAAATCAGACATTGGAGGAATACCCTGTACTCCATTATCGCCATAAGCAATTTTATAGGGTAAAAATAGTGTCGCTTTATCACCTACTTTGAGTAATCGTACCCCTTCTTTGAAGCCTTCAATCATAGCATCATTTTGACCCACACTTGCCAATATGGGTTGGTATCTTCCAGAATTCTTTCTTTGCATACTGAAAACTCCATTGAAATTTGCTACTTCTTCAACACTTGTCTCTAAAAGAGTCCCATCTTTAAAATATACGGAATAATTTAATCTTGCTTTATTAGATACCTTTACAGCTCTTCCGTCACCTTTAGAGGTTATAATATATTTTAAACCTGATTTTGTTTTTTTAGATTGTTTTTCAAGCGAGGTAAATTTTAAATAATTTTTATTTGTGGCATTGGATTTTTTTTCTTCATTTTCTTTTGCTACTAATTCCTTTTTCACAAAATAATTTTCGAAAATTTTTGATGCATCAAAATTTTTTGCCTCATCCCCATTTCTAATTATTTTTATGCTTTTAATTAGGTCATTTTGTTCAATACTATCGACAACCTTTTGTCCTCTTATAACTTCTCCAAAAACAGTGTGCCTGCCGTCCAGCCAAGGGGTTGCTTTATGTGTGATAAAAAACTGGCTTCCATTAGTTCCAGGACCACTATTTGCCATAGACAGAATTCCTGGACCTTTGTGTGTTAACTCACTAAACTCGTCATCAAATTTATAACCTGGTCCTCCTGTTCCATTTCCCAGGGGATCACCGCCTTGTATCATAAAATCATCAATAACCCTATGGAATTTTAAACCGTCATAAAACATTTTTGATTTAAATTCTTCATTAACTCTTGGGTTGTCCCCTTGACTTAGGGACACAAAATTTGCAACAGTAACAGGGGCTTCTTTGATGGCTAATTTTAAAATTATAGGACCTTTATTTGTTTCTATTTGAGCATAAAGTCCTTCCTCCAGGTCAGGATTTATATCATCACAATATAAAAATAAACTTATTAGCAGTAGAATTGAAATATTTTTTTTAGAAATCATAATTTTATAAATAGTTTATAATCTTTCGATTGTGTAACGAAGAGGTTGGTTAACTCCAACTTTATTTCCATCACCTTGGAATCCATAACAAAGGTATGAAGGAAAAAGAAATACAACAATTTCATTGGGTCTCATCAGGCGAATTCCTTCTCTTAAAGCAGGTAATATATTGTCTTTGTCAACTATATAGTCAACAATGCCTGATTCATTTTTGGGGTAGAGTAATTTTTTATCTAAATCTTCGACTTTATAACTAAAACGCAATCTTGTCCCTTTTTGAGGAAGAGGTTTTCTCTCAGAAACCTTTTTAACATATGCATATAAAAATCCTTTTTGTGAATTATTAAAGGATAGTAGACTATCTTTTTTCGCGGATTCCTTTATCATTAAATCCTCTCTAGCTAAAAGGATTTTATTTCTTGAAGCTGAGTCGCTCAAAAATGTTCTCTTTCCTTTATTTAAAGGATAGCGGGCATTATTTTCTAAACACGAACAAAAAATTACAATTAACAGATAAAATAAATCCCGTTTCATAGATAAATTAGCTATATCAATTCAGATATGTGATTTTTCAAAGCATTTTTGAAATGAGTTATTGTTTTATCCAAGGATTCCATCGATACACCACCGGCAGCATTTAGGTGACCTCCACCATTAAAATAATTTCTTGCAAAATTGTCAACAGAAAAATTACCTTGTGATCTGAATGACATTTTTATTTTGCCTTCATTTTCGTTTTCGATCATCATACACGAAAAATTTACACCTTTTAAACTAAGTCCGTAGTTAACGAATCCCTCAGTATCCCCTTTTTTAAAGTCACATAAAACCAATTCTTTCTTTGAAAGTGTAATATAAACGACTGGCAGATCAGGAATTTTAATTAAATTTGAAAGAGAAATACCGAGCAATTTTAATCTGCTCAACGAAGAACTATCAAATATTTTTTGATGGATATCACTACCATTTGCTCCAAGATTTATAAGATGTGATACAACTTTATGGGTAGTAGAGGTTGTAGAAGGATATCGAAATGAGCCTGTATCAGTCATGATACCCGTGTATAGACAACATGCAATTTTTTTATCCAGTAATTTAGATTCTGATGCATTAATAATATTGTAAACCATCTCACATGTAGAACTCATACTTGGATCGGAATAATTAAGATTTGCAAAAAATTCAGGTGATTCGTGGTGATCTATCATGATTTTATCAACTTTGGTTTTTTTAACAATTTCACTCAGATCTTGTATCCTTGAAAGGGAGTTAAAATCCAAACCAAAAATTAATTCTGCACTATTAATCTTATCCCTTGCAATACTTGGTGTTTTTGAAAATTTTATTATATCTGACTCTCCAGGTAGCCACTTTAGAAAGTTTGGGTAATCATTAGGGGAAACAATGTTTACTTCATGTTTTTTTGCATCCAGAAAGTGTTTTAATGCTAGTGCACTTCCGAGTGCGTCACCATCTGGGTTTCGGTGAGGAATAATTACAATTTTTTTTTGGGTCGATATTATTTTCTTAAAAGCAGATAAAAAATTATTTTCCATTTAAGGCAAAGATAGTACTTTAGTAATTGTTTGATTCAACAGAAAACTTATTTTATGAAGCAAATAAAATTCATTTACAAGCAGACGATACATCCAACTTTATTAATTTTACTAAAAAAATGGAAAATATAACTTTTATGATGATTAAGCCAGATGCTGTTGAAAATGGTTTTATTGGAAATATAATCGAAAAAGTAACATCTGCTGGATTTAAATTTAAAGCCCTTAAACTAACTCATCTGTCAAAAAAAAACGCTGAGAAATTTTATAAAGTCCACGAAGATCAACCGTTTTATGATGAGCTTGTAAAATTTATTTGTAGGAGTCCAATTGTAGTAGCTGTGTTAGAAAAAGAAAATGCTGTGAGTGATTTTAGGACTTTAATTGGATCAACGAATCCGGATGATGCCGCGGATGGTACAATAAGAAGGCTTTATGGTAAATCAAAAGGGGAAAATGCAATACACGGTTCTGATAGTGAAGAAAATGCTCAATTAGAGACTTCATTTCATTTTTCGGGTTTTGATATTTATTAACGCAAAATAATTTTTTTAACATATTTCCCATTTAAATGTTTGTTCAGATTTTCTATTATAATATCTGACTTATAGCTTAATTCCGTTCTTAAGGCTGCAGATTTAATTCCAATAAATAGGGTTTTTCGTGAAAATCGAATTTGAGTTGTATACATTGAAATGTTATCTCCCATGACTTCTTTCCAAGCATTACATACTCTCACATTTGTCATGCCTTTTTGTAAAGACTTTTGTGAAACAAAACGTTTCAAAATATTTTTTAATGAGTTGGTCTGAAAATCCATTTTGGTTTTTTCCTTTACACTTATAATTGAATTTTTGGTCTTTTATAGTGAAAAGCCCTGTTTGCGTTTTCAAGAATAAGTTTTTTACTATCTAAAAAATTTATTCTAAATTTCCACTCATCCCATCGAGATTTATAATTTATGTAGAATTTCTTTTGATTTTTTTCAATTTCAAAAAATGTCTTGTCTTTTGAGGTTTTATATGATCCATTTAATTCAAGGGTTACTTTATTTAAAAATCCTTTGGGATATTCAATTTGATAGTGATCAAAAGTTGGTTGAGATACTTTTGGGAAAAACTTCTCTCCATTCTGATAGACAAATTCAATTTCCCAATATCCATTTAACCGGTCTATTTGAATTCTTTCATTAATAGAACAATTAACAATAAAAATAAATATCAAACACAGAACAACTACTCTCATTTTATAGTCTGAATATTTCATAAGTTGATTTTATGTTTTTTAATGCTTCAATTATTCTTTCTTCATGGGTATCAGTTATAAATATTTGACCAAAATAATTTTGATCAACTAGAGATAGAATTTGAGTAACTCTTTTTTGATCTAATTTATCAAATGCGTCATCAAAAAGAAGAAGAGGACTAAATCCATTTAAATTTTCTAAAAAATTAAATTGTGCTAGCTTTAGTGCAATTAGAAAAGTTTTTTGCTGCCCTTGACTTCCAAATTTTTTTATAGGTTTTCCATCTAAAGATAAAGATATGTCATCTTTATGAATGCCCGTTGTTGTATATTGAAAAATCTTGTCCTTTTCAATACTATCAATGAGAAGACGCGAATGATTTTTAAATTTTAATTGACTTTCGTATGTCAATGTTGCATTTTCATTTTTTTGACTAATTTTTTTGTATGTTTCAATAAAAACAGGAACAAAATCATCCATGAAAGCTTTTCTTTTTTCAAATATTAGATGACTTCTTTCGACCAACTGATTATTATAAATTTCAAGCGTATCTTGATCAAATGCTTTATTCAATGCAAAATATTTAAGTAATGAATTTCGCTGAGATAAGATTTTGTTATATTCCAAAAGATTGTTTAAAAAAATCAAGTCTGTTTGACCTATAACACTATCAATGAACTTTCTTCTTGTATTACTTCCATCAATAATTATATCACGATCTGCTGGTGAAATAATAACAGTTGGAATCATACCAATATGCTCAGATATTTTTTTGTAAGCATTTCCATTTCTTTTAATAATTTTTTTCTGTCCCTTTTTGAATGAACAAATTATTTTTTCCTCACGTAACTTTTTTTCATAAATACCCTTAATTATAAAAAAATCCGTTCCAATTTGAATATTCTGAACCGAAATAGGGTTGAAATAACTTTTACAAAATGACAAATGATAAATTGCATCAAGTATGTTAGATTTTCCAACACCGTTTTCGCCTACGAAACAATTAATATTAGGATTAAATTCATATGAAGCAGAACTAAAGTTTTTATACTGCGTAAGTGTTAATTGTTTTAAATGCATAACTCTATAAAAATAACAAGTTCAAACTATTGATCCGTTTTGATTTAGAATAAAAAGATTAATTTTGTAGATATATTATATTTAAATGGCAACTTACAAAAAAAGAGGAGCGAAAAAATCATTGGGTAAAAAAAATGATTCTGATGAAATTAATGAAAGTAAGACAGCTGAGGTATTTGACAGTCTTGATATTACTGCTAATAAGACTGAGAATTGGGTAGTCAAATACCAAAATATAATTTTAATTTTTATAGGTACAATTGCAGTTTGTGCACTTAGTTATTTAGGTTATCAAAATATGGTTTATAGACCAAAAGCTCAAGAAGCTATAAGTGAATTGAATCAAGCACAATACTATTTTGACCTTGCAATTAATAACTACAATGAATCAGATTCTTTATTTAAAAAATCACTAAATGGAGGAGATGGAAAATTTGGATTCTTAGATATAATAAAAAAATATGAAGGTACACCAGCTGCAAAACTAGCGAGGTATAGTGCAGGAATGGCATATTTAAATTTGAAAGAATATAAAAATGCTATAATTTATCTTGATGAATTTTCATCGGATGATGTCCTTCTAAGCTCTTTGTCCAAAGGAGCTATTGGAGATGCTTTCGCACAAATTAATCAACCTGAAGAAGCATATCAATATTATTTAGAAGCTGCAAAAATTAATAACAATTTGTATAGTACACCTAAATATTTATTTAAAGCTGCAATGATTGGTGTTGAGTTAGATAAAATCACCAATTCTCTTTCTTATTTAATGCGAATAAAGAAAGAGTTTCCAGAATCAGAAGAGGCTAATTATGTTGATGTACAAATTGTAAAGCTAAAAACTTTATTGCAGTAAATATGGCTTCTGCAAACAAGAAGAGTTTTGAGCATGATTCTCATGCTTTACCAAATGGGGAGAATTTTAAATTTCATCTTGTTGTGTCTGAATGGAACAAGACTATTACTTACTCTCTATCATCAGCTGCCAGAAAGACATTACTCGAGGCAGGTGTAAAAGAAGAAAATATATTGACCTGGAGCGTCCCTGGTAGTTTTGAGCTTATTTATGGATCCAAAAAAGCACAGAAAAATAATCCAAATGCGGTCATCGCAATTGGGAGTATTATTCAAGGTCAAACAAAACACTTTGAATACATTTGTCAAGCAGTTACACATGGAATAAAGGATCTTAATGTAAATTCTGAAGTACCTGTGATCTTTTGCGTTTTAACTGATTACAATATTGATCAAGCAAAAGCAAGAAGTGGAGGTAAATATGGAAATAAAGGCGTTGAAGCTGCAATAACTGCCCTCAAAATGGCAAAATTAAATCCAAAGTCAAAATTGAAATAATCATATTCAAAAAAAAATGTAAAATTTTCCATATACTTTTAATTTAAAATGTTCAAATCTAACTTATTTAAACTTCGCAAGAACAAAAGATATAATTATACACCAAGGTACTTTAAAGGAAAAGAACTTAATAATGTTTACGATTTTGATTCAAAATTCTTAAAATATCGCGAAACATATAATAGGAACGATTTTGGGCAACAATGGCGAAATAAACGCTTGGAAATGCGTGTTTACAAAAACAGACATTTCTCCATGCGTTTAATTATAATAATTACATTATTAACTTTATTAGTACTTTATATTTTAGATTTTGATTTAAGCATTTTTACACGGTCCAATTCATGACTACCAGAATAAAACTATTACCTGACCATATATCAAACCAAATCGCTGCTGGGGAAGTCATTCAACGTCCTTCTTCTGTAGTAAAAGAACTTTTAGAAAATTCGGTTGATGCAAATTCAAAAAATATTCAACTTATAATTAAAGACGGAGGAAAAACCCTTATTCAAGTTATTGATGATGGCTCGGGTATTAATAGAGATGATTTGAGTTTGGCTTTTCAGCGGCATGCTACCTCTAAAATAAGGCGAACAGATGATTTGTATAATTTAAAAACTAAAGGATTTAGAGGAGAAGCTCTTGCTTCAATTGCTGCAATATCAAACATAGAGATTCATACTCGCGCATTTAAAGATGAAGTCTCTCAATTTACAAAAATGGAGGGAGGACAAGTTACTGAACAAAAGTTTTCAACTCAACCTAAGGGAACATCTATTTCTATCAAAAACTTATTTTACAATGTACCTGCAAGAAGAAATTTTTTGCGTTCCGATACAGTTGAATTTAGACATATTGTAGATGAATTTAATAGAATATCACTAGCTCACCCAGAGATAAATTTTTTGTTTTATAATAATGGGAATGAATTATTTGATCTTTCGGTCAATAAATCAAAAAAAAGAATTTGTTCTGTCTTTGGATCAAAATGGGAAAACCAACTTATACCAATAACAGAAACTACAACACTTGTCAAGATTGAAGGGTTTATTGTGAAGCCTGAATTTTCAAAAAAAACAAGGGGGCACCAGTTTTTCTTTGTTAACAATCGATTCATAAAGAGTCCTTTTTTGCATCATGCTGTGTGCAGTGCATTTGACGGTTTATTAAGAACAGGATACAATCCTGGTTATTTTTTGTATTTCACAGTCGACCCTAAGTCTATTGATATAAATATACATCCAACAAAAACTGAAATTAAATTTGAAGAGGATCAAAGTATTTATTCTATTTTGAGAGCTGCAGTTAAGCATAGTTTAGGAATATTTCAAGTCATTCCAGCTTTAGATTTCGATAAAGACAAATCTTTTGACATACCTTATTCTTTTAATCAAAAAAAACCAACTTTTCCTACCATTGAAGTTGATTCAAATTTTAATCCATTTACTAATACATCTATTTTTACAAAAAAACAAAAAGATCAATCCTGGAAGGATATTCCATCGAATGTAAAACTCGATTATAATTTGAAAAATAATTATAATAGTTATGGTAGTGAAGAGCTTTTTGATGTCACACAAAATAATAGAGTTTTCCAGTTATTTTCTAAATATATTGTATGTCCACTTAAAACTAGTATGATTATAATTGATCAATGTAGAGCTCATCAGAGAGTACTGTATGAAAGATTTTTGTCATCAATGACATCAAAAAAGAGTGTGACCCAAAAATTGCTATACCCACTAGAAATTAAATTAAATACTGAGCAAAAAAATGTGTACTCTGAAATAAAAGATGTGATTGAATCTTTGGGTTTCGAAATAAAGCAAAAAAAACAATCCATATTATTAATCTTGAGCTGCCCTCAATATTTCCCTCAATCAAAAATAGAGGAATTAATAGATTATATACTTTCTAGTGATTACAAAAAAATAACAGAGGACTATTTTAGCCAAGCTGATAAAATTGCAAAACTGCTATCTAAGCAATTATCAATAAAAAAGGGGAAATATCTTGAGTCCGAAGAATTGCAATCACTTCTAGATGACTTCTTTGGGTGTAAGGAGACAAGAATTTCTCCCTTTAATAAGCCTATTTTTATTAACTTAGAAAAGAGCGAATTGGATCAAAAACTCAATTAGATGAGAAGTATTACTGAGACTGTAAAGCACCTTTTAATAATAAACATAATTTTTTTTATAGCTTCAATTTCCATCGGTGATTTAGTTTACGATTTATTTGCACTTCACTACCCTTCAAATGAGAAATTTCAGTATTGGCAACCACTTACTCATATGTTCATGCATGGGGATTTAGGACATATTTTTTTCAATATGTTTGGGCTTTATATGTTCGGAACTCCGATAGAGCAAATGTGGGGTAAAAGCAAATTTATTTTCTTTTATTTGTCAACTGGTTTTGGGGCTGCCGCCCTGCAATTACTTCTTTACAACTACCAAATTAATAATGTTTACTCCACTTTAATGGGTGAAGGTTTAACTCAAATAGATATTGAAAGTTTTTTTGGTTCGGGTGATTTACCTTTTTCCTACATAAATAGTGTTGGTAGAGATAATTTGATTTCTGCTCTTTCAGCTTTTAACGGTGTTATGGTTGGTGCTTCTGGAGCCTTATATGGTGTTTTAGTTGCGTTCGCATTTCTATTTCCAAATGCACGACTTATGTTGCTATTTCCACCTATACCTGTTAAAGCTAAATTTCTTGTACCTCTTCTTATACTTGGTGACTTATTTTTTGGGTTTACATCATATTCAATTGGACCAATTGCACATTTTGCACATGTTGGGGGTGCTATTACCGGGCTTATTATGATGTGGTATTGGAAAAAGAATCAATTTGATAACAATCGCTGGGATTTATGAAGCTAAAAGATCAGATACAATATAGAATTCAGCAACTTAATATTGTGGAAAAAATTATCCTTATAAATATTCTTTGCTTTGTATTCCCATTACTTTTTAGAACTATACTTTTTTTGTTTAGTTTGTCTGAGAATTTTTTTGTCGGTCTTTTTGAGCTTTCTTCCTCATTTCAAGATTTAGTTTTTAGACCATGGACAATTTTGACATATGGTTTTTTGCACTCAGGTTTTTTTCATCTTTTTTGGAATATGTATTTACTTTACTTTTCATCACGCTTATTATTAAATCTATTTAATTCTAAAATATTCTTAAAACTATATTTTTTGGGAATTATTATAGGTGGCATGACATTCATTTTAAGTTACAATTTTTTTCCTGTATTTCAAGATACTAATCCTTATATGGTAGGGGCTTCTGCGGGTGTTATGTCAGTATTTATATTTATGTGTACGTATTCCCCTAATTTAGAAATAAAGCTAATTTTATTTAATATAAAGTTACGTTATCTGGGTATTGCTTTTGTTCTACTTGATGTAATTCAAATTCCTTATGGAAACTCTGGGGGGCATATTGCTCATCTAGGAGGTGCCTTTTTTGGTTTTTTTTATGCTCAACGCCTTCAAAAAGGATTCGATATAGGTTTACCGTTAGATAATTTGGTTGAGAAAATATCCCAATTATTTGTTAGAAATTCAAAAATGAAAACAGTTTACAAAAGTAAAGACAAGTCTATTATACAGAACCAAAAAACCTCCATAGAAAGAGATCACCAAAGAAGAATTGATGAAATATTAGACAAAATCAGCGTATCAGGTTATGAGAGTCTTTCAAATGAGGAAAAAGATTTCCTTTTTAGGATAGGCAAGAAATAACTATAAATTTATGAATGGGAGTATAATACTATTCAACACAGGACTTTCTATAAATCTTATATTTTTAGTTTTATTATTTTTTGGCGTTAATAGTTCTAGTTTTAACCTTGAGTTGCCAATAATTACTTTAATTACTCCTTTCCTCATTATTATTAATGCTATTTTTTTTATCTATTGGCTATCTCAACTGAAATGGCCCGCAATTCTGTTTCTTCTTTACCTTGTATTTGGATTTGATTCGTGGAAATTAGTTTATCAATTTAAATCTGACGCTGTCATAACCTCAAAGGGACTTGATATTATGAGCTTTAATATTCGTTCATTTAATCGCTTCAGTTGGTTAGATAAAGAAAATATTCCTGCTTCAATTGCTGCATTCATAAAACAGGCCTCACCTGATGTTATATGTTTTCAAGAGTTTGCAGAAGATTTATCTCCAGAATTTGACGACTATCCTTTCAAGGTTTTTAAGCCTTATGTATTTGATGGACATATTGGCTCATCTATAATTTCAAAATATCCATTGTTAAACTCAAAAGCAATATCATTTGCAAAATCATCAAATGGTGGTATGCAGAGTGATTTGATTTGGAAAAGAGATACATTTCGCTTGTATAATATTCATTTTGAATCATTAAGATTTGATCGAAATGAAAACTTACTTTTCTCTAAAGAATATAAAAAATCAGTTGAGAAAATAAAACACGTTTTTGATCTTCAAAAACAGCAAGCTGTTAGATTTAAAGATATTTTAATATCAAATGATTATCCTGAAATTATATGCACCGATTTAAATAATAACGCTTTTTCAAAAAATTATACCATTTTAACCAATAACCGCTATGATGCATTTACTGAAAAGGGGAGTGGTTTTGGAGCAACATATAAATTTCAGTACTTACCCGTTAGAATTGACTATATTTTTGTTTCTAAGAAAATTAAAGTTATTGATTTCACCGTTCATGATATTACTCTATCAGATCATAAACCAATTTCAGCTAGATTAAAGTGGCCTTAATTTAAGTCAAGTTTAATACCATTCAAATAAGTCTTAGTTTCCGGACCTAAATTAAACAAAAGATCCAAAATGCTCAGGTTTGGTAAAAATCCAAATTTATTTCCAAAAACTTGGATATATTCATTAAACTCACTTCTAACTTCTTTCTTAGATGAAATCAATGAATTAAGTTTTACAATTTGTTTTGTTTTAGGCTTTATGATTTCGTAATCAAAAGAGTGATCAATCAATAACATCAACTTTTCAATTAATCTAATATTTAAAATAAAAAGTGTAATTTCTTTTTTTTGAAAAAATGGATAAAGCTCTGATTCAAAATATTCAAAATATGGAGATGACCTGTAAGCCGAGCATATTGACTTCCAATGCTTTTTTTGCCAATCTATGTCATATGCAATACATACATCCTTATCTAATTTTCGAAATCCTCCATGTAAATGTTTTATGGGAATAGTCAGTTTTAGCTTACCATTTGCTCCATAAATTTCAGTTCTATTTCTGAAGCTTTGCTTTTGGTAATTTAATCCCCCATAGAAATGAACTTTTTGCTGACTTATCATCCAGGAGAAGTTTTCTATGTTTGGTAGGTAAGTTGGGCATAAAGCGATTTTCATCCTATTTTATTATTTTTCCTTCTTCGATAAAAAACTACACCTTGCCATATTAATATAAAACCAATGAAGTAGGGAAAATAAGAAACTCTTTTTCCAGGTCCATCTACGGTCGTAAAGACCCTATCCCATCGAACTTTCCAATTTTTAATACCGTCATTTATACCTTTAATGCTAAACCAAATGAAAACTGGTTTTCCTACTATGTGGTCATCTGGAACAAATCCCCAAAAACGGCTATCTTCAGATTTATGTCTATTGTCTCCCATCATCCAATAATAGTCTTTTTTAAATGTGTATTTTGATGAGTATTCTCCATTTATTTTTACACCTTGTTGATTCAATTCAAGCATGTTACCCTCATATTCACCTATAATTTTTTTGTATATGGAAAGGTTTTTTTGATTCAAATCAACAGTCATTCCTATTTTAGGAATTACAATTGGTCCAAAATTATCTTCATTCCAATCAAATGGGACTTTATTTGGAAAAAATGCTTCATTAGGAACTTTTACTTGGTTTATTCTTCTAACAACACTGTCTATTCCTTCAACTTTCCTTAAATTTTCAGCTTCCCTTAAAGTCAGGGTAATTTCTTTTTTTAATTCGAGTATTTCGCTAACCTTAAGCCCAGTCTTATAAATCAATTCAGTTGGTAGACCTTTGCTTCCAGTTATTACTCTGAAATCTTCTATAGTATTACCTCTTCTTCCGATTATATATGGTAATATTTGCTTGTATGTAGTTTCGCTAATATTTTCAATTTTGTAGGTACGAGTATAATCCGAATAACCTCTTGAGCTTAATTTTCTTGATGAAACTCCTTTTTGGCTGTAAGCATAATGAGTATATTGAACTTTTGCCCTATCTGGCAAAATATTTTTTGATCCATTTGTATGTACAAACCCATTTAAAATTTCTAAGGTATCTCCTGGAATTCCAAGGCAGCGCTTGACATAATTAGATTTTTTGTCAATTGGTTTATCAACCCTTTTCTCCTTAACAAAGAATTGGCGAACTGTATCAGCAGGCCAGCTAAATACCACAATTTCATTACGTTTAATTTTTTTGACACCAGGCAATCTTAGGTAAGGTAGTTGTGGTTTTTTTAAATAGGAGCGTGTTTTTAATAAAGGAATAGTATCGTGAACCATTGGTAGAGAAATAGCGGTCATTGGAACTCTTGCACCATAGTGAAACTTGCTAACAAAAAGAAAGTCTCCTATAAGTAAAGACTTTTCTAATGATCCCGTTGGTATGATATATGGTTGAATGACATAGTTGTGAACAATGGTGGCTGCAACAATAGCGAATAATATTGAGCTAATTGTTTCTCCAAAACTTGTTTTTGGTTTCAAACTTCTATTTCGAATATATTTTGGATTATCGCTGTAATTTAATGCATAAATGTAGAATCCTGCAGATATGATTACCAACATAGTATTTTTTGTTGAATTCCATCCAAAACTTCGAAGAGTTTCAACCCAGATGACCGCGAATATAATTAGGTTTATTGTAGGAATAAACAAAAGTAAAACCCACCATTTTGGGCGTCTAATGATTTGCATCAATACATAGGCATTATATATAGGTATTAAAGCTTGCCAAAAATTAAAACCTGCAGCCTTATAAAGTCTCCAGGTGCCCAAAAAATGGACTACTTGTACAAGAAAAAAGAACAAAACCCATTGAAGTAGCGTCATATCGATTTTTTTTCAAATATAATGGTGATAGATCCAATTCCATTCATAGGAATATTAAATTTTTAAGACATCGTCCATACTGAAAACACCTTTTTTATCAATCAACCACTCAGCTGCAATAATTGCTCCTAGTGCGAATCCATCTCTTTTAAATGCCTCATGTTTGATTGATATTTCATCAACTTTAGATTGATAGTTGACTGAGTGAGTTCCAGGATTATTTGCATTTCTAAAAGATTCTATTTGTAAAGAGTCATTATTTTGTTTTCCCAACTTCCATTTTTTGTATTCTGAATTTCTAATAACATCCTCAGCTAATCTTATAGCAGTTCCACTTGGTGAATCTAATTTTTTGGTATGGTGAATTTCATTAATTGAAGCTTTATAATTAGTACCACGTTTGTACATTAGTTTTGCTAAAAATGTATTCACTTTAAAGAAAATATTTACACCTATACTGAAGTTTGAGGCATGTAAAAAGGCACTATCATTCTCAAGACAAACTTTTTCTATTTCAGTAATTTTATCAAGCCAACCGGTTGTTCCACAAACAACAGGAATTTGATTTTTTAAGGCAAGCTTAATATTTGAAACAGCTGCTTCTGGAACACTAAAATTTATCGCTATGTCTGCTTGACTTAATGAACCCCTTTGATAATCTTTATCAAGAATAAAAGCGATTTTGTGTTTTCTTTTTTTGGCATATGAGTCAATCATTTTACCCATTCTTCCATATCCTAATAGTGCTATATTCATAGTTTAAAATTTTAATGCTAAACGAAAACCCCTAATTTCTTCATCTATTATCAAATTTGGTTTTACCGAGAGGTCTTCACTCACATTAAATTGAAGTAGATGTGCACTTACATTTGCTTCTAATATATTAAGCATGTAAGAAAGAGCAGCTAAAACTATTGCTATATCTCTATAGTTTTTATGAAACTCCATACCAAGGAGAAGTTGTTCTGTAGTAATTGGTCTAGCAAGTTCAAGAAATCTGTCATCGTAAAAGCCGTTTAATCTTCTTTTGTATGCATTTCTATATTCATTCATCTCTTTATTATTAACATCAAAGTAATAAAGAGACGCCCCAATTGCAGCGTAAATTATTGGTATTTTCCAAGCTTTTCCCAAATAAGCTTGACCTAGTCCTGGTATTACAGCGGAGTAAAATGCAGCTTTTGAGGGGGTTGTTGGATCATCTATTAAAAGTTTTGTTCTCAAAGAGTAATTTAACTCACTGGGGATACTATCTTTAACTAAAGGGTCAGGTTGAATTTTTTGAGAAAAATTTAAATTACATAGTAACAAAAAGACAAAAAAATTTATTTCTTTAACTTTCACCTTTAATTTTATTTAAAATATCCTGTAGTCTTTCTTGGGAATCAAACACAATTTTTAAGTATCCTTCACCTTTATTATTTGAAATTAATGATACTGAGGTTTTAAAAATCTCCTTTAATTCAACTGCTGTCTGGTTTAAAAATGGTGATGAATAATTATATGATTTAGTTTTCGGACTTTTAATTTCCTTAACCAATTTTTCTACCTGGCGAACTGAAAGTCTTTTTTTAATAATTTTTTTATATAATTCTACCTGAATATTTAAATCTTGAACATTTATAAGTGCACGTCCATGTCCCATGGAAATAAATTTATCTCTGATACCCGTCTGAATTATAGGATCTAATTTTAACAAGCGTATATAATTCGCTATTGTAGACCTTTTTTTACCTATCCTCTCACTAAGTTGGTCTTGGGTCAAATTAATTTCTACTAAAAGTCTTTGATAGGATAATGCGATTTCAATTGGATCAAGGTCTTCTCTTTGAATGTTTTCAACTAGAGCCATTTCCAATAACTCTGAATCATTTGCTAAACGAATGTAGGCGGGAATTTCTTCTATACCAGCAATTTTTGATGCCTTTAGTCTTCGTTCTCCTGAAACTAGTTCGTATAAGTCGTCTTTCATTTTTCTAACTGTTACGGGCTGGATTATTCCAAGTTCTCTAATTGATAAACTTAGTTCCCTTAATGATTCTTCATTAAAATTTGTCCTAGGTTGTAAAGGGTTTGTTTTTATTTTAGATATGGGTAAATTAATTATACTACCTATTATATTACTTTCTTTTTTTTCTGAAATTGATTTTGCTAAATCTTTTGGATCATTTAACAATGCTGAAAGTCCTCTTCCTAGAGCTTGCTTTCTATTTGATTTTCCCATTGTTTATTTCTTTTAATTATTTCATTTCCTAATGATAAATAACTCTTAGCTCCCCTGCTTGAGACATCGTATTTTATAATATCTTCTCCAAAACTTGGTGCTTCACTTAGCTTTATATTTCTTTGAATGATAGTTTTAAAAACCATTTTACCAAAGTGTTTTTTAACCTCTTCAACAACTTGATTTGATAATCTTAAACGTATATCATACATTGTTAATAAGAGGCCCTCAATATCTAATTCTTTATTATGAATTTTTTGTACACTTTTTATTGTGTTTAACAATTTTCCTAATCCCTCAAGAGCGAAATATTCACATTGAATTGGAATCATCACAGCCTGTGCTGCAACAAGAGCGTTTAGTGTTATTAAACCCAATGAAGGGGCACAATCAATTAAAATAAAATCATAAATACCTTGAACATCTTTAAGGTTTTTTTTAAGCATATATTCTCTATCATCTTTGTCAACCAATTCAATTTCTGAAGCTACTAAGTCTATATGAGAAGGAATTAAATCAACATTTATACTTTTTGTTTTAATTATACTTTCAGAAGCGGAAGCACTGTTATTAAGTAGTTGATAAGTGCCATTTTTTTTGCTGTCGAAATTTATGCCTAAGCCAGAGGTGGCGTTTGCTTGCGGATCTGCGTCAATTAATAATATTTTTTTTTCTAAAACACCTAAAGCAGCTGCAAGATTTACTGCGGTTGTTGTTTTGCCAACCCCACCCTTTTGGTTCGCTATAGCGATGATTTTACCCATAAATAAAGAAAAATATTTTTTTAAAAATACAATAATTTAATCCCTCAAGAAAGATTCTTTTGATATGATTTCAGAATTATTTAAAAGATTTGCAACAATATTTTTAGGCTTATTTTAATCCTCGGTTTCAATTATGAAAATTGTTTCGTTTTCTTTTTTGTGACCATAATTTTCTCTCGCAAAACTTTCTAGACTGTCAATGTTTTTCAATTGCTTCACAATTTTTCTGTCATTTTCAATTATTGTTTCAAGTCCTTTTTTCTCACTTTCAAGTTTTTTAATCTCTTTGTTAAGTTCTCTGTGAATTACCAACGAATGTGAATCAATAAAAACCATCCATATTGTAAAGCCAATCAATATAGCTCCGTAGATATAATATGAGCTTTTAGGTGAATTAAACTTAAACCAATTAAAATTACTTTTATTCATTTAATGATGGATTTTTCGACTTTACTTACCCTTTCAGCGGTAACGAATTCTTCTGAACTATTACCCCACTCATTTAATATGTAATTCATAATGTCAGCAATCTCCCCATTGTCTAGTCCTTGGTATGCCATATAGCTATTATATAACTTACCATTAACAATTATTTTACCCTTTAAACCATATTTTAATCCTGCTATTGAAAGGTCAATATTATTTAATAAATAATCCGAAGATTTTAATGGGGGGATCAAATCTGTTTGACCTTCTCCATTAAAACCGTGGCATCTGTAACAAAAATCTCTGTATAAATCAGATCCATTTTTTATGCTTTCAGATTTATTTTTTTGTGCTTTTAAGCTTAAAATTCCAATAAAACAAAAAGTTAGAAAGAATAAAAAAAAGGGTTTCATTTTGCAGGTAAAACTTTAACTATTCCTTTCCCCTCGATACCTAGGTATAGATATCCGTCTGGTCCTTCAACAACATTTCTTACTCTACCAATTCCATCTAAAATTTTTTCTCTTTTGACAACCTTGTTTTCTTCGATAACCAAACGCTCTAAATATTCGAACTTTAGTGATCCTACAAATAAATCATCTTTCCAATCACTATATACATTAGAAGTGCAAAAGGCCATACCACTTGGAGCTATTGATGGAACCCAATAATACAAAGGTTGTTCCATACCTGGAAGACTCGTCGTTTTTTCTAAAGGATTACTCCCAACGTAGGTAAGATAGTCTTTTCCATATGTAATTTTTGGCCATCCATAATTTAATCCCTCTTTTATAATATTAATTTCGTCACCACCACGTGGTCCATGTTCATGTTCCCAAATTTGGCCAGTTTTTGGATGAACTGTCATTCCTTGCGGATTTCTGTGACCGAAAGAGAAAATGGCATCCTTAACATTTTTTAATCCAACAAAGGGATTATCAATTGGGATTGTACCATCTAGATTTAAGCGATAAATTTTACCACCATCCCTTGTTATATCTTGGGGATTTATGTCTCTTTCTCCCCGATCTCCTATACCAAAATAAATATGGCCTTCTTTATCAAATACTATTCGAGATCCCCAATGTTGTGCTGTTTTGGTATTAGGAATTGCTTTATAAAGTAATTTTACATTTGTTAATTTCAAACCGTCGATTACACCTGAGTATAGAGATGTATTCCCACCTTTGTTATCATTTTCAGTGTTTACCCCTTGAGTGAAAAATACAGTTTTATTACTATCAAAATTTGGGTGAAGTGCAATATCTAGAAGACCCCCTTGCCCTCTAAAATATACATCTGGAAGACCCTTAATTTCATTCTTTACTCCATTTTTAACATGATAAAGTATACCTGATTGCTCAGTTACAAGCAACTCATCTGACTTAATAAAAGCCATACCCCAAGGAACAGAAATATCATCAACAATCAACTCATAGGAGTAATTTTTTTCTTGCCCGAGAATTGGTGGCGTATTTTCTTGTGAACAAGCTGTTTGAAAGTAAATAATTGCAATAAAAAATTTAAAGATACTTTTGCTCATAATTGTCTTTTTTTGTAATCTACAAATGTTTTTCAACTTAATTTTCTAATTTAAGAATTCAATACAAATCTAAAAAATTAACATTAGTCGGGATGACAGGATTTGAACCTGCGACCCCACGCACCCCAT
>TARA_B100000963_G_scaffold353934_1_pt1 | contig 41753 bp, 27 predicted proteins | sample TARA_B100000963 | Tara Oceans TARA_B100000963 (sample SAMEA2622097) | marine metagenome | biome: marine biome (ENVO:00000447); feature: surface water layer (ENVO:00002042); material: "saline water (ENVO:00002010), including plankton (ENVO:xxxxxxxx)" | depth 5 m | reverse complement strand
CTTTTACTCTGACCCCACCGCGGGCGATGGCCAGCTCTGCATCAGGGCAAAGTTCGCTGAGCTCCTGTTTGAGCAGCTCGTCGAGACCGCGACTGGTGGTAACTAAAAATCCAGGCTGTGATTGTGAAACAGACATTAAAGGCCTTCAACCAGCTGTTTAACTAACGCTGGTCCCTGATAAATAAATGAAGAATATACCTGAATAAGCTCGGCACCGGCTGCCATGCGGGCTTTAGCACTGGCAACATCATGGATACCGCCAACACCAATAATGGGCATCTTACCGTTGAGTGCTGCGTGTAATTGTTCGGTAATCAGCTGGCTTTGATTTACCAGCACCTCACCGCTTAAGCCACCGGCTTCATTGGCATGTTCGAGGCCTTGTACGGCCTCGCGATCCAGCGTGGTATTGGTGGCGATAACGCCGTCCATTTCCGACTTGATCAGAGATTCGGCGATGCCATCCACTTCCTCCGGGCTTAAATCCGGCGCAATTTTAATAAACAGTGGTACATACTTACCGTGTACCTGAGCCAGTGTGCCCTGGGCTTCCTTAAGACCACCCAGCAGGGCTTCCAGCGCTTCGCCATACTGCAGGTTGCGCAGTCCCGGCGTGTTTGGCGAGGAAATATTAATGGTCACATAGCTGGCATGCTCGTATACCTTGTTGAGGCACTTTAAGTAGTCATCCAGCGCGTTGGCTTCTTCGGTATCTTTGTTCTTACCAATGTTAATGCCCAGTGCGCCGTCGTAACGACTGGCTTTAACCTGCTCAACCAGATAATCCACGCCTTTATTGTTAAAGCCCATGCGATTAATGATGGCGTTTTTTTCGGGTAAGCGGAACAGGCGCGGCTTAGGATTACCCGGCTGCGGACGCGGTGTAACCGTGCCAACCTCAATAAAGCCAAACCCCATGGCGGCAAAGGCATCAATGCACTCACCGTTTTTATCCAGCCCGGCAGCCAGTCCCACAGGATTTCTGAAGGTCACACCGGCAACCGTCACCGGCTTATCCGGGGTGTTGACCCGGTATAGTGCCGACAGCGGCGTACGCTGGGTGCGGTGTAACCATTTAATACTGAAATCGTGGCTTTTTTCGGGTTCGCAGTTAAGCAATACTTTTTGGATCAGATCGTACATGAAGTGTTTTAACGCCATAAATTAAAGCCCCGGCTGGTATTGAATACCGGTCGGGGCTGTGAAGATTATGTTTGCAACCTCACGCTGACTAACGCCGGCGTAAAGCAGGTATCAACCCATAGTTGCGTAGTTTACTGGTTAGACTTCATGCTTAAAAGCATCAATTCACGCAGAGCAACAGAAAACTTCGCAAAATCGTGGCTCGAGCTGGTTTTAAACTCACTCATCATATGATACCAACGTTTTAGCAAGGCTTCATTATTTTGCATCCAGTTGTCTAAAATCGCATCCGCGTCTTTCGATTTACTGCTGCCAGCCAGCAAAGTGGCCACAATTGAGCGCTGCTGCCAGTCGAGCTCTTCACGATAAGATGCCCGGGCCAGCGCCTGCCAGTGGTTACCTACTGGTTGATTATTAATTTGTTCAAGGAACCAGTGCAGTTCGAGCGTTGAGCCTAACTGATAATACAACCGCCCAACTACATCGATGCTGTGCGAGCCTTGTTCCACCACCTGGGTAAGGTCCAGCGCACTGAACAGATTACTGAAGGCAGCAACCCTGGCCGCGATATCCTGTGGTACACCTTTTTCCATCCAGTTCTGGGTGGCTTTCTCAAGCTGGCTGATTTCCTGTTTCACCAGGTAGTTCGACAGGTTCTCACACAAGTCATTGACCGCTGGCTGATACTTCTCAATGCACTGCTGAATATCGTTGCAGTTGTCACCATGGCGAATATACCAGCGAGTACCGCGGCGCATTAAACGACGAGCCGATTCCAGCATAGCCAGTTGTACCTTGGCATCCACTTTATTATCCAGGCCTTCAATGTCCTGCCACAGCTGACCAATACTGAAGACCCCTTTAACGATACTGTAGGCATTAGTGATTTCCACAATATCCGCGCCGGTTTCTTCCTGCATGCGATACACAAAGTTCGCGCCCATATCGTTAACCATATTGTTGGTTAACTTGGTGGCAATAATTTCTGCCCGCAGCGGATGCTGCTGCATTTGCTCAGCAAAGCGCTCCCGCAAAACCGGCGGGAAAGCGCTGATCAGCAACTTACCGTGATACGGATTATCGGTAAGAGCCGGGATATTCAGCTGGTCTTTTAAAACCATTTTACCGTAGGCGGTAACTACACTCAGCTCTGGTCGGGTCAGGCCGCGATTCTGCACCGCGCGGTCGGAGATTTCATCGTCGTTAGGGATAAACTCCAGTTCACGATTTAACGCGCCATCACGCTCCAGGCCATGGATAAAGCGTAACTGCTCTTTAAGTGAGGAAACGCCGGTCATCTCAGTCACCGAGATAGTCTGGGTCTGGCGATAACAATCCTGCAGCACAATTTTCGCTACGTCATCGGTCATATCGTAAAGCAGATTGTTGCGCTGCTTAACCGTGAGGTCGCCATTGCTGACCAGTGCATTAAGCAGGATCTTGATGTTGACCTCGTTATCCGAGCAATCCACACCACCCACGTTATCAATAAAGTCGGTGTTCACCCGGCCACCGTTGGCGGCAAATTCCATACGGCCCAATTGCGTAGCGCCCAGATTTCCGCCTTCACCGATGATTTTGGCTTTCAGATCGCAACCGTTAACTCGCAGTGCATCGTTGGCTCTGTCGCCCACGTCACTGTGGCTTTCTTTCTTGCTTTTCACATAGGTGCCAATACCGCCGTTCCAAATCAGATCGACCGGCATTTTAAGGCAGTTATGAATAAGCTCCGTAGGTGTCATCGAGTTCTGACGGGTGCCCAGCCAGGTTTTCATTTCCGGCGTTAAGGTAATGGATTTAGCCGCCCGACTAAATACACCACCGCCTTTGGAGATTAGCGACTTGTCGTAATCGTCCCAGGTCAGACTGGGGTTTTCGAATAACCGTTGGCGCTCTTTATAGCTTTTCGCCGCGTCCGGATCCGGATCGAAGAAAATATGCATATGGTTAAAGGCAACAATCAGGCGGGTATGCTCGGATAGCAGCATACCATTACCAAATACGTCACCGCCCATGTCGCCCACGCCAACACAGGTGAAGTCCGTGGTCTGACAATCGATACCAATTTCGCGGAAGTGACGTTTTACCGACTCCCAGGCGCCGCGGGCGGTAATGCCCATTTTTTTGTGGTCGTAGCCGATACTGCCGCCAGAGGCAAAAGCGTCGCCCAGCCAGAAGTTGTATTCTTCAGAGATGCCATTAGCAATGTCCGAGAACGTCGCTGTACCTTTATCAGCCGCTACTACCAGATACGGGTCGTCTTCGTCTAATCGCACCACATTTTTGGGCGGCACAATTTTCCCGTCGACTATGTTATCGGTAATGTCCAACAAGCTGCGGATAAACGTGCGGTAGCAGGCTTTGCCTTCCTCGAAGATTTCCTGACGGCTAGCACCGGCTGGCAGTTGTTTACACACAAATCCGCCTTTCGCGCCTACTGGCACAATCACAGTATTTTTAACCTGCTGGGCTTTTACCAGGCCAAGAATTTCGGTGCGGAAGTCTTCCTGACGGTCAGACCAGCGTAAGCCACCGCGGGCTACCCGGCCGCCACGTAAATGCACACCTTCAATTTTCGGGCTGTACACGAAGATTTCATACTTCGGTAGCGGCAATGGCATTTCAGGGATCAGCTCTGGCAGCAATTTAAACGACACATAAGGCTTGTCGCTGCCATCTTCTGCCGGCTGATAGAAGTTAGTCCGCAGTGTGGCGTTGATCATATCCAGATAACGACGAATGATACGGTCATCATCCAGGTTACTTACCTGGTCCAGCGCTTCAGTAATTTTATCCTGCAGCGTTTGCTGGCGCTTCTTACTCGGCTTACGGCCTGGATTAAAGATAAGCTCAAAATAGCTGATCAGCATTTCGGCAATGTGCGGATAATTCGACAGTGTATTAGCGATATAATCGCGGCTGAAACTACTGCCGGTCTGGCGCATGTACTTTGCAAACGCACGCAGAATGGTTACGTTACGGCCAGTCAGCTCGGCGCTCAGCACCAGACGGTTAAAGCCGTCGTCTTCCAGATCGTTGTACCACACCTTGGCAAAGGCATCCTGGAATAACTGTTGGGCTTTGACCATGTCCAGGTCGTTACCGCTCTTATGCAGCATGGTAAAGTCCATGACCCACTTGAGCTTACCATCGGCGCACTGGATCTTATACGGGCTTTCGTCAATAACCCGTAAACCGAAGTTCTCCAGAATCGGCAGTACATCGGATAGGTGAATCGGTTCAAACAAGTGGAACAGCTTAAGCTTCACAACCTGACTGTCAGACTGCTCTTCCTGTGGCCGGTAAAACAACATCCCGAGGTTTTCTTCAGGTGTCAGTTGTTCCAGCTTTTCGATATCGACTAAGGCTGCACTGGGTAGGTTTTGCTCGGTATAAGAGGGCGAAAAAGCATTGAGATAATTACGCTCCAGCATTTTCGCTTTGGCTTCACCATAAGCCGAAGATAACGCAGAGGACAGGCGGTCATTCCAGGTTTTGGTTAACTCAATAATATTCTGTTCGATATCCTTCACGTCTAATTCCGCATTGTTGTCTTCTACCCTGGCGATGTAATGAGTCCGGGCATACACCGACTCTGAGAAAAAGGTAGTAAATTCCACTTCCCCGCTGGCATTCAGCGAACGCTTCAATAATGCCTGGGTTTCTTTACGTAACTGGGTGTTGTAGCGCTCTCTGGGCACATACACCATGCACGAGAAGAAGCGGCCAAAGGTGTCTTTGCGCACGAATAAGCGGGTAATACCACGCTCCTGCATCTGGAAGATGCCGCGGATGATTTCTGCCATGTCCTCTTCAGGCGTTTGCAGCAGCTCATCCCGTGGGTAAGTTTCTACTATGTTGTTAAACGCTTTAAAGGCGTGGGTGTCCGGGTCAAACTGAGACAACTCGCAAATGCGACGAATTTTATCCGACAGTAACGGAATATCCTTGGTACTGCTGTTATAAAAACTGGCAGAGTATAAGCCAAGGAAGCGGTGCTCGCCGGTAACCTGACCATTACTGTTAAATTCCTTAATGCCGACATAATCCATATACGCAGGACGGTGGACCCGTGAACGGCTGTTTGTTTTAGTCAGTAATAACAGGCGCTGACTTAACGCCTCTTCCCGCGCTGTTGCCGGCAGGTTAGATAATAACCGTGGTTTATCGCTGATGGAGTTTTTCATCAACCCCAGGCTGCTGTCGTTATCCGGCGTCCACTGATGATCGCCCTCAATGGCACTAACCGAATAGTAGCGATATCCCATCAGGGTAAAGTTGTGATCGCTCAGCCAATCCAGAAACCGCAGTACGGTATCTTTATGGGATTTATCCACTGGTAACTTTTTGGCTTTACTAACCTGGCCGGTAATGGCTTTAAGCTTATCCAGCATCGGCTGCCAGTCGGCCACCGCCAGTGACACTTCGTCGATGGTGGAATGCAGTTCTGAAGTTAACTGTTCCAGATCGGCTTTGCTGGTCTGACGGTCAACCTCGATAAACACCACGGTTTGTCTTAGGTTGCTGGTTTGATTGGCATCGAGAAAACTTACCAGCTTGTTGTTGTCATCACGCTCAATATTCATTGGGCTATGGATCAGCATATGTGCGGTGATGCCCAGGCGATTTAATGCCATACGCACTGAGTCGACTAAAAATGGCACGTCACGGAGGATCAGCTCAACAATGGTATGGCTCGACTTCCAGCCATGCTTTTCTATTTCCGGGTTGAATACGCGTACGTGAGGTGAGCTGGCATCGAAATTGGAGAAGGTATTCCACAGACTGAGTGTGGCACCGTATAAATCGCTGTCGTTACGATTCTCAAGATCGTCCAGAGAGATATTTTTAAAAAAATGCCGTCCAAAGGTGTGAATATGCTCACGGCTTTTGGCATCTACTTTTTTGTCGATAAGTGAAAAAACATTCTCAAGCAAAACTGAGTAGCGCTGAGAGTTAGCTGTCATGTGCTCTACCTAATAATAATTTGTAGTTAAGTATAGATTGTACCTACATATTTTCTCGAAAATATGACGGAATTAAAAGCCCTGTTTTTACATCATATTTACATTTTGGGTAAGTATTCAGATTATGCAAATAAAAAGGAGCCTTAGAGGCTCCTTTATTGGTTACTTATGCGAAAAAATTTACTTTTCGCTACGGTTAAACCATAACAGTCTGGCCAGTGCCGGTAGTACAACTATGGCACCCAGCATATTCACCAGGAACATGAAGGTCAGCAGAATACCCATATCTACCTGGAACTTGAGTGACGAGAACACCCAGGTGCTCACGCCAATCGCCAGAGTAATGCCGGTAAACAGCACTGCACTGCCCCGTTCCTTAAGTGCCTCAAGGTATGCTTTTTCAACGGACATGCCCTGTTTGATCAATCCGTTCATGGTCGACAGGATATAGATACCGTAGTCCACACCAATACCCACACCCAGTGCAATTACCGGTAACGTGTAAACAGTCAGGCCGATATTCAGGTAGGTCATTAATGCCTGCGCCAGTACCGAGACCACATACAGCGGTAATACCACCGAAATAGTGGCGCGTAGAGAGCGGAAACTCAGCAGGCACAGAATGATCACCGCACCAAATACGTACATCATCATCGGTGTTTGCGCTGCCTGAACCGCTTCATTGGTGGCTGCCATTACGCCTACCGGACCAGACGCCAGACTAAAACGGGTATCTTCGGTCTGATATTGTTGTCTGAAGTCCTTCACTGCATCAACCACCCGGGTAATGGTTTGCGCCTTATGATCTTCCATAAACAGAATGATTGGCATGACCGAGCAATTGCCGTTTAACAAGCCTGATGACGTAGGTACACGAGAAATCGCCTGCACCAGGGTTTGCTGATTACGCGGTAATACCTGCCATTTCGGGTTACCTTCGTTGTAGCCGGCATTCACCACCTTCGCTACTGAAGCGAGGGATACCGCAGACTGCACACCATCCACATTGGTCATCTTCCACTGGAAGTCATCGATAGCGCGCATCGTTTCGTAGCTGGTACAGGCTTCCGGTGTGGTTTCTACCAGAACCGAAATATAGTCCACTGTCACTTCAAAGCGGTCGGTAATCAGAGCCGTGTCCTGATTGTAACGTGAGTCCTGATGCAATACCGCAGCACCAGCCTGAATATCACCAATCTGCATTTGCTTGGACTGCACAAAGCCCAGCGCAAACAGAATGCCGGTAACCAGTACGATAGTGCTCGCCGTATTTTTACGGGTACAGACATCCAGTACATGCCACAGACCTTCTGACTTCGATTCCTTGCCTGCAAAGCGGTCGAGGTAATGGTCCGGGAAGCGGATAAAGCTCATTAATACCGGTAACAGAATAAGGTTGGTCAGAATAATTACTGCCACACCCAGACTCGCCGTAATCGCCAGCTCCCGAATAATACCAATATCAATAACCAGTAAGGTTAAGAAACCTACCGTGTCAGACAGCAGCGCAATACCGCCAGGTATTAACAATGCGCGGAACGCGGTCATTGCTGCCTGTTTGGCATTGTTACCTTTAATAACGTTTTTCTCTACCGCATTAATCATCTGCACGCCATGACTCACGCCAATGGCAAACACCAGAAACGGCACCAGTATAGACATCGGGTCAAGACCAAAGCCAAGCGTGGTAAGTAAACCCATCTGCCAGACAACCGCGATAACCGAGCACATGATAGGTAGCACGGTGAGCAAGATATTGCGGGAGAAGAAATACACCATGAAGGCGGTGATCACGATAGCGATGGCAAAGAACAGCACTACAAATTTAGCGCCGGTCGCCACATCACCTATCATTTTGGCAAAGCCGATAATATGTACGCTTACCTGATCGTCTTCATACTGCCCGCGTAGTTTGGCTTCCAGCTCATCAGCCAGTGCCAGGGTATTTAGCGCTTCACCGGTTTCCGGATCTAACTCAAGTAGCTGGGCGGTTACCATGGCACAGCGGTAGTTATTAGACACCTGACGGCCAACAATCTTGGCTTTTTCGATATTTGCGGCAACTGTCTCTAACGCTCTGGGGTTAGACGAGTCAAAATCAGCCGGAATAACCGGGCCGCCGGCAAAACCACCTTCAACAATTTCGGTAAACCGGGTGGATGGTGAATACAGCGAAACCACCAGTGAACGGTTCACGCCGTTGATAAAAAACAGCTCATCGTGAACATTCTTCAGCGTATCGAAGAAGTACTGGTTAAAGATATCACTGTCTTTGTCGCATACTGCCACAAGCACATTGTTAGCACCGCCAAAGTCTTTACGGTGCTCCATATAGGTTTGCATGTATTCGTGGTTCAGCGGAATATTTTTTTCGAAGCCGGCATCGAGTTGCATACGTGATGCCTGAAATGCCAGCACCAAAGTAGCAAAAATAAACAGAATAATAACCAGCGGTCGATTATTGAAAATCAGACGCTCTGAAACTTGACTAAATGAAGACATAACTACACGTTAATCCAAAGAAAGTGAATAGATGCCATCGGCGGCAGTGACAACAGTTTGTCCGTCTACGGACACCGCGTTTAAGAGTGCAGATTTACTCTCGGTTTGTGTAACGCTGACCCCGGCGGCGGGTTCACAGTTAAGCGTAGGTGCGGCATACGGATCGAAAGACGAAGTTTGCAGAGGCAGTGAGGCCTTAACCATTACGCCGTTATTGCCGATAAAAGACAACTTATTCTGGCCGGTGATAATCGAGTTTAATGTGGCGGTATTACAGGTTTGCAGAGTCTCCCACTGCTCTCCATCTTCGCTGACCAGAATGTTACCGCGTAAGCCCGCGGCCACCATTAAACCGGAATCCAGCTGCACAAAATCGAAAAATGAACCGGTATAGTCTGACTCCAGACGCTGCCAGCTTTGACCGTCATCATCACTCATCGCCAGTAAACCGGCTTCACCGGCTATCAGTAGTGTACCGTTCTGGCCACGGGTGATACGGTTTAAGTGCGGTAAGATGGAGTTTAACTCCATTTGGTAAAACTCTTCGTCTTCCTGACGAATTTCTTCTAAATACTCGCGATCGTAAGGATTGAGAAATTCGGCGTGGCGCACGCTATCCCAGGTATTACCGCCATCTTTGGTTTGATAAAACAAACCATAGGCGCCAATGGCAAGGCCTCGGCGACTATCAAAAAAGATCACATCTAAAAACGGGCGTTCCAGTTCAGGCTGGTACATTTGCACCTGCCACTGCTCACCGCCATCGCTGGAATGCAGGATAATCGCATCATGACCAACGGCCCAAATATGTTCCCCGACCAGGGTAACAGCCGTTAACGTAGATTGAGTGGGAACGGTGACCTGAGTAAAGTCGCTATCAGCGCGCTTGATTAGCACGTGGCCACGTTCGCCCACAGCAACAGTGATATCGCCGGAGGCAATATCCAGTAACAGAGATTCTTTAACAAGTGGTGCCTGATAAGACTGTTCTGCATGCAATGCAAAAGAAACTAACAACAGTAGCACCGAAGAAATAGATTTACGCATTAAGACGTTTAGCCTCCGGATTGTTATACCTGATTAAGAAAACGGTTGGCCAGGCCAACCGTTATTCTGAAGTGTTATCTCATGCCTTCGCGGCGCAGTGCCTGAGGCGTGAACTCGGCTTCTCTCGGATTAATTGAGAAGTCGTACATTTTCTCCTCATTATCCAGGCCAATTGCCAGGTAGCGGCGTGAGTTCAGGTCGTGATAAACGTCCAGCGTAGACCACTGAGTCGGCACTTCGTAATAGTTCACACCATAGGCCACAGCAACACGGTACAGTTCACCACGGTTGTCGTACATATCGGCCAGTTGGATCTGCCAGCTGTCTTCATCAATATAGAACACGCGTTTCTGATAGATATGGCGTAAGCCTTCTTTCAGGGTTGCCTCTACTACCCATACACGGTGTTTTTCCCAACGGGTTAAATCAGGATTAACGTGATTAGGCTTAAGAATCTCTTCATAGCTCACTGAATCGCCGTGCAAGGTATAGTTGTTATACGCAACGTACATTTCTTTCTTGCCTTTCAGCTCCCAGTTATAACGGTTTGGCGAGCCGTTAAACATATCGAAATCATCGGTAGTACGCAGGCCGTCGGCCGCTGTTCCCGGTGTATCATAAGCGATGTTTGGAGCCAAACGCACACGACGCTGACCGGTGTTATAGGTCCAGGCTTTACGCGGCTCCTTTACCTGATCCAGTGTTTCATGGACAAGTAGCGCAGTACCGGCCAGACGCGCTGGCTTGGTCACTTTCTGCTTAAACATGAATAGCACATTATTTTCCAGCAGGCTTTCCGGCGTAGCGTTTTCCTGTGAGTACTGAATTAACAGTTGCTCATCAAAGCCGATTACGTTGTAGTCGCCGCCAGCGGTTACCGCTGCCTGACCACCATTACGCTGAACGGCCGGGCCACGATAGCGAGCAATGTGGTTCCAAATCGCTTCCAGCCCGTTGGCCGGGATGGGGAAAGGAATACCTACCGCAGCGCCTGCCATACCATTACCATCATCTAACAAGGTGGCACGGGTGGCGTTTTCTTTGGTCGCGTCGTAAACAAACTGTGGGTTTGATGCCGAGCGATGCGTTTTGTAAACCGGTAACTTAAAGGTGTCCGGGTAAGTTTCGAACATTTTCTTTAAGCCTTCGGATAACTGATCTGCATATTGCTGGTAGTTAGTAGCGGTGATCACAAACTCAGGCTTCTCACCCGCATAAGGGTCAGGGTGAAAGTCCCCTGCACTGTAGCCTGCAGGCGCAGAGGTAATTCCCCCTGTCCACGCCGGGATAGAGCCGTCTGCATTACCTGCCTTTTCACCACCAAGTGGTGTCAGCTCGGTACCCAGTTTAGCAGCCTCATCCGCGGTTACTTTTGCCTGTACAGGCACTGTCGTTAGCGCAACCGTCAGGGCTGCTGCAATAATTCCGATTTTTTTCATCATAATCAATACTACTCTTTATTAGATTGCATACTTGATGTTGAACGAAACAAAGTCGCGATCAGCCAGTTGGTTGGTGGTACCAATACCACCCCAGAATGCACTATACGAGGCTGTTGCCGACAATTTACTCAAGTAATCAAAAGTGAATGAAATATTGGCTGATTTAGTATCTTCAGTGAACAGGAATAATGGATCCGGTGTAGTACCTTTCACATCATGAGAGAAGGTCATACGAGTCCGCAGGTTAACACCTGAAAATACGTTATTGTGATCAGCCACTGCCAGTAGTCGATAACCCCAGGCATCATCCGTAGCAAATGGGTTAGTTTCAGGTCCGTTTGATAAGCCTGTGTGTAAACCAGTACGCGGATTACCTGTTTCAGTAGGCTCCAGCGACGGTGTACGGCCGGTACCCGGCGCGTTAAGACGCACAACCGATGGGTCCGGGAAGTCAACAATATTAACATACCCTGCTTCACCCAGCAGGATCAGGTTGTCAGTACCCAGTGCCGGACCAAATACGTGAGACACGGTAAACTGTGCCTGCCAGGTATCAGACAGCAGATACCCTTGTGCTGTTTCACCAGGTCCTACAGAACGATTAATGCCGTCCGGAAAATCATTATTGAGCTGCGAAATACCGGCCAGATCAGGACGCAAACCTGCGTTCGCTAACTGTTCAGGCATACCCATGTAGAGTAATTCTACGTCATCAATCTGTAGCGGCTCATCCTGACGATAAGCAAATTCACCGGCAAGGGCTGTGGTACCGATATTGGTATTAAAGCTGAAACCGTACAGTTTAATGTCTTCAGGATAATAGAACTTCGCTTCAGTGAAGGCCTGCAGCTCGGTAATGTTATCGCGGTTAATATTATGACTGGCGATATAAGCCAAATCTTCAGCAATGGCGGCACTGGTAAAGTTAGACGTTTCACCAGAAATTAGCGGGCGCTGGCTGTGGTAGTTAATGTGATAGAAACTCATTTCCGTTTCATTCAGCGCTTCGGCGAACCAGGTTAAACGTAAACCGTACTGGCCCTGATCGTCTGCATCCACATGAGCGGCGTCACTGTAACCACGGATAGCCACTTTTGTTGGATAAGCAAGATAAGCCTGACCAATTGCCGCAGGGTTACCACCGGCGCGCAGGGCGTCACCGAGACCATTCAGCGAAGACAGCAGGTAGTCCAGGTCGATATCCGGGTTACCGGTAAAACCAAGCTGGATATTGTTTGCCTGACCGCCCTCACCGGCGAAATCGTTGGTGGCGAAGTAACTACCGGCAACCGGTAACCAACTGCGCTCCCACTCATACTGATAATAGGCCGATACGCTGACATTCTGGGTTAACCCCAATTGCGCGAAAACCATGCCTACCGGAATAAAGACTTCTTTAAGTTCTGCACCAGGTGTACGGGCGCGGGTAACATCGACAGGGTTAGTGGTATTGATACCATGCTGAATAAAGGTACTCTCACCCCAGCTTACTACCTGCTGACCCACACGCACGGTTAGCGGATTATCGCCAATCCACCAGTCGCCATAGAAGAAAGCGTCCAGCAGACGTACGTCGGTACACAATAATTCTTTCGCTTTTGGATCGTCACAAAGCTCCGTATTATTGCCGGTAATCGGGTTATCCCAAGGACGGTCGTTGTCCATTTGCTCAAAATCATAGAACCAGAAACCCCGGGCAAAAAAACCGATATCGCCGTAGCGAATGTCTAATTCGTGGTTACCTGAAATCTGGGTCGAGAATGCTTCGCCTGAATCATGCGCCAGGTTACCCAAATCACCATTACTGGAATAGGCACCATCAGCCAGCGCCCATACATCGGCACTGGGGTAAATCACATTAGTCGCCGCGTTGTAGCCAGACCAGTTAAACTGAGGATGATTACTGTTACTAATTAAACTGTAGTCGCGGTCTTCAACGCGAATACTGGTAGCGAGTGTCAGGTTTGTATCCAGCGATACGGATACATCACCAAAGTCCCATGAAGCGGCAACAGCTGGTAGCGAGGCGGCACCTAGAAAGGCAAAAATTCCAGCTGCGATAGGCGATTTCTTAAATGCGCTAAGCCTGGTTATCATAATTTTTATACTCCTGATTCAACAGTAACCTGCTGATAAAACGACAAACTCATCGGTTTATTTAACAAAATGATTACATCATTTTACACAGATGGCAAGAACTAATCGTACCAGTTGAAAAAAAGCCGTGTTTTTAATCTGTTACAAAAATAGCGTCTGGTGAAAACGTTCTTAACCGCTTGATAGTTATAGTTCAAATTCAGGCGATGCGCTCAAAAGATTTAATTTTATTTTGTGCGCTGACCACGAGTCTGAAGCGGCCATAAAAGCCACGACTATCAATAAATTGGCGAATGCGGCCCGATGGTACCTGCACCCGCTCACCTGAATCAGCGGTCAAAACCACCACGGGTATTGAGCCGCTGTAAAGGAGCTGACACTGGTGATATGGCTCATTTACCGAAAAAAAATACACTTTATCGGTACTATGAATCATGTCCGTAGGCCAGAGCTTTGCTGACTTTTTCGTAAAGATCCTTACTTAATGAGGCATCATCAAGCAAACGGGAAAGTTGCTGTCGCATCAGGGCCTGACGCGATGGCGCAAAGTGTTGCCATTGGGTTAACGGCGTGACTAACCGCGAAGCCACCTGCGGATTGGTTTTATCCAGCTCCAGCAGATAGTCGGTCAGGAATCGGTAACCACTGCCATCATCGGCGTGGAAACCTGAAGTATTATAAAACGCGAAGCTGCCTATCACTGCGCGAACCCGGTTAGGGTTTTGCTGGCTGAACTGCGGGTGCTGACGCAATAGCGTAAGTTGCGCCAGAATATCACTGCGATCGCAAGTGGCATGTAAACCAAACCACTTATCCAGCACCAGCGGATCGTCGCGCCAGCGTTGCTCAAACTCATTCATCAGGTTATTAAACAACACTAAATCAAACTGTTGCGCAGCTTTCAGCGCACCCAGTGTATCTGACATGTTGTCGGAACCAGTGAATTGCTCGGTGATCAAGTTTTCAGCCAGTGGTAATTCTGCCAGTAGCGTGAGCACCACATTCTTACACCGCCGTGAACTAACCTGAGCCGGCTCATAGGCATAAGAATCCGATTGATTGGTTTGGTAAATTACCAGTAACAAGTCAGACATAAACTCAGCCAGATCGTGGCTAAAGGTTTGTCTGGCTTCGTTCAAGGCATGAACATCGATATTCTCACGGGTCTGGCACAGGGTTTCAAAGCTGGGTACCACCAGACATTCACCGAGAATTTCCGGATTATCCTGGCTGGCCTCAACGGCTTCATAGAGCCCCTGCCAGATGACTTTTTCTACCTGCTGCGGGCTGCCCTGATAATATTGCTCAATGCACCAGTTATACAGCTGCTGAATAGCATCCCAGCGGCTAAAGGCATCGTTGGCAAAACGGAAAGTATGGAGCCACTCTAACGGCGTGAGATCGGAAGTGAGCTTGACCGGCGCGGAAAAGTTGCCCAGTGCTACCGGCGTTATATCACTCCCTTTACCGGTAAAGGTTAATTCAGTTACCGGTTTATCCAGAATAACCAGATTATCGCGGAACATGCCACTATCTGGTACTACGTGCTGGCCGTCGGCTGCCAGAAACTCAATTTGCAGCGGGATATACAGGTCTTGTTTTTCCGACTGATCAGCGGTTGCCAGGTTTTGCTGGGTCAGCGTTACCGTAAGTTTATCGCTGGCGGCATCATAAGCACGTTTAACCTCAACGCGAGGTGTGCCCGATTGACTATACCAGCGGGAAAAATGCGTTAAATCAATATCCGTTGCCGACTGCATGGCTGACACAAAGTCATCACAGGTAACAGCCTGTCCGTCATGACGGCGGAAATACTCATCCATCCCGGCACGGAAACCGTCTGCACCGAGCAGTGTATGCATCATTCGGATGACTTCAGCGCCCTTATCGTACACCGTTACCGTGTAGAAGTTGTTCATTTCAATCACTTCATCCGGGCGGATGGGATGACTCATGGCACTGGCGTCCTCAGCGAACTGGTGCTCACGCATCACCCTGACCTGCTTGATACGGTTACTGAGTGGTGAGCTCATATCGCTGCTGAACTGCTGATCGCGAAATACCGTAAGGCCTTCTTTTAAGCTTAGCTGGAACCAGTCTCTGCATGTGACACGGTTACCGGTCCAGTTATGAAAGTACTCATGGGCGATAACCGACTCCACATTAAAAAAGTCTTCATCGGTAGCAGACGCCTGATCAGCAAGTACAAACTTGCTGTTGAAAACGTTTAACCCTTTGTTTTCCATGGCCCCCATATTGAAGAAGTCCACTGCGACGATCATGTAAATGTCGAGGTCATACTCCAGACCAAAAACTTCTTCATCCCACCGCATGGAACGTTTTAAAGCTTCCAGGGCAAATTCGCCACGCTGGCGCTTGCCTTTGTCGACAAACAGTTCGAGCGCTACCGACTTACCGCTTTGCGTAACAAAGGTATCGGTTAACTGATCAAAGCTGCCGGCTACCAGTGCAAACAGGTAGCTTGGCTTAGGAAACGGATCCTGCCATAAAATCCAATGCGTGCCGTCGGTGTTGCTACCCTGTTCAATGGGATTACCGTTTGCCAGCATGGTTGGCAGGCTGGCTTTGTCACCGGTAATTTTAACGGTAAAACGCGCCAGTACATCGGGCCGGTCCAGGTAATAAGTGATACGGCGGAACCCCTCAGCTTCACACTGAGTGCAATATACGCCGTTAGACAGATATAGCCCTTCCAGCGCCTTATTCTCAGACGGATTAACCTGCGTCACGATGCGCAGCGTAAAGGCATCCGGTACATTATTCAGCACCAGGCCGCTATCGGTTTGCTCATAGTCACCAAAAGGTAAATCATCAATAGCCACTTCTAACAGTTGCATATGTTCGCCATCGAGCTTTAACGGCGCGTTGGCTGCGCCCTGGCGCTTTACCTTTAGTTCGCTGACCACTTTGGTCGCAGTCGGGTCCAGGGTAAAGTCCAGGGCAATATCAGTAATTGTAAACTCGGGCGCGCGATAATCTTCGCGACGTTTAGCCACTAGCGTCATTGCATCTCCTAACAAGATGTTTATTTAGCTGCAGTCACGGATTGCGGTGGCTCAAGACGGAGAATTTTAATTCCCAGATAAGCATAAATCACCGCCAGAACCGGACTAATTAAGTTAAAGAAGGCAAAGAAAATATAGTCAAACGGATGCACCATTAACACGCCATGCATATAAGCACCGCAGGTATTCCATGGAATAAGCGGAGACGTAATAGTGCCGCCGTCTTCCAGACTTCGGGATAAGTTTAGCTGATCAAGCCCACGTTTGGCGTACTCATCTTTATACATACGGCCAGGCATAACGATAGCCATGTACTGGTCAGAAGTGATCAGGTTAGTGCCGATACAGGTCAGGATCGTGCGACTCACCATGGCGCCGGCAGTTTTAGCGCCGTGCAAAATAGCGCCAACAGCGCGAGTAAGTAGCCCTACCCGCTCCAGCACCGCACCAAACGACATGGCACACACAATCAGCCAGATAGTATTGAGCATGGAAGACATGCCGCCGCGGCTCAGCAGACTGTTGAGGTTGTCGTCACTGGTATTAAAACTAACGCCGTCGAATAAGGCAGTCCAGACCACTTTAAGCGCGCCAACAGAAAATGAATCTGCACTGTCTTTCATGGTTTGAATGACATCCGGCTGAAAAATTAACGCCCAGACGCCGCCTAACAATGCCCCGATCCCAACAGCCGGGAAAGCCGGCATTTTACGTATCGCCAACGTCAGCAGCACAACCAGTGGTACCAGCATAAAGATATTGATGTTAAAGGTATCATCCAGTAACACCTGCATCTGCTGAATTTTCTCGGCAGACTGCACACCGGATTCATTGAGGCCAATGATAACGAATAGAATCAGCGCCAGTACAAAGCTTGGAACTGTCGTCCACAGCATGTAGCGAATGTGTTCAAACAGATCGGTACCAGCCACTGCCGGCGCCAGGTTGGTGGTTTCGGATAACGGCGAAATTTTATCGCCAAAGTACGCACCGGAAATAATCGCACCAGCAGTGATTGCCGCTGACATATCCATACCTGCCGACACGCCCATCAGTGCCACACCTACGGTAGCTGCTGTTGTCCACGAACTACCAATACTCATTGCCACCACGGCACAGATGATACAGGTAGCCGCATAAAACATACTGGGGTTAAGCAGTTCCAGCCCGTAGTAAATTAAAGTAGGTACCGTACCCGCCAGCATCCAGGTGCCGATGAGTGCACCGACAACCAGCAGGATAAGACAGGCGCCAAGCGACACCGAAATGCCCTGAATAATGCCCTTTTCAATATCGTGCCATTTGTGGCCATTCTTCATACCAATAATGGCCGCCAGGCCAGTACCGATTAACAGCGACACCTGATTGGGTCCGTAAGAGGAATTATCGGCGAACAGGTACACGGCGGTACCGAGCATCAGAATGAGTGAAATTACCGGGATAAATGCGTCTAACAGCGTCGGTTGTTTTATTTCTCTGGTCATGGTTATTTCCTTATGCAACCGAACGATAGAACATCAGCAGAATGACCAGTGGGCAAACAAACTTCACATACCATGGCCAGATTTTCCAGAATAAACGCTTCTCCATATCCGGCGCGCTTACCTTAAGCTCAGCCAGGATTTCGTTGCGTTTCCATACCCAGCCGGCAAAGATACATAGAGCAAAGCCAAGTAACGGCTGGCTGTACTTAGTGGTCAGTGCGATAACGAAACCAAACAGCGTAGAAAAGTTAAAGATGATCAGTGCGCTGGCAGCAAAAATAACGGTTGTCACAATCATTACAGCCTTAGGGCGCGACAAATTACGGCTCTCCGACAAATAGGCCACGGGTACTTCCAGCATTGAAATAGAACTGGTCAGGGCAGCAATGACCATAAGCGCGAAGAACACGGTGGAAACCACTATGCCAATTGGCCCGATGGTATTAAATAGCGCCGGTAAGACGGTAAAAATCAACTGGTCCCCGGCAATCAGCTCGCCAGTTGCTGAGAAAATTTCCACACCATTATTAAGCGCTACATACATCGCCGGGATAATCAGCATACCGGCAATAATGGCCACACCTATATCCACCAGGGCTACCGCGGCACCAATGGTCGGTAAATCTTCTTTTTTACTCATGTAAGAGCCATACACCAGCATGGTACCTACACCGAGTGACATGGAGAAAAACGCCTGCCCCATGGCATCGATCAGCAAATCAGGATTAAGTACTACTGAAAAATCCGGTACCAAATAGGCAGCCCAGCCTTCGCTGGCACCTGGCTGAAAGCTCACATAGACAATCAGTATACCCATCAGAATAAACAGGGTTGGCATGAGGCGTACAGACCAGCGCTCAATACCCGCTTTTACACCGCCAAGAACGATATAAGACGTAAGGCTCAGAAACAGCGCACAAAAGATTAGGTTGGTGCTTAGTGAATAACTGGTAAGCCAGTCGCTGACTGCCTGAGGCGCCACTGGCCGGCTGGCCGATTCTGCAAAGAAAGCAATCATCCAGCCGCCCACAATGGCATAAAAAGCCAGAATCAACGACACTGTAACACAGCCCCACAGGCCGGTAAGCCGTCCCAGCGGGTTACTGGTGATCTGACCCAGTGAATCCACCATATTGGCCCGGTGAGCGCGGCCGATAACCAGCTCTGCCATTAATACCGGATACGCCAGCGCGAACGCCAGTAACAGGTAGACCAAAACAAAAGCTGCGCCGCCATTACTGGCTACCTGGGTTGGAAAGCCCCAGATATTGCCCAGTCCCACAGCCGAGCCGGCAGCTGCCAGTATAAATCCGATACGAGAAGAAAACTCACCACGAACCGCCATACACGTTGTTCCCTTTATTATTGTTTTATAGTTATTTTAATACTGTCGTTAGTATTTGTGATTTGTGTGTCTGATGCAATGAAAAAAGGGCTGACAGTGCTGTCAGCCCTTTAATGAAGCGAACTACTAACCGCGGGTAAGTGCGTATTTCCCCGTGTTTACCATATCAAGGGTAATGTTGGCGGCTTCCGTCAGATACGGATCCAGTTCCTCAAGCTCTTCAGGCAGGTCCTCAAGATCTTCAACAACCGGTAGTCCCATTCGGGATAAGCGCTCATTTGCACGGGTCAGTGCTTGTTGTTCGTTCTCTTTTTTCTCGGCCAGTCGCTCTGACTCAACCAGTGAAATAAAGTCTTTGTCCTTATTTTGTTTATATTTTTCGATGTCCTGCTGGATATAGCCAAACTCAGGATCCTGCATTATGCGGGCGTTGTGTTTAGCGGCCAGTACATCCAGTGCACTCTGGGTATCACCAAAGGTGGTGTAGTTAGCACGTTTGATGCTATCCCATGGCAAGGCATTTTCTTCCTGACTTTCACCCCACTCTGCCGGATCGATTGGCGATGGGAACGGAATGTCCGGCACGACACCTTTATGCTGCGTGCTCCCGCCATTGATGCGGTAGAACTTAGCAATGGTGTACTGCACGCTGCCCAGCGGATTCTCATAAAGATCGTAAATACGCCCTAACCCTTTGTGCTGTTGCACCGTACCTTTACCAAAGGTTTGCTCACCGATGATCAACGCACGGTTATAATCCTGCATCGCTGCAGCAAAGATTTCTGATGCCGACGCACTGTAGCGGTCAACCAGCACTGTGAGTGGGCCCTGATAGGCCACTTTACCGTCGGTATCCTGATTTACGCTCATGCGTCCGCCTTCATAGCGGATCTGCACAACCGGCCCCTGTTCGATAAACAGGCCGGAAACCAGCGTGGCTTCTGATAAAGAACCACCGCCGTTTCCACGTAAATCAACAATAACCGCTTTAACTTCTTCCGACTTCAGCGCATTAATTTCCTTTAATACGTCAACGTGGAGGTTGTTATAGAAGCTCGGGATTGAGATAACGCCTACCTTTTCATTCTGATGCGGGCCTGAGTCAGGCACGAACACTTCAGATTTGGCAGCACGATCTTCCAGTTTAATTTTGTCACGGATTAAGGTTATCACCGACACCGTTGTACTTTCGGTGGCACCTTTTTGCACCTGCAGGCGCACTTCGCTCCCTTTCGGGCCTTTAATCAGCTCAACCACGTCATCCAGACGCCAGCCAATGACATCCACAAACTCTTCGTCTTCCTGGGCGACACCAATAATTTTATCTTCCGGCTTAATCGCCTTGGACTTATCAGCCGGTCCACCAGGAACGACGCTCTTAATAACGGTAAAGTCATCTTCGCTCTGCAACACTGCACCAATACCTTCCAGCGACAGGTTCATGTCCATCTGGAAACGCTCGGCGTTGCGCGGCGATAAATAACTAGTGTGCGCTTCAATGCTCCGGGCAAATGAGTTCATTACCGTCTGGAACACGTCTTCGCTTTGTGTTTGCTTAAGACGCTTGATGGCTCGCTCATAACGCTTGGTAAGCAATTCTTTGATCTTATCCTGCTCTTTACCAGCCAGCTTCAGGTTTAGCGCATCGTACTTAACGCGCTGACGCCATAACTCATCAAGCTCAGCCTGATCGACAGGCCAGGCAGCCTCTTCACGGTCGTAATAAAACTTGTCGCCTTCTTTCTCGAAGTTAAATTCACCATCGAGCAGCGTTAAGGCATATTCATAGCGACTAATGCGTAATTCAAGGTTGCGATTGAACATGTCGTAAGCCACTTGCAGGTTTCCGCGCAAAATGGCTTCGTCAAATTCATCCCGATGCTTGTTAAATTCAGCAATATCGGACGCTAAAAAGATATTTCGATTTCCGTCGAGAGATTTGAGATAGCGGTCGTACACTTTCTCAGATAACGAATCATCCAGCTTGATCAGTTTGTAATGTTCACGAGTAAACAGCGTACTGATGCGCTTTGCCGCGGAGGAATGCTGCGGCTCTTGCTGGAGAATGGGCAGATCTTCGACACTATTGCCAGATGTAACCGCACCGGCTCCTACGCTTAACGCAAGAATTGCACTGGCAACGGAAATGCGAAGTATATCTTTCATATTACTACCTCTTGGAACGTGCTAAACGCAGTGTTTGCGGATTAACCTTTACTACCATCCCCGTATCCAGTTGAACATGCACACCGTCTTTTGCTACTTCGGTAATTACCGCGTGCATTGGTGCCTTGCCTAGTTTTACCGTAACTGATGTACCAACGGTTAAATCGGCATCAGACAGTTTGGCCGGGGGCGTCTTAATTGGTCTGCTATTTTTCGATTTAGTTCCGTTATTATAGCGTCCGGCAGGAGATTTACCCGCTTTATCACCGCTATTCGCCGCAGATGAACGGCCATCTTTCTTACGATTTGCCTGTGCTGCCTGCTTACGCTTTTCAGCAGCCTTGGCTTTGCTCTCGTCCAGTTGCTTTTTGGCGTGCTCTTCGTGTTCTTCTTCTATCGCCGCATCATGATTTCCGTCCAGATCAACGCGAAAGTTCCCTTTCTTGATGCTGTACAAATAGCGCCAGCTATTTGTGTAATGGCGTAAGCTCGAGCGCAGCAGCGTTTTACTAACGCGCTCCTCTTCGGCGAGGCGCTCGGCAAGATCCTGAAAAATGCCAATTTTAAGGGGTTTGGCTTCACCTTCTAAGGTAAAGCAATTAGGAAATGTCTCGGCAAGAAAGGCGATAACCTCTTTGCTGTTACTAAACTTCTGTGATGATTCCATCAATGTCAATGTGTGTCAGTGTTAATCCAGATTGTCTGCATCATCCCAAGTTGCTAAGAGATGGTCAACCCAATCAAGCAAATCATCATCATTTACGTACAATAAATTGTCATCCTGATGCCAAATTGACCAGGTATGGGCCAATAATTTCTCTAAACGCTCTATTTCGATGTCTTCTTCGGCGCGATCATAAACCATGTGTAACACGGTATTGAGCCGTTCTGCGGCCTCATCCGGATCCTCAAACACATCTTCCATATCTTGCCAGGTGGCCAGAACCACCTGAATATCTACCATGTGCTTCATGATATTTCCGCCACCAGAGCATCCACAATGGCCACCAGACCGGCTTCGTCTTCGGCACTAAAGCGGGATAGTTTTGGGCTATCAATATCCAGCACACCAACTAACTTGTCGTTTACCACAATCGGGATAACAATTTCTGATTCTGACGCGGCGTCACAGGCAATATGCCCAGGAAACGCGTGGACGTCGTCAATTCGCTGGATGGTATTGGTTTGCGCCGCCGTACCACAAACGCCTTTGCCCATTGGAATGCGAATACAGGCTGGCAGCCCCTGAAACGGGCCCAGTATTAACTGCTCTTCTTTATACAAATAAAAGCCGGCCCAGTTAACGTCGTCCAGATTGTGATAAATCAACGCGCTTAAATTGGCCAGGTTGGCAATTAAATCGGCTTCGCCGGCAATCAGGCTTTTCGCCTGCTCAATTAATTGAGGGTAAATGCTACTGTCGTTCAAACTATAATTCTCAATTGAAAAGTGACAAGACCGGCAGAGTGTAGCAGTTCCCTCAATAAAGGTTAATCGATGATAATCGCCCGGATGATTAATTCTCGATAGCGAAGGTAACGTTCACCGCGGCCGAGGTATCGGTCTGGCCGGGTAAACTGAAAGCATCTTCCTGTTGAACACGCATTCTTACCCCAACCGGCGGTTGGTTATAAGACATGGATTCGCTAATCGAAATGACCCCGGCGATAGTTACGCCCATTTGCTTAGCGATAAGATTAGCGCGGTCTTTAGCGTCATCCACTGCGGCAATTAATGCCTCACGGTATACTTTTTCAGGGTTCGAGTTAATAAACTCAAACTGATCGATACGGTTAATCCCGCGCTTCATGGCCCCATCGAGGACTGTATCGTAGTTTTGCAATTGATTTGAGGTTACGCGTACCTGTCTGCTCAGTATAAAACCTTTATGCTCTCTGCCATTGGGCGTATGTTCGTACCACGGGGATAAATTGACTGACATTGACTGTATATGCTGCTCGGCAACGCCCTGAGACAATAAAAAGCTCACTACGGCATTCAGTTTGGCATTGGCCTGTTCGTTAAGTTTGCCCACTACCGCACCACGCTCTTCAATGACCATGGTCAGGGTATACGCATCCGGGGCCGCCGCCACAATCCCCTGGCCAGACACCTGTAAAGTTTTATCGTTTGCCTGAGAATGAAAACTAAACGCCAGACCCAGCGCCGCAAAAGCAATGACTTTCCAATTCATAAAACAACTCCAGTTATAATGACCTGCGCAGTATGGCAACGAAACACTTAACCTAACCTGAACTGTTAACCGAAGAACCAGTAACTCACCACAATCGCGGTGGCAATACCGGCCACATCAGCTGCCAGACAACAGGCTACGGCATAGCGGGAGTGTTTAATGCCAACTGCGCCTAAATACACTGCCAGCACATAGAAGGTGGTTTCGGTAGAACCCTGCATCACCGATGATAAACGCCCGGCAAAGGAGTCTGCGCCATGGTGCTGCATGGTTTCAATCATCAGCGCCCGGGCACCACTGCCACTCAGCGGTTTCATTAAGGCGGTGGGCAGTGCATCCACAAAGCGCGGGTCAAAGCCCATCCACCCAGCTGCGGTGGCAATCATCTGGACCAGAATATCCATAACACCACTGGCGCGTAACATGCCAATAGCGACTAACATCGCCAGCAGGAATGGAATGAGCGATACCGCCACTTCAAAGCCTTTTTTAGCGCCATCAACAAATTGCTCATAAGTGTTATTGCCTACCCGCCAGCCAGAAATGAGCACGCCGACCACAAAGGTAAATAATAAGCTGTTGGCCACAATAGCCGACTGACTGGCCAGTTCGGTGGCGGCCAGCTGGGCAAAATACAAAATAACCGCTGCCAGCAAGCCAAACACACCAACCAGATACAGCAGCACCACACGATTAAACAGGTTAATACGCTGCACCAGGCAGGTAACAATTAATCCTGCCAGCGTTGATGCACTGGTCGCCAGTAAAATAGGAATAAACACATCGGTGGGCTGCGCCGCGCCCTGCTCGCCACGGTACAGGAATACCGCGATGGGAAATAGAGTTACCGACGAGGTATTGAGTACCAGAAACAGGATCTGGCTGTTGGTAAGCGTATCTTTTTTGGGTGCCAGGGTTTGCATATCCTGCATAGCCTTAATACCAAAGGGCGTTGCCGCATTATCAAGACCCAGCAAGTTGGCCGACATATTCATGGTAATACTGCCCAGCGCCGGGTGGTCGCGGGGAATGTCAGGCATTATGCGACATAAAAACGGTGCAAGTACCCGGGAAAACTTCTTGATTAAGCCCGATTTTTCAGCCACCTCAAAAATGCCCAGCCAGAATGCCAGCACCCCTATCAGGCCAATGGCGATTTCTACACTCAGGGTTGCCATGCTGCTTACAGCATTCATTACATCCTGAAAACCGCCAGGGTTTTCGCCCCACAGGGCCTGATATAAGGTCGCCAGAAATGCGCTGACAATAAAGGTAAGCCAAATTCGATGCAGCATAGATGATTAACCTGAATAATGAGTAAACAACGGGCGGACAGGTTAAACCGTAAAACAGGAAAGCAGAGATAGCAGATTAATGCACTGTCGTTCTCACCTTCCCGGGTGTTACCTGACACGACAGTCTGAGATAGTAGCGTTAAAGGCTGGCAATTAACAATTTTTTATTTTGCCAGCCTTTATATTCAGGAATTTTTTAGTCGTCCTGCGGACGTCGTCTTTAAGCGGTATTATTTTAGTACAGTCTTCAGTGCAGCCAGACAAAAGTCGACGTTTTTGTCGGTACAGGCCGCGCCCATCAAACCAATACGCCATACTTTACCGGCAAATGCGCCAAGTCCTGCACCAATTTCCAGATTAAAATCATTCAACAGGCGGCCACGAACCTCAGCATCGTCGACGCCCTCAGGGATACGAACTACGTTTAGCTGCGGTAAACGACAGGCTTTATCAACGGCCATTTCAATGCCCAGTTCCTCAAGGCCGGCAACCAGCTTATTATGCAGCGTGGCGTGGCGTTGCCAGGCATTTTCAAGGCCTTCCTCGTGCAACATAACCAGTGACTCGTGCAATGCATAAATACTGTTTACCGGGGCTGTGTGGTGATAAGCACGCTTACCGCCCTGGCCCCAGTAACCAACAATCAGGTTCATATCCAAAAACCAGCTTTGCACAGGCGTTTGACGACCTTTAATCACCTCAAGGGCCTTATCGCTGAATGAAACCGGCGAAATACCCGGTACACAGCTTAAACATTTTTGCGATCCTGAATAGATCGCATCTATTTGCCAGTCGTCAACGGCCAGCTCGATGCCGCCTAACGAAGTCACCGCGTCAACAATGGTCAGACAGTCATACTGGCGGGCCAGCGCACACATTTTCTCGGCGTCATTGCGCACCCCGGTAGAGGTTTCGGCGTGTACAAAGGCAACGATTTTAGCTTCCGGGTGGGCTTTTAGCGCGTCTTCGAGCTTATTGAGATCCGTTTGCGTTCCCCAGTCGTCTTCAACTACCACTGCCGTGGCACCACTACGCACGACATTTTCGCGCATACGCATGCCAAACACGCCATTGATGCAAACGATAACCGTGTTGCCCGGCTCAACAAGGTTAACAAACGCAGCTTCCATTCCGGCCGAGCCCGGTGCGGATATCGGCATCGTTAACGCGTTTTCTGTTTTAAAGGCGTACTGCAACAGTTCTTTGGTTTCATCCATTAAACCAATAAAATCAGGATCGAGATGACCCACGGTACTGCGAGCCATGGCATTTAACACACGAGGACTCACGTCAGACGGACCCGGGCCCATTAACGTACGTTGTGGCGGAATATGACTGCTGTATGATTTCATTGATGATACCTGCTCAGTAAAGAAAACCTATGGGCGCTATTCTGGCAATTCGGTTACCAAACCACAATCGCAGTTTCGAGCGATTAGCTGATTATCATTATTCATACAGTGAATAGAAAAGCTAGCATATGATACACGTAAGTATATAGAACATTTTTAATACACATAACCTGTGGATAAATATTGCACAAACTGGTTATATTTTGTGCATTCGCTGTCAATTAAGTGTTCAATGACTGGCGTAAAGTACTGGTTAGTATCTATAATTGATTAAAAATGGGACAGAACAAAAAAATTGTTTATAAATTGAACGATTTTGAGCTATGATTACAAATCTACAAAGACGATTTGTTCACTTCTCCCTTTGTAAAAGTTAGCGCACGGCTCAGCAATGAGCCATTCCCCTAGGCCCGGAGCTTTTTAAGTTCTGGGCATTTTTTATGGGCGAAGAAAAATTTGTCGGTGAACTACTGCCAGCGCCGTTAGCGCCAGCAGTTTGTCGAGTCATTCAATCATGCCTTGAGAACGGCAAAGAATTATGGGATCAGTCGGTGATCCGCATCAGGCCTTCCTGCATGGTAGACGCCACCAGTTCACCCTGCTGGTTAAACAGCTGACCCCGTACCAGGCCTCTGGCGCCCCCACTGGCAGGGCTCTCCATCGAATAAAGTAACCATTCGTTCATGTTAATCGGGCGATGGAACCACATGGCGTGGTCGATAGTGGCAATCGCCAGGTTACGGTCGGTAATTTGCACGCCATGGGGCTTCAGCGACGTACTTAAGAAGTGATAGTCGCTGGCATAGGACAGGGCTGCCTGATGCATGGCCTGTGAATCGCCAAGGTCTTCGTTTGCCCGTAACCAGGTATACCGCTCTGGCTTATCATTTTTTGACGTAAATGAACGCACAGCATCGACGGTACGAATATCAATGGGGCGATGGTAGCTCAGCGCTTCACGCATTCTGCGGCCGATATTCTCATAGTTACGCTCGTACATTCTGATGTCAGGTTCCACCTCTTCCGGTGCTGCTACATCCGGCATCTGTGCATACTGATGCTCCATGCCCTCTTCCGGCTGCTGAAATGAGGCTGTCATGTAAAAGATGTTGCGGCCATTCTGAATGGCTTTTACCCGCCGGGCAGAAAAGCTCTTGCCGTCCCGGACGATTTCAACGTCATACACGACCGGCTGCTTGGCATCACCAGGTAATAAAAAGTAGCTGTGAAAAGAATGTGCAACGCGGCCCTCTGGCACGCTTGCCCACGCCGCCTTTAATGCCTGACCTAACACCTGACCACCAAATAAGGCACGAAAGCCCAGATCCCAGCTCTGGCCACGATAAAGTCCCTTTTCCAGGGTTTCTAATTCCAGTAAAGAGGCAACTTTAACTTCGTTTTGCTGTTCCAAGAGTAACTCCCAATAGATAAACAGATAGGTTCACTGTCAATAAGACTGACTACCGCGTTCGTGGATTGCGAGGATAAAACTTGTCGGCACACTTTGCCCGGTGCTCAAAAAAACGCGTGTCTTTGTAAGGTAACTTCATAAAACCACAGGTGCCTTCACCTGTAAGTAGTGGCAGTGAATCAATGATTTCTTTCAGTAAAGCATTAAACTCATTTTCCTTCGTATGATCAAGCAAACGATAGTAACTATGAATTTTTAAGTGCTTCTCAAGCGCCTCGAAAATGATACAGCCAGTATGGTGAATGGCATTAAGCGCTTTAATGGCCCGCATAATTTGTGGCGGTAAAGCGAGGAACTCGTCCGGATCATCACCATCCTCAAAGTACGAATGCACCCGGCTTTCAGACGTACTCAGTGACACACTGGATTTTTCATACGGGATAACGGTAGCGGCACCCGCTACAAACGGCGATTCAATTTGCTCTCGCTCAATATGCAGAGTGTTTTTGGCATCAAACAGACAGCATTTAAATACCCCCTGGCGGTGAATGGCCCGGGCCAGCGTAACCACGGTATTGACGGCATGCTTGAAGGCCTGCTCCCTGGCCGGATCCTGCAGATTCAGGCTAGAATCAATGTATACGCCTTCCGGTTGCCAGTGAATAACCAGACCGCCTACCACCGGATAACGGGCCAGGCGGCTGACCGCCGCTAAAAAACCTTTTTCGGTGGCGCCCATGCCATCCAGGTAGTTTTTGTAATACCGCTCAAACTGGGCGTCATTTAAATAGCTTAACTGGCTGAGCTCATCCGACTGCTGCTCGCTGAGATCGTTTTGCTGGCGTAAAAACGACTTGCGGGAACTATATACCACCGATTCGATATTCTTGCGCTCTTTGGCTACCCACACCGGGAGCAGGGATTCGTAGCGCTCCACGTTATCATTAGCAAACACCAGGTTTTCCAGCAATTTAAGGTGCGACAGCAAATAGTCACCACCATTGTGTTGTTCGGTAACGCTGTCGCTGAGCATATAGGTAAGAATGTCAGACAGTATTTTGGGTAATCCCAGCGAGGATGGCGGGATCACCTGATGGGCAAACCGCGCTGACTGGCCGGAAGCCAGTGCATACAGAGTCCCGGCCAGCCCCTGCTCGTCAAAGCGTGGACTTGAGCGCTCACCATTAAGCTGCGCATCGCCAATAAAGTAGATATCCCCCAGCCGGGCATTGGTTTGCTGGATATCTCCCGACATCAAATCGAGTACATTGTTTTGCACCGGCTGCAGGTGTTCATCAAGCTGCGCGTACACACTGGAGCCCCAGTCGATAAGGCTCAGGCGTTCGTTGTCTTCATCCCACACCAGGTTGGAAGGTTTAATGTCGCCATGTACGATGGGCCGGTGCCCGCCGTCGAGCTCAAACTGGCGTAAATACAGCAGGATTTTACCCAGTTGCACGGCCATCTTTACAATCAGTCGTGGCCCTACAGGCCCTTCGCGTAAACTGTATTGCTCAAGGTCGATACCCGGCGCCCGTTCCATCATCAGAATGGATTGCCTGCCCCGTTGGTAGAACTCTTTCACTGCCGGAATATGCGAGTGGCTGAGCAGCCCCTGCATAAACGCTTCTTCCTCGAGACGGTCCTGAATACTCACGGGCAGTGTTATGCGGGTGAATTTAAATACCAGGTCTGCACCGGCTTGATCGCGCCCGCCAAAAGCAAAGCCGTAAGCGCCTTTGCCTATCAGGCTGATATCGGTAAACCCAAGGCTTTCGAGCTGCGCGATACACAGCGCAATCCAGTCTTTCAGTTTTTTGGCATCCGCATGAGAAAGCAGATACACCGACTGCTCCTCGGGAATATAAAAGTGGCGGATGCCTTTTCTGGTCATGACTCGGTGTGATTAAGCCAAACCACGTTGTGCTGGCATTGCGTGCCTAAACGTGGGCAAAGTTCAGCCAGGCTATTAGTTAAAATGGTGTCGATTTGCCAGGCCGGGTTAATAAAGCACACGCCGGAACCATACATGCCGGCATCGGCGTCTTTATCCTGGGCCAGCAGTTCTACCTGCAATACATTGTGATTAAGCCTGGAAAGGGTCTGGCACATGGCTTCTGATTCCCCCGTCTTATCGCCGGCACGGGCCGACAGTAACGGATACCAAATCAGAATTTGCGCCTGAGGCCAGCGTTTTAAACACTCTTTTACCGCGTTTATCACTGCCTGATACTCGCTGCGTGACTCATAGGGGGGATCGATTAGCACCGCGCCACGGTTAGGCTTAGGCGGCGATAAAGCGACCAGGCCTTCCAGGCCGTCACGAAAATGACTGTGTACCTGCCCCTGCCCTTTATGGCGTTTAAGCACCCCTTTTAAATTTGCAAATTCGCCGGGGTGTAATTCCATCACGTGCAATGCATCGTTGGTTCGTAGTAAATCGGCAGCCAGTACCGGTGAGCCCGGGTACTCATTGTTATTGCGATATAACGCCAGCGCGGCCAGATAATCAACGAGCAGCGGATCCTGCGGCGAGAACTGATCCAGTTTCACAACGCCGTCTTTGTACTCACCGGTTTTATTGGCCTGTTCAGAGTCGAGACTGTAACAGCCCGAGCCGCCGTGGGTATCAATCAGGATAAACGGCTTGTTTTTTTGCTTCAGGCGATTAATAACGGCCTGCCAGCAGAGATGTTTGAGGATGTCGGCATGATTACCGGCGTGATAACCGTGTTGGTAACTCAGCAAAATAGTGCTCTCTCTTGAAACCTGTTTTCAGGATCTCCGAACCCCGGATACAGGCGAAACTTGCGCGAATCGCGCAAGTTTATCGCCCGCGGCACCAAGATACCAGTGCCGTTGGGGGTTAACGTAGTTTGCTTAACATTTTGAGCGGATTGGACAGATAATCCAGCCATACATTGTTAAACCTTACCATGGTGGCACCATCGATAACCCGGTGGTCGGCCGACCAGCTCACCTGCATAACAGACTGACTGATAACCTGTTGCTGATCATCAAATCGCGGCAACTGCTGTATTTTACCCAGCGCCACAATGGCCAGTTCAGGGTAGTTAATAATTGGTGTGGCGGTAGTGCCGCCCAGTACACCCACATTGGAAATGCTAATCGTACCGCCTTTCAGGTCACTACTACTTACCTTACCCCGTTTGGCATCGGCAACAATGCGCTGCATGGCCTCAGCGATTTCCAGCACACTCAGGTTCTGCACCTGTTTAATGTTTGGTACCAGTAAACCGGCGCTACTATCTACCGCAAAACCAATATTGTGGTCGTCAAAGTAGGTCATGGCGTTGCCATCCTCACTAAGACGGGCATTAAACTGCGGAAATTCCGTTAAGCATAAGGACAAGGCCTTAATGAAAAACGGCATAAAGGTCAGCTTAATATCCGCATCGGCAAACTGTGCCTTTAACGACGCTTTAAGCGCGATGAGCGGATCCATCACCAGCTCATCCGACACGGTAAAGTGCGGAATCGTGCTCACCGAGCGGACCATCTGTTTCGCCATGGCTTTTTGTACCGGCGTTAATGGCACGGTGTGACTTGCCTGTTCTGAGGCCGCGGTACTCTCTGGCTGAGAAGTGGTTTGCGCTGAACCCTGCTGACCTTGTTGTAGCGCATTAAGGACATCCTGTTTTAGTACCCGGCCTTTCTTACCGGTTGGAGTTATGTCCTGCAGGGCCAGGTTATTCTCTTTTGCCAGGCGGCGGACTGCCGGACTGGCCGGTACCCTCCCTTCAATCACTTTGGGCGGCTCGAAACCACCTTCCTGAAAACCGGCGGGTACAGTGTTGCCAGCAGCTGACTGTGATGCCTGTACAGCGTTTTCATTACTGGCGGTGGTTGCGCCTACCCCGGCACCTTCCTGCTCGACCGCTAGATCAAATAAAGGCTCGTGCACTTTGGCAATCTGCCCGACCTCGTGATAATGCTTAACGAGGGTACCGGCATGCTTAGCGGGAATTTCTACCACGGCTTTGTCGGTCATCACTTCAACCACCACATCATCTTCAGCGACAAACTCGCCGGCATCGATGTGCCATTTAACGATTTCACATTCGACAATGCCTTCACCGATGTCAGGCAGAATAAACGTTTCGACGGCGCTGCCTGCGTTATCAGATGGCTGCGTCTCAGGCGCTTTCACGTCTGCTTTAGGTACATCCGGTGTTTGTTGCTGCGAAGCCCCGCTATCGTCATTAGCAGGCTTAAGTTCAAATAAAGGCGCGTGCACCTTGGCAATATCGCCGGGTTTATAATACAACCGGGTAATCACGCCACTGTGAATAGCAGGAATTTGTACCGTGGCTTTGTCGGTCATTACCTCTGCCACCGGCTGATCTTCTTCTACCGTATCGCCTTCACTGACCAGCCATTCGAGTAGTTCGCACTCAACAACGCCTTCGCCAATATCAGGTAAAATAAAATCTGTCATAGTTACCTCAGTAATTCAGCATGCGTTTAAGGGCTTCGTAGGTCTTGTATTCATCTGGCATGTATTCCTTTTCATGGGCCAGCGGATACGGGGTATCCAGACCGCACACCCGGGTCACCGGTGCTTCCAGATATAAGAAACACTGCTCCTGAATATGCGCGGCAATTTCGCTGCCGAAGCCGGAAGTCACCGGCGCTTCGTGGTTGATCAGTAAGCGGCCGGTTTTCATTACCGATTCAGCAACGGTTTGTGCATCCCAGGGTAAGATGCTGCGTAAGTCGATAATTTCGCAGGAAACCCCATCTTCCAGCGCCATGGCTGCCGCTTTTTGAATAATTTCAACCTGAGCGCCCCAGGCCAGCAAGGTAATATCGTTACCTTCCTGAATCACCTCGGCTTTGCCCAGACCTATGGAATAATCTTCTTCCGGCACCTCGCACACTGAGGCGCGATAAAGGCGTTTCGGCTCCATAAATAACACCGGGTTGTCATCGCGAATAGCGCCCAGCAGCAACCCTTTAGCCTGATACGGGTCGCGCGGTACCACGACCTTCAGACCGGGAATATGGCTGAAAAACGCTTCCGGTGACTGAGAATGGTAATGACCACCGGCTATACCGCCGCCATAGGGCGTTCTGATGGTGAGTGAACCACAGGAAAACTGACCGCCGGAGCGATAGCGAAACTTCGCGGTTTCATTGACGATTTGGTCAAAGGCCGGAAAGATGTAGTCACCAAACTGGATCTCGGCCACCGGCACACTGCCCTGGGCGGCCAGGCCGTTAGCAAAACCAATAATGCCCTGTTCGGTAAGCGGTGTATTAAAACAGCGGGCTTTACCAAATTTTTCCTGCAAATGGCTGGTAGCACGGAATACACCACCAAAATGGCCCACGTCTTCACCGAATACCACAACTTTTTCATCTTCGGTCATGGCAGTGATCAGGGCCTGATTAATTGCCTGAAGTAAATTTAACTTTGCCATTACTTACCTACCTCGCCCGATGTTTTAGGATATTTATCCGGGTAGCGTTTAATATGCTCCAGTAATGCTTCCCGCTGTGCTTTAAGGTGCCATGGCACTTCGCTGTAGACATCTTCGACAATATCGCTAATCGGATTTACCGGGACTTTTTCAGCCGTTTTAAGTGCGTCCAGAATGTCGCTGCGTACTTCTTTAAGATACTGTTCGGTGTCTTCTTCCTTAAGCCAGCCTTTATTGAGTAACCACACTTTAAAGCGCTCTATGGGATCCTTCAGGCGCCACTTTTCTTCTTCTTTTTTCGAGCGGTAACCACTAGGGTCGTCTGAGGTAGAATGCGCAGCCAAACGGTAGGTCATAGCCTCAATCAATACCGGTTGCGAAGCTGATAAGGCAAGCTCATGAGCTTTAACCGTGGCGCTAAAAACGGCCAGCGGATCGTTGCCGTCTACCCGGATAGTGCGCACGCCATAGCCAATCCCCCGCGATGCAATACCGTAGCCGGCAAATTGCTCCTCCGCTGGGGTAGAAATAGCATAACCATTATTACGGCAGAAAAAGATCACCGGGCAATTGAGCACTGCCGCCATATTAAGGCCGGCATGGAAGTCACCTTCAGAGGCGGCCCCTTCGCCGAAATAACAGATTGTCAGGGCATCATTACCCGCCAGTTTCTGCCCATAGGCATAGCCTGCTGCCTGCGGTATTTGTGTACCCAGCGGCGACGAAATGGTCATAAAGTTAAGCGCTTTATCGCCATAGTGGATAGGCATCTGACGCCCTTTGTTAGGGTCCAGACGATTGGAGAACATCTGATTCATAAACTGTGCAGAGGTATAACCTCGAAACGCCAAAGCGCCCTGCTCGCGATACTGACTCATGATCATGTCATCTGCCGATAGCGCTGCAGCACTGCCTACTACTGCGGCTTCCTCACCGGTACTGGCCAGATAAAAACTGATCCGGCCCTGGCGCTGAGCAGCGACCATGCGCTCATCCAGCATGCGGGTGTAGAGCATGGTGTGATACATTTTAACGGCCAGTTGCTGATCAATTTCTGGCTCTTTGGCTTGAGGATAAACCGTACCGTCTGCATCCAGAATGGCCAGCATTGGAATATCCAGTAACCCATTTTCTATGATCCTGACCTCATGTGTCATCGACACATTACCCAGGTGATTTCTGTCGTTCATAGGGTTCCTCTAAAACGCCTTATTGTTTGTGTACACTCTAGTGCAACCGAGGCAGGAGCGTCCTGCCAAATTAACAATATGTTTACGTTTTATTAAATTAAACATCCTAATTGGATCACAAAAATTGGGATGATTATTTTAAACAGGAAAAATACGCCGCAATTCAGGCTGAGTTCAGACGAACTATTTAGGATAAAACGGTCCAAATTACTTACATTGCACGTACATATGATAACGAGCATTACATATCCCGCGCGGCTGTGTTAAAAAAACAATCCCTACAGAACAAGGACATCGTTCTTTTCACTATGGAGTATTAATGTGAAACAATTATCATTGATCACACGTGCTGTTAGTGTCATTTTGCTGGCTAATGCCTCGCTTGCAGCCGCTCAGCAGATTTCGCCGACATCGGTCAATAAGCCCATCCATCGCCTCAACCCCACAACAAACTCAATAAAAAACCAGGTTGATGGTACCCAGACCTATATTATCCAGTTGCATGAGCCTTCAGTTGCGCAATATAACGGCGGCATTAAAGGTTTTGCGGCAACCAATCCGAAAACCCGTTTACAAACATCACGTGTAGCCAATGCTAACCGCGGGAAACTGGATGCATCAGCCAGTCACGTCACGGCTTATCGTGACTATTTGCAACAGCGCCAACAAACCGTGCTGGATAAGATTTCGCAAATTACCGGTCAGGCCAGCGCCACACGACAGTTGCAGTTTGCCATTAACGGTATGGTTCTGCAGCTAACACCAGCGCAGGCAGAAAAGGTCAAAGCTCTCAGCGGAGTTAAATCGGTAGAGGCCGACCGCAAGCTAAAACTCAGCTCCGATACCAGTCCGGAACTTACCGGCGCAACAGGAGTGTGGGCCGGTGCTACTTTGGCTGGCACCAGTGCACTGGGCGAAGGCACGGTGGTAGCTATATTTGATACCGGCATTAATACTGATCATCCTTCGTTTGCCGCCACCGGCGGTGATGGTTACACCCATACTAACCCGCTTGGCAGTGGCAACTACCTGGGCGACTGTGCGGGCAGTTATCCGTCTTTATGTAACGATAAACTCATCGGCGTTTACAGTTATCCGTTAATTACCAATCAGTACGCCGATACCGACGTCTTCCCGCCGGGATTACCCCGCAATGGTGAGGATTATAATGGTCACGGCTCCCACGTGGCTGGTACCGCAGCAGGTAATATATTATATGACGTACCCTCTGTAGGACTGGCGTACGATCTGGAAGCAAGCGACGGTTATGCCGGTGAATTCACTTTTGATCAAATCAGCGGTATTGCCCCCCACGCTAATATCATTTCCTTCCAGGTATGTTTACCCGGCGAAAACGACGATGAATACAACGGCTGTTACGCTAACCTGGCAGTAACGGCAATTGATGATGCTATCGCCAGCGGTGTGGTAGATGCGATCAACTATTCTATATCCGGCGGTGATGAGGTTTGGGGCAATACACTCAGTGAAGCCTGGTTATCGGCGAATAATGCCGGTATTTTTGTCGCGCATTCTGCGGGTAATGACGGCCCGGATGCATCAACCAGCGATAAACTATCCCCCTGGCTTACCCCGGTTGCCGCCACCACTCATGGCAGAACCCTGGATCTATCTAAATCCATTGGCAGTTTTACCGGTGGTTCCGGTGCACCCGCAACCATCAGCGGGCAAAGTAATACCGGTGCTATCACGGCAGATATTGTGTATGCCGGCGACTACCCTAACGCCAACGATCCAAACGGCGCTCCCGCTCAGTGTCTTGAGCCTTATCCGGCAGGCACATTTAATGGCGAGATTGTGGTCTGTGACCGTGGTGATATTGCCCGTATACAAAAAGCCATTAATGTAGCACAAGGCGGCGCTGGGGGTTATGTGCTGGCTAACGTAGAAGGCGGCGCAGAAAATCTGGTGCCCGACGAATACGTTATTCCCGGGATCCACATTGCCGCAAGCGATGGTGACAGCTTAAAAACCTGGCTTGCCTCCGGCAATAATCACCGTGCCACCATTACTGCCACAGCAGGCATCCGCTCGGTAGACAGCAGCCTTGCCGATAAGGTCGCAAGCTTCTCCTCACGCGGGCCTAACACTCAGTTCAGCACGCTGTTGCCGATGATAAGCGCACCGGGCGTAGATATTTACGCGGCCTATTCTGATGAACATTACGGCCATGAAACCACCGGCCCTGCCCCTGCTGACTATGCTTATCTGGACGGAACATCCATGGCGTCGCCCCATGTGGCCGGTGCGGCATTGCTGCTGCGCGAATTGCACCCGGATTGGAGTGCGGATGCTATTCGCTCGGCACTGATGATGACTGCCGAAACCGATATTGGCTTAAACGGCAGTACCGCCCAGGCTAACTGGCTGGATATGGGAGCAGGCCGTATTCAGATAGACGCGGCTGCCAATGCCGGGTTAATTATGGAAGAAACTCAGGCTAATTATGAGGCCGCGGATCCGAACAGCGGCGGTGAGCCTAAGACGCTCAATATTCCGGCCCTGGTTGATAATAACTGCCTGATCGAATGTACCTGGCAGCGCACATTTACCGCAACCCGTGATGGCACCTGGACATTCGGTCTGGATGATATGGACAGCGGTCTGGCCCTTGAAGCTCAGCCGGCCAGTATGACGTTATCCGCAGGGCAATCGCAAACCGCAACCTTTACGCTAAGTACCTGGAACGTGGCTGACAACGACTGGGTATATGGTGATGTGCTCATTAATGGTAATGATAATAACCCTCAACATATGCCTGTCGCAGTGGTTGCTTCTAACGGCAACTTTCCGGACTTTGTAGAGCGTACCAGTCATCGGGATGCAGATTCTGCGGTCCTTGAAGACCTGTTGGCTATTGAGATTACCGATTTCACTTACGAGGTAACGGGCCTGACCATGGGCACCAAGGTGTCGGGCAATGTTGCCCAGGACAGCGATCCCAGCGACTTTTACGATAATCTGAATGACGGTGTGTATACCCTGGATGTAGTGGTTGAAGAAGGTACACCGCGGTTTGTGGCACAAACCACCGAATCAAGTGCACCAGATTTGGACTTGTATATTGCCTATGACAACGACAGCGACGGCGTTTTTGACGAGGATGAGCTCCTCGCCCTTAGCGCCGGTTACAGCTGGAATGAATATATCAGTATCGAGTCACCACCCGCCGGCACCTACCGGATATATGTCCACAACTTTACCGGCAGTGCCCTGCAGCAAGACAGCTTTACCCTCGACTACGCCCTGGTAGGTAGCAGCAGCGACGGTTCTCTGAGTATCGATGCACCATCATCGGTAGCCTTACGCGAGTCTTTCGACATGCGTTTATTATGGTCCTTGGACAGTAGCATTCCGGGCGATCGGTTTTACGCCAGTGTTGCCCTGGGTAGTAGTGCACAAACGCCGGATAATCTGGGGATTATTCCGGTAGATATTATCCGCGGTGAAAACGATGTGCAGCTGGCGGTAGATGGCAGCGATCGCGTGTCGCCGGGCGATACGGTAGATTACACGGTAAATGTACTGGCCAACACGAGTACTGAAGATCGTAACTACGAAATTGACGTAACCATTCCGGAAGGTACCAGCGTAGTTGCTGGCAGCGTTACAGATGGTGGCGCCGTGAACGGTGATACTATCAGCTGGTCGATTACCCAGAACGTCATAGCGGGTGTATCAGGTTATTCGGTTACCACACCCGAAACAGACGGTCAGTGCCGGGTTGATTCCAACAGTAATGATCGCTACATCGACTTGTCAGCACTGGGTTATCAGCCTGCACAAGGCAGCGGTAGTGAACTACTCGCCGCCTTCCCGGTTGCGGTTAACGTATTAGGCGAACAATGGAATGGCATTGCGGTGTCTTCCAAAGGTTTTATTACGCCAGCATCCGCTGCCGTAAACGCCTTCCCTGCTATCAACCGTATGCTGGCCGATGAGTCCTACAGCGGTGCCGTATTAGCGCCACTGTGGCGAGACTGGTCTTTCAGTGATGACGCGGGCTCAGGGATCACTGTAGCGACCCTTGATAACGGCGCAACAACGGTCGTTGAATGGGCAGGCTTACAATCTGGCGGTCATAGTGCCGACATGCAGGTTATCCTGAATCAACATGCCGGCCCCGGCGAACCCAGTGTGATTTATGCCTACCGGAATGTCAGTAGTGGCACTGAGTCATTAGCCGGTACTGTGGGATGGCAGGATCAGAACGGTAAACTGGGCACTACCCTGGCCTTTAACTCTGCCAATGCCAATAACCCAGGTGGTGAAGTGGAATCGCTTATTCAGTCAGGAACAGTGTTATGTCTGACGCCACAAAGGTCTACCACTGCTACCGGGCCAGCAGATCTTGATTTTAGTCTGCAGGTAGACGCTAACGCCGAGCTGACTGGCTCGCTGGCAGTGACCGTTGCTTCACAAGTACCTAATATTCCCGGGACTCAGGAAGAAATTGGCGAAGTGAATACTGAAGTGCAAATGCACGCCGCACCAGAACTGCTGATCGACGGCAGTGAACAGGCGAGCATTAGCCTGACAGAACTACAGGCTTCAGTACTGCCAATCTCAGTTACCGATGCCAACGGCGACAATGTGAGCCTGAGTGTAGAGCAATTAAGCGGCCCCGCAGCCACGATTAACGTTGCGGGCGAAGTGGTAACGGTAACCCCCGCTTCAGTCGACGCTGGCACAGCGTTGCGCTTAAGGGTAACGGCCACCGATGAGTACGGCTTTACCGACACCGCTACGGTGGACATTACGGTAACGCCTAATCAGCCACCAGTACTGACCGTTTCGGCGCCATCCAGCGTGCAGGAAGGCGCAACCATCACCATCAGAGCCAGCGCAACCGATCCTGAAGATGATGAGATTGTGTTTACTATCAATGGTGTACAGGGCTCTACTTTCAGCTCTACCGCACCGGATACCGACGATAGCACCTCATTAAGCTTTACGGTTACCGCTACGGATGGTCAGAATACCGTTACCGAAACAGTAACCGTTACCGTGACTAATCGCCCGAGTGGCGGTGGCGGCAGCCTGTCACTGGTATGGCTCGGTGGATTAATGGTTGCGTTAATCAGCCGCCGCATAAAACGGGTGCACTAACCAGTCTATACATAAGTAAAAGGGAGCTGTTAACAGCTCCCTTTTTTGATTGATTACCCGTAAACCGGCTAAGCATAATTTTGCTGAACGGCCTTTTTAATCAAATAAAACTGACACCAGACCATTACCGGCATGGCTACAAAGCTGTATATCAGCCACACATAGGCCGCTGACTGTTGTTCGGCAAAAAGTAGCGCAATCAACGCATAGGACAGCCAGTAGACCAGCTGTATTTTAAGGCACACCGGTAAGCTCAGAACCACAAGAGTATCGAGTACACCGGCTTTCTTATAACCAGAGCACGCCTTATAAACGCTCATAGCCCCCACATGAAAAACCGCCAGTGTTGCAACATAGGAAGCAAAGGTCACAATATTCAGATAATAGGAATAGCCCAGAAAATACATCGGTAACACCGTGGCGGCTATCTGCAGATAAAAACAGGCAATATAGTACTGAGCCTTTTGTTGCTGACTCAGTGCTTCACTGGCTAAGTCTGCGGCCAGTTGGTTAGTGTTCCAGATATTCATTGTTAGTTAATTCCGTTTATCGCCGATTAATAATGGCTACACAGTAGTCCCTGCTCACTCGTGAACAATAGTAGAGAACCCACCGTAGATAAGGCGTTTGCCATCAAATGGCATGGGGTTATTGGGGTCGGGTTGCATTCTGGGATCATCCATAAGCGCCTTCCAGCCTTCATTCCGAGCTTCTTTGGACGGCCACACCGCCCACGAAAACACCACCACTTCTCCCTCTTTACATTGCACTGCCTTGTAAAACGAGGTGACTTCGCCCTCGGGAACATCATCTCCCCAATTCTCATAAATCTCGATGACCCCGTGTTCCTTAAATACGCTCGCGGCGATGTTAGCTTGCTCGATATATTTGTCTTTGTTCTGTGCTAAAACCGGGATTACGTAGCCATCTACATAAGTCATGGTGGTTTCCTTTATTCTGATCTGTCAACAAAGCCCCGCAGGGAGCCGTTCAAACACCGGTTAAATTGAGGCTATCACAGGTATAAGGCTAAACAGTAGTTAATCTTTAAAAGCCGAAACACCCCAGTAGCTGTTTGATTTTTGGAGTTGCGTTAGCCCATAGCGACGAAGGTGTTTTCTTATGTGGAGAATCAGATAGCCGTGTGAAAACAGGATGATTTTATCGTGTTGTTGCGCTAAAGCAATCAGCTCTCTTGCGGCCAACTGTGCGCGTTTTCTGGCCTGAGCATAAGACTCAAAACGCCCCTTTTTACCCAGCGTCCATAACGCTCGGTTAAGATAAACCCAGCTCCATGCCCTGATGGTAAAAGGCAGTTTATAGCGAGGTATGTCCATCTCACGAAATAGCCTGGACTGGTAATGAGGCGGACTACCGGAAAATATTGAGCAACTATGCACGGCTCTTGGCAGATCGCTCGAAACAAGATAATGCTCGTTATATTTCGCCTGACTATACTTACAGGGCAAACTCTGATCTGAAACCAATGAATGATTATAGTTCTTCACCCAGTTGGCAAATCCCGCCGCATTCAGCAGCGCATTACCGGCTTTCTGCGGTCGGCCATGACGCACTAAAATAATTTCCATTACTTGCTGACACTCCCTTATCAGTTAATGACTACTTAACCACAAGAAGTGTTAAACACCGTAGTTTAGTTTTTGTTGTCCTGCTGACGCTGTTGGTTTTGCTGCTGCACTATTTTAGCGACTTTTGCTTTTTCCCATTTGGCACCAAAGGGCTCAAAAACATAGATCGCCAGGCCCGAAACTAGCGTAGCAAACGATAAGAAGACCACAATCAATGGACCGGTATTCTCGCCACCGTTATAGTTTGGCAGCATAAATAATACAAATACTGTGACTAAAAAAGCCGTGAAAGCATAAAAAGACCTGATCGCTTTTACCTTTGCCTTTACTTGTTCATGCATTTCTTTGCCGTGTTCAGAGCGCAAACTTTCTTCATCCCCTGACTGATTATCCCGCTCAATCACGGACTTGAGCTCATCCACAGAGATTTCAAATACGGATGCCAGCGATTTGAGCGTTTCCAAACCAGCGCCCTCGCCTTTTTCGACCCGTTGGATTGTGCGAACGTTTAAATTGCTTAATTGCGCCAGTTGTTCCTGCGACCAGTGCCGGGTGAGTCTTAATGATTTCACAGATATTCTCTTTATTGTTGTGAATGCCGTAACACTATACACCACCGGGGCTTAGTGGGTAACGACAACCAGCCGACAGTTACCCGACAGCGACTAAAAACACTCGGTAACAATAACTTTATGACTTACCGACACAGTTTTCTTTGCCACGTAACACCGTTAAAAACAAACCACCCCGAACCCGGTTTAACAGAGTAAAAAACGGGTATCCTAATGCTGCGAATACTATAAAAAGAAGGGGCATAGCCAGCAAGGCGACGAAAAACGCACCAGGTGCAGGCGCTTCAATACCTAACAATAGGAACAGTGTATAATACCAATCCATCTTAAGTTCTGGTCAGTGATGCCCAGTTTCTT
>TARA_B100000963_G_scaffold69042_1_pt1 | contig 41941 bp, 38 predicted proteins | sample TARA_B100000963 | Tara Oceans TARA_B100000963 (sample SAMEA2622097) | marine metagenome | biome: marine biome (ENVO:00000447); feature: surface water layer (ENVO:00002042); material: "saline water (ENVO:00002010), including plankton (ENVO:xxxxxxxx)" | depth 5 m | reverse complement strand
ATATCTATTCCTAGAAGATTATATTAGAGCAAAACAATACTTTTACCGATGTATTCAAGAGAATTCTTTTGACTACCAATCACTTTATAATCTTCTATATTGTTACGAACAATTGGGAGAAAATACTGAAGCCATCAATACTTTAAACAACCTTCTCGAAATCAATCCTTACAGTGAAGTTGCATGGCATCAACTAGGAAAAATATACATAAGGATCAATAAGTTCGAAGAGGCACTTTCTGCTTTTGAATTTGCAATTATCAGCGATGATTGTTTTACCGGAGCATATATTGAAAAAGGAAAATTGCTTGAAAAAATGGGTCGTATCAATGAAGCCATTGAAAACTATGTATTCTCGCTCAATTTTAATGACCCTAATGCCTTTGTCAACCACAGAATTGGACTTTGTCATCTTAAATTGGGCAATGATAAATTGGCTGTAAAATATCTGGAAGAATCTATTAAACTGGAACCAAATCACGAAAATAGTTGGTTAGCTCTTATTGACTTTCTAATTGACACTAATGACTACTTTAAAGCAAAGTATTATGTAAACAAATCTTTACAGTCCAATTCAGACAGTAGGGAGTTGTGGAAAAAAAGTGCACTAATTCATTTCCACCTTAATTTCTATATGGAAACATCAGTAGCATGTGAAACCACAATCAATCTTGGAGATCACAATGCAGATATTTGGACTCTTTGGGTGGACTCACTCATGCTAACCGATGATTGGCAAAGAGCTCTTGAAATAGGACAAAAAGCTCTGCAATTTCATCACAAAAATCCTTCTTTTTTATTTCGGATGGCAGGATGTAAATACAGATTGGGAAATAAAAGCGAAGCATTTCACATTTTTGACAAAATCAAAAATAATATAAAGATTCCAAGAAACATCAAACATTTGTTTACTGAACTGATCAAGATTTAATACATTATTTATAGCCATCTAATTCGGTTTTTCGCTATATATTGCGTTAAATTTTGATTGTTGAAAAATCTTATTTCCAAACAAAATATCCTTCTATACCTCAAGGGAGTGGCAATGGGTGCCGCCGATCTGATGCCAGGGGTCTCTGGAGGAACAATCGCACTTATTCTTGGAGTTTACAAAGAACTCATTGAGTCCATTGAATCGATCAATCTTAAAAGCCTTAGGAGCATCAAAAAAAATGGTTTTAGTGGTTTTTGGAACATGATCAATGGTGATTTTCTGTTAGTTCTTTTTTTGGGAGTTATATCTGCAGTTATAATCTTTTCTTTTGTCATTGACTGGCTGATCAACGAATATCCTATCCCAATTTGGTCTTTTTTTCTTGGGTTGTTATTGGCCAGTATTTTTATATTAAAAAAAGAGCTGAGACGATGGAATGTTTTCAATATACTATTGGTAATTTTTAGTGCTAACGTATCTTTTTTTTTAATACAAATGACCCCTATTAATGAGGAAATAAGTATAATATATTTATTTATATCAGGCTTTTTGGGGATAATTGCAATGATACTGCCAGGAATCTCAGGAGCCTATATTCTGATTATAATGGGTACCTACAGTACCGTAATCGGGCTGATAAAAGATTTACTAATCAGCTTGACTAACATGCAGATGGAACTTATGATTCCCACTTTTACAAAACTCTCCATCTTTGTTTTGGGAATCTTACTAGGACTTAGAATTTTTGCCTCCGTTTTAAAATGGTTGTTTGACAAAGAACACGACAAGACCATGGCGGTGCTAATTGGTCTGATGATAGGAGCGCTTAACAAAATATGGCCTTGGCAGCAAAAATATGAGTTAGTACTGGCCAATAATACCAAAATACTTAATAAACCCATTTCACCTTTTGATTATCCAGCGAACCCTCAACTTACACTTGCTATTATTTTTTTTGTAGTTGGCGTATGCTTGGTTTATATTTTGGATAAAAGAAAATTTTAACCCCATCCAAGTGAAAGAAAGAAAAACATCTTTTCGAAAAAGTTTTATCCTAATTTTAAAAGGGATTGCCATGGGAGCAGCCAACAAGGTTCCTGGAGTTTCGGGTGGTATTGTTGCATTTGTAGCTGGATTTTATGAAGAATTAATCTACTCCCTCCAGAAAATCAATCTCAAAGCATTCAACATTTTGATCAATAGGGGCTGGCGTCCTTTCTACCAATACATCAATGGTTATTTTTTAGTATTGCTTTTTTCGGGGGTTGTAATCAGCTATTTTAGCGTGTCTTTGATCTTAGATCACCTGATCAAAAATTATGAAATGCATGTTTTAGCTGTATTTTTTGGAATGATACTTTCGTCCTTGTATTTCGTTTTTTTTGAGTTAGAAAAATGGAATTTAAAAACATTACTCTTTTTTTTTATTGGGTTATCCATTGGATTGATCATTATGGTGTCCAAGCCCTCCTCTGAAAATGATAATATTCTTTTTGTGCTTTTTTGCGGGATCATCAGTGTTTCAGGAATGACCCTTCCAGGATTGTCAGGCTCATTCCTTTTACTTTTACTTGGTAATTACACCCTTCTTCTAGTCGATTCGGTTAATGCTATATATTATACCCTATCGGATTTGATTCAATTCAACTTCAAATTTGTAGAAGATCATTCCAGAATGAAGCTGCTACAATTGGCAGCAACCTTCACAGCCGGATCTGTTACAGGATTGGTTTTATTCTCCAACGTATTGAGTTATGTTTTAAAGAAATTCAAACCAGTTACACTGGCAACCATCATAGGTTTTATCGCTGGTTCATTAGGAGTGATTTGGCCTTGGAGAAACGAAGTTTTTGTAATGAATGAGTCGGGAAAAATCCTCAGCAACAGTCTTGGAAATCCTATAATTGAATACTATGATTACTACATTCCTGATTTTTCAGACGCCAATTTTTGGTTCATTACTTTATTCATAATTTTAGGGATATTAATTGTGACATTATTGGAAAAATATGGAGTCCAAAAAAAGTAATATCAAGCGATATGGATTGATTGGCAAGAATATAGAATATTCTTTTTCAAGAGGTTATTTTAAAAAAAAATTTGAAACCGAAAATTTGCACGACTGCATCTATACGAACTTTGATTTAAATCAAATTAAAGAACTAAAAAACGTACTCTCGCTGAAGAATATTTTTGGACTTAATGTAACCACTCCATATAAGAGAGACGTGATCCATTATTTAGACCGGCTTTCCCCTGCCGCTGAAAAAGTAAATGCTGTCAACACCATAAAATTTCACAAGGACGGAACTACCAGTGGACACAACACTGATGTTTATGGATTTGAAAAATCACTTTTAGAAATAATCAACAAACTCCCCAAAAAAGCCTTGATCCTTGGTACTGGTGGTGCTTCTTCTGCAGTAGCTTATGTAATGAAAAAATTAAAAATAGAATTTTCCTACATATCGAGAAGAGGTGGAGAAAATACTACGATTTATACCGACGTAGATGAAATTACTATTAATGAACATGAATTAATCATAAATGCTTCCCCTGTTGGAACTTTCCCTAATATTGATAATGCCCCAGACCTACCCTATCAATTCCTAACAAAAAACCATATTCTATACGACCTCATTTACAATCCAGCGGAAACTCAATTTCTAAGAGAGGGAAAAACAAGAGGCAGTAAAATTTTAAATGGACAAAAAATGCTGGAATATCAAGCTGAAAAATCTTGGGAGATTTGGAATGAATAGGTAGACATTTTTTTTTTTTGTAAATTTTAAAAAATTTTACAAACATTACCTGTCATGGCAAATACAAAAGACAAAGCCAGTGATCCTCAGGATAAAAAAAAAGTTACATCGCAGAAAACGATAAACGCTACTGAAGATGCTTCAAAGAAAAAAATGTCCACATCTGAGGTAGATTTAGACAACACAACACCTAAAGAAGTAATTGTGGAAAATGATGGGCAAAAAAAATCAGAAAATATAGACGAAGCAACTAAAGATTTTAGTCAACTGACTTTGATTGAATTGGTCGAAATACTTCAAAAAAAAGTAAAAGCTGAACAATGGTTAGCCGATGATAAAAATATAAAGGAAATAATCCAAACCTTTGATTCAGTATTCAAATTAGAAATTCAAGAAAAAAAAGAAATATTTATCAAGGAAGAAGGAAATGAAATTGATTTCTACTTTAAACCTCAATACAAAAATACTTTTGATCAAGTGGTTCGGGAATATAAAAAAAATAAACGGACCTATTTTCAAGAGAGAGAACAATCTCAAAAACTAAATCTCGACAGGAAATTAGAGATAATTGAGAGTTTGAAAATGCTTATCAATGTTGATGAAAACATTAATACGATCTATAAAAAATTTAAAAATCTACAGGACAGTTGGCACAAAACTGGACCTGTCCCCAGAGCCCAAAGCAACAATATTTGGCAAACCTACAAACACCACACCGAAATCTTTTATGATTTTCTTCATCTAAATCGCGAATTGAGAGATTTGGATTTCAAGCACAATTACGAAGAAAAAATCAAAATCATAGAACAGGCCGAAAAATTATCCACTATCCCTGATGTTTTGAAAGCATCCCGCGACCTAAACACTCTTCATAGATTATGGAAGAATGACCTTGGACCAGTGGCTAAAGAGCATCGAGAAGAGCTTTGGACCCGCTTTCAATCAGCTAGTCAAATCATTCACAACAGAAGACAAGAGTTTGACAAAGAATACGATAATATTCTTGAGGAAAACCTAAATAAAAAGAACTCTATCTTGAATAAAATGGATGAGATAAAAAACAATCCTCCTCAAAATCACAACAATTGGCGGAAAATAATCGAAGAATTCAATAAAATGAGGACTGAATTTCAATCAATTGGTCAGGTAACAAAAAAACACAGTAAAGCTACATGGAATCGATTTAGAGAAATTAGCCGAGAAATAAATCGTGAAAAAAATCAATTTTATAAGTCTCAAAAATCTGAACAAAAAAAGAATATTGATCTCAAAAAAGCCCTGATCAGTGAGGTAAGAGAAATCTTAGAAAAAGATGACTGGAGAAGTTACAGCAATCGAATGAAAAACATTCAAAAAGATTGGAGAGCAATTGGATTTGTTCCTCGAAAAATTTCCAATAAGCAATGGGAGGAATTTCGTTCCCAATGCAACCTTTATTTTGAGCGTATCAAATCTGGTTATCAGAGAATCAACAAAAATGAAGAAAAGGCACACCAAAAGAAAGAGAAATTTATTAGAGGTATAAAAAGTTTTCAAATACCATCCAAACTAGAGTCTTTTAAAGAATTTTTCGATCAACAATGGATAGAATACAACCGTTTAGGTGAGTTGACGGGAATTACCAATTCAAAAAATATTGAGAGTTTCAATAAAGCTTTTCTTGCCCTGATAGATAAATCTGACATGGATAAGAACTTGAAAAAAGAAGCTAAAAACTATATTCGTTTTTCCATCATCAAAGAAGATGAAAATGGACTGTCAATTGAAATTCAAAACACCAAAAGAGTCCTTGAGGATTTCAACTCTGAAGCGAGACAGCTGGAAAATAATCTCGATTATTTTTCTAATTCCAGCACCGATAATCCATTATTTATTGATGTTACCTCCAAGTTAAATAAACTCAAATCTAAAATCGAAAAACATAAAGAACATCTTGTGGGTTTAAAAAAACTAAAAAGAGAGGTATCTGCAAGAAGTGTCTCAGTTGAAGAGGAGTCTTTTGAGGGTGATATTGATAAATAAAGAATATCAGGACTGAATCAATCCCTTTTTTTGGCCTCCTGCCATAAAATCTCCATTTCCTCTATACTCAGGTCACTAATTTTTTTTTTATTCTTTTGGGCTTTTTTCTCGATATAGTTGAAGCGTTTTATGAATTTATTATTGGTGCGTTCCAATGCATTTTCTGGATTGATTTTAAGGAATCGGGCGTAATTGACCAATGAAAACATAACATCACCAAATTCCGACTCAATCTTGTTTGAACTCATGGCATCTATCTCAGCCTTTAACTCATCCAACTCTTCTTTAACCTTTTCCAATACGGCCTCCTTTTGATCCCAGTCAAAACCTACGCCCGATACTTTATCTTGAATTCGATGGGCCTTGACCAAAGCAGGAAGGCTTTTGGGAACTCCATCCAAAACACTTTTCTTTCCCTCTTTTAATTTAATAGCCTCCCAGTTTTTAACAACTTGGTCTGCATTTTCCACATCGATCTCACCATAAATGTGTGGATGTCGGTGAATCAGTTTATCAGCAATTTGATTTGCAACATCGGCAATATCAAAAACCTTTTTTTCGCTACCTATTTTGGAATAAAAAACAATATGGAGCAGAAGATCCCCCAGCTCTTTTTTGATCTCCTCCAAATTATCCTTCAAAATAGCATCTCCTAATTCATAGGTCTCTTCTATGGTTAAATGACGTAGGGTTTCAAAAGTCTGTTTTCGATCCCAAGGACATTTTTCCCTTAGCTCATCCATAATATCAAGCAAACGCTCAAAAGCCTTTAGTTGTGCTGCTCTCGATCCCATTTACACTTCCTCCCTATCGGAGAGTTTTTTTTCCTTGATTAGGTCAAATTTTAATTCATTTGAATCCAACAACAAATTATACCATTGTATGATTTTTTTGATGTCGCTACCATAAACTCTGTCCTCATCATAATCTTGAAAAACCTTAAAAAAATATGATTCCAATTCATCTATTGATGCTTTAGGTTTTACACGGGCTTGCTTCCCTTTTTCCAACTGATACATTAGTTTAAATATTTCACTTAACGGAATTTCATCCTTCAACCCAAAAACCCTTATTTCTGATAATAAATTTATTTGTTGCCGGATATTATTGGTGACAACTTTCTTTTGGTCACTTAAAGAAACCGCTATTACTCCTGTTCGGGTTTGTGAAATCATTCGAAACAAACCGGGTTTTCCCGATATGGTTAAAATTTTATCCAGATTAGATTCGCTCATTTTCTTGTTTTTTTGATCGAAAAGTGCATTTTATAATCAGGGTTAATTTTCCCTTTACTGATATTATTCAACTTACCCTTCAACAATCTTTTTTTTAAAGGACTGAGTTTATCAGTAAATAATATTCCCTCAATATGGTCATACTCGTGTTGTACCACTCGAGCTGCTAATCCATTAAGGGTCAATTTTTGTTCAATAAATTGTTCATCTAAAAACTGTATAGTAATTTCTTTCTTTCGGGAAACATCCTCTCTAATGTTAGGGATGCTTAAACAACCCTCTGTAAAATCCCATTCTTCTCCAGTCTCAGCTATCATAACTGGATTGATAAAAACCTGCTTAAAACCATTTATTACTTCGACCTCCTCTTTACTTAGTTCTTCGTCTTGTGCAAAAGGAGTGGCATCAATGACAAACAATCGTTTTGATTCTCCAATTTGTGGAGCGGCCAAGCCTACTCCATTAGCATTATACATGGTTTCCCACATATTTGCAATCAACTTTTTCAAATTGGGGTCCGGGGTAGCCACTGGTGAAGCCTTTACTTTTAAAACATTAGATCCATATGCAACTATCGGTAAGATCATAAAGCAGATTTAGAATTTGAGGTCAAATAAGACTGTAAAATCAATGTTGCACTAATTTTGTCTAAAACAGCTTTATCCTTTCTTATTTTCTTTTTTGCCCCTGATTGAATTAGGCTGTTAAGCGACATTTTTGATGTAAATCTCTCATCTTGACGTACAACAGCTACATTGGGAAATGTTTTTCTTAGTTGGCCAATAAAGAGAAGAATGTCTACTTCTACGTCAGATTGGTTTCCATCTTTCTGTTTGGGTTGTCCAACAACAAACTTATCAATCGAGATTTCCTTCTGATAATCAATAAGAAAAGCTAATGCATTGTGGGTCTCTACGGTGGTCAAACCACTAGCAATAATTTTTTCAGTATCAGTATGCGCCAATCCTGTGCGTTTTTTTCCGAAATCAATACCAATCAATACCCCCATTGTATTTACAAATATACTTTTTTTGAGAAGACAATTATTGCGATTAAAACTACTGAATTGAGTATTTTTGAAAAAAACAATATGCAAAGAATCATAGAGTCTGCATGGGAAGATCGATCGCTACTTGAAAAAAGTGAGACCCAAGAGGCCATTAGAGAAGTCATCAATCAATTAGATACAGGAAAATTAAGAGTGGCCAGTCCCAGCGATAGTGGTTGGCAGGTCAACGAATGGGTCAAAAAAGCAGTAGTGCTTTACTTCCCCATTCAAAAGATGGAAACCATAGAAGCAGGTCCTATGGAATTTCACGATAAAATCCCGCTTAAAAGAGGTTATAAAGATAAGGGCATCCGAGTTGTTCCTCATGCCATTTCTCGACACGGGGCCTATATTTCCAGTGGTGTCATTCTCATGCCCAGCTACGTAAATATAGGAGCTTATGTGGATGCTGGAACCATGGTCGATACTTGGGCCACTGTTGGCAGTTGCGCTCAAATCGGAAAAAATGTACACCTCAGCGGCGGTGTAGGCATAGGAGGAGTATTGGAACCCCTTCAAGCTTCCCCAGTGATCGTGGAAGACAATGCCTTTATTGGATCAAGATGCATCGTAGTAGAGGGTGCTAAAATCGGAAAAGAAGCCGTATTGGGGGCCAATGTGGTCATCACTGCATCGACCAAAGTCATTAATGTCTCGGGGCAAAGCCCGATCGAGTATCGTGGAGAAGTCCCCGAAAGATCAGTGGTTATCCCCGGTTGTTATATCAAAACTTTTCCTGCAGGAGACTATCAGGTACCTTGTGCTTTGATCATAGGTCAAAGAAAAGAAAGTACTGATAAAAAAACCTCTTTGAACAATGCGCTCAGAGAACATGATGTAGCCGTTTAGTACCCTAAAAAATATGCCCGATCTCTCTATTATTGTTGTCAACTATCGCTCATGGTCAAAACTGGAAAGCTGTTTACAGAGTCTTGATCAACAAGAAATGAGGGCAAAAAAAGTCATCGTAATCGATAATCATTCTAATGATGGGATACTGGAAGGTTTTATCAAAAAATTCCCTTGGGTAGATTGGATCAAAAGTGACACCAACGCTGGTTTTGCCGCGGCGTGTAATTTGGGGGCTTACAACACTTCAACCCGATGGCTGTTGTTTCTAAATCCCGATACGCGACTACCCAAAGACTGTTTGGAGACTTTAATTCCTTATTGTGATAATCATCCCGACTTCCACTTGATTACAATCAAACAATTGAGTGAAAGCGGAAAAAATACCCATCCTTATGGTATTTTTCCAAATGTATGGAACAGTAACGGAATCCTAAGGTCTCTCGAAAGATTAATTTTCCACACCGATCAAATTAAAAAAGTAATGGCCAAAAACCCCATCGCATTCCCACATTGGATTTCTGGTTCCTTTGTTTTACTCCGAAAAGAACATTTTGATTTAACAGGTGGTTGGGACGATAGATTTTGGATGTATTGTGAAGACATTGACTTATCAAAAAGAGCCGAAGAAAAGGGCCTAACAAGAGTATTACTCAACGAATGGGAGTGCTTCCATTCGCATGGGGTTTCATCAAGAAGTGATTTAACCACCAAAATAAAAACCAAGGCAGAAGTCATCAAATCCACCCACATTTACATTGAAAAACATTTTAGGGGGAAAAATAAAAAATTGGCACACCAATGGCTGAAGTTCCAAAAAATGATCGGATTGTATTTGTTGAGTTTAATAGACGCCTCCAAAAGAGAAATACTTAAGATATTGATACCTTTCTGGCGTGAATTGTTTTCTAAGCAACTTTAAAATTGATCAAGCAGAGAGAAAGCCCTATTTTTGTGTAATCAATGGAAGAGATCGTCAAAATGCTGGAAGCCGGTCGGCTACTCCTTTCCCCCACCGATACCATATGGGGTATTCTTTGTGATGCCACCAACCCTGAGGCTGTTCGTAAGATCTATAATTTAAAAAAAAGACCCGACAGTAAAGCTATGGTTTGTATGGTATCTAATGTTTGGATGCTCAAAAAATACATCCGTGATTTGCCCCAAAAACTCGACCAATACATCAATGATAAAAGACCCACAACTGTAATTTATAACAACCCCAAGGGCATTGCTCAAAATGCTGTTGCCCAAGAAAATACTATCGCCCTTAGAATTGTGAATCATCATTTTTGTACTCCATTGATCAATGCATTTGGAAAACCCTTGATTTCTACATCGGCCAACATCAGCGGCTCCCCCCACCCTCAAAAATTCTCAGACATCGATAAGGAAATTCTCTTGGGAGTAGACCATATCATCGAAATTGACAAAGACAAAGACAAAGTCAACCCACAGCCATCACGAATCATAAAAATTGAACCTACGGGGGAAATATCACTTTTGAGAGCCTAATCATGCTAAACAAAGACTTCCATACTGTTTTCCAAAAAGAGGTATTTCAAACCTTGGCTCGCTGTGTAGAAAATTTGTCCCTAGAGAGCTACTTGGTTGGAGGCTTTGTACGTGACCATTTACTTGGCAGGGTAAAAGCCAAAGACATTGACGTTGTAGCTGTGGGGTCAGGTATTGAACTGGCCAGGGCGGTTCAAAAAGAATTGCCGGGTGCACAAGCAGTCCAAGTTTTTAAATCCTATGGCACTGCTATGGTACAATGGCGAGATATTAGCCTCGAATTTGTGGGCGCAAGAAAAGAGTCCTATTCAAAAGAAAGTCGAAATCCACAAATCACTAAGGGGACTTTGGAAAACGATCAAAACAGAAGGGACTTTACCATCAATACCCTGGCCGTTAGCTTGAATGCGCAGAACAAAGGAACACTCATCGATCCCTTCAACGGTTTGGAGGACCTACAAAATGGGATCATCAGAACTCCAATGGAACCGGGTATAACCTACTCAGACGATCCCCTGCGAATGCTTCGCGCCGTTAGGTTTGCCTCTCAACTGAATTTTGAAATTGAAAAACAATCCCTAAATGCAATCCAAAAAAATGCCCAACGTATTGAAATCATCTCCAAAGAGCGTATCGTAGAGGAACTAAATAAAATAATACTGACACCTCAACCTTCCAATGGATTTTTGATGCTGGAACAAATTGGTTTGTTGGGACGTATACTCCCTGAACTAACCCAACTCAAGGGAATCGAGGAAATTGAAGGGCAAAGACATAAAGACAATTTCTACCATACCCTTGAGGTTGTTGACAATATTTGTGAATACACTGATGATTTGTGGCTGCGCTGGGCGGCACTTTTACACGATATAGGAAAAGCCCCGACCAAAAAGCTACACCCCAAAATCGGATGGACGTTTCATGGTCACGAATTTGTGGGCTCAAAAATGGTCTACAAGCTTTTTAAACGTCTTAAAATGCCTCTAAACGAAAAAATGAAATACGTAAAAAAACTCGTGATGATGAGTTCCAGGCCCATAATTATTGCTAATGATATCGTTACCGATGCTGCCGTTAGGAGGCTAGTTTTCGATGCTGGCGATATCTTGGAGGATTTAATTTGTTTGTGTGAAGCTGACATCACGACCAAAAATCCCGCTCGATTTAAGCGCTATCATAATAACTTTAAAATTGTTAGACAAAAAATCAAGGAAGTTGAGGAGAGAGATCACATAAGAAATTTTCAACCACCAGTAACCGGAGAAATGATCATGAAGGAATTTAATTTAAAGCCTTGCAGAGAAATAGGCTTGATCAAAGAGGCGATTAAAGAGGCCATACTTGAAGGTGAAATCCCAAATGAATATGAGGCAGCATTTAATTTAATGTTAAAAAAAGGAAAGGAAATAGGACTTGAGGCTCATGAAGAATAGTTTTATAAGATCGGTCAAGATCAGTCTGATCTTGGTTTATTTAGTCGTTGCTGCCGGTTCCATTGTCAGAATGACTGGCAGCGGAATGGGATGCCCCGATTGGCCTAAATGTTTTGGTTATTTGATTCCTCCAACCGAAAGGGCTCAACTGGACTGGAAACCCGATCATAAATACACCGAAGGACAAGTCATTATTCTAAAAGAGGAGCTCAGGGTCGCCAATAAGAATTTTTCATCGTTAGATTCATTTGATGAAGACAACTGGGATCTATACACCAAGCACAACTATGTCCTATTCAATCCCTACCATACTTGGATTGAATATCTGAATCGCTTGTTGGGAGCTTTAGCCGGGCTGGCCGTTTTAATCATGACGGTTTTGTCCTTTATGAATTGGAAAAAAAGCATCACTTATCCTTTCATTTCAACTTTGATTCTCTTGGGGATGGGATTCCAGGCTTGGTTGGGAAAAACTGTTGTTGATTCTAACCTGGCTCCTTATCGCATCAGTATACACATGATTATGGCTTTGTTGATCGTATTGGGACTGGTCTTTTTACTTTTTAAAGTTCAAAAAAAGGTATTTTCGGTTCCCGTTAATAACACAATAAAAATTTGGGCTTGGTTTGCCCTACTTTTAACCCTATTCCAAATTGTACTTGGAACCCAAGTTCGACAATTTATCGATATACAAATGCATGAACCTTCCGGAAAATGGCTTGACCCTGCTCCCATCAAATTTTATGTTCACCGAACTTTATCACTGCTGGTTTTGGGAGTACACCTAATGATTTTTTGGAAGTTGCGAAAAATGAAACTTAATGTCAAAATCTTTAATCAAATTTTGGGATTGATTGGATTGGAGATATTTACAGGTATATTAATGTTTTATCTCGATTTCCCATTCAGCTCTCAACCTTTACATTTAATTTTTGCTGCCTTGCTGTTCGGGGCGCAAACCTTTTTTATTTTACAATTGATGTCAAACAGAAAGTCCTATGATATATAGAATTCGCGTAATTTTGGATACAGAAACCGATGTTATCCGAGATTTTGAAATCGAAGCCACTGCCACTTTAGAGGAACTGCACGATGCGGTCTCTCAGTCCTTTGGCTTCGCCGGAAACGAAATGGCTTCCTTTTACCGTTCTGATGAGAATTGGATCCAAGGCGAGGAACTGCCCTTAGTTGACATGGGGGTTGGGGAGGAAGCTCTCAACGAAAAACCCCTCAATAATATTTTATCAGAAAATGAAAACCGTCTGATCTACGTTTACGATTTCTTAAACCTGTGGACGTTTTTTGTGGAATTGATGGAAACTGCCAAGAAAGACTATCTCAAGGGTTATCCAAGTTTGATTTTTTCCCATGGTGAAGTACCGGAAACCCCACCAAATAAAGATTTTATCGCTGAGGAAGGTTTTGAAGAATCTATCAATGAACAGGATGACTTAGAGGAAGATGAATTTAACGATGACCAATTTTATTAGAGCAAATCCCCCAAACTGACATTTTGGTAATTCCTTCGCATATAGTCAAAGGCGGCTTGCATCAACTCACCCATGGATTTGCTTTTTGTAAAAGCATCATCTTTCGTAAATGCAAAAATTTCGTTTTTTAAGTTTTCGAGATTTTCCGGGATGGACAAACGATCATTCTTCATTATATTCACTAAAAAATCAATCCGATTGCCAGAGTTGATCAATCGTCGGGATAAGATAGAACGTTCTTCAATTTTGTATTGAACAATGGACTCGTGACTTAACTTCTCCTTGATCACCAACATTAATGGGTGATTTTCTTTAAAGAATTGGGGACGATAGACTGAAAATTTACCTTCAAAACATTGTTGGTCAAAATCTATGGCCCTGATCTTGTATATCACCTTATCGAAATCGTGAATGGGAATCACTACATAATTGTAGGCCCGCATATCTCCTAACAAGCGTACCATACAACGTTCATTGAATTTGACATACTCTTTGGCGATTTGCGCTTTTTCTGTCGAACTGCACTGGGTTAAATAATCCTTAATAAATACATCACCGGGAATCCCTGCGATATGTTCCTCGATCAAAGTATCGTGATTGACCATATAATTTAGGTTGTAGGGCGAAAGGATGTGTTCAAATTCCAGCCCATAAACCCTGGAGGCATCAGTTTTCTTAACATAGAAATAGGTGAAGTTATCGTTCAATATATTTCTAATTTTTATCCGAAAAGGTTTTGAATTGCCAAAGGTGCAGTAGTCAATCGCATCAATGTTAAGATCTGGTAAAGAGGAATCACCTCCATCTGAATGCAATTGGGTATATATAGTTTTGAGATGGTGATCTATTTCTTCCCTATCTGAATCGGAATAGTAAACCCTAACCCATAGGGTGTCATTATCATTTTTGTCATATACAACTACAGAACCGGAAAAACGCAACAAATCTTCGTAACTGATTGAGGAATCCATCCAACGGTCGTATTTTTTCAAAAAATGCATCAACGCATCTGATATCGAAAAAAAAGGCTTTTTTTTAGAAATCAATTTCTCCTCCACAATAGTTTTTTAACAAAAATACCTCTTTTTCTGAATTGAGTTTCTATATCGAGTTAATAAGCTAAAACATTAGAATAATATTGTAGAAAGGTTATTTTAACTTTAGTTTTGCAAGATGCAATTTAAACTGGAATCCCACTTTTCACCGACAGGAGACCAACCCGAGGCTATACGCCAAATTTCAACGGGTTTTTCCGAAGGGGAAAAATATGTCACACTGCAAGGGGTTACCGGTTCCGGTAAAACCTTTACGGTGGCCAATGTCATTAAAGAATTACAACGTCCCACTTTGGTTCTGGCCCACAACAAAACCCTGGCTGCTCAACTTTATTCAGAATTCAAACAGTTTTTTCCCAAGAATGCCGTTGAGTATTTTGTTTCTTATTACGATTACTATCAGCCCGAAGCCTATATCCCATCCAGTGGTTTGTACATCGAAAAAGACCTGTCTATCAATGAAGAAATTGAAAAGCTGCGTTTGAGTACCACCTCCTCCCTACTCTCCGGAAGAAGGGATGTTTTGGTAGTTGCCTCTGTCTCCTGTTTGTATGGAATTGGGAATCCAGTAGAGTTTCAAAAAAATGTTATTGCTGTTGAAAAAGGAGAGGTCATCTCGAGAACCCAACTCTTGTACCGATTGGTTCAAAGCCTTTACTCGCGAACAACAGGTGAGTTTAACCGAGGAAATTTTAGGGTCAACGGTGATATCATTGACATCTTTCCCGGCTATGCAGATTTGGCCTTTAAAATCCATTTTTTTGGCGATGAGATCGAAGAAATTGAATCTTTTGACCCCATAGAAAACCAACTTTTGGAAAAATTTGATAATGTTACCCTTTTCCCCGCCAACATGTTTGTCACCTCACCCGACATTCTCAAGAACGCCATCGCGCAGATTCAAGACGACTTAGTAAAACAGGTTGATTATTTCAATACCAACGGTAGTTTTTTGGAAGCCAAGCGGTTGCATGAACGCACCGAGTTTGATTTGGAAATGATAAGAGAATTGGGCTATTGTTCCGGAATTGAGAATTATTCCCGCTATTTGGACGGTAGAGACCCTGGAACACGGCCTTTCTGTTTGCTAGATTATTTTCCCGATGATTATTTGATGGTGGTGGACGAAAGCCATGTAACCATTTCTCAGGTTCATGCCATGTATGGAGGGGATCGAAGTCGAAAAGAAAACCTAGTCAATTACGGCTTCCGTTTACCGGCCGCCATGGACAACCGACCCTTAAAATTTGAGGAGTTTGAAGCCATGCAAAATCAAGTACTTTATGTGAGTGCTACTCCGGCAGACTACGAACTCAAACAAACCGAAGGGGTATATGTAGAACAGATCATTCGACCCACGGGACTGCTGGATCCGGAAATAGAGATCCGGCCCTGTTTGAACCAAATCGATGATCTAATCGAGGAAATACAAGGCAGGGTAGAAAAAGACGAGCGCACATTAGTGACCACTCTAACCAAAAGAATGGCAGAGGAATTGACGAAATATTTCGCAAGGGTCAACATCCGTTGTCGATTCATCCACAGTGATGTGGACACCTTGGAACGGGTTGAGATCATGCAAGACCTGCGCAAAGGATTATTCGACGTATTAGTTGGAGTCAACCTCTTAAGAGAGGGCTTGGACCTACCTGAAGTGTCTCTGGTAGCTATTTTGGATGCAGACAAAGAAGGTTTTTTAAGAAGTCACCGTTCTTTAACTCAAACCGTGGGTCGGGCAGCACGAAATGTCAATGGAAAGGCCATAATGTATGCCGAGAACATAACCAAAAGCATGCAAAAAACCATCGATGAAACCCTTTATCGAAGGGATAAACAAAAGGCTTACAATCTAAAAAACAATATGATTCCCAAGTCACTAAATAAGTCATTGGACAATGCATTGTCCAAAAATTCGGTGGCAACCTACGCTCAAGAGTTAAGTAATCGAAAAGCCACCGAAGCCAAAAACCGCTATTTGAGTAAAGAGGAAATAGAAAAAAAAATCCGCAAATCCAGAAAATCCATGGAGGCCGCCGCCAAAGATCTAGACTTTATTGAAGCCGCTCGGCTCAGGGACGAAATCAAATCCTTGCAAAACCAACTTCAATAAAAAAGCTTGGTGACTCCACCAAGCTTTTCAAAATAATACAAATTAACTAATTTACTTTATCGAAATTAATTTTTTAGGTTGGGGCAGAGCCTCTGTTTTTTTGGGAAGACTGACCATCAAGATTCCATCTTTGTAACTTGCGCTGATCTTGTCAGCAGATACCGTTTCAGGAACACAGAATGATCTTTTAAAAGAGTTGCTGCTAAATTCCTTACGAGTAAAGGTGCCATCCTTTTCTGTGTATTTTGTCTCTGTTTCAGAGGAAATGGTCAATATACTCTCTTCGAACTCAATTGTAAAATCACTTTTTTTCTTCCCTGGAACGGCCAATTGTATATTGAAATGATCATCGGCTTCAACGATATTGGTTGCTGGAATGTTTGTGCTTATATGATTCCAATCTTGGTTATGAAATAAATCATCGATAAAAGAGGTAAAAATGGGATTTTGTCTTTTAATTAAATTCATGATGTTAAAATTTTAAATTAAACATTTTTAAAAATTTAATTCAAATCCTATACCATCACAAAATAGGTGACAATTTGTCGTTAAATTTTCTAAAATTTATGTCAAAATGGCAATCAAAGAGCTTCCTGTACCTTTTGTGCAGCTTCTTCAAAAGCTATCGCAGACAAAACATTTAGGCCTGAATCGTCGATTAACTTTTTGGCTATATCGGCATTAGTTCCTTGTAAACGCACGATAATGGGTACATCAATAGCATCTCCCATATTTTTATAAGCATCGACAATTCCTTGTGCTACTCGGTCGCAACGCACTATTCCTCCAAAGATATTAACTAAAATTGCAGCCACATTGGGATCTTTTAAGATTAATCGAAAAGCAGTTTCTACCCTTGCTGCATCCGCTGTTCCCCCTACGTCCAAGAAATTGGCTGGAGAACCACCAGATTGTTTAATTAAATCCATAGTTGCCATGGCCAATCCTGCACCATTGACCATACATCCCACATTACCATCCAGTGCGACATAATTTAGGCCGACTTCTCGAGCCTCTACCTCAGTGGAGTTTTCTTCAGATAGGTCTCTGAGTTCCGCATATTCCTTGTGACGGAACAGGGCACTGTCGTCCAAAGTAACCTTAGCATCTACTGCAATAATCTTGTCATCGGAAGTCTTTAATACGGGGTTGATTTCAAAAAGAGAAGCATCAGCACCCACATAAGCATCATACAACGCGGTGATAAATTTTACCATTCCTTTAAAAGCCACTCCGCTGAGACCCAAATTAAAAGCCAAATTTCTAGCTTGAAAGCCTTGAAGTCCAAAAGCTGGGTCAATTTCTTCAGTAAAAATCAACTCGGGAGTTTTTTCGGCTACCGCTTCAATGTCCATTCCTCCTTCAGTAGAATACATGATCATGTTATTTCCGGTGGATCGGTTGAGTAAAACCGAAATATAAAATTCTTTGGGTTCTGAATCTCCAGGGTAATAAACATCTTCTGCGATCAGTACCTTATTGACTTTTTTACCCTCTGGCGGGGTTTGAGGCGTAATCAGTTGCATTCCTATGATTTGCTCTGATAAAGACCTGACATCATCTAAACTTTTAGCAAATTTTACCCCTCCACCTTTACCTCGACCCCCAGCGTGGATCTGGGCCTTAATAACATAACAAGAGGTTCCCGTATCTGCCGTAAGCTTCTCCGCTGCAGATACTGCCTCATCAGAATTATTAGCAACAATACCGTTTTGGACGTCAACTCCGAAACTAGATAAAATCTCTTTGCCTTGATATTCATGTAGATTCATTCTTTAACTTTTATCTCCCAAAAATAGTAAATCATCATTTAATAAAATACCATTGACTAAAAGTATAATGTTACATATAAAACAATAAGTTTGATTTTTATAACATCTAATGTTTTAGGGTACTAGTTTGATTTTTGAGATTAATTTTGCCAAAAATTAAATAGTATAAAAGTGACGAACAACGAATTATTGGCTATTGCCTTGAAGTTTGGCAATCCCCTCTATGTATATGACTCGGCAAAAATAGCATCTCAATACCAAAGACTAACCTCTGCTTTCAAAAGTATAGGAGACCTCAGAATCAATTATGCCACTAAAGCCCTATCCAATGTTTCCATCTTAAAACTGATGCGAGAACTGGGTTCGGGACTAGATACGGTTTCTATCCAAGAGGTACAATTGGGCTTAGCAGCGGGTTTTAAACCCCGAGCTATCATTTATACCCCCAACGGAGTTTCCCTAAAAGAAATAGAAGAAGTAGCCAAAATGGGGGTTCAAATCAATATTGACAATCTTTCGTTACTAGAGCAATTCGGCACCCGACATCCCAAAACTCCCGTTTGTATACGCATCAATCCCCATGTAATGGCAGGCGGTAATAGCAAAATCTCTGTGGGACATATCGACTCTAAATTCGGTATTTCCATCCATCAGATCCCACATTTACTTCGTATTATAGAGAACACCGCCATGAATATTAATGGCATACACATGCATACGGGCAGCGATATTTTAGACATTGACGTTTTCCTTCATGCGGCTGAAATCTTATTCGACACAGCAAAACATTTTAAGAACTTAGCATTTATAGATTTTGGTAGTGGTTTTAAAGTCCCTTATCAAGAAAATGATATCGAAACCAATATAGAAGAATTGGGCGAAAAATTATCCAAGAGATTCATTGATTTTTGTAAGGAATATGGACGAGACTTGCAACTAATTTTTGAACCTGGAAAATTTTTGGTTAGCCAAGCAGGACATTTCGTAACCCAAGTCAATGTGATCAAACAAACCACTTCTACTGTTTTTGCTCAGGTGGACAGTGGTTTTAATCACCTAATCCGCCCTATGCTCTACGGTTCCTATCACCAAATAGAAAACCTCTCCAATCCCAAGGGTAAAGAACGCTTTTATTCAGTGGTAGGTTATATTTGTGAAACTGACACCTTTGGCAGTAACCGAAAAATAGTGGAGATCACCGAAGGAGACCTATTGGTATTTAGAAACTGTGGTGCCTATTGTTTTTCCATGGCTAGCAATTACAATTCCCGATTCCGCCCTGCAGAGGTACTATGGCATGATGGGAAAGCCCATTTGATTCGGAAAAGAGAGACCTTTGAGGACATTCTCCACAATCAGGTTGAAATGGTGTTTTCCAAAGAGAATACTGAGAAAAAAGCCTAGGCAATCACCCCTGATCCCAACAGTTCAGAATCTTTATACCAAGCCACAAACTGGCCGGAGGTAATGGCGGATTGAGGCTGATTGAATAATACATAAAGGGCATCCTCATTGAGAAAAAGAGTTGCTTTTTGTAGGGGTTGACGATATCGTATTCTTGCCATCACCTCCATCGGTTCACCTTGAATGGTTTTTATATCCTCACGCACCCAATGAACATCTGAAGGACTGACTTTTAGGGCTTGGCGTAATAACCCAGGGTGATCTTTGCCAAGCCCAACATAGACCACATTTTCTATTACATCGGTATCGATCACAAATAGAGGTTTGGGGGTTCCGCCTACGGCCAGCCCTTTGCGTTGACCAATCGTAAAAAAATGTGCACCCTGGTGGGTTCCAACGATTTTTCCATCAGTGGTTTGATAACGTGTTTTTTGAGATTGAGTGGCTATGGTTTTGGGGGGCTCTTTGTCATTGTAAAAATCCTCGGGTATTTCTATAATGTTACCTTTTTTGGGTTGCAATTGTTGTTGTAAAAAATCGGGTAAACTCACCTTTCCCACAAAGCAAAGGCCTTGAGAGTCTTTTTTTTCGGCGGTGACCAAATTAAACTCCTTAGCAATTTTGCGCACTTCTGACTTTTGCAGGTGGCCAACAGGAAAAAAGGTTCTAGCCAATTGATCTTGGGTCAGTTGGCACAGAAAATAAGATTGATCTTTGTTCCTGTCAGCACCACAGATCAATCGGTAAACTGTCCCTTTTTTGGAGGAAACTAATTCTTTTTGACAATAATGCCCAGTAGCCAAATAGTCAGCCCCTAAAGACAGAGCGATCTTTAAGAAAACATCAAACTTAATTTCCCGATTACAAAGTATATCTGGGTTGGGGGTTCTACCCGCAGCGTATTCATCGAACATATAATCAACGATGCGTTTTTTGTATTCAGTACTTAAATCAACGGTTTGAAAAGGGATACCCAGCTTTTCGGCCACCAACATGGCGTCGTTGCTGTCTTCCTCCCAGGGACATTCATTGGAGAGGGTCACTGACTCATCATGCCAGTTTTTCATAAACAGGCCGATTACATCATATCCAGCTTCTTTAAGAAGATGAGCTGCAACACTCGAATCCACCCCCCCCGACAATCCTACAATAACCCTTTTCTTCCTCATGGGGCAAAGTTAAACCAAGAAATTAAATTCTGATCCTTAATACAGAGCCTATCTACCTCGGGCTTTTTTTTGCTTTTCGGCCTGCTCCATTGCTTTTTGCAAACGTGCAGAGAAGCCTCCTGCCTTTTTAGGTTTCTTTTTATTCTCCTCGATCTGGGCGTGGATCTTTTGATCGTCAATAATATAATTCTTGATTACCAACATCAAAAAAATGGTCAACAGATTGGAAACAAAATAGTACAAACTCAATCCACTGGCATAGTTGTTAAAGAAAAATAACATCATCAGCGGCATCAGATACATGATGATCTTCATGTTGGGCATCCCAGGTTGCTGGGGCATGGTCTGCTGGCCGGTAGTCATTTGGGTATAAAAAAAGATGGCTATAGAGGCCAAAATAGGAAATAAACTAACGTGATCACCGTAGAACGGAATGTTAAATCCTAAGTCCAAGATCGAATCATATGAAGACAGGTCATCTGCCCAAAGGAAACTCTTTTTGCGCAGTTCAAAAGCAACGGGGAAAAAAGTGAATAGGGCATAAAATACAGGCAGTTGCAATAAAGCGGGTATACAACCTGCCATGGGATTAGCTCCGGCACGGTTGTAAAGGCTCATGGTCTCCTGCTGACGCTTTACCGCGTTATCTTTATATTTTTTATTCAGTTCCTCAATTTCGGGTCGTAACACTTTCATTTTAATTTGAGAAACATAGGACTTGTAAGTAACGGGAGACATAGCCAAACGAACAATAATGGTCATCAAAATAATGGCAATACCGTGGGGTAAAAAGGAGGACAAAAATCCAAATAAAGGCAAAAAGATAAATCGGTTGAGCCACCCAAAGATACCCCAACCCAAGGGGATTGAGGATTCTAAATCTCTGTCGTATGATTTTAATATTTGATAATCAGTAGTTCCAAAATAGTATTCAAACCGACTTCCAAATTCCCCTGATTGATAAGCCAATGGGATTTGTACTCCAAATTTTTTTGTAAAGACCTGGTCCAAAGACTTGTCATCTGAAAGGTTATACGAAGTAACCCTAAGTTGATCTACAGGCTCTTCGGGAATCAAAATAGCACTGAAAAAATGTTGTCTAAAAGATACCCATCGAACTTCTTTAGGGGATTCCTCATCACTTCCACTCAGGGACAAATAATCTATTTTATCCTCATCATATCCATATGTAAGTTCAGTATAACGTCCTTCATAGTCAATACTTTTGGAATTACGATAAGCATTCGTTTCCCATGAAAATACGGCAGGCTCGCTGCTGTCCAAAAGAGCGGCAATTCCCGATGATTGGATGGAAAAATCAACTAAAAAACGCTCTGCGTCAATGGCATAGACAAATTCCAAATACTGGTTAGGTGAAATGGCCGCTTTCAAGGATAATATTTGATCTCCGTTTTTAGAATTTAGTTGAGGAGAAAAATAAAAATCTTTGGTATTGAGTCTTCGACCATCTTTAGTGGTAAACTGAACATTGAATTTAGTGTTTCCTTCTTTTACCAATTCCAGGGGTTGATCTAGGTAATCTGTATAATCTTTGAGTCGAACAAGCTCTAGTAACCCTCCTTTAGGACTGACTTTTATAAAAAGATCTTTATTTTCAATTATTTGGGAAGTAGCTCCCTGATCGGTCATCCAATTACTGAAAATCCCAAAAGTACTTTGTAGGTTAATTTTTTTGAGGGAATCGTTTAATTGAATTGGGGCCACATCCTTCTGTTCCGTTTTTAATTCGGTTTTTTCGGGCTCAACTGACGGATTTGCTCCCTCTACGGGCTTATTGACATAAAGCATCCATGTAAGGATCATCGCAATAAGTATGAATCCAACAAATTGGTAGGGGTCAAATCTTCTTTCTTCCATGGGTTTTAGTTCGATTGCTGTTGGCTAAGATAGTCAATACTAGCTTTTATAAATGCTACAAATAAGGGGTGAGGATTGGAAACAGTACTTTTGTACTCTGGGTGAAACTGTACACCGACAAACCAGGGGTGGTCTTGATTTTCGACAATTTCCACCAAACCGGTTTCAGGATTGACACCGGAGACTTTTAAAGCTCCATTTTCAAAAACCTCTGTTTTGTATTTGTTGTTAAACTCAAATCGGTGACGGTGGCGCTCCTTGATCTGCTCCCTTCCATATACCTCAGCCACTTTACTGCCTCGGGTAAGATTACAATTCCATGTTCCCAAACGCATAGTACCACCTTTGTTGACCACTCCTTTTTGACTTTCCATCAAGTCGATAACGGGGTAATCTGTATTCTCGTCTATCTCAGTAGAATTTGCATTGGTGTGCATCAATACATTTCTAGTATATTCAATAATTGCCATTTGCATTCCTAAGCAGATCCCGAAAAAGGGAATGTTTTTTTCCCTGACATAGCTAATGGCATCAATTTTACCTTCGATACCTCTGCCACCAAAACCTGGAGCAACGATAAGACCGTGAAGCTCCTCTAGGTTTTCTTGAGCGTTGATCTGATTCAAAAATTCAGAGTGGATGCTCACTACCTCCACCTCAGCTTCATTAATAGCTCCAGCATGAATCATGGCTTCCAGTATCGATTTGTAAGAATCTTGTAACTCAACATATTTTCCCACCAAACCGATTTTGACTTTTCGTTTGGGATTTTTGTGTTTTTTCAAAAAAGATTTCCAATGATCCAAATTCAGATCAGATTTGGCAGTCAGTTTTAATTGATCCAAAACTACGCGATCCAAACCTTCCTCCAACATCTTCAAGGGAACATCGTAGATGGTATCTACGTCAATGGATTGAATAACCGCCTCGGGTCTTACATTACAAAATAGGGCCAATTTTTTACGAAGGTCTTCGGACAATTTGTGTTCAGTTCTACAGACCAATACATCGGCTTTAATCCCGCTTTCCATAAGGGTTTTTACAGAATGTTGTGTGGGCTTAGTTTTCAGCTCTCCTGCAGCAGATAAATAAGGGATCAACGTTAGGTGAATGACCACGGCATTCTCCTCCCCCAATTCGTAGATCAGTTGACGAACGGATTCGATATAAGGTAGGGATTCGATATCCCCTACCGTTCCTCCAATCTCAGTAATCACAATATCAAAGTCACCACTGTTTCCCAGCAACTGAATCCTGTCTTTGATCTCGTTAGTAATGTGGGGAACTACCTGTACTGTTTTTCCTAAAAACTCTCCCCGGCGTTCTTTTTCTATCACACTTTGATAGACCCTTCCTGTAGTGACATTGTTAGCCTGAGAGGTCTTAATATTTAAAAATCTTTCGTAGTGCCCCAAGTCTAAATCAGTTTCGGCTCCATCGTCAGTGACATAACACTCACCATGTTCATAAGGATTGAGTGTACCGGGATCAACGTTGATATAAGGGTCAAACTTTTGGATTGTAACCTTAAAACTCTGCGCCTGAAGTAACTTGGCCAATGATGCCGCTATGATTCCTTTTCCGAGAGAAGAAGTAACCCCTCCTGTAACAAAAATATACTTTATATCCGGCATCCGGTTTGATTTGTATAATAGCTAACCGGGCTCAAATTTACAAAATCCCGCATTACTTTCTGGTCATTTATTCTATTTCTTAAGCTCGATGATTTCAAAACCATTATGTTGCAGTAAAAAATAACCTATGTTTTCAAAACTCTTATTTTGCTTTTTATATAAGAATCGGTTCTCTTGGTAATCCGTTTCTCCTATTCGCTCTATCCTTTTTAAATTGCCGGTATAGGCTTTTTTCAAGATCAAATCCATCGTAAGGTCATAAGCACGAATAGCGGTTCGGTTAGGGGGTTTACCAAAGGTGCTGATGTATTGTTTTTGAAAATGATTGTACTCACCCAATTTTAATGGTAATCGATCCGAAACATAGGTAAACTTCAAATCCCCTAACTGCTTACGTGACAGGTTGGGATTTTCGTACGCATTACCACGGTAAGTGGTGAACAATTGAACTTCTCTGAGTTCTGACTGCTGGGCACTCATCTGAGAACTGGCACTAGATATCAACGAAAAGTCTTGTGTTTCCAGTACTACCTTATTGGGTAGTGAATCAACCAAAAGGGAATCTACTAAATCGGGTATTAAATAATTACTTCTTTCGGGTCGTAAAATTGTTGCCTTAGGAAACAATTTTAAAAGGTCTTTTTCAACGGATCGACTCAAAGAATCAACCACCAAAACAATATTGTCTTCTCGATTCAGTGTCTTATCCAAATACTCAAACATTCTTTTCCTGAGGAAACTTTTGGAGGCTACCGATTGATAGACTGCCTCCCTTAAAGCGACGGGGTTGGTCGAAAGGGGAGCAACCTTAGGGATTTTTCGGAATTTTGTATGGTTCGATAGATAGTCAAAATTGGAGGGAATCAATGGGCCAATGATGGCGTCAGTGTCAGAAAAATCATGGGTATTGACAATTTCATTTACTTTGGAGATACTGTTTTGAGTATCAAAGACATTAAGCCTTACAAAAACTCCATAATGACTCAACGTATCTGCAGCCAGCAACACCCCTGAATAAAAATCTGTAGAGAGCGTATGCAAATTACGGCTTTGCAATAATCTACGAGTATCTTCTATAGAGTCGTATTCTATCTCATTGGCTTTAAAAGGCAGCAAAAGAGACAATTCAATTTCATGGGACTCTTTAAGTGAATCTAAAAGGGAAAGTCGCTCTACCAAAAGGTCATCCTGAATCTTAAGCTCTCCTTTAGCTTCGCCCGGAACCCTCAAAATAATTCCTGCTTGTAATCCCATTGATGATAAGTTGGGATTGAGGGAATCCAATACTTTTTGGGTTACACCAATTTTTTTTTCAATGCGGAAATAACCTTCTTTTGGGAGTACTTTATAATAATTGTAATTACTATCCCAAACTTTGTCATCAGTTTCACTTTCGGTTGTTGAAACCATAATTGGAATACGAATTTCCTGACCTTCCTTAAGTCCTTTTTTAATCTCAGGGTTCAAAAACTCCAATTCCGGAATGGTGATCTGAAAATTATAAGCAATTCGCCATTTGGTCTCTTTAGGTTTTACAATATAGGCTTGGGTGTTTTGGTCTAACTCAAATGGTGGCTCGGGTACTTTCTCAACCACTTTTGAATAAACAGGTATGCGCAATAACATTCGCCTTCTCAGACCCACTTTTTTCAATAAAGGATTGTACTGGTACAACTGTGTTTCCGTAATATTGTGCTTTTGGGTAATCCCAAAGACGGTCTCTTTTTTCTTAACCTTGTGTGAAAGAAATTTCTCAGGCATATCCTGTGCAGTGGAAAAGAGGATCCCGCATAAAAGAAAAACGAAAAGAATTATATTTTTTTTCAATTGATTTTTTCTTCAGGTCTATTCCCATTCAATGGTAGCGGGAGGTTTGGAACTGATGTCATACACCACCCGATTGACCCCTTTTACCTTATTGATGATCTCATTGGACATTTTTTGTAAAAAAGTATAGGGTAAATCTACCCAGTCTGCTGTCATTCCATCAGTTGATTGGACGGCACGTAGCACAACGCACTTTTCATAGGTTCGTTCATCACCCATCACCCCAACACTATTGACGGGCAAGAGCATTGCACCTGCCTGCCAAACCTGATCGTAAAGATTCCAAGATTTTAATCCATTGATAAAAATGGCATCGACCTCTTGTAACATACGTATTTTCTCTGCGGTAATGTCACCCAAAATTCTGATGCCCAATCCGGGTCCCGGAAAAGGATGACGGCCCAGGAGTTCAGTATCGATCCCGATACTGGCACCTACCCGTCTTACTTCGTCTTTAAACAACATCTTCAGTGGCTCTAGCAGCTTTAGCTTCATATAATCCGGCAATCCACCCACATTGTGATGTGATTTGATGGTAGCCGAGGGGCCATTGACAGAAATGGATTCGATTACATCGGGATAAATCGTACCTTGAGCCAACCAATCAACCCCTGATGTTTTCTTGGACTCATCATCAAAAACATCAATAAAAGTATTCCCGATGATTTTTCTTTTTTTCTCCGGATCGGTCTCTCCTGTCAGAGCTTTTAGGAATTGATCAGTGGCATCAACCCCTTTGACGTTCAATCCCATACTTTCGTATTGATTCAGCACACTCTTAAACTCATTTTTTCTCAACAAACCGTTATTAACAAAAATACATTGCAAATGTGGGCCAATAGCTTTGTGAAGTATAACCGCAGCCACTGTGGAGTCAACGCCACCCGATAATCCCAAAATCACTTTTTGGTCACCTACGGTTTCCCGAATTTCTTTTACGGTCATTTCCACAAAAGAATCGGGAGTCCAATCTTGCTGAACTCTGGCAATTTTAATCAAAAAGTTTTCCAAAAGTATTTTTCCATCGGTGGTATGATAAACCTCCGGGTGAAACTGAATTCCAAAAGTAGTTTCCCCCTCAATACAATAGGCGGCGTTTTTGACATCCTCGGTGCTAGCCAGTAAGATGCCTCTATCAGGCAATTGGTCGATCGTATCGCTATGGCTCATCCAGACTTGACTGCCTTTATCAACTCCTTCAAAAAAGGTTTCGCCGGACTGAATAAAAGATAGATTTGCCCTGCCGTATTCACGGGTGTTGGAAGGTTTGACTGCCCCTCCGGAGAAATGAGCCAAATACTGCGCACCATAGCAAACCGCTAACAAAGGTAATTTACCTCTAATGGTAGAAAGGTCGGGATGAGGCGCCTCCTCGGATCGAACTGAATAGGGAGAGCCGGAAAGTATGACGGCATTGAACTCCTCGGTGTTCTTTGGTGGATTGTTAAAGGGATGGATTTCACAATAGATGAATAGTTCTCTAACACGTCTGGCAATCAATTGGGTGTATTGTGACCCAAAATCAAGAATCAATACTTTGTCTTGCATATACCAAAAGTACGATATATTCAGATGTTTTGAATTGACAAAAAAAGGATTTTATTAAAAAAAAATGTTGGTAAATCTCAGCCCTCAATTACAGAAAATTCAGCAGATAGAGGCTCAAAAGTTTCCATCAGAAAATTGATAAATTCACCGCCGTATTGGAGATAAAAATCACTAAAGTTTTCCACCCTTTCTTGCAGTTGTCCTCCGGGAAAAAGTTGTTCCTGTAATAGTACCAAACGCTCCACGTGATCTTTCAACTTTATTTTTTGTGCTTTTAGCAGGCGATCCTCCAAACGGTCAATCCCCTTAAATTGCTTGGTCTTTTGAGCTTGGACCGCTCCCTGAAAGGAGGCGTCCGTTTTTAGGATTAGTGACTCTAAATGTTTAAACTGTTCCTCTAAGAGATTTTTAAAAGATAACAAATTCAAATCAATATTGCTGATCTGCCTGACCTTTTTGTTGATCAACGCATTTCTTTTGAGAAAGAGATCTTTTAATTCCAGTTTGAACTTACTGATTTTACGGATATTTTTTTCACTTATCACCAAGGCCGAGTTTCGTAAAATCAAAAGCGGAAAAGGAACCTTTTGGGCATCAAAAAAAGATTTCAACTCCAGCCAATAGGCCAACTCCGCACCGCCGCCTAAATAAGCAATATTGGGTAAGATGACCTCCTGATAGAGGGGACGCATTAGGACATTGGGCGAAAACTTTTCTGGGGATTGCTCAATCCAATCAATCATTTCAGATGTATCAATACTTTCCTCTTTTCCCTCCCTCGAAAAACCATTTTCATTTTTTACCAACCGATGTCTTTTGCCGTTTTCTAAAAAAAACAAATGCAGATCTCGCGGATTGACTTGAGGCTTGTAATGAGGATTGTAATCCTTTTTTAAGTTTTCAATTTGGGAAAGCACACTTTGTGCACAACTTTGATTTTGTATTTCTTCTTTTAGATAAGGTACAAAGTATTTTTTAAGTGCCTTATCATCCCCATCGATGATCAACAACCCATAGACCTCAAAAAGGGAATGCACAAAGATCCTGGTAGCATGGGACAGATCACCTCCGGTCTCATAGCTTTTTTTGATTAAAGTTTTTAATGCATTGGCATTTATACTGTTGCCAAGTTCTTGTTTGAATAAATCCAAAAGCAGCTTTAAACTCTGGGTTTTTATTTTTCCCACAGCGCCACCCGACTCGGTATTCCATTGGAATTTTTTACCACGGAAAATAAATGCGCTGATTTCTTCAAAGTCGTGGTCTTCGGTCGCCATCCAATAAATGGGTACAAAATTCAAATCAGGAGATTGCTCTTTGAGTTGCCGGCATAGTTTAATGGTACTCACAATTTTGTAGATAAAATAGAGCGGTCCAGTCATCAAACACAACTGATGTCCTGTGGTAACCGTAAGAGTATTCTCATTTTTGATCAGTTGGAGGTTCTCAGCTACCGAGGAGGACATCTCTATAACACTGTACTGTTGGTTTAGCGTCTCACAAAGTGTTTTTCTGATCTTTGGAGAAAAATCATTCTTTTTTTTTAATGCTTGTTGGTAAAGGTTTTCAAATCTGGGGACACCACTGTGAAATGACTGTAATTCCTTTTTATCGTTTAGATAATCGCACATCAATTCGGAAAAATATCCGGTATCGATAAAGGGAATATGATGCGCTTTCATGACCATTTTAGCTTAAAGATAGGAGTGTTTTTTTAATCACCAAGCGGGTTGGTTTTTATCGGAATGCCATATAGGTCAAAATCGGTTGCATCTGTGATTTCAACATCTGTAAAATCACCAAGCTTGAGGTAATACTTTTTTGCATCAATCAACACTTCGTTATCCACATCTGGAGAGTCGATTTCGGTTCTGCCTACAAATTGTTCCCCTTGTTTTCGATCAATCACGCATCGGTAGATTTTACCAACCTTTTTTTGATTCTGTTCCCAAGAGATTTCGGATTGAATTTTCATGATTTCGTTGGCACGCTCCTGCTTGATCAACTCGGGTACATTGTCCTCCAATTGATGGGCATGGGTGTTTTCTTCATGGCTGTAGGTAAAGCAGCCCAAACGCTCAAATCGCATGGCTTTTACCCATTGCTTAAGGGTAATAAAATCAGCATCTGTTTCGCCGGGATAACCGACAATCAGTGTTGTTCTCAATGCGATTTCAGGTAGTATTTTCCGGATATTTTCAATCAAATCTGTTGTCTTTTTTTGAGTCGTACCCCTGCGCATGGATTTAAGAATGGGATCAGAAATGTGCTGTAACGGTAAGTCTAAATAATTACAAATCTTAGGCTCATTCCTCATCAGCTTTATGACCTCCATGGGAAAACCGGTAGGAAAGGCATAGTGCATTCGTATCCATTGTATCCCCGACACCTTAGCCAAAGCCCGAAGTAAATCGGCCAATCGTCTTTTTTGGTAGATGTCCAAACCGTAATAGGTCAAATCTTGTGCGATCAACAGCAGTTCTTTGACTCCATTTTGTGCCAGTTTTTCCGCCCTTTGAACCAATTCCTCTATGGGAGTAGAACGGTGTTTACCTCGCATCAGGGGAATGGCACAAAAAGAACAGGGTCGGTCGCAACCTTCGGAAACTTTAAAAAAAGCATAATTTTTGGGGGTTGTCGTCTGGCGTTCTCCCAACAATTCGTGTTTGTAATCCGCTCCTAAGGCCTTGAGCAATTGGGGTAAATCGGTGGTACCGAAATAGGCATCCACTTGTGGCATCTCTTTTTCCAAATCCGGTTTGTAACGCTCACTCAAACAGCCGGTTACAAAAAGCTGATCGATATCGCCAGATTGCTTTTTTTGAATTTGCTCCAAAATGGTATTGACGGATTCCTCTTTGGCATTGTCGATAAAGCCACAGGTGTTGACCACCACAATATTTCCTTCTTCCTCATGAACCACATCTTTGTCATTGGCTTTTAACTGTCCCATCAATACCTCCGAATCATAGAGGTTTTTGGAACAGCCCATGGTGATGACGTTGATCTTGTTTTGCTTTCTACTTTTAGTTCTCAACAGCTTTTATTTAATTCAGTTCAACATCTAATTGTTTTTGTAGAAATGCCAACGCGGCCAGTTCAGCTTTTTGGTGATTGGGAGTACTCAAATGAGAAATAATCACATGATCTCCAGCTTCAGGAAAAGCGACTTTTTGTTTTTTATCTTCGGGGGTGCCCAGCTGGTCAAACATCCGCAACATGGCAGGTATAGAGACTACCTTGTCCTGTTCCTCCTCATTTTTATAATAATATCCCATAAAAACCGGAGTAGTAACCCTTTTAAACACCTCCTGACGCATTCCCGTTTCTATCAATTTTTGAAGCTCTACAGTAGGCTCCAAGCGATAGCTTGTTGTCCAATAAGCTTTTTTTTGGTCTGTAATGTTGTTCATCACATGATACTTACTTCCCAAAACCCATTTTGCAATTTGAAGTCCCCAGGGCAAGGTCAATAGTTTGGATCTGGGATCGTAAATTTCGACATTGGGGCCAAACAATAACATGGCTGCGATTTGTGGATCGTTACCTAAAATCAGGGATAAAGTTCCTCCGGTAGAGCTGGAAATAACAATGACTTTTTCACCAATTTTTTTGGCGATTGCCAAGGCCTCTTTTGCGCTATCAAGATATTTTTGACCCGTAAAATTCAACATAGGTTCCTCTTCGATCAATCCGTGATCACTTAACCGTGGCAGGTAAAGATTGGCTTTGAGCGCACGAGCAATATTACGGTGCAAAGGATCACCCTCACCACTACTGGCAGAAAAACCGTGTAGATATAATACGCTGTAGGCTGTTTTTTGCGGGATGGAATCATAAAACTCAAGTTTAGCAGCATTATCCACTTTAATATTGTCAAAAACTGCCTCTTTAGCGTTGATCCAATCTTTAAGTGTGGAAATGGTAGATGAAATTTCTGGCTGTGGTGACTCCAAATTGGGGGCTTCTATTTCTGGCCCTATAATAAAGAGTCCAAATAAAACTGATAATACAAACAGCGTATTTTCTATAATTTTCATCTAAACGGCTTAACTGAAAAAACTCCCTACAAAGGCTGCAGCATTAAACAACTGTAAGTCTTCCGATCCTTCCCCTACGCCAATATACTTTACAGGGATCTGGAATTGATCGGAAATCCCCATAACAACTCCACCTTTTGCCGTTCCATCAAGCTTGGTAATGGCCAGGGCGGTTACTTGTGTGGCAGCGGTAAATTGTTTGGCTTGTTCAAAGGCGTTTTGGCCAGTGGATCCATCCAATACTAAAAGTACTTCATGGGGAGCATTTGGAACCACTTTATCCATTACTTTTTTGACTTTTCCCAATTCATTCATCAGGTTGATTTTATTGTGCAATCGCCCTGCGGTGTCAATGATGACCAAATCACTTTTTTGAGCTACAGCCGACTGTAAAGTGTCAAAAGCAACAGAAGCAGGATCACTGCCCATTTGTTGCTTGACAATGTCCACACCCACACGATCTGCCCAGATCTGCAATTGATCAATGGCACCGGCCCTAAAAGTATCCGCTGCACCCATTATTACTTTTTTTCCTCCGGCCTTGTAGTGATGCGCCAACTTGCCTATGGTGGTTGTTTTACCCACTCCATTTACACCAACCACCATAATCACTTGCGGTTGATTAGGTAATGCCGAGTCGAAACCTTTTACCTCCTCTTTCTGATGTTTGTTGAGAAGGGTAGTAACTTCCTCACTTAAGATTTGTCCCAATTCTGATGTGCCAAGATATTTATCTTTAGCAACCCTTGTCTCCAGGGCTTCAATGATCTTTAGCGTAGTAGCCACTCCTACATCAGATCGAATCAAGACTTCTTCTAGTTCATCAAGAATATTTCCGTCGATCTTTGACTTACCTGCAATTACTTTGCCCAATTTAGAGAAAAAGGATTTTTTAGAGGCAGAAAGGCCTTTGTCCAATTGCTCTTTTTTTTCTGGACTAAAAATCGATTTTAAAAAACTCATAAGTGTACCAATAAAAAAAGCTACTGTAAAAGTAGCTTATATTTTAGACTGATATAAAAATTATTTTTTACTTAACCAATCATTCGCGGTATCGGGATTGATTATAGCTTCAACAAAAGAATAATGTTTGGAATCGCTTTTCTTAACCATCTTGATGGCTTTTGTCAATTTTTTCGATCCCGTTTGCAAGGTTGCTACTGATTTTTTAGCCATAACTATTTAATTTCCTTGTGAATGGTCATACGCTTAAGGATAGGGTTGAATTTTTTGATCTCCAATCGGTCTGGCGTATTCTTTTTATTTTTGGTTGTGATATATCGAGAAGTTCCAGTTTGTCCTGAATCTTTGTGTTCTGTGCACTCTAAAATCACCTGAACTCTATTTCCTTTCTTTGCCATTTTTTTATTTATAATATTCCTTGCGCCTTGGCCTCTTTAATTACAGCACTAATTCCTTTTTTGTTGATAGTTTTCAACACGGAAGCTTTAATCTTTAGAGTAATCCATTTGTCTTCCTCGGGAATATAAAATCGTTTTTTGATCAAATTAATGTCAAAACGTCTTTTTGTCTTGTTCATCGCATGGGAAACATTATTTCCAAACATTGCCCTCTTTCCCGAAATATCGCAAACTCTAGACATATTAATATTTAAATTTTAATAGCTTGCAAATTTACACTTTTTTAGATAGTTTCAAAAAATTAGAGAATAATAAAAAATATTACTTGAGTAATTTTCTATAAAGCAATTCAAGTGCTTGGTTAACTGTTTTTTGAATCACACGGGTACGGTTATTTCCCATATTAAATTTGAAGCTTTCAACTCCTTCGGACGTGGCTAATCCAATAAAAACAGTTCCTTCTTCTTGCCCTAAATCACCTCTGGTAGGCCCTGCATTTCCTGTAGTCGCAATAGCAAAATCAGAATTGTACTTTTTTTGAGCCCCAATGGCCATGGCAGTTGCCACGGGGCTACTAACCACACCGTATTGATTAATCATCTCCCTTTCTACCCCTAAGAGGGTGGTTTTTGAACCAACATCATAGGTAACTGCACTACCTTTAAAAAAAGAAGAGGCCCCCGGATGAGCTGTAAGTCTTGTAGCAATAGCACCACCGGTACAACTCTCGGCACAGGATAGTGTTTTCCCTAATCGGCTTAATTTTTCGGCAATTATAAATTCGATAGACTGATCTTCATCTGTACCAAAATAAATGTCCTCAATCAATGGTATGACCTTTTCAATCTGTACGTTCACTTGTTTTTTTATGATCTCGAGTTCAGTGCCTTTTCCCGATAGTCTCAATCGCACCCTCCCCAAACTGGGTAAATAAGCCAATTTGATGGAATCGGGAAGATTGTTTTCCCAATCTGCAATTCTTTCTGCGATGACACTTTCCCCCAAACCATAAGTCAAAATGGTTTTGTGATATAGTGCAGGGAGAACAAATTGTTGCTGAATTTTGGGTAAAACCTCATTTTTTACCAATGCCTCCATCTCATAAGGTACACCAGGTAGCGAAATAAATACCTGTTCCTGGTCCATAAACCACATTCCGGCAGCAGTACCGAATTGGTTCGGAAGGATCGTGGCCTTGGAGGGTAATTTGGCCTGTTGACGATTCATGTCACTGATTGGGGTGGTAACATATTTCTCAAAGATGTTCTCAATGTGCTCCAAAACATATTCGTTCTTGACCAAATGATCGTCAAAATATTCACAAAGTGTATGCTTGGTAACATCGTCTTTGGTCGGACCAAGTCCACCTGTCATGATGATGATATTAGCCCTTTTTCGGGCCTCATCCAACGCATTAATGATGATTTCTTTTTTATCAGAAACACTACTAATTTGAACTATCTCTACACCAATTTTATTTAATTCTGTTGCTAAAAAAACCGAATTGGTATTTACGATTTGTCCAATTAAAATTTCATCTCCGATACTAACCAGTTCAGCTTTCATTCTATTTTATATTTACCTTAAAAGCTTTCTCCTCTCCCAAATATCCCACCAGTATATCGTTTTCGACAACAGGAGCGACACCAGAAGGGGTACCGGTAAAAATTATATCACCGATTTTTAGGGTAAAAAACCGAGAGACTTCAGCAATCAAGGTGTCAATGCTCCAAAGCATTTGCGAGGTATTGCCTTTTTGTACAATAGTACCATTTTTATTGAGTTTAAAATCCAGTTTTTTAAAATCTGTAAAATTGTCTTTGTCAAACCAATTTCCAATCAAGGCAGATCCATCAAATGCCTTTGCCTTTTCCCAAGGTAAACCCTTATCTTTTAAATTTTGTTGCAGGTCACGGGCGGTAAAATCAATACCCAAGCCAATTTCTTGATAATACTTATGAGCAAATTTCTCTTCAATGTATTTACCAATGCGTCTGATCTTGACCAATACCTCCACCTCATGGTGAATTTCATTTGAAAAAGGAGGTATATAAAATGGACTCCTGCTTTGAAGTTTTGCCGTATCTGGCTTTATAAAGATAACAGGTGACTCCGGTTTTTCATTTCCCAACTCCTCTGCATGTTCTGGGTAATTTCTCCCAATACAAATAATTTTCACAAAAAAATAATTAGGTATTCAATTTTCTAAGACGTATACCAGTTAGTACTTTCTTGGTATACATTGGAAAATCTGCATTAAGTAACCAACCGAAATATCCCGGTTCGTTCTCCAGTACATTTTCAACGGTCTTACCTTTGTGTTTGCCAAACGAAAAGCACTCATCCCCATCTTTATTAAAAACAATAAATCCAGCAAAATCAGCTGACTTTTTTCGGGTGGTAAAAACATTCAAAGAATCTACATCACCCTCCAACTCATCATATCGCTCCAATTGGGCCATCAAAACATCATGAGTTGCTTTAGTATCGGCCATAGCAGAATGAGCATCGACCAATTCCTCATTACAGTAAAATTTCAAAGCTGCTGTTAACGTTCGCTGTTCCATTTTATGAAAAATTGTTTGAACATCGATGGTTTTAAAGTGAGACATATCGAAATCAATTTCAGCCCTCAGCATTTCCTCGGCCAACAAAGGAATGTCAAAACGGTCAGAATTATATCCGGCCAAATCGGAATTCCTGATGAAATTGTAAATAGTTTTAGAAAGAGTCTTAAAATTTGGTTCGTCAGCAATATCGGCATCGTAAATTCCATGCACAGCAGAAGCTTGCGCAGGAATAGGACATTCGGGATTCACACGCCAAACCTTAACCTCTCTCGATCCCTTGGGATGTAATTTTAACACTGCAATTTCAACAATTCGATCAGTAGTGACATTAACTCCTGTAGTTTCCAAATCAAAAAAACATAAAGGTCTATTTAGTTTTAATTTCATGAATCAAAATTTAAATGGGAAGGTCTTTATTCCAATTCTCAAGATAATCGGACATACTTTTAATAAACTGACCTCCAATGGCACCATTAATAATGCGGTGGTCATAGCTATGGGATATGATCATTTTTTTACGAATGGCAATCGAATCTCCCTGTGAGGTTTCGATTACTGCAGGCTTTTTTTGGATCACACCCACTGCTACGATTCCAACTTGTGGTTGATTGATGATGGGAGTTCCAGTAAGAGATCCAAAATTACCAATATTGGTAAAAGTAAAAGTACCGTCCTGAATTTCCTCGGGTTTCAATTGCTGAGTCCTTGCTCGATGAGCAAGATCATTTACTGCTTTGGCCAAACCAACTAAATTCAAATGATCTGCGTTTTTAATAACAGGAACTATCAAATTTCCATCGGCCATGGCTGCTGCCATCCCAATATTAATAGCTTTTTTCTGAACAATGGTATCTCCCTCTAGAGAACTATTTAAAATCGGAAAATCTTTTAAAGCTTTGATCAAGGCCGTGATCAATAAGGGCGTAAAAGTCAATTTTTCGCCTTCTCTCTTCATAAATTCATTTTTCACAATCTCTCGCCAATCCCACAGGTTAGTCAAATCAGCCTCTATGAAGGACTGAACATGTGCCGAAGTCTGTTTGCTCCGGATCATGTGCTCGGCCGTAAGCTTGGCCATACGATTCATTTCAATGATTTGGTCACCATCGCTATTATATGTATTACCTGAGGGAACTATTTTTTTTATAGATTGAATTGGCGAGGAAAGTTCTGAACCTAGGGTTGAATATTTTTCTGCAGTAGTGGGAAATGATTTACCACGCTGAGTCAAATAAGCCAATATATCTTTCTTGGTAATTCGGTTGTCCTTACCACTGCCAATAATATTTTTTAATTCCTCTGAACTCAGTCCCTCCGCTTGGATTATACTTTTTACTAGTGGGGAAAGAAATTGACTTTTATTGAGATTTTCAGGTGATAACAAAGTTTTGGCCTCATCTACCATTTTTGACACACTCTCAAATTCAGGCAATGGGTCGGGCAGGGAAAATGAGGGTATTTCTGGGATGATAGCCTCTTTTTTCTTTTTCTTTTTAGGCGACTCAACTTCAGGGGAAGATTGTAAATCAGGATCATCGACATCTGTCTCAATAATTGCAATTACATCTCCGACTTGAACAACCTCATTTTCTGTAAATTTCTTTTCTGTCAATACACCTTTGACTTCACTAGGAACATCTGAATCCACCTTATCTGTGGCGATCTCAACCAAAATGTCGTCTATCTCAATGGAATCTCCTACTTCTTTTAACCATCTCGTCAAAGTAGCTTCAGCGACGCTTTCGCCCATCTTGGGTAATTTTAAAAAGTGTTTTCCCATTTATATAGAAATTACAAAATTACCAAATTTAAAATGGATATTCAGGCTTTTAGATAAAGTAATATAAGGCGGTATTATTAATTTATAATTGTATTTTACATAATTCCTTTTAGTAAAATCAACACAAAATAGACAGATCGACAGCTAATAATTTTTATTTCCTAACTAGAATCAATTTTTTTCACTTAATATACGTTTACAAAGGTCCATTTTGAAAATTATTTGCGATTGTTATCAATCCAAATACTTTAAAACCCATCTATATTTCTAAAATTTTAGTCGATTATAAGTTTGTATAATAAATTCCATGTTGTACTATAAATTGATTGGGATTCTCATTTTTCTAACTCTGATATTTTGGGTTTTAAGTCGTGTTTTTTTGACCTTGATTCCACTCCAAATTTTTAGTCACTTGATAACCAATAGAAACAATCATAGTTCCACATTAGATTACTAACCTTATAAATAATATTAAATTATTTAAGAAATGATGAATAACTGGTAAACAAATACTTAAAAAAACCTACTTATTTACTATCGAGTTTTCGTAAGGCACTCTTTTGAGAATACTCCTCCCCAAAGTGACTTCATCGGTATACTCTAGCTCATCGCCCACGGGAATTCCCCGTGCAATGGCCGAGGTTTTAACATCGTAGGGTGCCAGTATTTTGTAGATGTAAAAATTGGTTGTATCTGCTTCCATGGTGGCACTCAAAGCAAAAATTATTTCTTTTACTTTACCTTCTTTGACTTTTTGCTCCAGAGAATCCAGATTTAAATCTTGGGGTCCTACACCATCAATGGGGGAGATGATCCCTCCCAAAACGTGATAGTAACCTTTGAACTGCCCGGTATTTTCGATGGCTATCACATCCCTGATGTCCTCCACCACACACATTAAAGAATCGTCCCGCGCAGGATTTGAACATATCTCACAAAGAGGCACGTCAGACAAATTGTGACAGGAGGAACAAAAATTAATATGGTCACGAAGATCATTTAAAGCTTGAGTCAGATTAGAAGTGTTTTCTTTTGGTTGTTTGAGCAAGTGTAAGGCCAATCTTAGTGCTGTTCTTTTACCAATTCCTGGTAATTGAGCAATTTCGTAAACTGCATTTTCTAGTAGCTTCGAAGAGTATTCCATGTTGTAAATTTAGGAATAATTCTCATGCTTTGAATTTGTATCTTTAGACCCATTATGTTACAACCCGCTTTTTTATTGGTTTTGATTTTGGGGTATTTCGCCCTGTTGATGGTCATTGCTTACCTTACTGGCAAGCAGGCCGACAATCAAACATTTTTTACCGCCAATCGAAGTTCTCCTTGGTACTTGGTCGCTTTTGGAATGGTAGGGGCTTCTCTATCCGGTGTCACCTTTATCTCGGTACCCGGTTGGGTGGGCGACTCCGGATTCAGCTATTTCCAAGTGGTACTGGGTTATTGGGCAGGCTATTTTGTCGTCTCCTTTGTTCTGCTCCCCGTCTATTACCACCAAAATCTAACCTCCATTTACGAATACCTGCAAGACCGTTTTGGCTATAACAGTCATAAGGTTGGGGCCGTTTCTTTTTTTATTTCAAGGGTTTTGGGTGCCAGCTTTCGACTTTTTTTGGTTGCCATCGTTCTACAACAATTTATTTTCGATGCCTGGGGCATACCCTTTGAAATCACTGTAGTGCTGTCCATTGTTTTGATATGGGTTTACACACAAAAGGGAGGCATCAAAACCATTGTATGGACCGATACCCTGCAAACACTTCTAATGTTGACTGCTGTGGGTCTGACCCTCTATCACCTTGGAAACGCACTCAATTTAAATCTGTCAGAAATCCTTACAGAAAATCGATTTCAAAACTATACCCATACCTGGATAACCGGGGATTTAATGGTTCGAAATCACTTTTTGAAATCATTTATTGGAGGGGTGTTCATCACCATTTGTATGACAGGATTGGACCAAGACATGATGCAAAAAAACCTAACCTGCCGAAATCTTAAAGCGGCGCAGATCAATATGGTTGTATTCAGTTTGGTTTTGATTGTGGTTACCTTTTTGTTTTTACTGCTGGGTGCAATGATCTTTCTTTATGCCGAACAGAACCAAATCATGATACCACTCATGGAGGGCAGCCCCAAAACTGATCTTTTATTTCCCGAAGTTGCCATCAACGGTGGCTTGGGATTGGGAGTAGGTATTATTTTTATCCTGGGCTTGATCGCTGCCGCCTACAGCAGTGCTGACAGTGCTCTGACCTCTTTGACCACCTCCTTTTGTATCGATTTCCTCAAAATTGATCAAAATTCCGAAGATCAACAAAAAAAGATCCGTAAACAAACCCATCTAGGCATGAGCTTCGTTCTTGTCGTGGTGGTTATACTGTTCAAATACATCTTAGATAGGAATGTAATCGACGGTTTATTGACTGTGGCCTCCTATACTTATGGCCCACTATTGGGGTTATTTGCATTTGGTATTTTCACCCCATTTCAAATCCACGATCGCAAGGTTTGGGTCGTTGTACTGCTGTCCATACTGTTGATTGTTTTTGTGGGGAACTTATCGCCCGAAACTTTGGGCGGTTATCAAATAGGATATGAGTTACTCCCCCTCAACGGTCTGTTGACCTTTTTGGGCTTGTTATTGATACGTCAAAAAAAAACTACCACCTGATCAAAGCACTTCCCCAAGTAAATCCACTGCCAAAGGCAGCCAATACCACCAAATCTCCGGATTTTATTTTACCTTCTTCCCATGCTTCTGTAAGAGCGATGGGAATGGATCCCGCAGTGGTATTACCATAACGCATGATATTATTATAAACTTGATCATCATTAAGACCAAATTTCCTTTGAATGAATTGAGAAATACGGAGGTTAGCTTGGTGAGGGATCAACATATCAATTTGATCCGGAGTCATCTGGTTTTGTTGCAAACCTTCCATGATGACCTCCGAAAAACGCACCACTGCATTTTTAAAAACCAATTGACCGTTCATATTTGGGTAATAAGAAATATCATTGGGATCATTGGCCTCTAATATCTCGGGGACCCATCGGTTGGTGCTGGGTCCTATCAAAGCCAATTCCTCTGCAAATTGTCCTTCGGAATGCAGATGAGTGGATAGAATCCCTTTGTCAGCATCTTCGGATCTACTGAGTACAACTGCGCCTGCTCCGTCGCCAAATATAACCGAAACCCCTCTTCCGCGGGTGGTCATATCCAAACCACCGGAGTGGTTTTCGGATCCGATGATCAATATGTTTTTGTACATCCCTGTTTTGATAAACTGATCGGCAGTAGACAATGCATAAATAAAGCCCGAACACTGGTTGCGAATGTCCATAGCCGGGCAGGTTGGAATTTCCAGGTGTTGTTGAACAATTACCCCGGACCCTGGAAAATAATAATCGGGGCTCAAGGTGGCAAAAAGGATGAGATCAATATCATTTTTATCAATTTCGGCCCGCTCAATTGCAATTTTGGCTGCCTTAACACCCATAGTTGCTGTCGTATTACCATCTCCTTTTTTGATGTGGCGACGCTCCTCTATTCCTGTTCGTTCTATGATCCAATCATGGGAAGTGTCCATCATTGAAGTTAAATCCTCATTGGTTACTATATTCTCGGGGACATACATGCCCATTCCGATAATCTTTGAATCGTACATAAAATTGATTGGTCCTGATGCAATTTAAATAAAGTAAATTAAATTGTTCATTTTTTCAAAAATAATTAGGCAACAAAACATCTAACTCCCGGTATGTCTGAAAATTAGATTTGACTGTAAATTAGTTTACTTCACAAACCAAAGAAAAAAATCCGATATTTTAACTGAATAAAGTGCCCTTAAACCCACGTTAAAAGGGAAGTATGACCTTGTCGATAATGTGTAAGACACCGTTATTGGCTTGAATATCTAATGTAATGATATTAGACACCCTAGCATTACCGTCTGTCAATGAGGCTCCACCTGAGACGTTGGCAGTAATTTCGCCCCCAAGCGTACTGAGTGTTAGATTATCGTAGAGATCAGAAGACAAAGCACTCGTCTCACCCAGAACATGGTGATTCAAGGTTGAGTTAAGGGTAGGCTCATCGATAAAACTCAGTCTATCAACCTCAAGTTCATTTAACAAATCCACAAAAGCCATATTGTTGGGAGCAAAAAAAGTAAAGGGAGCAGGAGCACTTCCATTTTCGGTATTTAAAATCTTTGGAAAATCCACAGTTAGATCATCTCTTGTAAGCGCCAGGGAGAGGTTGTAGAGGTTAGGGTCTGCCAAAACAAATGTCACCAAAGATGGAATTGGGATCACTGCATTTACAGCATGAATAACCCCATTTGATGCATTCACATTGCCTTGAACAATTCTTGAACTCCCGTTGAGCGTCACCCTCATATTGACTTGATTGATGAACATGGACAAGGGTCGGTCGTTCACATCACTGCTGGCAGCAGTTGGATAATACCCCGATTTGAAATCGCGGTATCGAATTTGACCTG
>TARA_B100000963_G_scaffold176268_1_pt1 | contig 42238 bp, 33 predicted proteins | sample TARA_B100000963 | Tara Oceans TARA_B100000963 (sample SAMEA2622097) | marine metagenome | biome: marine biome (ENVO:00000447); feature: surface water layer (ENVO:00002042); material: "saline water (ENVO:00002010), including plankton (ENVO:xxxxxxxx)" | depth 5 m | reverse complement strand
GCTGAAAAGCAAAGAATTGAAAAAGAAATTAAGAAAAAAACAGAGGATAGAAAAGTATTACAAGATAGAATATCTACCCTCGTTAGAGATGTTACATTAACTGTGGCCACTACGCCTCAATTTGTTACATCATCTAAATATCAGGTTAGAGGTTTTTGGCAAATACCTGAAGCAAAGCCTAGTCAATACGGAATTCAAGAAGTAGTTCAATTTAAATATAGATTTAGATATCTTAGTAAAAAAGGAACTGCTCCTAATGCTACTCAAACTGAATTTGTTGAAAGTAATGGAACAAAGAAATTTGCGGTTTTTTCACCTTGGACAGAGAGAAATACTAAATCTAAAACTAGAACACTTAATGAAGACACTGGTTTATACGATTGGTCTACTGAAAATGTTTCAGACGCGGATGCAATAAACATAAACCAATTAGCTGTAACTATTAGAAAAGGAGAAATTTTAGAATTGCAAGTAAAATCTATTTCTGAAGCAGGTTGGCCAGAAAACCCTGCTGAATCAGAATGGTCAGATTCTATTCAAATAGAATTTCCATCTGAAATAGAATCAGAAGAAGAAGGAAGTGCAATTGCAACTAGATTTATAGCTGAAAAGTCTAGAATTGAATTTCAAGATGAATTAAATGCAAAAGGCTTAGATCTTCATTTAAACTCTCAATTTACAACAGGTGAAAGGTTTTTTGCCCATCAAGCTAAAGACATATCAAGTGGATTTTTTACAAACGAAGGAAATGTAGTTGACCTATTTGAACAACTAAAGAATGTTCAAAATAGTTTAGAATCTTTACAGCAGGCCATTTCACTAGCTAAAGGAGTTATAAAGGTTTCTATTGTTTCTCCGGCAGGGGATAGTACAGAGGTAAAAAATGGACAAACCTTAGAATTATTTGCAGGTTTTTATAGGGACTTAATCAAAGATACGACCGGAGGTACAACTGTATATAATGAAGGTAGAATTATTACATCTCAATATGTTTTATCTATAGAAAACTCATCAGCAACTCCTCTTGAACTTGTTTCTCTTTTAATGGGAGGAATAGACGAAGTTGCTTCTCCATCAGACCCGGTGGCTAATCCAGATCAAGATTACCATGTTAATCGTAGATATGATTTACCATCATTGAGTGTTACTGAAATACAAGATCAAGATCAGGCTAGTATAAAACAGCCCCCTGGAAATCAATCGGCACAGGTTAAGAGTCAATTTGTATACAGTAGATTTAAAGATTTTGGATTAACTAATCCTTTGTATAACGAAGGCGGTCCCTTTGATAATAACCTTTATCTTTATTTAGGAAATTCTGTTTCTGGTCAAAACGTTCCATATAATGGAAATAGTTATTTACCATATGATCCTACGTCTACTATTTATCCAAATGGAGGAAGCAATGGTAGTATATGGATAGGAACAACAAATTCAAGTGGAGCAGCCGATGGAGGAGGAACCTTAAGTGAATTTTGCATACACTCAGGGCATCCTTTCTTAGAAACATTAGGTAATAACTATGACATAACGTCTACGGCCACCTCAATGAATGATCTGTTTAAACCTGAATTTGCAGGAACGTCTCAATCTTATTATCCTTTTTCACATGGTCTTCATTTTGAAACATCTGAATCAGAGAATTCAAATGCTTTTAATGCAAACTACAAAAATCAAGTAATCAGAAGAACGCCTGTGCTGCCTCCATCTGTTTCTATTCTACGAAAAGATGAAAATTATCCAACTAAACTAGGTTTTACGCCAGATGATGAATATTTAGTAGGTAAATATACATGTGGAGCATATCTTTATCCATTTCCTCTTAATTATAGTGTTATTTCCGTAGATGGAAATCATCCTAGATTATCATACAAGGAAGTTGTTACAGGTTCATCTAATTCAATAAATGTACCTATATTGTTTCAATTCAGATGTTCAGATAAATTAGGAAATGTTGGAGGTTTTAGAAATTCAGGAGCACTTACTAACGTAAAATATTCTAAAAAAATAGGGATAGATATTTATATAAAAGACGATGTTCCTTTTTCTTTTGATTTACAGGTAGATTGTCAGTATAAAAAAGTAACAAGTTTAGATGCTCCAGTAATTCCAGCAAGTGGTCTTTCTAGTGCTTCTTTTTAGCATTAAATGAGAAACATAGAATATAATAAAATATTAAACGATACTACTAGTTTTCAATTAGTTAGAACCAATCCTAAATTAACTTCAAACGTAAAACTAACTATCAACCAGTATGATGAAATGTGGTTAGATTCAATAGAAGTTTCTTCAGAGTTAGCAGATGATAAATATAAAAGATTTAGAGTAAACCCAGAGGTTTCACACCCTGCGAATCTTTATAATTTTTATGATAGTGGAAAAACCCCTAATGAAATAGCATTTTCATTGTCTGAGAACGTGTCAACTGTAAAAACATCAAAGGATTATAAAGACCAATATGACTTCTCTGAATATTTTAGCGGAGCTAGATATTTTCCATCAAAACAATATACTGAAAGGCTATCTTACTTTGCGCCTATTTACCTAAAGCAGGATTTACCTGAATATTTTGTTATATTTAAAATTGAAAATCCCCTAAACTATAGAATAGACGATTCTGAATCAAGCTACCCTTTTGAAAAAGGTCAGTATATTATAGATATGTTAAAAAAATCTACTATAATAAAAACATATGATCTAACAGAATCAAGTAAAGTAGGATCATATTTAAGAAAACATGTGTCAGACCCTAGTTTTCCAAAAGGAGGCTTAACAGTTGACTATAATAAAGACACTTTTACTAAATTTAATGGTATTCTTATAGATTCAGGAGCATTTGGAAGTAGAAGTGAATTGTTATCTGATTTTTATTCTTCTTCTACTCCTCTAAAACATTTTGAGCAGTTTATAACTAAAGGATACGAAAGAAATGGGGTTATTTACCCCAATATTATGAATATTGAATTTATATTCGATGACGAAACATCTGAATATTATGATTTTAATAGATACCTTGGGGTTTACATAAATAAAGTTGAATTAGATAAAATATCGGCTGACATAGATAGAGTTTATAATAAAAGGGCAACTTGGTTGAACACACCTAGACTTAGAAGAAATGTAAAAGAATACGAAGAAGTAGCAGTTATTCAAAAAAACCCAAACGGTGTTATTTTTCCATATAAACAAACTCAATTAAAAATGTCAGAATTTAATGATTCATACTCAACTAATGACAAGTTATATATGAATTATATAAATGATAAACATGGAAATTTATATTCATTTAAACTTAATAATAACCCTATAATAGAAGACATAGATTCCTCGTCAAATGAGTTAACTACGGGTAAAATAAAACTATCTAAAAAAGAAATTAATTTAGGAGACTTCTTTGGACCCGGTAGAGATTTTTTACAGGACGAAGCTTTTTCAACAAATAACCCGGGTTATTCAAATTCTTATTTAAAAATATTATCCGAATTAAAAAATGGAGATGTTATTAAATTTTACCACCCAACAGGAACTAAACAAGATTCGAGCGGTAAATATGATGACATAATAGCTACAGTAGGATACTCGCTAGTCCCTAACTCGGGAGATTTTTATTTTTATAACGACATAGATAATGTAGTAGGTCATGATACTTTTTATTTTAATGCGACAGGGCTTCCTAACGAAATAGCGAGCGCTATTAAAGGTTGCTTAGATAATATTAGAAGTAGAACGTTTAGAATTACTTTAATAGATGAATATCTGTTTATAAGATCCTCTTCATATGGAAATTATGACGACAGATATGGGCTAGAATATCAATCTCCTTCTTTAGATTATTCAAATATTGAAATAGCAAAAAAATTAGGAAATGATTTAATAGGGAATATTTTTAGATTTGAAGGCGGTTCTTCTTTTTCAGGGAATAGAATAATAATGAAAGCCGACCAAAGACAGCGGCTGGAAGAAAATATTAACGATGTAATAGTAAAAACAGAAAACGGATGGTCTAAAATAAAGAAAATATCTAATTATATAGACACTATTGAAAAAGGTTATCACGATTATTTTGATAAAATATCTATTTTATTAGAATTAGAAGAAAAACCTTTTATAAGATTTGGAGAAGTTATAACTAAATTAATACACAGACCTTCTTTTGGTCTACTGTCTTTTTTACCCATTAGAGATTTTGATTTTGATTTTTATTCTAGTAAATATTTAAATTTTCCTATAAATGACTTATATCAATTTTATTACATTCCCGATGATACTAATATATTAGAGGAAGGTATTTCTTATCAAGTATATGGAAATGGTAAAATACAATGGAATGGTAATTCATATTCATCGCCCGATGTGTTTCAACCTGGACCAGGAGATGAATTGTTTTATACGGTTTCATCAGGGGATCCTATTGTTTCTTTTGCAAACGTAAATTTAAATGGAAACGCAGGGTCTTCTATTATTCCATATAACGATGAAAACAAAGAAATAAAAGATTTTGAAGGATTTTTCTTACTAAAAGATCCTTCTAAAGTTACGCCAGAAGAAGACAACGAAGTATTTAAAAGAAAACAAAAATATTTAAATGGAGCTACTCAAACGGAGTATGATTATTATAAAGAAAATTTTACAAAGGATTTTTCTTTAGAATCAAAACTTATTCCGTATATAACTAAATGGTCGTTATTAAATGGTAAAGATTCTAGAAATAATCCTTATAGACTTAATAATGAATTGGCCTTTGGATTTAATAACTTTTCACCTAGTCATGATGATACTACTCAAAATCCATCTAATTTTACTCATGAATGGTTTTACTTAGAATCAAAGTTTAACTATACTGAAGATAAAAAAACAGTTACGTTAAACAATAGTTATTTTGATATTCCATTAGATGAAAATAAGCTTTTGAATGAAGAAGATTATTTTATAAAATATTTTACATATACGCCTACACTTAACTCAATAGAAGTGGGTGAAACTCAAACGAGATATTCTATAATAACTAAAAATCAAGTTAATCAATTTGAAACATTTTTAAAAGGTTTTAAACTAAATTTTAAAGATGTAATAAATGAAAACGATATAGGACCAGATGGAAAGCCAGTCGCTAGCCAAAATACTACTAGATTTGAAAATTATAAATTTTCTTGTATACTAAAAACTTTTAAAGAAGATATTAATTCAGACGATAAGGCCCCTATTAAATATAGGGTTGTAGAACATAAAGACTTTAAATTTATATTAGTTATTATAGAACTACGAATAGGTAGTGAAGATGAAATACATGATTTTTGGAAAGAATTGAGCCTTCAACCTTCTCCCGCAGTGTTTAACGTAAACAGGTCAAACTTTTTAGACTTAGACCCAAGTGGCTTTTACGAATTATATGACACCATAAATGGTGATTATAGAATAAAATTTAAAACTGATTTGTCTACTAACTTAGATATTTCTAATATAACTTACTCATTGCTTTATTCTTTAAAGCATAAAAAAGTAAATAACTTTATTGATAATTATTCTAACATAAAACTTACTCCTAAATTAGATTTAAGTTCAAGTGGAGCTTTTTTATCAGGTGGAAATGAGATAGAAAAAATAGAAAATATAAACGCTTCTAATTATCCCCAATCTATATCTGATGAATTATCAACATCTACCTTAAATCTAAATACTTTTATAATTCCTAGGTTTAAAATCATAAATAAAGACTATTTTATTAGAAGCAACTCTTTTCCTAATGATTCAAACCCATTTATAGCTTCGTTTGATGAAGGTTTAATATGCGAAGAACCGGCAGCTAGGATATATGATGGAGTTCAATATATAAGTAATATTCCAACAGGCACCTTCGCTGCATATCAGCTGCAATATACTTTTAAAGCAATGGTATCTGGAGCTAATTATTATGAAAAAATAATTGAAAAATTATCATTTGCTAGGTTTAAACAATATGTAAATGAGTTAAATTCATTTATTGAATACGAAAGCTGGAAAATAAATAGCTTAGGCCAGGCTCAACAGTTGGCTTTGCCTAATTATTACATAGAAATACCTGATAACGAAAGTATAATTAAAAAACAAGGACTAGCTGCTTTAATAGATAGTAACAGGCCTTCTAATTTTTCATTTATTAACGATATAGGTTATAATTACTTTACATCAAATTTAGATAATACATATGAAATAAACAGATATAAAGGAACATATGAACCTATCTTTACAGATGTTATATTCTTTAATTCAAAATATATTTTTGATCAAACTAAAAATAATATTAAAGAAATAGATTTAGCCAATATATCGCTTAATGTTAATATAGATTCATTCGGTACAATTGAAAACTTTAGTCACATAAAAATATCACCTACTAAAATACTAGATTTAGAAGCAGATGATTCATTTGAACCTAGATATGAATTAATAGACGAAATAGCTATTTCTAAAAAACCCTATTTTTTATTTGGTTCAAATTGGGAATTTGGATATCACCACAAGTACAAAGATAAATCTAATTCAAAACCTGCTGCAGGGACTTTAAGAATAGAAGAAGATGATTCCTTTATAGGTAAACTAATTAACTTACCCAATGAAGTTGATTTAGAAAACTTCAATATTCTTGAATTAAGCGAACTTGAGCTTTTAGAAAACGTAAACTTAGATCAAATAGAAATTGTTTCAAAAGAAACCTCTACTGGCATAGAAGGTTATATAAATCTAAATAATATTTTATCAAGATATTTTATAGAAAATGGTATATCTAATAGTTTTTATCAATATTTAGTAAATCAAGAAAAATACATAGGTTCTTTTGAATCAATAGACAAATACATAGAGCAATATATTAAATTAAACATATTAAAACTTTATGAAACCAAAGAACTGTTTTTTTATACAAAACAAGATAGAACATTAAAGTCAAAACTGCAAACACCTATCAATTCAAATAATATTGAATTTATTTCATTGAATGACAATCAACGCAATGAACAGGGGTTTTTTATTAATAAAAATTTAGAGATAAATAAATATGAAAGATTAATATTGAGTTTTAGCTTTAATAAAAATAATGAGAGTGGAACACTGGTTAGTCCAAAAATTAAAATGAAATTTATTTAAACATGGCAGTCATTATAAATCTTAAAGAACTATTTGCATCTGACGCACAAGAAATGTACGTTGATAAGGTAAATTTTAACTTTAACAAACTTTTAGAATTAGGAATAGGACAGCCTGGGCCTCAAGGTATAACTGGTCCATTAGGATCAGCCGGCCCTATTGGTGTACAAGGCGTACCCGGTGAAAGGGGAAATAAGTGGTACACTGGAACCGGTGCACCGTCAGGTCAAACTTTTACCGGATTATTATTAAATGATTTTTATTTAGACACTTCTACTAATAGTATATACCAATATCAAGGTTCACCTGCATCCTGGATACAAATATCAGACTTTAGCTCAATAGTAAATGGTATAATAAACAGTTCAGGAACTCCCTTTGTTAGAGGTTTTGGAGAAACTAGCCCTGATGATCAGCGATACATAACCTTTACTAGACATGGTAATGATTTAACAGATCAAATTTTAGATATTACCCTAGGTAACCCTTCTTCCAATGACATTTTCTTATTAAATAATTGGAATGAAAAACATTTACAAGGTGGAATATTAAATTTTCCAAATAACACTGATGAAGAGTTTAATGCAATACAGCATATTTCAGTTGATCATAGCAGCGGTACTGCAACAGGTAGATATCACTTAGAATTCGGTTCAATTTATAAAGATTCAAATTCAGATAATTTAATAAGTAATTTATACAATAATCTTAAAATACGATATGTAAAACAAGTTCAAACGCCTAGTTATTATTCTAACTCTAATGAAACTATTAATCTGGCAAAAATATCACTAGGACTACCTGAATCTGTGGTTGACCTCAATGCCAATACTACTCAACAAGGTATATTTTTATTAGATACTCCCCTCTATAACATAGAGGATTCTGCTAATCCAGTAAAAGGAAAATTAAAAGTTAATATTGGAACAACTGAACCTATAAAAGAAATTAGTCAACTAGCTACCCCTGTAGATGGTATTGAAATTAACACAAATGATTTAACAGGTAGAAATGATTCAGTTGCAATAGGTCTTCTTAGAAAAGAAAATCACCCAAATTGGACTTTACCATTTGGAATAGATGGAACATTGTATACTATTACTAAATCAAACAGCGTAGGAGCAACTATTATAGAAGGAGATACCTACAGTTACGATGGTTCACTAAACTATATGCACACTGAAAGTAAGGTAAGAAGCAATGAAAATTTAAGAATGCTTCCTTATCAAAATTCAAATATACAAGGTTGGCAGGGTATAGTTAGTGATGGTAAATACCTGTTAGCAGTTTCACCCGGAAACAAAAATCAACAAATTTATACGGACAACGGTAGTTTACTTATATATGATGTAACAAATCCAGACGACCCTATTTTAATAAAAGAATATGAAACATCTTCATCTACAAATGGAAATACACCCGCGCCTAGTGAAGAATATGATATTCATGGAACCCCATCAGGTAATGGACCAATTCCAGGTTATCCTAGTTCAAGTAATGGGCAATTCTTAGATCTCCCATTAACTGGTGCAAGAGATGTAGCGTTTAAAGGAGATTATGGATATATTGTTAGAAGAAAACCTGATCCAGGTAACGTAGTACCTCCTCCTGGAGTAAATCAGTTTACGGATTCTTTTTTAGTTTTTAATTTAGGATCAGATTTAAATTTCCCTAAAATAGTTTCTTGGTTAGGTACAAATAATACTTTTTCTCCAGGTTCTTCAAAAATGGATAAATTGAGAAGAGTTAAAACATTTGGAAATTGGGCAATGTGTATAACAGACTCAGAATCAGTAAATGCTGACTCATATCTTTTAGCTGTTGATGTATCAAATCCAAAGGCTCCTATTTTTAATAATAGTAATAGTCATCATACTTTTTCAGGTAGACACATAGACTTTGATATAGATAATGAAGTAGCATATATTTTATCTATAGAAAACACAGGTGGTACTCAAGAAAATTCAATTTTAACAAAAGTTGGTTTAACAGATCCATTTTATTTAAATACCGCGGTTTCGACGAGTTTAAATATGACATTAAATACGCCTATTCCTGCTAATTTAAAAGATATTGGAGGAATAAAAGCTGTTGGTAAAAAAGTATATACTGTTCATGGTAATAGATTTTTTATATACAACAGTGGTGAAAGGTTAACAACCACTCCTATTCAACTAAGCAATACATATTTACCTCAGGATCATTATGGAACAGATGTAGATGTTGTTGGAAATTACGCTTACATATATGCAACTAATGATATTACAAAGAGTTCATGCATACTTATATACGATATAAGTGACATATACTCCCCAGTATTACTTGATCCAATAACGTATTTTGGAAGCGGATCTGGTAAAAGTTTAGGAAGTAAATTCACAACTGTTGGAAATAGAATTTATACAGTTTCAGCTAGACATGATGATGGGCAAGGAAATTTAAGTCCTTCAGGAGTTAATTCAATTCATATAGGAGGAATTAGTTCTCCGTCTGCTAATTTAGCTAAAATAAGCGCTTCTGAAATAAATGTATCTAAAAAAATAAATATATCTAATGACCTAGATGTAGGAAATTCTATTTCAGTTGGTTCTGGAGGAATTAATGTAAATGGAGACGCAGGTATTTCAACAAGCACTATTATAGCCAAGCCTCAGCTATTGAGAAAAAATCAATCATTACCGCTAGCTCTAGGCTCTAAATCTTGGATGCACAAACTTAACCCAGGTAATCTTGCATATGCAACAGCAATATGGGGTAATCAGATTTTATTAGAAGATATTGATGTAAGTTCTATTACTTTTAACGCATTTGATCTTCCAAAGGTAGCTGGTTTAGTTATTAACATAAATAATGTAAATACATATAATTACCCTGGATCAAGTTCACTAGGCTCTTTTGTATATGGAATAAGACAGGACCAGGATTCTCAAACAACTTCTAATGGAACGACTGTAATAAACGATTTTAGTGGAGCTATAAGAAACTTAGATGATAATACTCAAGAAAACGGAATATACTTCTTTGGAACAGATAATAATTGTGCTTCAACATATGATGCAAACATTAAAAATATACCTGCCGTAAATAACACCCCCGATCAATATTTAGGTCAATGGGGTATTGAATACGTAGGCAGCCAAAGTGACACAGACCCTAATGTAAATGGACTTAATTTTTGGAAACCTAGTCCTTCTCACAATCCTGGTAACTTTAAATTATTCTTAACAGATGGCGGAAGAATTGGAATTAATACTGGCACGCCTCAATACACATTAGATGTAAATGGAGATATAAATGCCAATGGAGGTATAACTGCTACTGGACCATCTACTATTAATAATTTCTCTAGCAACGGTGTTGATATTACCGGCGGTAGCATAACAGGACAAACAAGCTGGGATTCATCAGGATCGTTTAATCAACAAGGTACTGCGACAATCGCAACAGTAGGAGGCTTTTTAGGAGTAGGGACTGCTCAGAGTAATTATAGCACGACTGGAACAAGTGGTAGTAACAACCAACATCATGTGGCAATATACACATGGACTAATTCAAACCAAAGCGGTGATCTTAAATATTATAACAGAGTAGTAAACACGTCTAATGTATTTCATAAACTAGCCGTAAATGGTTACATATACGGAAAAGGTATACATTGTGCTTCTGATAAAAGAGATAAAGATCATATAACATATGTCGACTCTAAAGAAGCATTATCTGTTATAGAAAAATTAAATCCAGTGTTTTATAAAAGAAAAAGCAATGGATTATTAGAAACAGGTTTTTATGCACAAGACGTAAAAGAAATTTTACCTGAAGCAGTTTTATCATCTGATAATGAAGAAGAAAATTTAATATTAAGTTATAACCAAATAACAACATGTAACACTTCAGCTATTCAGGAATTAAATAATATTATAAAAGAAAAAGATAAGAAAATAAACGATTTAGAATCAAGATTGGCAGCAATCGAAGAAAAAATAGGATTATAAAATGGCATTAATAATAACATCAGAAATACCAACCAGTGCTGGAGTAACAAACCAAGCATTTTTAATAATAGAAAAAACTAGTTACGCAATTGATCAACTTGCTCTTAGATATGGTACTGACACTTTATCTGTTAGTACTAGGTTATACTTAAATAAAGAATCTTGGGAGTCAGATCCTACATCTTCATGTGTATCCAATAGTGTACTTGAATCATTTTCATTTCAAGGAGGTGCTAGTCCAGATATACTATTCCCCCTTAAAGATAGTATTCCCCTTTTAGAAGCTTGTTATGATTTAGTTAAGCAAGAACTTGAAGCAATAGGGTTAAACGTTGAATATGGAGATGATACTGACGCTAGAATATCAGAAAAAATGCGAGACTGGAGAGAGGGAAATAAAAAAGATATAGCTAACGCTAAACAACGTGAGACTGATAGATTAGTAGCATTAAACGAAGCGGCAGAAAGAGAAGCTCGTGAATCTTTAGAAGCCGCTCAAGCTAAAAAAGATGCTGAAGCTGAACAAGCTGCAATCGACGCCGAAGTTGCTAAAAAAGCAGAAGCCGAAGCTGAAAAAGAAAAAGCTGAAGCTGAACAAGCTAAAAAAAATAAAGAAGATTCTAACGAAGGTTACGCCTAAAGAAAGTCTTCTGATAGTTTAAAAGGTAATATATTTTCGTCTATTAAAATATCAAGCGCGTTCTCTAAAAGATTTGGGTCAAATCTATTGTCATTAGCCATTAATTTATTAAGAAGAATAGTGTTTTTTATAGAATCAGCCACTATATCTAAATCTAATTCCTTTTCTTTACAAATACAAAAAAGTAAATTTATATCAGGATCAAGTTTATTTAATTCCTTGTTATCTATTTTTTCTATTACGTCTTTAATAGGTGTTTCTTCGATATTATCTACTTTTAAAGTTTCTACTTTAAAAAATTTATAACCTTTTGTATATCGCTTATCCATTTTTAATTTCCATATGTTATATGTTGAAGTTTCATTTATGTTTATAATAACATACACTTCATTTAAAAATTGAATTTCACTGTTTACATAATATATGTTAAAGTTTTTTATATTAAAAATTTCACATTGTTTTTCTAGGTAATCTATACATAGGTTTCTAAATACTTCGTTGGCCTTTTTAACTGTTTCGCCAGATTCATTATCTGTTTTATAAAAAGAAGATAATTCATTAGATATCTCTATAATTCTATCGTTTCTCCAAGAAGATTTCATTTTAAAATTAAACATGTTTCCATCTAATACTAAATTATTTAGGTTTAAATAATGAAAAAGGATTTCATAAAAATACTCGTTATTTCCATTCTCTAATTCATTAGTGTATTTTTGTTCAGCAGCCTTTAATACATACGTAAAGTATTCAGAATCTATATAATCCTTTTTAGTTATCCACATTGGATCTAGTATGTGTTTAGACTTCAAAACCAACATATTTATTTTTATATATTCTACAACAAAACAGCCTATTGGTTCTATCATAAATTGGGTATTAATTAATTAAATATATAAACATATAGAGCATAAACATAATACCTTGTATATATGAACATTACCATAAAAATAATACCTGAAGCAGGTTCAAATAATTTAACATTTAGTAAAAATTTTAGAATATTTTCAATAGCAGAACCTATTAGGGGAATAACTGGAATAGTAGATATATTAGAGGACTTAGAAATATCTTCTTCAAGTGGCGTAGACATATCTAATTTAAAAAGATTTTTTAGATATTCATGCAATAATATAGATTGGTCCCTATGGTATGGATTTACCCCAATTAGTATTGACCCAAACGGTCTTGATTCTATAAAAGATATAGAATTAGACCCAGAGCAATGTATTCATATAGAGATAAAATACGAATATGACGATGGTACTTTTGAGGAACTAGACAGTGTAATACAAATAGATGAAATAAAAATAAGAGGTAAAAGAAATGACCCAGGTTTACCAAATGTATTAACGCCTGAAATAGCATGTACTGATGAAAAATGTCCGGCTTTAATTTTTGAGAGAGAAGCAAGCTTTAGGCCATATCAAGTAGATAGTGCAATTGGAATATACAAGGAATTAAGTTTTCACACTAATAAAATATTTGGACACGAAGTTGTTTATTTTAGAACAGTTCCAGAGTCAGACAGTGGAGATTATATATTTAAGGAATGGACGCTTTACAAAAACGTAGATAGAAAATGTGTAAAAATACTTGTACCAGATAATAATTTTCCAGATAATAAACCCAAGTTTTCTGAGTTTGGAATAGACTTTGAAGTGCCCTTTGAAATACACATTGACCACAGATATTTTCAAACTATTTTTGGAAATGAATCAGAACCTAGAAAGAGAGACTTTCTTTATTTTCCATTAATCAATAGAATGTTTGAGATACAGGGTTCTTATTTACACAGAGGTTTTATGATGGAACCTAGTTATTGGAAAATACAACTTTATAAGTTTAATCCAAATATAGACATGTTAATGAAAGATGAAAACCGTCAATACATGGATAATATTATAACAAGCGCTGAAGAATTGTTTGCAGAAGAAGTAAAAGAAGACATCGAGGACGCTACAATGCCTGAACAATATGAAACTATATCTAGAAAATACGATATCACTAGGGGCTCTATTCACCCTGATCTTAAAATAAAAAATATAAAGTTTAATTTTAATTATGCCCCATTAATGGAAAACTATTACGATCTTAGTGGAATAGAAGCAACTTTAAATCTTTATGATTTAACCAGCGGATCCCCATTATTGTCTACGTCTCAAGAGGTAGTTACAGTACAGGGAACTGTTAATAATAAAAAACAATTTGAAGTTATTAGAGCATATCAAGAAAGTCCAATATTTAAAACCTGGCAAAATAACTCATTAATGACAAATGATAAAAATGTTTTAGGAATAGACGTTAAGTATTTAAGAGTAAGGGGACCATTTGATACAATACCCGACCATATTGGTCAATCTGAATCTGGTAGATATTTACAGTTAGAAGCATATAAAGATTTAAGCTTTTCTACCCAAAGAAATATTATGATAAATGACCCCGGAGGTGCACAACCTCAGGTAGGTTTAAAACTAAGAGAAACATCTATAGTATATAATAGATTGCCAGAGTTTGGCACAGAGGAAATAGATAATTTATCCTATACAAGTATGTTTAATGTTCCATCAGATTCAGAAATAGTTAGTTTTATAAACGGATATGATAATGAATCACAATCAGGCTTATATGTATATGCTCAATTTAATAAATACACTAATGATGAACCTGAAGGCGATTTGATTTTAAATATTAAAGTTAACGATATATTAAAAACTTACACACTGTCTGGTTTTGAATCAGGGAAATGGCATTCAACTGTTATATCTATATCTAATGAGTTTAATCAAATGGGAGTTTACGTATATAAAACAATTGAAGACCCTTCTGATTTGTCTAATCATTCTGATTTTAGTAAAATATTTGAAAATATATCATCTATGCAAGATCAGTCTTTTAAATTAGATCAACCTTATACTATACCTACTTCTAATTTAAAAATATCTAACATTAGGTTATTCAAGACTATGATTAAAGAAGAACAACACGATTTTATATTAAGTCAACAATTTATTAAAGACGAATCTATGTTATTGTTAATAGATAATTGTAGACCTCAGGTCAAAGTACCTTTCATAACTAGAAATAGATAAATAATAATATATGAATACAGATAATCAAAACGTAAGAAACAATAACACACAGGATATATTCTTAAGAAATGCTGTGCTATCTTTATTAGATGTTTTAAATAGGGAAATTATAGTTGACCTTGTTAGAGATGGAAAAATAGAAAAACATGAAATACCTTTTTTCTATAATATGGCAGCCGATGAAGGTTTTATGAAAGATTTTTTTATACAAGTACCAGATGGTTGTAAAGTTCCAGTAGTAGCTGAAGGAAATTACGATATTGTCCCTAGAGGAATCATAACACTTAATTCTTTTCAAATAAAATCTAGTGACATTACTAATAAATTTGTAAGAGGTAGTTTTAATCAACAGGTTTTAGATGACAATGAGCAAAAGGTAAATAAAGCCTTTTCAGCACGTTTATATAGCCTACCTATGTCACTTAAATTTTCTGCAAAAATATTATGTGATAATCTAAATAAAACGTTTAAAATAATTGAAAGATTGATTGATCTTTTTTATAAAAACAGGGTTGTTTATTTTCAATATAAAGGTGTTAGAATACCTGGACAGTTTACTTTTCCAGAAACAGAGGCATTTGAAAAAAAATACGATTTTGATTACACAACCGATCAGCGAGTAAATATATCCTTTGATATAGAAATGGAAACTTACTTCCCAAGCTTTAATGAAGATAGTGTATTCTACAAAGGAAATACTATAAGACAAATTAATATGAACACTAAGTTGGAAGATACTGGAGTAAACATAGATAGTTCTTTTATAGATGAAGATCATCCACCTAGCGAGTAAACATGGAGATAAGAAAAAAATACAATATAGAACTTCCAAAAGACATTCTAATGATACGAGATGTATTTAAAAAGAATGGCTATAAATTATATTTAGTAGGAGGCGCCGTTAGAGACGCGGTATCTGGGATCACTCCTAAAGATTACGATTTAGCAACAGACGCGTTACCAGATGAGGTAGATAAAATGCTTTCTCCAATTTATAAAATGTTACCTATAGGAGAAAAATTTGGCATATGGCTTGCCATAACACCTAGTGGTGAATTTGAAATTGCTACTTTTAGAAAAGACGTAGGTACTGGCCGTAGACCAGATTCGGTTGAGTTTACAACTATAGACCAAGATGTTCTTAGAAGAGACTTAACAATAAATGCGTTATTCTATGATATTGAAAAACAAGAAATAGTTGATTTAGTTGGAGGAATAGAAGATCTTAAAAATGGGGTAGTCAAATCCGTTGGCAATCCGGCTGATCGATTCGAAGACGATAAATTAAGAAAACTCAGAGCAATTCGTTTTGCCGGAGTAACAGGGTCTGAATTAGACAGAGAAATCCACCAATATTTATTAAAGGACCCTGGGCTTGAAGAAATCTCAGCGGAAAGAATAAGGGATGAGTTTTTAAAAGGTATAGCTAAATCATCTTCAGTTGTTTATTTTATGAACCTTTTAGATAAGTATAATTTTTTTAATTCAATATTTCCTAATTTAAATATAAATGCAAAATACGTAGAAGAAAAAGATTACATAATAAACCTAGCAACTCTTCTTAAAGAAAACGATTCAATTGAACTTAAAGATGTTTTAAATAAAGTAACTTATTCTAATGAAGAAATTAAAAACATATTATTTCTAAAATCTCTTGTTCACTTAAATGAAGAAAATGCACTTAACATTAAAAAGTCTCAATACAATACTTCTGTTACAGATGAGCAAATATTAAAATTTGCTAAATTAAATGAACTAGATGAAAAATTAATACGTACTTTTATTCAATATATACCTAGTATAAGTGGAAAAGACGTAATGGATAAGATGAATATTAAAGGTGGACCTGAAGTTGGCGAATATATAAAAAAAATGGAAGCTGATATATTTAAAGACTTGATGTCAAATGAATCTTACCGTTTTAAATACATAAAAGAATTTATAAGTTATGAATAAAAAGCACATAAAATTGTACGAAAACTTTGATTTAAACGATGATAGTTATACAGAAATAATTGACAAAAACGTATATCAAAGAGTAAGTGTATATAATTCTCCAGAAGAAACCAGTCAATGGGGAGACTCTATAGACAGTGATTCCGAAATAGAGCTAAACAGAGTTGTTGTTAAATTTAATTTAGACATAAATTATAAACGCAGTGGAATAGAAGACATTACATTTAGATTAATTTCTATCGCATTAGACGGATCAATAATAGACTATGATGGTAATGAAATAGAAAACTTTGATATAGTAGATGATGACATATCTTATGAAAAATATGAAACACAAATGGGAACGTTTCCACTATATTTAGGAGATATAGAAATAAACATGAACAAAACATTTGATACTAGCAAATGGAAATACGAAATAGCAATTGGTAACTTTAGATAATTATGATTTTAAATGTAAGAAATAATAGCTTTGTATTTTTATTCCCTGAGAATTTTTTTACAAATTCAATTAAAGAAAAATATAAAGATTACTATCAAAGTTTAATACTTCCATATGATACTATTGATGATTTTATGTCATCCACTGTTCAGCAGATAGATTTTCCATCTTGGAATATGCCAACGGCCGAACAAACTAGGCCCTTAGGTAAAAGACAAGACTATAAAAGTTCAAAACCACTAAAGGAATTATTTAACAGGGAAATTACTATAACTATGAAAATATCTGACGCTTATCTTAATTATTTTATTTTCTTAGAAAATTCATTAGAATTTTTAGATTTTTCAAATAAAAAACAAACACTTTCCCCTATAAGATTAATGATGTTGAATAATGAAGGATATTCAGTGTCTTCTATTATATTTAATAATCCAATATTAACATCACAATCGGGCATTAAATTATCTTATAGTTCAGTAACACCTCAATTTAATACTTTTGACATAAAGTTTAAATACTTTGATTTTGATTTAAAAGTTGATTTTAACTAATTTCAATTCTTTCTTTTTGAATACTATATAATTTATTAAGGGTTAATAAATGAAACATGCATATTGCTAATATTCCAACTATTTCGGCTACTAATAAACTAAATGGTAAAAATAAAAGCCCAGAAAAATATACCCATTTACAAAATTTATAATTATTTGAAACATATAATGGGTAAATGCAACACCCAAAAAATATTATTGCAAAAATATTATGTAAATCGGGATACATACTTACTGAAAAAGAAGTTACTAATAATAAGCAACACGCCGAAGCTCTCCATTTAGGTATACCTACTAAGTAATATGCTGTTAAAGAATTAGCTATAATAAAAATAGGTTGGGCCTCGGTGTTCCAATATTGAGATATCGATTTTTCATAACCCGAAAATAATAAGCAAATAAATGGAGAAAAAGCAGCGAAGAGAACTACGCAAACTCTTAACAAGTAGTCAAACCTGGTTATATTTCCACTAATCATTTCCTGTTTTCATAATATAAATTTTAGATTATAGAGAAGATCTATAATTTTATTTATCTTATGCACAAGAAACTTTTATTATGTTAAAGGTTACCTAGTCCTTTAAATGACGTTTCTCTCAAAACAACCTTAAGTAATCCAGATTTTTCAGCTTCTGTTTCAATTATAGGGTATTCATCCGAAGCAGCATCGTTTATCATGCTTATCGCGTCGGTTAAATTTTCACTAACAGGTTCGTTGATTTGTATTGCAATTCCTAACTTTCCAGTGTCTATGACATGTTTAATTATTGTTCCAACCGTTTCTAATTTTGTTTCTAATTTTTCCCAATCCATTTTTAAGTATAAAATAATTTTACGTTTGCTAAATTGTTTGTTTGTCTTTTTGTAAATCCAGTTGATCCGCTAGGATAAGAATTATCTCTATACCCTTGAATCATTACATTATTTGAAGTACTTCCGACGTTGCTGTATCTTATAGATGGGTACCCATAATCATAATCTCCCCAGCGGTTTTCCCATTTAATTATAAGATTATAAGAATTATTATAATTAAAATTAGTATCAAATGGATATTCTCTCCAGCCATCGTTTCCGCTAAAATTAACACTGAAATTACTTTTAACGGTTGTTACGTTAAAAGGCGATGCTGAACTAAGCGATTCATTATTTGAAGAAAAACTAGAAGAATTAGTATGCGCAAGTATAAGTGTCTGATTAGTAATAGACGGTGTAACTGGTGGATATGGATCATCGTCTAGTTTATAATAAAACGCTAATTTATTAAAAGTGTAATTTCCACCTATGCTAGCCGCTGGTATAATCATACCTAAATAACCATATTCATACAAATAATATGCAGGCTGATATACTGAAGTATTAGTCTCTGAACCTATGGTAATATCACCTGGCACGGTAGGATTTGTCCTAGATCCCTGGTTTAAAAATTGAGGCATATGTATCATGATGGTACAGAATAATTTTGCGCAAAGTTAGCATACATGTCTACTCCATCATAATAGAATACAACAGTATCTATTGCATTTGCCCCGGCGGATAGAGATATGGCTGTTCCTCCTGGCCATTTTACATTACCTCCAGTGAGTGTCCATGTATCTATTTCTACTGGGCTAGAACTCTTTTGCTTTATTTTTAGAAAGTATGTTCCTCCCTGTTTAGCATTATCAAAAGTTACTGCTACGGGACCTGTTGCATTTGCTAAATCTAAAGATTGACCATTACCGGTATCACAATCAAATACAGTGGCGTTATTTGCTACGGTCATGCTACCTTGAGCAGCAGTTATTTGTCCATTCGATGCTTCTAAATTACCGTTTGGTATTTGTACATTATCATCTGTATCTATCTTTAACGTTGTAGTTGAAGGGGATGGACTAGTAGTTATATCATCTCGTGTAATTTTTAAACAATCGTCACCGCCATCTGAATATAGCTGCCAACGTCTACCGTTAGCTTCATTAAATTGAAGAACTGCGTAGCTAGATGTATTGGAATCTATTACAAATCTAGAATAGCCTCCGTTGCTTTCTAGTTTAGTAGTGATATTATTTGCGCTAAATACATGAAGAGGATATCCTGGAGTATCTGTTCCAATACCAAAATATTTGTTTGAATTATCCCATGTAAAATCAGTGTCTCCCTGTAACTCTCCCATTGTTCCGACAAAAAGCACTTTTTTGGCATCTGCACTACTTGATGAACTGCTTAACGTTTGACCAATATATGGTGCTCCATTTTCCCAACTTGCATTACCATTAGCATCACTTGTAAGTACGTAGCCATCTTCCTCAGTTCCATCTACTAGTTTTAATGCATAGTTATTTGTTCCACCTGTTACGGATATATCTATTCCTATATTAGTTGTAGCATCCGTATCTATATTAATACTTTGGCCCCTTGATGTAGTAAGAGTCGCTCCATTTGTACTTTCTATTTCTATTTCATTACCTAGTATAGAAGTTGCTTGTGCACCGGGATCTATATAAATCTTGCTACCTATGTTAATTGTTGCGTTTCCGCCAACGCTTATAAGACTACCCATTATACTATTTACGTAAGTATCTGACATAGTAGTAGAAACTCCATATACATTAGTTTGCCCAGTGTTATGTGCACCGCCGGAAGAATTCTTTATTAAATATTTTGATTGCAGAGAATTAACAGCATTATTGCTATTCATTATACCTACTGCAGAACTTTTATTATTAGTTAAATCACTAGTTATACTATTTACTATACCCACGTTAGCGTTATTCACAGTGGTAGGTCCTGAATATCCAACGGTATTTCTTATTCCATAAGTACCTTCATTAGTTGCACCTTGGCTAAGGTCTGTATGTAAATCTAAAGCTACACTGTAATCGTTTTCTGGACTAAATCCACCCGCTACTTTTCTTATATCTACGCCTATTTCTTCACTATCACTACTAATTAAAAATAGTTTATTTGAAGATACATTAGCGCCTATTGCTACTCTTATTCCATCATCTTTTATGGTTCCAGTAGCTAAATTATTATTAACGTCTTCCCTAAGAGTAGTGTTTGCTGTTCCTCCTGTAATACTATCCCCTATTGTAAGGCTTCCTCCTGTTGGTATGGCCTGAGCTGATAGAATACCGGTAGCACTTGCTACTACCATTCTAGTACCTGTTCCAGAGAGACTTGACATTTCTATAATGCTGTCTTCGTCTATTACAAATCCCGTATCGGTGTTACCTGAAGAATCAGTCGTCAGCATTTGTATTTTATTTCCTGCTTCTTTATTTGCTATTATAAGATTATCATTAGCTGTACTTCCATATCCTACATAGCCTTTTTCACCAGATCCATCATAAAATTCTAAATAGTTTTTACCAATGGCCTCGGTAGTTTCTAATTTAAGTATTGAACTAGAACCCTTAACATGAAGTTCTCTATCTGGAGCATTTGTACCTATACCTACGTTTCCTTCGGCATTTATTCTCATTCTTTCGCCTACTAAATCCTGAGGGTTAGCTCCTTCTAAGGATGGAGTTAATCCAGTTGCAGTTGCAAATATTATTGAACTATCAGCATTTGATGCCTGTATTCCACCTATATAACTCTTAACACCGCCTCCACCGCCACCGGTGGCGGTGTTTTCATTACTAAAGAACTCAATTTTACCTATAAATTGTTCCTGAAATGATGTAATGACAGTATCATTGTCTCTAAATCTTAATGTATTATCTAATGCATACGTATTTCCTGCTGAGTATAACTCTAATTTTGTAGCCGGGTTATAAGTTCCTATACCTACTAGGCTTGAACCCATTACCATTTTAGCACGCTCTAGGTCTTGATTAGTTAGTTCTATTTCTAAATCCTGTGTTCCTCCAAAAGTAGATGCTGCAAGCGTTATAATATCTCCAGCTCTAAATCCGCTTCCCTGAGCTGTTTTGGCGTTGTTGCCGCCTGCAGATTGGTATCCACTGCTAACTAGTATTGAGGTTGCAATTCCTCCTGATATAACTACTGTTAATCTTAAACCTGTTGCGTCTACATTATTTACTGTAACCCCAGGCGTAACTCCAACTACTAGATTATCTATATTTGTACTATCTGTTGCTCCATTAAAGTTTGTTGTAACTGATCCTATTAAATCTTTTCCAAATTCAATAGAACCAAGCGCTCTAACAGTCATTATAATATCTCCAGCATTTGAATTAATATTTATAGATTCGCCGGCTTCTGGTCCAAGTGAATCTATTCCACCGGTATTGCTATCATCTAAACCATTATATGTATAAATTCCAATTCGTCCTCCTTTTGACTGAATACTTAAATCTCCGCCCGCAGTGGTTGTCCCGGCGTTACCTGTTCTAATGTCAACTTTTCTTTTAGATTGTAATATTATATCTGAACCTGCCGCCCCGTAATTATAGGTATCAATAATATAAGTCCCTGTTAAATACCAAGATAAGGCACCTGACCATATTTGATTTCCATTCATGTTTATTCTACCTCCTGAGTTTAAACTTATGTCTTTACCGCTTGGAGAGGTAAGAGTAATGTTTCCATCACCTGTATTTAAATTTATTCCATTACTTGTTCCACTAGTTTCTATTTTAAATGACCTAGTAGTTGATATACTACTGTCACTATATTCTGTATTCCAAGTAGCGCTGTTATTAGTTAAATTAATAACATCAGTAGAAGTATTATTTATGCCTAGTACTCCGTCTAAGCCTAGAGACTGTCCGCCCGTAGGTGTGCTTATCCACTTTAATTCACCTGAAGCATTTGCCTCTAATATTCTACCGCCTGAAGCGTGTGCAGTAGTAATAGCTATTGAGTTAGGTAGCTGTATAGTGTAGCTAGCTGGAGAACCTCCTGTATGTTCAGGGCCTTTTATACCTACATGATGAGCCGCGTTAGATGCTTCGCAGTATAATTTAAGTAATCCATGATTACTACCGTCTCCTCTTAAACCTAATTCATATATAATATCTACTTTAGTGGCTTTATCTGTAGTAAAAAAGCTACCTGCTCCAAATGCTCCAGTATCATTGTATTGTATTTCAGTATCATTACCAAAAGGAGTTCCTCCCCCTGTTCCAGTGGGCGTGTTTATCCAAGAGAGCTGGCCTGTAGCATCGGATTCTAATATTTGATTAGCATTAGCGGGGCCAGTTGGTGGTAGTGTTATATTATAACTTACAGCATTGGTTGTAAGAGGACCATTTAATTGCACGAATTTTTGAGAATTAGTACAAAATAACCTTAGAGCACCCGCTGGACCATTTGTTGCGTTTTCACCATATATTTCTAACATTCCAGGGTATCCGACACTTCCTCCACCACCTGCTCCTATTCTTACTTTTTCCCAGGCGGTTGCTGATCCAATAGTGCCTGATCCTGGAATATAAACAAATTCATCAGATCCAGCGAACGTATTATTATCATTATATTGTATTTGAGTAGGCCCGCCTCCAGGAGAAGGTATTCCGCCTGTTATATCAGATGCAGTTATATTAGCCCAATTAGCTTTACCGCTCCCTGTATCTTTTAAAAATTTTCCACCTAACGTAGTTTGTGTTCCATCAGATAAGCGAACTGAGTAGCTCGTTCCTCCACCGCTACCTGGAGAAGCGGAAAACACTCCTCCTATGTTTTCCACTGTACCGTTATTTGCAGCGGCTTGAACACCTATATTAGTACTCGCGGCACCTTGAGATGAAAATAATCCTGCTTTTGCTAAAGTTCCGGTATGTGTATTTATGATTCTTAAACCGTTGATTAAATTATCTTCTATATTTAAAGAAGACTGTGGGTTTAAAGCACCTATTCCAATTACGCTGCCATTGTCTAATAATGTACCTGTTGCTAAATTATTGTTAAGATCTTCCCTAAGAGTGGTGTTTGATACCCCACCGGTGATTGGGTCTCCAATATTAATTCCAACCCCAATTGTTCCATTTGATGCTGATGTAATTCTACCCTGAGCGTCTACTGTAATATTTGCATTCGTATAAGAACCTGCTTGAACAGCAGTGTTTGCTAGATCTATTGTACCTGACCCAGTTATGGTTCCTCCATTTAATCCAGTTCCAGCTGTTATTGAAGTAACTGTACCGGAACCTTGTGAAGTTTGCCATGATATGTTTCCAAGCCCATCTGTTACTAAAGATTGACCCGCAATTCCATCAGTAATTGGCATAGTAAAGGCTCCATTACCAATTGTTAATTCATCTACTGATAAGTTTATGTATTTTCTAGTAGTCTTTGGTGGCATTTATTTAAGATTTATTTAGTTTATTTATCTAAATATATCTTTGTGGTTTATGACATAACTACAACTTTAATATTATTTTGAAATTTACTTTTAATTTCAATCTCATTAGGTCCTACTATTCTGATTCTGCCTCCGCTAGCGATTTTTGTAGGATAGGGTGGGATATCCATATCCCATAACTCTACTAGTATGTCTTCTGTATTTAATTGATGAATAATACTATCCCAAACTTGGCCTCCTGTTGAAAGATATTCTTCTACATATTTTTTACTATTTACCCATTCTTTTGTTACATATACATTATCATCTTGAGTATTTATAGCATCTGTAGAATCTCCTGCATTCCATACATTTTGTATATCTGTCCAAAACATATGATTTCCAAAAGTAGTATCGCCTTGATTTAAAGTATATGCAAGATTAGTTTTAACAAGTTCAAATTCACCAGTAGGGCTTTGATTATAAGTACCGTTATTTATTAAGCTACCATTTACTATAATTAATCTACCATTGTTATCTACCGTAACCCCGGGTAATATTTCCATGTCTCCCCATACAATATACATTGCATGCTCAGGTATTTCTAAATCAGAAGTAATAGTATGCCATATACAGTGTTCATCTCCGGTTCCTCCTCCATATATTGGTATATTTAATACGCCGTTTAATAAGGTAGATGGGCCAGATGTTCCATTGGTAGTTAAACTCGTAACGCTCCCTCCGCTTCCTGTTCCACCGGCTGATAATATAACTATTCTTACACTAGACATATCTTGAGTCATAGTTACATCTATTGAGTTTAAATCATAATCATCTATATGTCCATCTATTCTATCTCCGGTAACCGTGTCTATAAAATCTACAACCACACTGTCTGTCCCTAAACCATGTGTTATGGTTTTAGTAACATTAGATACAAAGTTAGTTGTTTCAATGTAAGAAGCATTGTTTCCTCCGCCACCTCCGCCGCCACCGCAACATGTTAATCTAAATATTTCACCATTTTCATCAGTAAAATAAAGATCTTGCGTAGTAGGCGTGTGAGTTGTGGCTAGGTTAGGGTTACCTATCCATACTATTCCACTACCTGGAGCCGGTGTTGGTGCTATTCCTGGACTACCTGTAGTTTCAAGTAATGTAAGTCCATACATTACACCTCCATTTTCTGTTAAACTAACCCATCCTCTTCCATCTAAGTAGCCAATAAAGTCTTCTCCAAATTCAGGTCTTTGGTTTTGTATACCTGTGTATATTATTTCACCGGCTACTCCTACATCTGGCCAGTTTGGAAAATCAGTGTGTCTATATCTTTTTGCTTCAGCTACTTCAACTAAAAACGAGTTACCTTCAGCTCTTCCTTGTGAATCTATGTTAAATGTAGTTACGCCATTTAGTTTAACACTTAAATTATTATCTACATTAATTTCTTTTACGTTAATGCTATCAAGCCCCTTAATGGCATTTGTAGTCTCATCATATTCAACATTATTTAAAAATTCAAGTAATGCAATAGATAAATCATTAAAATTAAGGTTTGAAACCTCAATAATTGACCCTAGACTTGAATTAGTTAATCTTCTTATATTTGAAAGTTTGGAATATATAGCCATTTATCAGTCCTACTATTTTTTTTATTTATTCTAGAAAACATGACTAATTATTACGTGATTTATTTATTAATTCAGTTTTACTATCTATCTTTGATTCTTGTGAAAAATTGCCATTAAAAACTATGCAATTATATAAATCAGCATTTATGACTTTATCTAAGTCACTATAAATAGAAGAAGACTTTATTTCATTTAAATATCCTCCATACACACAATCGAATATTTTAGAATACTTAATATCGTTATTTGAATGTAAATTACTGTCTTTTATGTTAGAATTTCTAATTATGCATTGCTCAAAAAGACAATCCTCTAAATCTGCTTCAATATTACAATTGAAAAAATCCATATTTGTTAAAGAAAAACCTTTTTTAATTTTTGCATCTTTAACCTGTATTCTTTTTCTAGCTGTATCAAAATTAATGATTGCTTTATTCATTTCACAACAAGATATTAGTTCAAATAATTTATTTCTTATAGTTTTATAATTAGATTCTATTAAGAAAGAATGTTTTTTTAAATCGACTAATATTTGAATATCTGGATATGAGTGTTTAAAAATATCATAAGACTTAGTATTGTCTATTGTAGATTGATATTTTTCTAATATTTTTTGTATTTTTCTTTTTTCGTCTAAATCAAATGAAAAGTTATTTTTTAAAGTTTCATATAAATGTTTACATGTGTAATTTATTAACTCAACCGATTCCTTTTTCTTTTTTTGATAATTTTTACCGCCTGCGTATTTTATGGAAATATATCCATTTTCAATATTTGAAAAGTCAGTACCAAAATTAGATGATCTTGGAAAATTATACTCCATGGGATTTGCTCTTTCAAGTAGATTTCCTGTGAGCCTACTGGAATAAAGTTTTTTTGGATATATAAACATGGCTTTACTTTGATGTATCTTTTGTTTTTCAGAAGAGGATTCTGGCCACATTTCAAATATGTTTTTTTCATTAATATTTAAAATATATTTAAACTTATTTAAGGTTTCTAATTTATTCTTTAAACCTAAATCCATTTCATTAAGGGATATTTTAATATTTAGATTAGATCTACTATTTGTAAAACCATTTTCATTTATAAAGTTCATACATTTAAGCATTGTATGAATAGCTTCATGATATGGCATTAGGTCTATATCTATTCTATTCATTCTATGTCCTCCTTCAAAGTCAGGAGATACGTATATTGCTTCATCAACAAACTTAACATTGGAGGATTTCTCTAGAGGTATTACATTTTTGCCTAAATATTTACTTAGTTTTAGAGAAATCTTTTCTTTAGATAAAGGGGTAAAAAATTGAAATGTAAATCCGACATTAGTATTATCAAAAAGAAATTTATTTTCTATATTATTATACACGAGTAATGTTTTTTATTATTTATCCCATTATCGTGAATTTTTTTACTAATTAACTATTTGTATAGATACTTCATCTTTATGAACCCATACTTCTTTCCCTGCCATAAACGCAGTTTCATCTAGTTGATCATACAAATATGTTTTTGTAGGATATTTAGCTAGCTGATATACGCCCATTTCATATCTCCAAGCAAATTCAAATTCTTTTTTTACTATTAAGTCTGGTAAGGTGTCTAATTTATTGTTGTAATCTTTTATTATAACTTTCATACTTTAAAACTTTTATATATTATACTAAATAAAAAATAAAGATAAATAAAAAAAAATACACCTAAATGGCTAAAACGGTTTCTAATTGGAAAATATTTAAATCTTTAGACTATTCTGTACAGATATTATTAAAACAAACCATAGATTATTTGTCAGGTAAGTTTAACCAAAGTTTACAGGTTTTCACAGCAGCCAGTCCTTTTGGTCAAATTTTACTTGTTTTAGAAAATCTTAGTCAAATGATTTTTTACTACATCGAGGATTCTATAACTGAATTAAGTATGAAAGAGGCGACTAGAGTGTCTTCAATATATTCATTATCTACTTTAGCTGGTCATAGTCCTAGTAGAGCAATATCTGCAAATGGAGAAATATCCCTTGTTACTACGTCTAATGCAGCAACGGCTGATTTTGATACTATTATAATACCTAATTTAAGTAAAATTAAATCTAGAAACAATGGGTTAAACTATATAATAAAATTACCTCAAGACGACATTAAATTTTCTATGAAAGGAAACAACAATGGACTTTCAATGAAAATATTACAGGGAAACATTGAAACTCAAACATTAGTGGCGATTGGGCAAGAAATGGAAAGTTTTTCACTAAACTCAGCTCAAAATTATTTAGTTGATAATTATTTAGTAGACGTTTATGTAAATGGAGAAAAATGGAAAAGGTATGATTCAATATTAGACATGCCCAGGGGAAAAAAAGGATACATAGTAAAAACAGGAATAACAACCGGCGTTGACATATTTTTTGGAAATGATTTTTTTGGAAAAGTACCTGCTAAAGGTTCAGAAATAAAAGTAGAATATTTAGTAAATAGTGGAGCATCTGGAAATATAATAACCGATCAAACTTCACAAGTATTATTTGATTGGTCAGATACAGGTTTTACGTTAACTGGAAACGAAGTAGATTTAAACGAATTCATCAAAATCAATACTGTCCATTCCCCTCAATTTGGAGCAAATCCAGAAGATTCAGAATTAACTAGATTATTGGCGCCAAAGCAGTCAAAAAGTTTTGCTTTAGTAAATATAGATCATTATGTATCTATATTAAGAAGGTTAAAATTGTTTTCTGTAATAGATATTTTTCTTGACGAAAACGACAGTAGAATGCTAAATTTATTTTTAATACCTGACGTAACGAAGTTATTTAATTCTGGAAAAGATTATTTTAATATAGATTCAAATAGTTTTAAATTTAGCGAATTTAGAAAAAATGAATTACTTAGATATTTGAATATGACAGGGTCTAAATTAATATCTACAGATACCAAAATAGTAGACCCTATTATTAAAAAATATGTAATTAATATAAATACTATAGTATTCGATGACGTAGCAACTGAAATAATAAAAAAAGACATATATAATAATTTAGGTAATTATTTTATATCTAATAAAAGAAGAAAGAGAATACCTAAAAGTGACTTAATAAAAATTTTAGAAGAAATAGCTGGAATAGATTCAGTAAGTATTAATATAGTATCTGAAGATAATGAAGTGTCAATAATTCAAGACCCAAACGCAGACCTTATTGGAATTGATGAATTTAATGACATTATCATAAAGGAATATGAGCTACCTATTATACAGGGAGGTTTTAAAGATAGATATGGAAATGAATATTCGCAAGGTATTTCCGAACAGGCATTAGGTTCTGTAAATATACAAATAAAAAAAATAGTGCCTAGGCCACTTGAAAACTAATGACAAAAGATAGTATATACAGAGCAGCATATAATAGAAGAAAAAAATTGCTTAATACCGGGTACCAGTATAAAGAAAATATCCTTAAAAATACTTTATCTAAGCAAATGTATGGAGTAAATGAAACATTAGATACTTTTTTAAAAAATATAAATGATGTAGTTTATGAAAACATTGAAGCTGTAAAAAACATAAAAATTTTTGCAAATCCAGCATTAGATAAGTACGAAAGGGATATAAAATAAAGTATTAAAATTTAAATATGCTTAAGGATAAAGACAATAGAAAGGCTTTAAAAAATGAAATCGAAAGCCTATTAAGTGGAATAAATCATGAAGAACATAGTGACCTAAACGTAGATTCAGAATTATTAGAAGAAACTAAAATAGAAAGCCCTTATGATTTTGATGAAATGACTAGAGAATTTAATCAAAAGGCAAAGGAAATAACAGATTCCTTATTTGAATATTATGTAGAGCTAGGTATCTTAGAGGAAAACAATTATATAAAGTTAAAAAAAGAAATGGACACCGTTAATATGTCTAATATTTTTTTTCAAATAAAAACACTAAAGATAACTATAACTAAAATAATGGAAGAAATTACAACCGGTAATACTGCTCCTCGTTTAATGGAAGTATTTGGTCAGCTTCAAGATAAGTTAAAAACCCTAGTTCAAACACAGGCTAATCACATGTTATTTTTAGAAGAAACCTATAAGAAAATAAACAATGATGATCCTAAAAATTCGAATAACTCTTTAAACAATTCAAATCCAGAGGGAGAATTTTTTATATCAGTTGGAACAAAAACAATGGTAGAAAGTCTACCTGAAAACTCGCCAGAGTATGAAATGAAAGATGATTTAATCAACCCATCTAATAAATCAGATTTAATGAAAGAAAATAACATAAAAATAAAAGGAGAAGAAAATGATGATTCTGATTTTATAGATGTTACTGAAATAATTTAAAGCTTATGCAAAACCCATTGTCAAAAGGAGGAGGATTTACATCTTTAAAATTATCTAGTCTTAATTCTGAAAGTGGAAATAATCACGTATGGAATTCTGAAAAAGTTAATTCCATTATTCATAAAGTTTCTCAAGAAGGATTAGATATTAGAGGAATGCAAAATACTCCATTCAAAGAAAACGATATCCTATTAAAAAGAGCAAACTTACCCTTTGAATATACTAAAGAGGAATGGAATCACATGCAAGAATGTAAAAAAAATCCCATGTATTTTGCTCAAAAATTTGCTTTTATAAGAACACCAAAAGGAGATATGTCTGTTGAAGAAGCAGGGGGTTTACGAGATTTTCAAGAACAACTTGTTAAGAACATGCATAACAATAAGTTTAATATACTTATGGCCAGTAGACAAATTGGTAAAACCGTTACAACAGCAATATACATAGTGTGGTTTTTACTATTTAATAAAGAGAAAAACGTACTAATGGTAGCTGATAATATGACAACCACTAAAGAAATAATGGAAAAACTAAGAATAGTTTTAGATAATCTTCCTTTCTTTATGAAACCTGGAATTGTTAAAATAAATGAGTCATCTATTAGGTTAGACAATGACTGTAGATTAGTACTTAGAACAACTACAAAAAAGTCAGGTATTGGTATGACTGTGAACTTTCTTTATATAGATGAATTTGCACATATATCAGAGTCTAACTTGGATAAGTTCTATAGAGCTATTTTACCCACAATTACAGAGGATCCATTTGCTAAAGTAGTTATAACATCTACCCCTAATGGTAGAAATAAATTTTGGGATATTTGGTCAGACGCCGTAGATGGAGAAAATGACTATAGCCCAATGAGAGTAGACTGGTGGCAAGTACCTGGAAGAGACGAAGAGTGGAAGAAAAAAACAATAGCTAACATGGGATCTGAAACAGATTTTAACCAGGAATATGGTTTGCAATTTTTTTCATCTGATCAACTTTTATTATCTTCTAATGATCTTCAAAAGTTAGAGACCTTTCAATCAACGTATTTAAATACAACTTTAGACTTAGACGAGGACGATTTTTACATAAATGAATATTTAACCTTTCATAAAAAATATAAAGACTTTAAATTAGAAGATTTTAAAAATGACCCTTCCTATTTTGTTTTTTCAATAGACACAGCAGATGGAGTAGATCAAGATTATTCAGTGCTAAATATATTTAAAGCAGTGGCTTTACCAATTAAAGATCTTTTAAAAAATAAAAATAATATTAAAAGCGAATTAGATTGTATTTCCATGGTTCAAATAGGTAAATTTAAGTCTAACTCTTTGAATATCAACGACTTTGCAATAGCATGTGAAAAAATTATATATGAAATATTTAACCCAGAAAAAATAAGAATAATTTTAGAGTTAAATCATAAGGGAGAAATATTACATAACAGGTTTGCTCTAAATGAACAATACTGGTGGGGACAAATGGTTCACACTAAGCACACTGAATTATCTAAAAATATAAAAGCAGGTGTTAGATTAGGGCCTACTAATAAATTAAAATATTGTGAAAAGTTTAGGTATTATGTTTCCATTAATAAGGTGTTAGTTACATGTTATGAAACTTTTTTAGAGTTATCTTCGTTTGGAAGATCTAGAGGAGGTTCCTATAGATGCCAAAGTGGAAATGATGACTTAGCAATGACATGTGTAAATATCGCTCCATTGTTTCAATCTCCTCAATTTTGGGAAATAGGAGGAGAGGTATATGAAAATACTTCAAATGAATATAAAAAAGAGCTATATGAAAAACTTATTGACGTAAGAGTTGACAAAACAGCGTTTGATTTTAATAGATTAAATGATTTAAATAATCAATTAAATCCTAGAGAATTTAAAACATCTGGAAAGAAAAGTGTATTCGATATCAACCACTTAAAAAAAATTCAAAAAATTAATAAAGATTTTTATAAATCTTAGTTTACTTTTAGTATATTAATTTGTATATTTAGCCAAGTTGTAAAACAAAAATATGAAGCAAATAATTTTATCTGAAAAAAACGAAACCTTAGGAAATTTCTTAGTACAAAATAAAGATGTTGTTTATTCGGCCCTTCTAGATTCAATAGAAAAACATTACTTAGATTTAAATAAAAATAACGTAGACGTTTTAAAAATACGGGCTAGGGATAAAACAACACATATAACGTTGCTCAGAAAAGATTGGGCAAGAGGTCTTAAAAAGGCTATTAAATATTTTGAAAAACCAAACATTGAACAATATGAAAAATGTAAACGCTGTCTAGATATAATAAATTTTCTTGAAAAAAAATAAACAAAACCTTATACTAGAATATAATAACAAAAAAATAAAAAAAAAATTATGCCTGCATTTGATGAACTAAATAAAAAAATCAATAATAGAATTCAAGAAATATCAATAAAAATACATAAGAAAAAATACACTAAAAAAGAATATGAAGAAATAGCAGAACTAGTATATCCAAAATTAAAATATCATATTTGGAAGTTTTGTAAAAACGATTTAGACACCGAAGAAGCCCTTCACTTTACCCTAGTTAAAATATTTAATAATATAGAAAAATATAACCCAGAATCAGGTAGATTTACTACTTGGGCATTTACAATAGCTAGAAATGAAACTTTGTATTATTTAGATAGAAAATATAAAGATATTCCTAAATACATAGAAATATCTGCTTTATATGAAGATAGTAAATATAATGATCAGCTTTCTGCGGATCAAATTTCTAGTAATCATAATGAAGTAACTGAAATATTTAATAAAACTATTAATGAAATATTTAATTTAGAAGACGAACTTTTAAAAAACATAGCCATTGATAAAATGGTAAATAATACTAAAGTTAAAGAGATAGCAAAAAAATATAACATGCCTGAAAATACAGTCAAAACAAAACTTAGAAAAGCCAGGTTTGAAATACGAAAATCTGTTATCAGGAAAGACCCAGATGTAAATAAAAAATTATCAGACTCGTTACCTGATTTTAAAATAAAACAAAAATGAAAAAAATACTTAATTATTTTAATCCTTTTAATATCATACTTAGGTTTTACCTCATGACAAAGGAGTTAATATTTTTTATTTCCTATGTACGAGGTGTTAGAAAAATTGAATTAGAATTAGAAAGTAGAAATATATTTAAATATTCATGGTTTTCATACGTAAAGGCGGTTAATTTAAAAGCAGAAACATTATCCTTAATGAATAAACCAGAGGCTGAATTAGATAAAGATGAAAAAAAGGAACTGGAAAAATTAGAACTAAGTTTCGTAAGTAGAGAAATATCAAAGTATAATGATATCTTTTTAAAAAACAGTTTAATAGAGCTTATAAAAACTAAAGCAGAAAGGGTTAAAAATTCAGATTTTTATGGATACATGGTTATAATATCCTTTAATTGGAAAGAGGCTTCTCTTTATAACTTCTTAAGAACTCTACTTCACTTTTTTATATTACTAGTGTTTTTTACCATATTACCCTATGATGCTATTTATAATTATATTACCTCTTTTTTCTAATAAATAAAAAAAAATATTAAATATATGAAAATTAAAGAGATAGTATCAAAATGGTCTTGGCAAATCATATCAATATTATTTGTTTTATTATATTTCGGTAAAGGATGTACCCATAAAAAAGTTAGTAAAATAGATAAAAAACTAGAAGAAAAAACAATTATTCTTTCAAATTCTATAGATTCTCTTTCTATGGAATTAAATAAACTTAAAGAATCTACTGCTAATAAGAAAGAAGTAACTGATATTATGGAAAAAGTAATGTTAGAATACTTGATATATGAAGATGATTTAGATAAAGGAAAAACAAGCCTATCCCAAATAAAAAATAAGATAGAAGAAAATGATTAAATGGATAAAAAATAATAGAAATACTATTATTAGAAATTCATTTTTATTACCCATTCTTTTAGTAGTTATTATGTCAATTAGCCATGTGGTTAGTTGGTATGATATAGGTAACCCTCTTTCATGGGCAATATATTTGTCTGTTGCTGTTGAGATATTCGCGTTAGCTTCTGTTTCTGCAGCAACTATAAAAATGAGTAAAGGTAGTATATGGTTTTTATTCATTCTTGTTACTTTAATTCAATTAATAGGTAATGTTTTTTACGAATATAAGGAAATATCATTAACCGATTTAGGTTTTATATCTTGGGTTGAATTAGTTACACCATGGTTTGATGACTGGACGATATTAGATCATAAAAGATTCTTGGCCCTTATACAGGGTGGAACCCTTCCAATTATGTCATTAACTTCTTTACATTTTTACATACAATTTAATGATAACCTTGAAGATCATACTACAGTTATAGAAAATAAAAATGATGATACTGAGTATCAAACACAATTAGACGACAAAGTAGAAGAATTTAAAACAGAAGAAATAGTTACTAAAAAATATAAAAAAGAAAGTGATACTATTCTAGATTCAACTAATCCCAATGATCCAAAAAGATATATAAAAAAAACGGACACTGATTACAGGGCCTCTAAAGGTATAAAAAGTGGACGTCCTCAAAAAAATTGGGGAAAATAAATTTATAACTAATGGGTAATTGTAAAGGAGGATGTGTTAATAATCTTTGTGCATGTACTACTGTAGCCAGTAAACCTTTGCTTGTAGCAGGCGATAAAGAGTTTACAATAGGCGATGGGGCAGATACTATTGGAAAATTTAACTTAAACGACTTTGCTTTTCCAGTTGATGGAAAACAGTGCATGGAATTAGAAATACCTAAATCTATTTCTGGTGCACAGTGGAAAACTCTAACAATATTTGACAACGAAATTGATATAAATTTTCAAGCGTCACCGGCCGAAACTATAGATCATAATATTTCTTATGTAAGAGGTATATTATTAAAAATAAAATATCAAGAAGAAGACGAAAACCTGGAAGAAGTTCCATTAAAAGAAAAAAAATGTTATATAACTGTTATAAATTCTTTGAACGAAGAATGTACATATCCATTATATGACTTTTTTAGCATTTTTACAAACCCTGTAACTGACGACCCTGCTGAGTTTATAAATAAAATAGTTATAAGCAACCCGAGTACTAAACATTCAATATATGTTGACGCACTAATATTGTATACAAAAACAAGTACTTTATAAAAAATAATAATATTAACATGGTATCACCACAAAGCGCAACCGAATTAATTGAACTAAAACATTTTGATCTAGCCGGAGACGATTATATTCCAACGTGGATAAGTACATCTAAAAGAGGATCTAGTGCAACTATTGGATATTATCAAATTGGCTCAACTTCACAGCATGGATTAACCCATTCTCCTGTATATAGAATGATTTTTGATAATATAGACAACGTAGCTGCTACCCATATAAAAATATGGGGAATAAGCAATGATGTAGATGCTGTTATATTTTCAGTAAGTTACTTAAGGGGAAAAACATTAGATGTCTTTTTAAATAAGTTTGAATTCACAAATGAATTTGGTGATTTAATGGATCCAGTAGAACCCTATACAATAATAGGCTGTAAGAAAAAATCAATGCCCGTAACATACTAATGGAATTCATTTACGAAAATAACATAGTAATGACATATGCTCAACACAGTGATTTTACTAGGGGACTTCCTTTTTATGGTGAGAAAGGAGATTTTAACTTTGTCATGGGACGAAGTCAATTTACCCCAGGCATATCAATTAAAATACTTCCACTTAGTGACTTGTCTAGAAACGCAGACGTGGGTATAACTGAATTTCAACAATATGTAAATACTATTAACAATATGTTTAAACCCGGAGACAGAATAAGGGGAATAGAAATGAACTCAATGTTAAACGAAGATGATGAAGAAGGAACACAAGTAGTAGGAAAATTTGATAAAATAAAAGTAGACTATGAAAATAAACAAATAAGAGCTTTTGTAAAAGATCCATCTACTTTAAAATCTACTGAAGTATATCCTGGAACAATGGAAAGGCTTATGGAAAGCGCATCATACAAAAATAAAGATTCCTATTTAATACCTAATTTTAATAAATTTATAGAAAAGCTATAATATACTAGCAAAAACTTTATCTACCATCTTTGTATAATATCTTTATAGATAATAAAAAAATCAAATTATACATATGGATAATAAAGATGATCTAGCTAAAGAAGCCCTAGGTGAACTTGAAGCCAGTAGTCAATTAGAATACGATAAATCTGAAAAAGAAAAACCAAAAAAAGTAACCAGCTTAGGAAAAGCTTCAATATCTTCCACCGTTGATACAATGGCAAATGAATCAGGTTGGAAATTAGTAGCTTTAAATAATCTTCCTTCTCAAGGTTTTTTCTATGATAGAAATATTGAAATACTAATAAAGTCTGCTAAAACTAAAGAAATAAGACATTGGTCTACTATAGATGAACACGACCCTATAGATGTTTCTGATAAAATAGCATTTGTAACAGATTCATGTAGTAAGTTAAATATAAAGGGAGAAATAAAAAATTTAAATTCTAATGATATATTAGAAATTGACAAATATCAAACTTTATTTAAAATACATAGATTGACTTTTCCAAATAATGAAAATGTTTTAAAGGCAAATATTAAATGTTCAAATACCAAATGTGGACATGTTAATTCTATACCGGTAAGTGATACTAATTTACAAGGATTTCAAATTCCAGAAGAAATGATAGAATTTTACTCAGAAGAAGAAAGATGCTTTATTATAAATTCTGAAAAATTAGGAGAAACTATAAAATTGTACATGCCAACTATAGGATCAACTAAGCTTATTAATGAATATAAAAAATTATGTAAAAGAAGAGGGTATAATGAAGATAAATCAATAGATAATATTTTGCCTTATCTTATACCTAGTTGGAAAAACACTGAAGTTTCTGAATTGTTTAGTATTAGAAACCAGAGTAATAACTGGTCTCAAAATAAATTTATTTTTTTACACAAAGCTACTGAACTATTATCTCTTAATTCCAAAAATAAAGTACTTGGAATTTGTGAAAAATGCAGTAATAAAATGGCCTCTTCTATTTTTTTGGGAGGAAGCTTCACAGCAAAAGATATTTTCATTGTTTCAACTAGACTTAGAGACCTTGTTTGATATAAATATGGAATTAGCTGTGAAGCTTAATCAAAGCTTAGATACACTATACGACTTAGATTTTTTAGAATATTCAATGCTTGTTTCTTCTATTAAAAGAAAAATAAAAGAAAAAAATGAAAGCCAATCTTCTTCAGATGACGTATACTTTGATAACTCAAAACCAACTAAGTTAGGAATACCAGATAACTTAAAAATGGGTAGATAAATAATAAAAACACTTGTCAGTTAATGGCTTCTGAAAATTTAAACTCTTTTATAACCCTATATAAGGAAAAGGCTCAGTTATCCCTAGATAAAGCAACTAAAACGCTTGAAAAAAGACAGGGCCAACTTGAAACGTTTAACACGTTACGACCTCTTCTTTTAGAGGAAGCTAAATCGCTTGACTTTTTAGAAGACTTTGAAAGACTTTTTCCTGAGAATGGAGATAGTCCTTTTTTTTCACAATCTGATCTTAACGCATATGTTGGAATGCTAGAGTTAGTTGATGACTCAAAGCAATTAAAGGCTTTTTATAAAATATCAAGGGCCCCTAAAAGATTAGAAACTGCTAAGGAGTATTTAAAGTATGCTGAAGCCGATCTAGCCAGAGACCCGGAAGAATATCTAGGCAAACTCCATGGTGCGCTAATAGGAGAGCTTGCTAAATCAGCCAGTATGGGTGCTGGAAATATAGATTCATTAAAACAAAAAGTTTTCGAAGATCAGGATTCATATGAGGATATAATAGAATATGCGGCAGAAAATGTAGATGGCCCAAGAGGGGTTAAAACTAACCCTGCTACATATGCGGCCTTAAAAGAATTAGTAAACAGTAGTTCTAACACGGAATCAGCGGATTCAGAAAACATAGAAACACAAGAGGTTTCTCCAATAAATGAAGAAGATTCAACCAATGATGTTGATTTAGAAAAAGAATCATCGGCTATAAACGAAACTGAAGAAGAAATTATATTAGAAGAAGATTCTAAAGAATTAGCTGAACCTATTGAAGAACCGGAAGTATCGCCTGAAACGGTTGTGGAAAGTTCAGGTTTAGATATTCCCGAAGAAAAAGAAGAGGTTTTACAGGAAATAGAAGAACCTATAAGTGAACCTTCTCCGGTAGAGTCTCCGCCTTCTATATCATCTGATTCCCCCGTTTTACAAGAAACAAATGACGATAAAGAATTAGAAAGTAAATCTATAAACGAGGTTCCTATTCAAAAAGCAGAAGAATTACCTTCTTTAGAAACAACTGAAGTTGTAAATAACATAACTAACATAGATAATATTTCAGAGGATAGTACTAATACGACTACTAATATAGAAGAAAATACAGGAGACATTAATACTAACACTATAAATGATATTAAAAAGCCTATTACTACATCTGGTGAAGGTACTATTTATCAGCAAGCCGCTGTTTCTGGGCCTAGTAGTTTTTTAAATAGTTTTTTACAAGACATAACAGGAATGTCTAACGAAGAAATGAATGCTATAACTAATATGGGTTCTTCGGTTGTAAACAATATGAGTAATGAATCTAATATTGAAAATATTAACACAACCGCCATGGAATCATCTATAGGAGACTCTATAAAAGAATCTAATATATCTAGTATAAATCAAGTGGAAAACATCACAGGTGGCATCTCTAGTGCAATGGATGAAACTAAAAGTTTAGTTAATAATAATATTTCAGAAAATTTTGAAAAAAATTCAAATTTTAGCTCGTTTGAAGAATCTTCTATAATTAAACCTGAACCTATTACAAAAGAAGATATTGGTTCAGTTGGTAAAGATATATCTAGTGAAATAACTTCTACTATGTCTTTATCTAGCGGCGATAATGAGCCCACTTCTTCATCTAATAATTCTATAATGGAAAATTCAACAGCTAGTTCTACTCAACCAGCTATGAATAAAGCTAGTGGTGAAGGAGATAACGTAATGATTGAAGAATCCAGTATAGATACTGCCACTTTAGAAAAAAGATTAAAGAACATAGAAATATTACTAATGGGTCCTTTAGAAGTTAAAATAAAAAATTAATATGAATAATTTAAAAAGTGAATTAAACACGATCGTAAAAGAATATTCAAGGCTACATGAAAATTTAAATACTCTTGAAAAACAAATATCTCAACAGATGTCTACATATAATGACTTAAAAATTAAACTGGACTCACTTAGAGCTAGAGAAAAAGAAATAATAAATAATATAGAAAAAGAGACAGGTAAAAAGGTAAATATAATGGACTATTTATGATTAATATAATGAACATATTAGGTAATATTTTAAAGTTTATAACCGATCCTAAAAATACTAGAATGCTTTTATTTGCTTTAATAGTTGGATTATTTCTATTACTACTTAGGCAATGTGGAAAAACTAAGGAAGCAAAGCAGGAGGTTATTAAAACACAAGAACAAGTTCTTAGAGTTAAGAATAATTATGAAGCTTCTCAAGATTCTATAATTACGTATAGGTTAGACAATGAAACAATGAGAACAGAAAAAAAAGGATTTGAATTAACAATAGACGAACTAAAAAACGAGTATCAAGATTTATTAGGTAAACTTAAATTAGAAAAAAGTAAACCTCCAAAGGTAGTTATTAAAACAGAATATTTAATAAAGGAAGTTATTACAGAAGTCCCTATATATGTTACTTCAGATAGTTCTGGTAGTAATATAACTTTTTTAGATAGTATATCTCATAATGAAAATAATTACAGGGTTCTTTCGGGTAACATTCCATTTAAAATTGATACTCTAAACGATAGCACTGTAATAAAACCAGACAAGGGAACCTTTATGTTAGATTTAGGCATGAGCCTTGATTTAGCATTACTTAAAGATAAAGAAACTAAAAAGATAAATATAATAGTAGATACAGATTATCCCGGTGTAAAGTTTACTAAAATAAATGGAGCTAGCATACTGGATAACCCTGCAAATAAAAAAACATTAAGACAACTTAGAAAAAATTGGAGCTTAGGATTTCAAGTAGGATATGGATTAAACGTAAATAACAATGGTATTTTTAGTTCACCATATTTTGGACTAGGATTAAATTATTCACCAAAGTTTTTACAGTGGTAAAAAAATATACATTAAATGAGAGAAAGTAGATTCGTAAACTTAACTAGATATTGTATAGTAGAATATATGCTAGAAGACTTAGGGTCCTTAGACTATATTAATGATTCTTTTAAATTACTTCAAAATGATCATATAGATTCTCATCAAATATTTAATAATGATGGATCTTTTATAAAAACTAGAAATATACAAGATATAACAGTAACCTCAATTGAAGGAAACAAATATGCTTATTTAGATAGTGAGAAAATACCCAACTATATAGATTATGATAATAAAATAACTGAAACGACTATATCTGGACATAACGTTACACTTGATAAAGTTAGATTTCATTTTATTGCGGGTTTTGAATTTGAAGAATTTAGAGCTTTAGTGTTAAGTGTAAAAAATATAGAAAATAATCAAAAAACAAACATATTTGCTAATATTCTTTTTAATCAGGACACTCAATCAACCATTTTAGCTTTTAATCCTAAACCTTTATATATTGCTAACGCAATGTACGATAGATATGTAGACGTATATGTTCCTTCAATAAAAAATATAAATGAAGAGTTAAATACTTCACCAACTCCAGCAAATACGTTTGCTGCTGATATTACACCCGATAATGGTTCATATACAGGATTTATAACAAACAAACCTATTATTGTTTCGTTAGATGAATGTGAAAAACAAGAAAAAATAGATACAAACATTGGAGTAGAATACGATGCCTTTTTAATATCAGAACATTATGAAGCAGTTGTTTCTCAAAGTAATGAGTTTGATTCAGTTGGCGCATATATAGATGAATCAAGTCAAGGGGATTTTTTAGAATTTTTTTTAACTTTCAATGGCGGTTTCCCAGAAGAATTAATTTCTATACTTAATAAAAGAAACCCTATGAATAACTACGTAATAGCCCATGAATTAACCGTATTTGAACAAATAGGTACCGCTTTTGTGGAAAGTTCTAGGCTTGTGTTTTTTCAAGATAAAGATTTTGATGAACCTAATCTTTTTAGACCCGTTCTTAAAAATGCTAACGTTGCTGTAACAATGTCGGTTGATTATATAGTGCGTTTAGTAAACAGGTTTAATGGAGATCAAGTTATAAGAGAAGGATCTTTAATAGTAAATTCACCAAAAAAATATGGTAAAAAGTTATTAAAATTAAGTCTAAAAGATAAGCCTCAGTCTCAAAATATTATAAATAAAATTTACAAAAATGATTTTGAAGCAACTGAACTCTTTATAGACCCGGCTCAAAAGGTTACTAAATCTATTGGAAGTATAGTTACTTCAACTTCAAACAGTGCTCCCTCAGTTCAATATGTTCCAATATTTTTCACTAAATCGAATATTTCTGTTTCAAATAAAAGTGCTACTGTCAAAAGCAGTGATAATAAAGACGAAGTAGTGTTTAAAAATGGTAATCTTAGATTTGTAATATCCCCATTTGATAACTACTTAAAATTTAAATTTTACACAGAAATAAAGAATAAAACAGCTCCATTAGATTTAAATATAGGAGACGCAACATATAGGGCAGTTTTTGAAACAGAAAATGGTAAAATAAAAATAGATAATTTAAATGATCAATCTAAAGAAAATCCATCTGTTGGAGAGATATCTTTTAATATACCCACCAAAGATAGTGAGCAAATACTGCAATCAGGTAATAGATCTTTTTATATAACATCTGTTGCACAAGACGGAACTGAAACTTTAATGTATAATGGTGAATGGAGAAAAACATCTGAACAAAACGAAGTAGATGATGCAATAGCTAAAGCAAGGGAAGAATCTGAAGCAATTAACAAAACAACAACTAAAGTAAATGAAATCTTAGAAAAATATAAAAAAGTTGAAGAAGACGCTATAAGAAAAAAACCCGCTATTTTACCTAATAAATCAAAAATACCCGGATATGTAGATAAAAAATCTAGAAAATCTATTTCAACAGTTAATAGATTTGGTATGAAAAGGCCTACTAAGATAATAACAAATAGGGGTAAT
>TARA_B100000963_G_scaffold75734_1_pt1 | contig 42456 bp, 43 predicted proteins | sample TARA_B100000963 | Tara Oceans TARA_B100000963 (sample SAMEA2622097) | marine metagenome | biome: marine biome (ENVO:00000447); feature: surface water layer (ENVO:00002042); material: "saline water (ENVO:00002010), including plankton (ENVO:xxxxxxxx)" | depth 5 m | reverse complement strand
GCCACTTCTTCCGGACAGCAGATTTTGAGACCCTGGCGCTTTTCTATCGCCGCAACGAAGTTTGCCGCATCCAGCAGGCTATCGAGCGTACCTGTATCTAACCAAGCAGATCCTCGGCCCATCAACTCAACTTTTAAAGAGCCATCTTGCAGATACATGTTGTTCAGATCGGTAATTTCCAGTTCGCCACGATGGGACGGTTTGACTTCCTTGGAGAAATCAACGACCCGGTTATCGTAGTAATACAGGCCAGTTACCGCATAATTAGACTTGGCAACTTCGGGCTTTTCTTCAATGGATAACGCATTCCAGTTATCATCGAATTCGACCACGCCGTAACGCTCGGGATCATTAACATGGTAACCGAATACGGTTGCACCATGAGTGAGCGAGTCTGCACTTTTCAGTGACACTCGTAAGTCATGACCGTAATAGATGTTATCACCCAGAATTAAAGTAGAAGGCGAGGAGCCAACGAAGTTTTCACCGATCAAAAATGCTTGAGCCAGACCATCTGGAGATGGTTGGACAGCATACTCAATATTGATACCCCACGCAGAACCGTCACCGAGCAACTCGATAAAACGGCTTTGTTCCTCAGGTGTGGTAATGATTAGAATGTCCCGGATACCTGACATCATTAGGGTTGAAACAGGGTAATAAATCATGGGTTTGTCGTATACAGGCATCAATTGCTTGCTAACGACTTTAGTCAGTGGATGCAGGCGTGTACCAGATCCTCCCGCCAATATAATTCCCTTTCGCATATGAACTCCTTTATGCACTTCCAAGTGGAACAGTTTAATTGATTAATAGTATCGATAAAGAGTGTTACGTCTTAATGTAATCATTCTTTATTAAAGTATCTTTTCTATTTCCTAATCAATAAGTATTCCAAGTCGGCAATTTTTTATCAAGGGAAAGGTAGATGCTAAATACGATGGTTACAAGGAATTCTTTTTAATTACTTCTTATTTTCAAAAAATTGACTGTTCTGCGGTTGTACCGCTACAACTCCTCCATCTGCTTAAACGTTTCAATTGTCTCAGCCAGGTCGATCACCGTGGGGTGGCCGTAGTAACTGGTATCGATATGCAGGGAATTGCCAATCCAAATGGGGGTCTGGGTTGAGTTGTGGCCATGCACCGAAAAGTCTACGCCGTGGTTTACCTTGTGTTTGCGTTTGGTAAAGCGCTCTCTGTCCCAGAGCAGGGGCGCTACGCAGGCTTCGGTATTGCCAGGCATGGTTGTCCAGCTCCAGGTGGGCGGTAACGTGTGTGAAATGCCAATGGTGTGGCCCTGGTAGTTTAAGGTGATAGCTAGTGGTTGGCGTAAAAACCATTTACACATGTTCACCAGGGTTTGAAACGGTGCGGTGCTATGCCACTTGCCGCCGTTTTGAGTCCAGAGCCTTAGGGCAAAGGTATCGCGGCTCATTAAGGCTTCGAGCATCATGTGTTCGTGGTTGCCTAACACCACATGGGCACCAATTTTGTGCAGGTACGCCACCAGGTGCGAGCTGTCGGGGCCGCGGTCGATAATATCGCCCAGGCTAATTAAGGTATCCTCATCAGGATTAAAGTTTACCTTGTCAAGCTGGGCTTTTAGTCGGCTGTAGTCACCATCCAGATCGCCCACCACAAACACGCGTTTATCGCTGTCGATGGTAAGGTGCTTGGTTAACGGGGCTTTGCTAATGGCGTTGGTTTTAATGTTCATTATGAATAACGGCAGCTTTGGTTGGTGGTGTTAACGGGGTTTATTTTTTTTTTATGTTCGGATAAATAAATAGTGATACCAAATAGCGCTTGGTGTTGCAACGGATAACGGCGTTTGGCTTAGCTTTGGTTATACAGTGATAACAGCTTTTCATACAGCGGCATACGCTCTACTAAAATTGCTGCACTAATAGCCACAAGTAGTGAAATTCTAAGTGCCCAATGCGCTTTATGTGGCCGCTGAAAGTGCATCTGAATGCTAATACCCAGGATGGCTCCTAATTCGTTACGTAGAATATCTTCCCACTGAAATGCTCGGCCAACAGAGCTTTGAATGGTTTCTACCAGCAGGCTAAGGGCAAATACCATAATTAAAAAACGGGGCAGGCGGGTGCGGTTTTTGCCTTTGGTAAAGGGATAAAACGCCAGGGCAAACATACAAAAAAAGATGATATGCCCGGTATTTAAAACCGCGCTGCCCACGGCGTTTCGCAGTTCTTTAGGCACCGGAACAAAAAAGAGTGCAGACAATACAATAAAGCCCAGTACCAATACCCAGGGTAATGAAAATGGCGATCGTGGCTTGAGTTGGGGTTCTTCCTGAACTGGCATTGGCTCTCTGGTATCGGTAAAATCACGAACTTAGTATACCGTATTTACACAAAAGGAGTACAAGCATAATTCACCCTGGTACGCCTTGAGGCGGGGGTTATTTGTAAGTATTTGCAAAAAGAATCGTGTTTCATTATTTATTCATATTAGCTTTATTGCATATCGTGTAGTATTGTCGGCTGTTCAAAAAGTAATCATTTCTGGCAATGGAGTGCTAACAGATGAAAGCTAATAGCGTAATAGATCCGGCCGTGTATGTATCGGTTATTCAACAAGCGCAGGATTTAGATGATTTAACCGGCCGCTTACAGCAAATTATTGAGCAATGGGGTTTTACCGGTTTTTCTTACTGGTTACGTCAAGCGCCAACCAGCAACCGTGAGTCGATTGCGTTGGCTACCTACCCGGATGAATACAGCAAACATTACCTAAAAAATAAATATTACCTGCATGACATGGTTGGTTTAATGTCTGCCAATCACAGTTTGCTTTTTGCTGGAATGAAATTGAACAACATTTTTTCATAACGCCGATGCAGGAAAAGCTATTCGACGAAAGCGCATCGGTTGGTATGAAAGCTGGCGGCTGTGTGCCCATTTATGGGCCGCATAATAGTCACGCGGTATTTTCGGTGGTTAGCGACCAGTCCATTCAGGAGTTTGAGCGTTGGTTTAACGTATGCAAATACAACTTACATATTATTGCGCTACATGCCCATGAAAAAGTGCTAACACTAAACGGTTCTTCCGGCCAGAGGGTGGTGTCGATGACCACGCGTGAGCTGGAGGTTTTATCGTGGGTTAGCCGAGGGAAAACCTATTGGGAAATCGGCCGGATCCTTAACATTCAGGAAGATACGGTGAAAAAACACATGAAAAAGGCGTGCACACTGTTAGATGCCGCTAACAGCAGTCAGGCCGTTGCAAAAGGAGTATATTACGGGCTGATCACGCCATAATCTATTCCTCTTTTGTGGAATAACCTCGCCATGCCAAATACGGCATAGTAGCTACAGGGCAGGGCCTTAGCGATTTCTAATAGCCATTCAGCTACATGACGCAATATTTCTGCTCGTAGAAGGGGTCTCCCCATAAAATGTTTTTTCATCGAATCGGCTTTTATGAGGTTGATGTATATATGAAGCGATTTGGTTTTAACAAAAGGAATGTTGAAATGAAATTCAATCTCATCTGCAAAGGCCTGTTACTGGCTGCTGCTCCTCTTATAACCTGCCAGCTTAACGCCGCGGTTATTACCTCTGGTAATGCCTATTATTCTGGCTATATTGAAGCCGGATTTGGTGGTGGTTATGGTTCTATCGAAGTGAACTACAACACGCAAAACAACGGGGCCAATAGCCTTACAACCCAGTATGGCACAATTATTGGCAATGGCTCGGGTGCCCATGGCGAATTAAGCATTATTGGTGATGGTTCGGCTGGCAGCGCCAGCATATCAAGTTATGGAAGCTATGGTGTGCGCACTGGCATGGGGGGGAGTGCCAATGTGCAAGTGTTAAACGGTGGGGTTTTACAAGCCTTTGAAAGCAGCTTTTGGTTAGGGAGCGATGGCGGTGTAGCTGGCGCGCAAGGCACTTCAGTGGTTACTGTTGAAGGGCAGGGGTCACAACTGGTAACCACTAAATCAACGAATGATGGTGGGCGTATCAGGGTAGGTGAAGGCTTGTCTTACAGTGAGCTCAATATTGAAAATGGCGGCGCAGCCAGGGCAACCAGTGCGTTAGGCGCTACAGATACCTCGAATGATGGCAGTTTGTGGGTGGGCTCATCATCGGCCAGCGGCTCTACTGCCGTGGTTAACGTGATGGATGCCGGTTCAGTAATTGAGGTCAGTAATTATATAAACCTTAACCCTACGTACGAAAATGTATCTGCCGCCCTCAATATTACTGAAGGAGGTTTGGTAGAGGTCACCGGCAGCAGCCGCTGGGATACTGAGATGTCGGTAGGCAATTCAACGGGTGATTCCACTGTACTGGTAAGCGGCGTTGGCTCTGCGCTTATCGCCGAAGATACCAACATAGGGTCGGCAAAAAGAATTGCCGGTTATACTGCTATGGGTGTACCGGTAACCTCTGTAGACTGGGAGAATATGGCCGATGGTGAGCCGGTTACCGATTTGTTGGGTAACATTATATACAATGAAGCCGGTGAAGAAGTACTTGGCGCGGTATATTCGTGGGTAAGCAACGGGGTGGTATATGAAACCTTGTACCCTTCTACTTATCTTTACGACGAAGAAGCCATTTATGCTCTGGCAACAGGCAGTATTCGTGTGCAAGACGGGGCCGTGCTGAGTGGGAGTACAGTAGATGTATCAACTAACAGCGCAAACTCGGGGGCCTATCAAAACGCTGAGTCTTATTTAACAGTGGATCAGGGCGGCACGGTAGAAGCGGATGTTACGGTAAATTCCGGAGGCGTGTTAAACGGTAATGGCGGCTCGGTGATTGGTAATGTAACCATCGATGGCGGCCGCCTGGCACCCGGAAATTCACCAGGCGAAATGCTAATAAATGGTGATCTAAGTTTACTAATTGGTTCGCTGGAGCTGGAGTTTTCTGATGCGGATGCAGATTTTCTTGCGGTAATGGGCGACTTGTATTTGTCATCGGCTTTTAATTTTGACTTACTTTTTGATACCTCCTCAGATGACATGGTTATTAACCTTGACGACTTTTTTGATGTATCGGGCGATGTGTTTGCCGAGGCAGGTTTTACCCTGGAAGACAATATCAATGTTTATGGCCTGAGCGCCTGGACCATTTATTTTCTGGGGCAGGAGTACAGTTTTACGCCTACTGATATTGGTGATGTGGCGGTGTCTGCCCCGGCTGGTTTTGGTTTACTAATTCTATCGATAGGAATGGTGGTATTTCGTCGAGCGGTTGTAAAAGAACAAGCTGGTTCAATAATGCCCCGTACGTTATTGGCGTAACCAGGGTATTACCAGTAAGCCTGCACAAAGCAAAACCAGTCCAATCGCTGTCGCTGGCCATAAACTGCTACACTGGCCCTGCAAGTGTTGTTAATTGTGGGGCTTTTTTATGGCATTTTTAAGCGAGAGTACGTTTCAAACCATTATCGGTGCCACACCGCTGGTGTCTATCGATCTGATTGTGAAAAACGCAAAGGGCGAGGTATTACTGGGCTATCGTACTAATCGCCCGGCGCAGGGGTATTGGTTTGTACCGGGTGGCCGGGTGCAGAAAAATGAACGGCTGGATAACGCATTCTTACGCCTTACCAAGGCCGAGTTAGGTGTGGCTATCCAACGTGCTTCGGCAACTTTTATGGGCGTTTTTGAGCACTTGTATGATGACAGCGCGTTTGATAAAGCGGTATCCACCCATTATGTAGTACTGGGTTACGAGCTTGAGCTGGATATCAGTTTGGATGCATTGCCAAAAGAACAGCACAATCAGTATGCCTGGATGGCGAGTGATGAACTGCTAAATCGCGACGATGTGCATGTGCATACTAAGTGGTATGTGGAATGAAAATGGCTGACAAAGTGCCGCTGTTTAAAATCAGTGAGAGAATTTGTTCTGTTTTGTCACTATTTCGTTTGTACAGACTGTGGGGCGCTGCATGGCGATAGGCTGTATTTCTTTTTGAGAAGGTTATTGAGGTACTTCCCAAATAACTCACTAAGGAATACAAATGAAAACGAAAAAAATACTTACTGGACTATGTTTATTAAACGGAATTACGATATCTACTTTAGCAAATTCACAAGTTAGTATTGATCTGGCTAATGACGATGGTAAAACACTGGCTAAGCCCTCGGGTTCCGCTATCACCGTAACAATTAAAAACAAGCTGCCTACCGCCCATTATTCGCAATACATTAAACACTACTACCCCGAAATTGCAGGTTTACCTAAGCCTGACCTGTCGAATGTACCCGGTGCGCCAGCGTTTGGGGCAGATAAAGTTGGTACGCCAGATGGAAACGAAGATAAAGATAAGTATGCTGGTCAGAGTGATGGGCCGGTATTCAGTGTCTCAGAGGAAAAATCTGCGGAAGAGGGAGTTGATATCGGTTTGATTAGATTAGTCGTTGCAGATTATTTAAGCCGACACATCAGAACAGAGTGCAGTGCTTTGTTTTCACAACGAACTTCCAATATCTATGCGGCAGATAGCGAAAAAAACCTGTCATCAGAGGTCGATAAATTAAATGCTACGCTACAGAGTTATGACGCTAGAGTGCCGGGTAACTTTGACAGTGTTGTTTATAGTATTGCTGACAGGATCGTCGAAAGTTCCGTAGATACAGGGAATATCGTCAGTGAAGTCAAAAAAGAAGTGGAAGCACTGGATCCGTATAATTGGTTAACGAACTCATCAGAATGTAGCGATTTATTCAATCAAGCAGTGACTACATTAGAAAGTACTCAAAGTCAGGTTACTATCAACTTTTATGACGGTAAGAGCGCGTCGCTGGAAATAGCCAGAAATTACAACGGCAATGCGAAAAGCTGGTTATATCGATGGGAAGAAGAGCCGCCCACAGTATGGTTATACAATTTGAGTTATGTGTTTATTCGAGATTTTGATAACAATGCATACTACACAGAATCGTTTAATACCGAGGAGGAAACCTTCCTGATTCGCAAATATTCAGACAGTGGTTTTGAGTACATGCCCGCGGCTATGTTTACTTATGTGTTCGAACCGGATGAATACCGAATTAACGGCAATTCATGGGGGGCTTCTGCTGGGATTAGCTTGGATCCGGATAAACCGGGAATACTCGGTGGGATAAGCTATATCGTTGGTCAGAATGTTACCGTTACAGCTGGCGTTGCCATCACGCAGCAGGACGTGCTAAAAGGCGAGTACAAAGCCTATTCTAAATCCGCGGAATTTACTGATGATATGCCACCGCAAACGATTGATTCGGCACTGTCGGCTGATCAACTGGTAAAAGATACTTACAAGGGAAGCTGGTTTCTGGCGATCGGATTTACGTTCGAATAACGGTAAATTTACATGGCCCACAAATATATATGATGGGCCATGTAAAAATTAGCTATATCACCTCAAACTCAACTTCAACGTTACCGCGGGTGGCATTGGAGTATGGGCATACTTCGTGCGCCTTGGCTACCATGGCCTCTTTATCGGTATCGATGTCACCTAAATCTACGATCAGTTTTACTTTAATCGCAAAGCCGGTAGGAATGGGGCCAATGCCTACTTCGCCGGTTACTTTAACGTCTTCCGGTAATTTTACTTTTTCCTGACCCGCCACAAAGCCCAGCGCGCCAATAAAGCAGGCTGCATAGCCAGCAGCAAACATCTGTTCAGGGTTTGTGCCCGGGCCATCGTCACCGCCCAGACCTTTTGGTACCGACAGGTCGGTTTTTAAACGGCCATCATCAGATTCCGCTTTACCGCCACGACCGCCGGTTGCTGTTGCTACGCCAGTGTAAAGTACATCATCTAATTTATGCATAGGGGTGTCCTCCTGAAATTTACTTTGTATGCAAAGTAAAAGTAGCAAACCTGTGGTTGCCTGACAACTATTTTGTATGCAAAATAATGGCAGAGGTAATTTAGTTATGACAGATGACGATCTGCTAAAGCTGGACAACCAGCTGTGCCACCGTTTTTACTCCGTATCCAATGCGTTTACCCGGGCTTACCGGCCGTTGTTGCAGAAAATGGATATCACTTATCCGCAGTACCTGGTGCTGTTAGTACTGTGGGAGCATAAACAGCTCACCATTTCTGAACTGGTAGAAAAAAGCCGTATCGATCCGGGTGGTTTAACCCTGATCCTTAAAAAGCTTGAGCAAAAGGGTTATGTGCATATTCAACCATCAGAACAAGACAAGCGGGTTAAACAGGTGGTATTAACCATCAAGGGTAATGCAGCTAAAGCCGATGCGGCGGCTATTCCCAAAGAGTTGCTATGTCAGATTAAAAACCTCGACATGAATGAGTTGCAGTTACTGAGTGGGCTTATTGATAAGCTGTACTGTGATTTAACGCATTCCTGATAGTTTGTTTACCCTTCTCCGTCATCCCCGCATGTTCCTCCTTCGTCATCCCCGCATGCTTTTGAGCGGGGATCTCCTAAATAAGCGGGGATCTCCTAAAAAGGCTATTGAAGGTGAGTCAAACTGTTTGGGAGATCCCGGCTCGTGGGCCGGGATGACTGTAAATTTTTGGCCGGGATGACAGAATGAAAAGTGGTCATCCGCGGATGCGACCACTATTGTCATCCCCGCATGCTCTTGAGCGGGGATCTCCTAAAAAGGCTATTTAAGGTGAGCCAAACTGTTTGGGAGATCCCGGCTCGTAGGCCGGGATGACAGTAAGTTTTTGGTCGTGATGACAGTGAATTTGTGGTAGGGATGGCAGAATGAAAAATAGTCATTCCCGCATGCCGCCCCCTCTGTCATCCGCGGATGCTACCACTTTTGTCATCCCCGCATGCTTCACCTCCGTCATCCCCGCATGCTCTTGAGCGGGGATCTCCTAAAAAGGCTATTTAAGGTGAGCCAAACTGTTTGGGAGATCCCGGCTCGGGGGCCGGGATGACTGTAAATTTTTGGTCGGGATGACAGTAAATTTGTGGTAGGGATGACAGAATGAAAAATAGTCATTCCCGCATGCTGCCCCCTCCGTCATCCGCGGATGCTACCACTTTCGTCATCCCCGCATGCCGTCTCCTCCGTCATCCCCGCATGCTTCACCCCCGTCATCCCCGCATGCTCTTGAGCGGGGATCTCCTAAATAAACGGGGAACTCCTAAAAAGGCTATTTAAGGTGAGTCAAACTGTTTGGGAGATCCCGGCTCGTGGGCCGGGATGACTGTATATTTTTGGCCGGGATGACAGTAAATTTGTGGTAGGGATGGCAGAATGAAAAATAGTCATCCCCGCATGCCGCCACCTCCGTCATCCGCGGATGCGACCACTATTGTCATCCCCGCATGCTTTTGAGCGGGGATCTTCTTTGTTCACTTTCGATGTCTGAATAATTGTTTTGGGTTAGTCAGACTGTTCAGGAGATATTAGTTTATCCGGGATCTCCCATCATGCTGTTGTAGTTAAATCAACCGCAAATGTGGTATCTGCATTTTGTCGGGGTGCCGACTGCACCCAAAGGGGAGGTGGCTCCCCTTTGGAAACCTGCCAGTTCTTTAATCGCGAAAAAGCATACTGTAATCGGGCAGGTAAAACCTATCGGTCAGAGAGGGCGTCCTGCCCTCGCTGACCGGAGCCCTCATCCATGATGGCTCTTCGCTTTTACTTGATCTGCCCGTTTACAGTAATTCGCGATACAAAGAACCAAAAGCAAGAGCGGGTAATTTTAGGTTTGCCAACCTGTTCAGGAGATCCCGGCTCGTGGGCCGGGATGACTGTAAATTTTTGGTCGGGATGACAGTAAATTTTTGGTCGGGATGACTGTAAATTGGTGGTCGGGATGCCAGTTAATTTTTGGCCGGGATGACGGAACAGGGTGCCTTAGGCCACTATCGCTGCGGCTTGTTGTAACTCGCGGCGGGATAGCTGGTTTGCTTTGTCGCCTCCGAAACTGTGAATAATGTTGTAAGCGCTGCTGGCTGGGATCCTTTGGTGAATGCACAGGGCGTAAAGGAATAAGCGGCAGCGCTCGCAGTTGCCGTCGCAGTGTAGGTAAACCTTGCCCCCTTCGCGCAGGGTTTCGGCTACTTCCTGCAAGTACTGCTGCATAAAGGCTTTTTCGGTATCGTTGTTAACAAAGATATCGGCAATGTTGAAGGGGAGCCATAACCAGTGCAGCCCTGCTTCGGCTACATCACTTTTTAACTCAGGTTTGTTTTCTTCTGATGTCTGAATGGTCGCAATATGGGTAACGCCTTGGCCACGTAACTTAATGAGGTAATCAGGTGTGGGCCTGGCGCCCAGGGTAATGCGCCCGTTGCCGACGTTAAACCACGAAAGACTGGATGTCATAACGAAATACTACTGTTAAGTGCTCTATACCACATAATAGTAAATTGAAAAGTAATGGCAACTGCAGCCGCCAATTACAAACAAATGCCAGATGGCGTGGGTGTACTTTTTTGACTTGGCAACATAAAACAATACACCAATGCTAAAGCACAGTCCGCCGGCTACAATCAACCACAGCCCGGAGCCTGGCATGGCCTGATACAGCGGGTAAATTAATCCTAATACTATCCAGCCCATGATAAGGTAAGTAAATACCGAGACTTTGGGAAAACGGTGTCTGGCTATCATCTTAAAGGCCACACCGGCAATCGCCAGTACCCAGATAAACACGGTGGCGATTACGCCGAGCTGGCCGCCAATGGCTACCAGCGTAAGCGGGGTATAAGTGCCCGCAATCAGCAAATAAATGGCGCTGTGATCAAACAGTTTTAACAGGCCTTTTGCCTTTTGATGGGTTACCGCGTGGTATATCGTTGAGGCCAGAAACATAAAAATCAGCGTGCCGCCGTAAACAGCCGAAGCGGTAACACTTACCGACGTTTCGGCACGCAACAACATAAACACCAATCCCACAATGGCCGCCACACAGGCGAGGCCGTGGCTGATGCTATTGAGCCACTCTTCTGCAACTGAATATGCGCGTTTGGGTAGTGAAGTCATATTACTCCTATTTTAATACAACTCAGTGTAAAGCTTCAGCGAACACTTGTACACTGAATTTTTTGTGACAGTTTTGCTACGTCAAACTGATTTTAACCGCTATATCTATGCTAAGTTTCAGGTGGTCAGATGTGTGTGGCTATTCGTTGTTGGCGATTTCAATGCCCTGATTACGGCACATCGCGCTTGAGACCATGTTTCGCATTCATTGTATGCAGCAATGGTATAACCTTGGTGATGAAGCGATGGAAGATGCGTTATATGAAATTGACAAAGATTCCACCGATACTCATTTAGCGGCATCGGAAACAGAGTTCGCTGAAAATGGCCCTGCATTGGCTCATGTTGCTGAGAATTTTAATTTTGAAAGTTCGCTGGTTCATTTCAGTATATATGTTAGGTATGTAGAGGAAGTGATGCGCTATGACCTATTCTGATTGTCCTAAACGCCCTTCGCCTGTTTACAATACATCCAGCAATTTAATTGCAATTAGGATAAGAAATGCAGCAATAAAGCAATCGAAAACCCGCCATCTAAGTGGGGAGTTGAGCCAGATTTTTAGTTTAGGGGCAAAGTAGGTGAGCACACTAAACCAAAAAACAGAGGCTAGCGCAGCGCCAAGTGCGAATACATTTGGACGTTCTTGCATGCCGCCGATATTCCCAAGCAGGATAACCGTGTCCAAATATACGTGTGGGTTTAATAAGCTGATACTAAATGCTGCAGCTGCGATTTGAAGACGATTTTGATCAGAAGAGGAGGAAATACTCAGCTGATATCGCCCCTTGTAAGCCCGACACAAAGCCTGATATGCCAGCCAACTCAGAAATAGCACGCCTCCCCACACAAAAACAGGGAGTAGCGATGGCAAGTATGCCTGTAATTTTACGGCAAAAAAGACACCTAAAGTAATTAAGCCGACATCACATAAAATACACACTGACGCGATAGTGAATCTATACTCACTGCGCATACTTTGGCTTAAGACCCAGATATTTTGCGCGCCAATGGCCACAATCAGACTAAGACCCATTGTTAAACCGGTAAATAAAGATTCCATACTCAACCTACGTGTGAAAGCGGTTCGCTTATAAATAAAAACGTGAGCAGAGTAGTGATGATTTAGGTATGATTCCAATGAATGTTTAAGATAGCACATGAGTAAAATTCATGATTGATTATAATTTACTTAGGGCGCTAGAGGCGGTGGTTTCAAACCGAGGCTTTGAGCGAGCTGCACAAAAGTTATTTATCACCCAGTCAGCAGTGAGTCGCCGTATAAGGCAATTAGAGGAGTATATTGGTGAGCCCGTTATTGTGCGTACGCAGCCTCCGGTAGCTACCAGTGCTGGTCAGAGATTGTTAACTCACCTACAGCAAGTGTTGCAGCTTGAAGCTGCATTGGGCGTTGCGAGTGACCCGTTAACTACCTCAGACAGAATTTTATCGGTGCGTATGGCAATTAATGCTGATTCACTGGCCACCTGGCTACCCAGAGCGCTTGCGCTACCTGATTATCATTTTAGCTTTGATTTCTTGGTGGAGGACCAATCGGTGAGCCTGAAAAGAATGAAGCAGGGCGAAGTTATGGTGTGTATTTGTAGCAGTGCTGAAGCCGTCAATGGTGGAAAGGTCACCTACCTTGGCGCATTGCGTTATCGGGCGGTTGCGAGTCCAGAATTTATTGAACAATACAATATTAATCAGGTGGCTGATTTGCGGTATGCACCATGCTTAGTGTTTGATCATAATGACCGAACACAGCATGATTTTTTATTGCAGCACGCTAAGTTTGACCCTGAATATATTCATTGGTGTCCCTCATCTGAAGGTTTTAACCAGGCAATGCTAGCCGGATTAGGCTATGGAATGCTTCCGGAATTGCAAATAGCGGACTCCATTGACACCGGGAAGTTGGTAGATTTGTTCCCCGGAGAATACATGGACATTCCACTGTTTTGGCATTATTGGCAAACCGAAAGTCCATATCTGAAAGCGCTAAGAATTCATGCTGTAGAGACTGCGCAAAAATTTCTGGTTTAATTTACATGTGCTCCTACACCAAATGAACAGCTAAACCAGGGATGTTGAGTTCACCGAGCTGCTTGTGACTTAATTTTTCCTTACATAAAATGAGGTCCGATACCCCTTCTAGTCCGACAACTTTATGTTTTGCAATGGTCTCGTATTTTTCGTGAGAGACGGCGGCAATCAACTGACCTGATTGCTTTACCAGAGCACGCTTAAAACACGCATCATCATAATTAAAACCAGTAATGCCATGCTCAGGACTAAAAGCACATATGCCAATAAAGCACATATCGATAAACATTTTTGATAGCTCACTCTGTGCATCAGCATTTAACGCGCCTCCGACCGACTTTGTAACTTTCCCACCCAGTAAAATCAGTTCTATGTTAGGGAGTCTCAATGCTTCGTTAGCTATCGGAATTGAGTTAGTAATGAGGGTGATGTTTATTTCGCTCGGTAGAGAGTGCACTATAGCTAAATTTGTCGTGCCACTATCCAGAAAAATGGTAGAGCCGGGTGAGATTAGTTTTATCGCTGCTTGCGCTATAAGCCGCTTTTCATGCTCGATTTTGCTCGCTCTTTCTGCAATGCTTCCCTGTGCCGGAGACACAACTATGGCTCCGCCATATACTTTTTTACATATCCCTAACTTGGATAGCTCTATGATGTCACGCCTTATCGTGTGCTCAGACACACCGAATTCTTCGGCGAGTTCGGAACAAACCAGTTTACCGTTAATTTGTAAACGTTCCGTTAATAGTAATTGTCTTTGTTTTGGGAAAGCTGCATAATCGAGCATAATGTATCATCAGGAAAATTAATTAAACCATTTTTACTATAACGTAAAGAAGCCGAATTGTTCAGATTCTAACTGATAAATAGAGTAAATAATTAATGAGTCGGGATAAACCCAATAGCTTGCAAACGAGCATAAAAGAGCAAACAAATCAGCAACGAGCAACCCAGTGTGTCTTTTTTTGCACTGGTGTTATTACGGCAATATGGGCAGTTATTATTCCTTACTTAAAACTGAATACTGGTGTGTCTGATGCAGCATTAGGTGGTTTAATTCTTTGTATGGGGGTAGGGGCGCTTATTACGATGCCAATTGTCGGGCCGTTGTCTACCCGGTTTGGTTGCAGAAAGGTCATATTTACAGGTTATTGTTTACTGGTTGTATCGGTGATTACCTTACCATTTCTTCAGTCATTCTGGTTACTAGCATTTTTCGTTATCTTGCTTGGGGCAGGCATGGGAAGTGTAGATTGCGCCATGAATATTCAGGCTATCCTGGTAGAAAAAGAGAGCAATAAAACGCTGATGTCTGGTTTTCATGGCTTTTACAGTTTGGGTGGTATAGCCGGAGCAGCCCTAATTACAAGCATGTTGTTTTGGCTCCCTGTAACAAGCTCAGTCATGCTGGCTGTTTGTGTACTTACTGCTTATTTCTCATTTTATCAGCGATATTTACTCCCCTATGGAAATGAAAATTCAGGACCAGCATTTGCTGTTCCGAAAGGAAGTGTATTAACCATCGGACTAATCTGTTTTTGTTTCTTTCTGGCTGAGGGCACAGTACTTGACTGGAGCAGTGTATTTTTAACCGAATACAGGGCTTTCCCTTTGCACCTTGGTGGAATTGGTTTTGCTGCGTTTTCTATTGCCATGACGATAGGGCGGCTCACCGGAGACAAAGTGGTATCCCGGTTTGGTGGTTTAAAAGTAGTGGTATACGGTACGCTAGTTGCGGCCCTTGGTTTGGTTTGCGTGCTCGCCTTGCCGCATAATATAACGGCCATTGGCGGGTACTTTTTAATTGGATTGGGAGCGGCAAACGTCGTACCTGTTATGTTTAGTGCTATCGCCAATCAAACTGTGATGAGCCAGAGCACCGCCGTGCCTGCGGTGTCAACCATTGCCTATTCCGGCGTGCTACTGGGGCCAGCGACCATCGGGGTGGTTGCTGAGAGCTACAGTTTGCCGCTCGCTCTGGGCTTGGTCGGGTGCTTATTTCTACTCGTACTGATGATATGTAAATCGGTACCTTATCAACAAATCAACACACAATCATAAAAGGAATTGCCTTGAACAAACAATATTACGGCTATCTGCTGGCTTCTCTGATAGGACTTTCGTCAGTGAGTTTTTACGCCAATAGCACTCAAAAAAACGAGGACGCAGGTATCTCAGTCACAACGGTAAATCAGTTAACTGAGAGTGAGGTAAGGCAGGGGTGGCGATTGCTGTTTGATGGTAAAACCACCAAGGGCTGGCATGTCTATCAAAAACCTGATGCGGCTTCTGCGTGGCAAGCTAAAGACGGAACACTAAGCGTAGACATGAAAACCAGCGGTGTTCAGCATGGTGATCTGGCAACCGATCAGGAGTTTGAAAATTATGAATTGAAGTTTGACTGGAAAACCACATCAGACGGTAACAGTGGTGTTTTCATCAATGTTAAGGAAAAACCTGAATACCTTATGGCGTGGCAAACCGGTCCGGAGTATCAGCTCCTTGGCCAGGAACATATCGATTACGCAAAAGTATCGAAGCGCTCAGGTTGCCTTTATGGATATTCGCCACAACTTACTGAGACCAGCGTTCGCCAACCCGGAGACTGGAATCAATCTGTGATAAAACAGGTAAACGGTGTGGTTGAGTTTTATCTCAATGGTAATTTAACCGCCAGCGTTGACCTTCATAGTGAACAATGGCAGCAGTGGGTGTCACAATCAAACTTCAAGGATTTTCCTGAGTTTGGTATTGCGACCAGAGGCAAAATTGTGCTGCAAGAATGGTCTTCACCGGTGTCGTTCCGGAATATCAAAATCAGAGAACTTTGAGGTAATGTTCTAATAATCGAGTTCGTGTCAACTTTTACTGATTTATCTATAGATAGCATTATCCCGTTAGCCGCATGGGGTCGCTTAAAGGAAAGAAATGATAATTAAAAACATACTTTGTTCTGTTATCGCTGGCAGCCTGGCGCTAGTAACAATGAACCATGCGTACGCCGCAGATGAATTAACTGATTGCTCATTGCGCGATGTGCCATTTTCGAGCTCAATGCCCGCCTACGATGTTGTGATGCGACCGAAAGCCAGAGCCATTGTAGAAAAATACTATCCAGGAGTACTGTCGAAAGTGCCTGCATGGATTTTGAGTGAGTCTATGCCCTCTTTCAGTACACTGATCACGCTGGACCAATTATTGGCTCGTATGGATATTAACGATGACGCCAACGCAGCAGCAATGCGTGAAGAACTGGCTGCGTTGCCTGTTACCCGTGAAGACAAAGTTTCACGTTGTGCCAGATTTGATGCCGAGCCAGTAAATTTTGATTTGGGTGATGAACCTGTTCAGGTACTGATTTATCAGAAAATCAATGGTTATGATCATGGTGAATCCGTTACTGCAGCCACAGAAAACCTGAGTAAGCTTGCGAAGGAAATGGGTTATGGTGTATCGGTCAGTGCGAAAGGAAGTGCGTTTACAACTGAAAACCTCGCTGAATTTGACGTGGTGATCTGGAACAACGTCAGTGGCGACACTCTCACCCTTTCTCAGCGTAGGGCGTTTGAAGACTATATGAATAACGGTGGTGGTTTCCTGGGTATTCACGCATCAGCCGGTGACTCTGTGTATTTCTGGGATTGGTACCGTGATGTGCTTATCGGCGCACAGTTTATTGGTCATCCGGGCGACGATAACTGGTTCCAGGATGCCTCTTTGGATGTCACACATCATGATACTGGTGTGGCTGATGGGATCCCTGCTCGCTGGGAGCTCAATGACGAGTGGTATTCATTCTCCGAGAGCGTGTCGACAAAAGGCTATGACATCGTTATGGCGATAGATGAATCTACTTATGTGCCAGGAAAAAAATTGGAAATGGGCGAAGATCATCCCCTTGTCTGGACGCATTGTATCGGCGACGGCCGCGCAATGTACAGTGCTATAGGTCACCGAAAAGAAGTCTACCAGGCTGAATACAACATTACATTATTAAAAAATGGTATGAGGTGGACAGCAGGACAAGGTAAAGATACTTGTAAGTAATGACGAACACTTTATAGCTAACCAGATAAGGCCCAGGAAATCCGGGTCTTTTTTATTATGCGCCGGACATGACGCGTAGTGCGCAAGTGCGCAAACGTGAAGTTTTGAGCATATTTTGAGTGTTTTTATGACTGGTTCAGCCTTTGGTTAGTTTGAAAGCTGTCAATTTTTGAATCAAAGTGAAACAAATAACGCATCACTTTTGACGTCAGTAAGGCGTCATTAAAGTCCGCTAATTGGCCGTAGTTTGCCGTAATCAGCGGCATCATTCTAATGGCAAAACCTGCGCAGTTTTGACGCAAATGTGCCGTCAGAATGATAGTAATTTGCCACCTTTTTTATTGTCATTCCATGCTGTCGTACGTAAGCAATTCCTGACTAACGTTAGAAGTTTCCATCAACTCAAAATCTATGAAGTTGGATGATATTTGTTTGGCAGCGGGATGCTACGTGGTGTGACTTCTCAAATATTAAAGCGCAGGCGGCACGATAAGCCCAATCATATTGATAGATGCAATTGGGCGTATACGTAATTTTATTTGTAAATGGGATTTAGCTTGTCGTTTATGTAGTAACGGCACATTGCCATGGAAGCCAGATAGTCGGGAGAACCATCGGTTTCCAGCGTTATCCAGCCTTTGTATTCATGCTTTTTCAGCAATTTATACAAGGAGGGAAAGTCCAGTACCCCCTGACCTAATTCCCAAAACCAGCGTTTGCCGTCGTCCTGAATTTCCGGATCCCGGGAAAACCGCACACTGTCTGGTTGATTAATGTCGGCCGTGTCTTTTAAATGAAAGCCACTGATACGCTCAGCATAGGTATCGTAAAAGTCCAGCAAATCCTCGCCCATAATCGAAATTTGAGCGGTGTCGATACAGTAGTGCACAAAACGCGGGTCGGTTAATTCAATGAATTCGCGGTGATCACTTAAGTTAATGCCGCAGAAGAACTCGTTATGTAATCCCAACTTAATGCCGTGATCGGTGGCATAACGACCAATCTCGTTCATTACATGGGCACATTGCGCCACTTCTTCGCGAGACAAAGGTCCAATACCGCAGTAGTTGTCGGTTGGGCAAGTGTTCATTTGTGTGCCACCAAAACCGACAATGGTATCTACCGCTTGTTTTCCTGCCTGTAAGACTTCATCAAACTTGGCCTTATCGTGGCTGGCGTGGGCACCGTGAAACATACCGGTAATAACAACGCCACGTTCTTTGGCAAACTGTCTGAACGCGTCGGCCGAACCAAACAACGGTAAAATGTCAGCCAGATCCCAGGGAGCGACTTCGATGCCGTCAAAGCCCAGGGCCTTTTGGTATTTCAGCAGGTTATCCCAGTCGCTGTAGTAAGCGGTATTGGATTTATCCTGATAGTAAAATTCGCGAAAATTAGCAATAGACTTGTACGGAATATTCTTCCAGTGATTCATATAGGCATAACGAATATTCTGCATGATCAGGCTCCTGTTAACTGGGTGGCAAGTTGGTTTACAAAGCGGCGGTTGCGCAACAGGGCGCGCATCGGGTCGCGGGTCTGGTGGTTACACAAGCTCACTTGTCCACTGTAGCCTGCCTGTTGCAGCGATTGCATTGCCTGAGTAAGAGGCACCTCACCACAACCCACAATGGCCGCCACACAGGCGAGGCCGTGGCTGATGCTATTGAGCCATTCTTCTGCAGCTGAATATGCGCGTTTGGGTATTGAAGTCATATTATTCCTCTTTTAATACAACTCAGTGTAAAACTACAGCGAACACTTGCACACTGAATTTTCTATGACAGTTTTGCTACGTCAGGCCGATTTTAACGGCTATATCTATGCGAAGTTTTAGGTGATCAGAGGTCTGTGGCTATTCGTTGTTGGCGATTTCAATGCCCTGATTACGGCACATCGCGGTGAAGCCGTCAATTTCCGGTGCGGGCAGGGCAACTGTCATAGTTACCTGATGGCTGTACTGACAATCGCTCACTTCGCCCTGCTGCTGCGTGACCCAGTGACGAATAAACTGCTCGTGCTTAAAGTCGGCTTTTACGGTGATTTCATCCAGTGAGATATGTTGCGTAACCTTAAGGTTTTCCATTACCTGCTGAGCAGCACTTGAGTAAGCCCGCACCAGGCCACCGGCACCAAGTTTTATACCGCCGAAGTACCGGGTAACAATGAGCATTACGTCGCCTACGTCTTTGTGCTGGAGTACGTTTAATATCGGTTTACCCGCGGTACCACTTGGTTCACCGTCGTCTGAACAGGCAACACTTACCGGCATGTCGGGGCGACCTAGCAGATAGGCCCAGCAATGATGGCGGGCATCGGGGTATTGGCCTTTTTTCTGAGCTAGCAGTTCCATGGCCGTTTCGCGGTCGGGTGCACAGGCGGCAAACGCGTGAAACTTGCTTTTTTTGATTTCGTAGAGCACTTCAAGTGCCTGACTGGGAGTTTGGTATGACATCGCCGGTAGTGTAACTGAAAAGGCGGATAAGTCGAAGTACTGCGCGGCGGATAGAAAACCCGCCGCTTGTGATTGATTTGGGGCTTACATGCGGCGCATATGTGCCATACACTCTACCTCGACCATGGCACCCATTGGCAGGCCGTCTACGCCAAATGCGCTGCGGGCCGGTAAGGCACCCTTGGTAAAGAAGGTAGTATAAACGGCATTAAAGTCGGGCCATTTGCTGATGTCGTCTATCATTACCGTGCACTTGAATACGTCTTCCATGCCGAGTCCGAGCGAATCAAGTGCCCTTTTTACATTGAGCATCACCTGTTTGGCCTGAGCCTGCATGGTGGCTGGCATTTCGCCGTTTTCATCGAGCGGGATCTGACCCGAAAGATACACAATATTATCTACCTGGGTGGCCAGCGAATACGGGGCATTCTCGTTAGGGTGGGGGAAGTATTTTAACTTTGCCAGTGCGAGCTGGCTGAAGCTTAGCAGTACTGCAATCAGGGTTAACTTAGTTAAGTTCACCACAAACTCCTGTTTATCTGTCGTTAAATTATTTTTATGCGAATCTATAGTTACGTAGTGACGATTAAACAACAAGCCCCGGCATTACATATCAGTTCAACTAACCACTTTTTACGATCAGTTTCGGTTACTTTGCCGCTGTTCATAAAAGCTACGGTAGCGAGAAGAATTCGGCCTGCCGATTAACCACTGTGAGCGTAAAGCCTGCCCAGTGCATGGGGTGTTTAAAGCGCGGGTGGCGTTGCATTTGTTGGCGTGCGTGACGCAGGGCTTCGGTACTGCTGCCGGATTGCTTTAGCCCCTGATAAAAATGCTGCATAAAGGTGGCGGTGGGTTTGTCTGACACTTTCCAGCGGGTGCTGATCACCGAATCGGCCCCTGCCGTTAATACGCCGTAGGCCAGGCTTTGCAGGCCGTCGTGGGCCATCATTTTCCCCAGCGAGGTTTCGCAGCCGCTGAGCACTACCAGTTGGTTGTTAAATGGCTCTCCCAGTAACGCGCTTTGCGATAAGAAGCCATTGTCCGGGGTAGTTGTTGATGGATTTCTGGCAACGGCCAGGCCCACAATGGCAGGCTCTTTGGGATCGAAGTAGCTGTGAGTGGCGATATGCAAAAGCGGGGCTTCACGCAAATCTGCACTGAGTAAAGCCTGCTGTGTTGCTAGCTCTGCCGAGTATCGTTTAACGGAAAAGTTTGAAAAGAGCGAGGCAAGCTGGTCACCCTCGCGCTTAGCCCAGGGTATTGCCGGTAGTTTATTGCGCCAGCCAGCATCGGGGGTGGGCGAATTCGTTGCAAATGCGGGCGAATCAAAAATACCAACTGCCATAGGGGCGGGGCTCTGCTTTACGCTGGCGGAAAAATATTCGTTCAACGAAGGCGTTTGGCGCAGTGTAAACCGTCCACCTACATACTGGTTATCCGGCAGTCGCAGCTTTGCCAGCGGTAGTGAGAAAAAGCGTCCGTCTGCCTGCCACACAATGTCAGTAAGGTTAGGGTTATCGATTACCCACTGCGGAATAAAATCGCCTGCGCGGGCATCACGATGAGCCTGAATAATCTCAGCTCCTGATAACCCGTCTGGCAGCGCTGGTGGGCATTTTATAGAAGTTACCTGATGTCGCGATGCTGAAATTGCCAGTACATAACATTGCTCCCTGGTGTGCAGGTAGCGAAGCACAACCTGATTAGCCTTTAGCGCCGCTCGTACGGCTGCCAGGGTAAGCGGCTTTTCATTGGTCCGGGATTCGTTGGATAGGTTCGGGTTAACCAGTCGCAACCACTGTTCTTTAACGTTATCGAGTTGTTGTTGCAGGTGATGCTTCTCGCTTTTTGTGGTTGCGTTTACCAGGCTGCCTTCCAGAGTTAGCCGTTGTTGCCAGAGGCTTTCAAGCTCTGGTTGCTTGAGTAAGTGCTGGCGCTGCCGGTCTTGCCGTTTACGCAAAAACAGCTGGCTCTGATAGGTTTCCAGTAAGGCCAGCGCCTGCTCGGTACTCGCCGTTGTGGGATTTGTTAGTAGGGTGTCCAGATGAGCATCGTAGAGCGCTCTGACTTTATTAAACCAGTGGGGCCCCATTTGATAGGCGTCGAGTTCGCGGCCCAGTTGCAGAATGAGCTGATTAGCCTTGCTGAAAGTGGCGCTAAGAGCGGTTCCGTTTTTTGGCTCAGTGGCTTTAAGGAGCTGGTATTGCAATGAGGCGAGGGCAACCTGCTGCGGATCATCATCGGCTATAAGGGCCGTGAGTTGCTCTATATGTTTGGCCGCCTCAGGGTACTCGCCAAGCTGAATGCGGGTGTCGGTAATGGCTGTGAGGGCCTGAATGCGCTCGGTCATTTTTACTATGTTATCCAGCGTATTGAGCGCCGTATTCATTACCCTTTTGGCATCTGTATGCTGCTTGTGGTGCGCTAAGGCCTGGGCCTGCAGGGCGTAAATTACCGGCAGGCGGTCGGAGCGCAGATCCTTTGCTTTTTGCTCCGCCTGAGTCAGAGCATCGAGGGCCGCCTGCCAGCGCTGCCCGGCCATTGCTATTTTGGCCAAGGCAATGTACAGATGGCTGGTATCGTCATCGTAAACACGGCTTTGGTTGAGGCTTAGAGTGCGTTGATAATAGCGCTCGGCGGTGTCGGTATCGCCCAGGTAGCTGTAACTGCTGGCAAGATTGGCGGTGAGCACCGCTGCGGTAATATCGGCATCATCCTCAGTAAGATACTCTGCCGCCTCGCGAAAGGTTTGTTGGGCCAGCTCCCAGCGACCAGACCATAAATAAACCAGCGCGAGGTTGTTGGTTATTTCAGCCAGCCCCTGTGTATCGCCTGATTGTTGTTTGCTTTGGATGGCTTCATCAAGGTAACGGGCTGAGGCCACGTTATCGTTAGCCAGCGACCAGTAGGTGGCCAGGCCGTTGTAGATGTCTGGCAGCAGTTTTGTGTAGCCTTGTTCTATAGCTTGCGAGCGCGCGTGCTCCAGGGAGTATTTACCGGCTTCCATCAATGTTAATGACGATTCCACCGAGCCATGCAGCAGGTTGCTGAACCCCAGTGTGGTTACCAGTTGCGTTGTTAGGTAACTGTTGGCAGGCAGCGTGTGACTGACTTGCTCGTGTATCAATGGCGCAGATGTCGGCTGCCAGTCGGCAGGGTTTATCTCGGTTGCAGCATGAGCCAGCGCGTTTTTAAACTGCCTGGGGAGCAGTACCATACCGGCATTACTGGCATCGGCAAAATGGTAAATATCAAAATTAGCTGACATGACAAGCGCCGCTATTTGCCAGCAAGCATAGCCATCAACGGCAGGGGCAAGCAGTGATGCAGCCTGTTCGGTATTCCCTTCAACAAGGTACTGGCGGGCGAGTAATACGGTTGCAAAACATGCCGTTTCGGCATCGCTCTGGCGGGCGAGTTGTTCGGTAAGTAGTGCCGTGCTGACGGATTCATCATAGGTAGCCGAGAACCACGACAGCCAATCCCAAAGCGCATTTGACGGTTGAGTATAAACGGCAAACTCCGCGGCCGTTACCGATTGATCACTGTTACTAGTTACCACAACGGTTACTGCATCCTGTGCGCTGCTTTCGGGCTTGATGGCGGCAATATGGGTGTAGGCATAATGGCTGTATGCCGGACCGCCTGTGGAATCGATGAGGCTAATGTTGAATGCCGTGTCTGGCGATTCAACAATGATTACCTCGTTGGCTGCGGCGGTAACCGTAAACTGAAACTCTTCGCCCACAGCTCGCTGCCCGGCGGCCATTGCCAGGCACAAAAGGAGCAATCCTGATGTTAACGAGCGGCGAATACGTTCCATGTCATGCCGGTACTAGTGGTTTTTCCAGGCGTAGGCCGGGGCTTTTTGAATCGTTACCCGGTGGCCTTCGACCTCTTTGTTCCAGTGGCTGGCGGTGGTGTACTTTGGTGTGCCATCGGCATCTACCGAGTATTTAATGGTGAAGTACACATCGGTGTATTTTTCTTTAAAGGCCGGTGCGCCTTTAGGGTAGCCGCCGTCTTTAACAATGGATAAGTTGTTGGAGCACAGCATGTTGGGATCGTCAGTGGGAAAGAACCTGGCTTTACTGAGTAACTTTGCGGTAAGCGTTGGCCAGGTGCCACGAGACTTAACAATGGTAATGGTGACCAGAAAAGATGAGCCTAGCACTGGCGTAAACACCCGGGTGCGCATTTTTAATGCGTTGTCGTTGTAATCGCGCTGCCCCTTGGGCAGATACGGGCGAAATTCAGGGGCCCACTCATCGCGGTTATAATCTGACACCCAACCTTTGGGCACGTGCCATTTACTCGCTGCCTGGTTACTCATCACTTTGACTCCTTGTGGTTAAAAATGTGGTGATGTCGGCCATGGTGTGAAGCGGTTTGCCTAAGCACGCAAAGGCCTGCTGTATTGTTGTTGTTAAATTGTCGGTCAGTTGAGCGATGCCGTCCTGATCGCTGTTACGGTAACACTCATACATGGCACTGCGTAGTACATCGCAGTTGATGGCGCTGGCAACCAGCCCCAGTTTGTACTGATTATTGTCGGGGTAATCAGTGAGATTTTCCTGCAATGTGTAGAGCCACAGTGGGGTGCGTTGTTGCTCCTGCAACACGGCCAGCAGTGCATAGATAAAATCGGTTTCCTGCCCGGGCGAGTTTACCCTTAGCTTACGCTGGTTTAAGCGCTGATAAAAATATTCGGCGAACGGCTTAAAGTGGGGCTCGGTAGTAATTACCCGCAGAATAGACTCGGCGCTATTAAGGCCAAGCTTAATGCCGGCCAGCAGGTTTAGCTGGGCTATATTACGCCCGGCTCTCGGGTTGGTAGGATGCGGTACCGTGGCCATATCACTGGTGATGAACAGATCTATAGGGCTGGCAATCTGCTGCAGCCCCTCGTTTTCCAGCGGATCGAAAAACAGCGCCGGCCAGTCAATAACATGGGCTTCATCAAGGGGTTCAAAAGGCGGGCGGCGCATTATTTCATCCAGTGAAAACGACTGTGAATGCTCGGTTTTAAGATGATAGCGCGGGCGCAACATACTGTGACCAAATCTAAAGCTTGCCAGCTTAAACTCGGCGGGCACCTGGGTGTATGGTCTGTCGGCGTGGTAATAAAACGAGCCGAGCTTGTTAAAAAAGTATTCGTGGCAGTCGGCTAACACCAGTTTTGGCAGTAAGTCGTTGATCACGATGTGATGAAACACGGCCACGGTATAGCGCCTGGCGGTAATGATGCGCTCGGCACTGTCGGTTTGAGCTGCTGGCAAAGCACTAATGAAGGCGTTATGTAAACTCTGTAACAGGCTGTGTAACTGCAGCACAATGGCGTTTTCGTCGTTGCGCTGTTCCGGCATCCATGCGGTGGCCCACGGTGCGTTTTCAATGGTGCCCGCAGAGACCCGGTGTACATCGTGAGGCTGGGTTAAAAAACGCCCGCTTTCGCTGTCGAAATACTGGGCTTCGATACTACGGATAGGATCGCCCGAGCCATCATTGCCATACATGCTGTCGAGGTTTAGCAGTGCGCTGGTTTGGCGTCCACCGATATGAAAGTGCGAGTCGGCAATGATGTCGTGGGCGATAAACTGGCAAATATAGGTGTAGCCTGCCGGGATGGGCAGCGAGTTGGTGTCGTCCGGAGTATAGTCGGGTTCGTCAAGAAAGGCTGGATCGGCATCGTCTTCCAAATCATCTTCCACTGCTGGAGCAAAAGAAAGCGAAGGCTGTGGTGACTGTTCTGGCGCTTTCTGCGCAGTGTTAGTTTGGGGTAAACCTGGAAGCATCAGAGTGGCCAGGGTATTTAACTCCACCGGGCTGAGCAGCGCCTGCTCTGTAGCAGGAAACATGCTGTGGGTGGCAGAGTGCATTAGTCTGAGCTCGTAATAATAGTAGCGCTTAATACCACTTCGGCGGTGTTACTTTCGCGCACGGCGATGATAGTTGATGGCGCATTGGCAGATTGCAGGGTGGCCAGAATAACCAGTTCACCCTGAGCGTTTTTCTTAAGCGCTGGCCAGCTTTGCAGGGGCTGGCCGGTGGGGGATTGTAACTCAACGTCAAATAGCTGGCCGTTAGCCATGCTAACGTCCAGCACCAGTATTTGCTGCTCACTGCCTTGTTCTAATACTGCGCCGACAGGTGGTAATTCTGAGGTGCTGGCGCCGCGCATCTCACCAATGTAGATCACGTCGGGGCTAATGGCCGTTGCCACATGTTTGGGTTGCTGATAACCCAGCAACAACCAGGTGGCGGCGCTGCCAATCAGCACGCCACCGAGCGGCCAGAACAACCGCAGCAGTTTGCTGGCTGATGTGTCTGCACGGGATTTTTTAGCCACCTGGCCGAGTGTTTTTTTGAAGATAGCACTGAGTTCAAACTCTTCCACCATATCGGGATGCATCAACAAATATTCTTCAAACTCAATCATTTCAGCCGCCGTAAGCTTGCCGTGCAGGTAGCGCTGAATTACATGATTAGCCTGGATGTACTGTGTATTCATATCACTTAACTTCTGTAACCTTGTCGGTTAACGTTAATAACTCCGTATTAGTAGTGTCGCCAAGGGGCGTTCCCTCTCAAGCAGCACCAGAGCGTTTATATTCGGGTGCCCAGCCAGCAAATGACGGCGGCCACCGACAACAAGGTAAACAGCGATTGTTTATTGATTTCAACCTTGCACTTAAGCGCCAGCGCCTGCTTTAACCGTGTTTTAGCCCGGTGCAGCACCTTATCGAAATGTTCGGTGCTCAAATCCAGCTCGTTACACAGTTCTTCTTTACCTTTGCCTTCAAAAAAGTAGGCGCTCAGTAATTGCCTGTCGCGCTCTACACTGAGCTCTGACATTACCTGCGTTACAGTTTCCAGCAGTTTTTCTGAGCTGACCTGGTTTTCGGTATGGTTGGCTGTATGGGAATGCAGGTCCATCTCGTCGCTGCAATCGGTGCGTTGGCGCTTGTTTTTGCGATAGGTGGCAATCAGCAGGTTCTCTGCCACGCGGCGTACAAAGCCTGCTATGGCCTCGGGATTGTCGATTGCTGAAGCCCGGGCTTTCTGGATCACGATGAGCAGGGCTTCCTGCACAATATCCTGCGCCAGAGTCGGATCGTCACACTTATACGCCACAATGGAATACAGCGGTCGGGAAAAGTGACTGAGCAGCGCTTGCTCCGCCTGTTTATTGCCATTGGCGATTTGCGTCACTAGTACAGCAGGTTCATCCATGATTCAGCGCGTTGTGAATTGTTATTAAAGGACAAATCTACCGGCGTAAGGCGGTATTTACAAGTTATTAGCGGTTATAAAACAGACTTTATAAGGCTTATTGATAATCAGAAAGAGTGCGCGGCTAAGGCCTTGTGGTTAGCCGTGCACTTTATTTATCGCGGATTATTTTGCTGCGGCGTCGTAGCGAGCCTCGAAGCGCAGGAGTTTACTGTTCGGATCGACAATCACCACATCCTGTTCTGATACTTTAATGGTATTTTCTGCCGGCAATTGTAAGATGGTGAGCTTGCCATTTACCGATACTTCCACCGGCATCGGAAAGGGCAGGTCGTCTGGTACCAGCCAGTTGAGTGTCAGCGTATCGTTGGTGCGTTGCTGGTAGAGTTCCGGCAGCTTAGGCTGATACAGATACACATCAAAAAACCAGCTGAAATCCTCGCCGGTTAACTCGTTAACCAGCTTGATAAAGTCCCCGGTGTTGCGATATACCGTGGTAAATTCGCCCGGTTGCGGCGTGGCCGTGCCGTATAACAGCGTGATAACGGCATCAAAAAATGCCCGATCGCCAATTAAGTAGCGAAGGGAGTGCATGATCCACGAGCCTTTGTAATAAATATCCAGTGCCGGGCCTACGCCTTTTTCGTACACCTGTTCTACTTCCATGGGTTTATTCGACACGATGGGATGGGTGTTGATGAGGCCTTTGCGCTGGTTATTTAAATAGGCTTTGTAGGCAATATCGCCATGCAGGTACTGAGCAAACAAAGGCTGCATGTAGCTGCCAAGCCCCTCGTGGATCCACATGTGATCCCAGTTGTCGTTAGTGACCTGATTACCAAAGTACTCATGGGCAAACTCATGTTGCAGTAACCAGTCGAAACCGAATTCGTCTTTTTTGTATTCGTTGCCATAGGCGTTGATGGTTTGGTGCTCCATGCCCAGGTGTGGGGTTTGCACCACGCCGACTTTTTCATCGGCAAAGGGGTAAGGGCCAATCATCCGTTCAAAGAACGTCAGCATGGCAGGAATTTCATCGAACAGCGCCTGGGCTTGCTCTGTATTGCCCGGCAAGTGGTAATACACAATGGGGTAGCTGTTGCCGTAAATGCTCTGGTAGGTGTCTTCGATTTTTTCGAACGGGGCAATATTCAGCGCAATACCATAGGTGTTATGTGCTGAGCGGGTTTGCCAGTGATACGTGCTCTCGTTGGCAGTGCTGGTGGTTTCTACCAGAACACCATTGCTCGCTGCTACCAGATTGTTAGGTACGGTTATGTAAATATCGGCAGTTTTGGGTTCTCCCATGGGCTGGTCGATACATGGCCAGAAGATATCGCAACCTTCGCCTTGTACTGCGGTAGCCAGCCAGGGTGAACCATCCGGGGTTTTATCCCACATTACACCGCCGTCCCAGGGCGCATTGGGCGGCGTGCGCGGATGACCATGATATTTCACCTGAACCGACACCGGGAAATTCACTTTATTAGTCGGGGTGATAACCAGCTCGCCCTGTTGGTTAGAAAACTGCTCGGGCTTCATGGCTTCGCCGTTAAGCCAGACACCATCAATAGTGAATACGCTGTCGAGATCTACCGACACGGCTTTGGCTGGTTTTGCGGCATCCAGGGTAAGAATGGTATTGCCAAACAGCTGCTGTTTATCAAAGTCGAAAGCAAAGTGCAGCTCTGCATGCTCAACACTTACGCCTTGTTGATAACGCGGGATTTCGCCGCCGCTCTTCAGGGTATAGGCCGTAGATAATTCGCCGGGAGTGGCAACTGGAGTGTTGTTGTTTGATTGCGTAGTCGTGCAGGCGCTAAGGGCAACTGCAGTTGAAAGTAAAAGGCCTTGCCAGGCACGGATACATTCCATGTGTGAGCTCCGGATAAACTGTCGTTGTTATTGTTAATGCGATTATAGCGTTAAACAACGTGAAATCCTGATGCGAAGCCTGAGTTGAGCGTATTTTTAAGGCGTTAAACGAAAAGAGTGGCCATGCCACTCTTTTTTATCATTAACCGATGGGGTTATTCGAACAACTCACCACGCAAATCTTCTAAGGTACTATGGGTGTGTACTTTAAGTAACTTTTTCACCAGTTTGGGTTCTTTGTTCATCCACGCGTCATAAATTTCTTCATGTTCGCGGTAGGCATCGGCCTCACGGTCGGGTGGCTCAAGGTGCTTACGAACATAACGTTCTGATAGCAGGTGGATCTTGAACAGCAGCTCCTGGGTGATTTTGCGGCCGGCGGGGGCCGACAGCGCCAAATGAAATTCCCGGTTTACGGTAACCGCTTCCGGTGATATTTCATTAGCCATGCTTTGCAGACGTTTAAAAATCTCGGTAACCTTGGCTTTATCTTCCTCGGTGGCTTTTTTACAGCCCTGAGCGGCCGCTTCAGGTTCCAGCGTGGTCCGCAGATGAAACACATCTTCGGCTTCGGCAAGGCTGAGTGGACGAACAATAAATCCACGGTTAGGGTGAGAGACTAATAAACCGTCTTGCTCCAGCCGGGTGAGTGCTTCACGCAGCGGGATCTTGCTGACTCCCAGATCCTGGGAGAGGGCGTCCTGACGAATGGGCTTTGCCGGGAACATATCGTTGGCAAGGATACGCTCACGAATAATCTCGTAAGCCTGCTCCGACAAAGTTTTAACCACAATTGACATGTATTAATGACTCCTAAACAGAAGTTTGGTATTTCGTTATTTTTGGTATCTTATTATTAGTGTAGCGATAGTCTGACCAATTCTAGCGGTAGACTCCATGTCATACAGTATACTATCTGAGCTACGGCTGATAGCGCCGAACTGTCTGAATGCTTTCTTTTTGCACAGCAGTCAAGGTTAAGGTTTGTTTCTAACGCTTTTCTGAATCATTGTGTTGTTTTTTGATTCTGATTTACGATTATTTTGTGGCTGGTGGGGCAAGGCAGACTCTGCGCTGAGCGCCTGAATCTGCCCTGAGTTTGTAAATTTAAAGCGTAAAAATAGGTAGTTAGCCTCTCTCTATCGGGCTGTTAACGATTTCGTCAAACAGGGCCTGACTAATATATTGAGGGCGATAAGTGCCATTGTTATTAAGGATTTGACTGTAAAAGGCGCGTAAGTGGTTTCGTGAGCCTTTAAGCAAATTACTGTAAACCAGTTCGATATCCGGGTTATCTACAATATCCTCACTCAGGCGCATAAGATCGTAGATATCCAGCTCCTCTACCTGGGCGCCCACATAAAGCCCCTCCAGCAATGATATAGCGCCACTTTCGGTAAGCACAGTATACAGATACGTAAACTCGGAGTTGCTGAAGCTGCCTACAGCGTTATTGGTGACCGGATCGGTGAGTTGGTAACGTTCCAGCAAGGCTAAAACTGCCTCAATATGAGTGAGTTCGCTGCTGGCAATGTTACTGAAGATAGCCAGACCGTGCTGCGCATACAGGGTTGTGTAAAGATCGTGAGCGAGTTTTTCTTCCTCGCGCATCATAAGCAGCCCTTCTTCTTCCAGAGCGGTTAATGACCCGATGGGAAAAGTATTAAGCTGGCTGCGAAGCTGATTGAGATCGAACGTGGAAACGCCGTCAGCGTTGACCATAAATGGCGCTTGCCTGTTGCTATCACCGCCGCCGCAGCCTCCGGTTAACAGGGTAACTCCCAACAAAATAACAAGTAAAAACCGATACATAGTTTGCTCCTGAACCATAAGGCATTTTCGTTGCCTCTTCAGAAACGTCGTTGCAAGCATGGTGCCTGGTTTTTAATCCTTTTTACCTATTGAAATTTAATGAGTTTATCTGCGCGGGTACTGGCTTTCGCCATAGTTGAGACAGTCACCGATTACTGCACTGACAAGTTTGACATAACGGTTGGATTAGCTGTCGGTGATAAATTTATCACCAAGTAGGTTAGCGCCCATATAGCCAACTTTAACGTAGATTAGCGCGCCTTCCTCACCGGTATACGGGGTATGCTTGCTGTATCTGGGGTTGCGGATCCAGCTACCGGCGGGATAACTACCGTGCTCGTCGTTAAAAACACCTTCCAGCACCAGAATTTCCTCACCGCCGGGGTGCACGTGCCCGCCAAATCGTGTGTGCGGTGCCCATTTTACCAGCGCGGTACTAACGCCATTATGCTCATGTAAAGGCAGAACGCTTAAGCCATCAGCCTGGCCGGGAAACCACTGGCTTTGCACGGTGTTAAGGGTTAACTGCTCCAGGTCGTCGTGGGCAAACTGCCAGAGCTTAACCAGAATTGTGCACCCGTCTGCGGAAAATGGCGTGTGTGAACTGCCTGGCGGGTTGCGCAGATAGGTGCCGGCAGGATAATCACCATGTTCATCACTGAAGGTACCACTTAATACGTAAATTTCTTCACCGCCGCCGTGGGTGTGGCCACTGTAGCCTGCACCAGGTTCGTAACGCACTATGCTGGTGGCTCTTGCGACCTCCTTACCGGCGCGATCGAGCATCATACGGCTGACGCCCTTCAGCGGTGAGGGAATAAACTCATAGTCTGCTGGGCGAATAACTACTCGCTGGCTAAAATCACTGTTTATCTGCATGGCAAAGTGCTCTGAAACGCTGGGTTTGGGTGATTGTACGTAAAGACCGGCTAAAAGCTCAATTCATTGCGAGCAGTGCCCGAATAAGATAGATTTATATAAATTATAATTTATTGATTCGGCAACAATTTTGCTCAGCAGGCCCCCATTTTGACAAGCCCTGATTTTCTCTCCGTATTACCTATTATTGTTACTCTGGCACTCGCGTTGTATACCAAACACGTGGTGATTGGCTTGTTTGGCGGAGTGGTTACCGCAGTGGTGCTGCTGACCGGCGGGCATCCCCTGGAGGTGTTGGCGGCGCTTATAAAAACACATTTAGTGGGTACTCTCACTGATAGCTACAATGCCGGTGTGATTGTGTTGATGGTGTTTATTGGTGGTTTTGTGGCGCTCATGGTATTTACCGTGCCCGCAGGAGCACAGGAGCCGGTAATAGCCGCCACCGATCATCAGGCGGTGTTACAAAGCGACGACGCACGACTGGCTGCAAATAAGCGACTGGTTTATAACTTCTGGCGGGAAGTGTTTGAAGGCGGGCATCTGGAGCTTGCCGATAAATACCTGACCGAGTCTTACCTTCAGCATAATCCGAATGTGCCAAGTGGCCGACAGAGCTTTGTGGACTTTTTTAGTCAGTTCACTACCGCAAAACCCATAAAGGACAGGGTGGAGATGCCGCTGGTATCCATCGTTGCCGAAAAGGATATGGTTATTCTTACCTTTGTACAGAATGTGAAAGATCCCGAAGGTGATTACGCCACCACGTGGTTCGATATGTTTCGCATAGAAGATGGGAAAATAGCTGAGCACTGGGATCCGGCCAGAAAAATGTAATGACCCCTATATAAAATCAGTTTAATGAGAGGGGCATTCGCCCCTTTAACGGGCTCAGGTTTAGTGACGGTTAACCGTTTAATCAGATCATCCTTATGTCTGTAAATCAGGCGCAACTTTCCTGCTTCTGCTTATACCGACTACACTCAGACAAAGAGATAAAGAACTTTTGATCTGATGCAGGGCTATTTACTTGAAGCTAATTCATAATATCGCCTTGCAGTTCACATGATGGGTGATTATGGGAGAGATTGTTGCTTTAGCCGGAGCCGGAATCGGTGGCCTGGGTTTATTTATTCTGGCCATTGGCCTGATGACCGAAGGGCTTAAAGCTGCTGCCGGCAGCAGTTTACGCCGCATCTTAACGACCTGGACTAACACGCCGTTGAGAGGCATCTTTAGCGGCTTTTTAATGACAGCTATTGTGCAGTCTTCCAGTGCGGTTACGGTTGCTTCTCTTGGCTTTGTAAACGCTGGCCTGCTTAGTCTGCGCCAGGTTTTAGGCATTATCTTTGGCGCCAATATAGGCACTACCATGACCGGCTGGTTAGTTGCTGTGCTTGGCTTTCATCTCAATGTCGAAGCTTTCGCCTTGCCACTGGTTGGCATCGGTATGGCATTAAAACTCACTCAACAGCAAGGGCGTTTGGCAGCCCTTGGTCAGACGCTGGTGGGGTTTGGGTTATTCTTTATTGGTATTGGCGTTCTGAAGGACGCCTTTGATGGCGTAATGCAGACGTTTTCGGTTAGTCAATTTAGCGCAGATGGACTCACTGGAATCTTTGTATACCTGTTAATCGGTATTGTGATCACTGTGCTCACCCAGTCATCCAGTGCATCTATTGCCATCACAATTACCGCAGCAGCCAGCGGTTTGATTGAGTTGTATTCGGCCGGAGCTATGGTTATCGGAGCCAACATAGGTACCACATCCACCGCTGCTTTTGCTGCTATCGGGGCTACCTCTGCTGCCAAACGAGCCGCAGCAGCCCAGGTTATTTTTAACCTTGGGACCGCTGCTATCGCCCTGCTCATTTTGCCACTGTTATTCTATTTTATAGATGTGATAAGCAACGCATTGGCATTGACAGCCGATCCGGCACTCTCGTTGGCATTATTTCATACTATATTTAATTTTATGGGCTTACTCCTGGTTTATCCTTTTATCGGTAAACTGGCAGGCTGGTTGGAAAAACGCTTTCGCAGACGGGACGAAGCCGACGCAAAACCTCGTTATCTCGACAACAACATTGCACAGACTCCAGCGCTTGCCACCAATGCTTTGCTAAATGAACTGATAGCAGTGCAAGGTCGTTTTGCTATGCTTTATCAATCTGCGGTGTACAACAAGCATGATGATATCCGGCTGTTTCAGCAACAGGCCCGTGTTATTGAAGCGTTATTGCAGGAGGTGTCTGAGTTTATAGTTAATCTTGAAACGGCGGCCCTAAGTGATGAAACGACTACGCAACTGGCAACCATGATGCGGATAAGTAATTACCTGGAAGATTGCACACAGGCCACCGATATGCTGGCCAGCCACCTGGCAAACCGTGAAACGCTCAAGGAGCGGGAATTGGAAGAACAGTTGAGAAGCTACCTGGTTGAAGTTAATGGTTATATTCAGCAAACCACTACTCTGAATGAAGCCGTAGAGCCCATCACACAAGAAACCCTGCAGCAAAGAAAAGATCAAATAAAAGACGCTCTTATACTAGCAGGCACACTACACCATATCGAAATCGCGCAAATGTCAGTAGCGGTAGACTGCCTGCATGAAGCCTGGCATATCGCAAAGACCTGGCATAAAGCGGTAGCTCGTTTGAATACGCTGTCGGCCGTTTTAACACCGTCTTAGTTTGTTGATGAAGGAGAACTATCCATGGCAACGCTGACATTTATGGGAGCCGTAACTGGTGTGACCGGGTCGATGCATTTGCTTGAAACACAGGGGAGCCGGGTATTACTTGATTGCGGTTTGTATCAGGGCGGACGTGAAGAAGAGGCGCATAATGAAGATCCATTTCCGTTTGCCGTAAAGTCAATTGATGCTGTGGTGCTCTCACATGCTCATTTAGATCACTCCGGGCGCTTACCTCTGCTGGTGAAAGATGGTTACCGTGGACCAATATATATGACATCCGCGACCCTGGATTTAATTGAGGTGCTGTTAAAAGATGCAGCGTCTTTACAAGCGCGGGATGTTGAATGGGAAAACAAACGTCGCCGTCGGGCAGGTAAAGTTGAACTCTTGCCACTTTATACTCTTGATGATGTTGAGGATGTGCTATCGCTCTGTCAGGGCCTGGAATATGGCGCACGAATAGCGGTGACCGACGAAGTTGACCTGACACTGAGAGATGCTGGTCATATTTTAGGGTCGTCTATTGTTGAGCTTTTTACCAACGAATCCGGCCGACAACGTAAACTGGTGTTTTCCGGTGATTTAGGTAATTCGCAGGCGGCTCTGTTACGAGATCCATCAGTGATTAATGAAGCCAACGTTGTGCTGATGGAGTCGACTTATGGTGATCGCGAGCACCGCTCTATGCAGGAAACTCTTGATGAGTTCGAAAACGTCATTACCACTGCTTCCCAGAATGGCGGCAATATTCTGATCCCATCATTTGCGGTAGGACGCACCCAGGAGATCATTTTTCGTTTAGGCGAGCTGTATCAAAAAGGAAAATTGCCGCAGCAACTGGTGTGTCTGGATAGTCCTATGGCGATTGCCGTTACCGAAATCTATCACCGCTATCAAAATGTGTACAACCAGGAAGATAAGCAGGCCATTGAAGGGTACAGCCAGACAGCAGAACCGAGCCAAAAAAGCCTGCATTCGTTTTTACCAACACTGCGTTATACCGTGAGTACTGAAGAATCCATGGCGGTTAACCGAATTGCCAGTGGTGCAATTATCATAGCTGGCAGTGGTATGTGCAATGGCGGGCGGATCCGCCACCATCTCAAACACAACCTATGGCGTAGCCAGTCACATGTGGTGTTTGTAGGCTATCAGGCAAAAGGCACTCCGGGGCGCATTCTGATTGACGGTGCAACCCATATCAAAATGGCCGGAGAAGATATTTCAGTTAAAGCCCACATTCATACGCTGGGAGGCTTTTCGGCGCATGCCAGTCAGGCGCAATTAATCGACTGGTTCAGTAATTTTAGTAATCCAAAGCCCAGATTATACTTAGTGCATGGTGAAGAAGCAGCTAAAGACACTCTTAAAAAGGCATTAGAGGCGAATAGATGGCATGCAGAGATAGCAGCCCTGGGACAGACTATTACGCTATAAATCAATAAGTATAAGTGGAAATGGTGGCCCCACCTGGACTCGAACCAGGGACCTAACGATTATGAGTCGTGTGCTCTAACCAACTGAGCTATAGGGCCATTGTGCGGTAAACGCTTAAGAGAGCCTGCTTGAAATACCAGGCGCGCGCAAGTATAAGCAGTTTTGATGGCCTTGTCACCCCATGTGAGGATTACTTGATGTTTTCTTATACTGAACAATACTAAAAATAACGAACTGTAGAAGCCTGAACCTGAGCAGATTTGCTGAATCCAGTGAGCAACGCCATAGCTTAGTGCAAATATATTAATAGTCTGCTATCTTTCAGCTACTTATAAATAAGTACGTCTTGGTTCGGCATTTGAATTGGGAGATAACAATGACTGAAAAACCCTATTTGGTCAGCGGCCGCAACACAATAATCCATAAAATTCGTAAATTTGATCTACTGATACTCAACGGCAATGACGACCCGGCAGTAGTGGTGAATTACAAGGGCATTAAGGAATATTCGGGCAAGATCCCTGAAAACAAGCGCGAAGCCAAAATGATGGATATGGAGCTGGTGGATGCTACCAGTAGCGAAGTATTCGGCGATGAAAAAACGCTGATTTTTGTGCAAACCCTGAACGGTAAAGAATACAAAATCGATTACTCTAAAGTCGGTACCTCGATGTTTATTCGCGTTCATCAGGACAGCATTTTTTAAGCGTCTGCTTAACACTGTCAGTAGGATTGTGATGGCAACCACCTACCAAACCGCTTTCCTACCTTAACGCTAATTTTTCGCTTTCTGCGATAGCGCTACCCCAGATTTCCCCAACGGTGGGGATCGAGTGTATTGAACCCCTTAATTGGCTTTTTTCTGCCCTTGAGCTGCACGTATTCAGGTGCGTAGATAGTAAACTGACAAATATCTTTGGGCGTGGTTTCCGATGGATTAAGTTCATTGGCGATGCCAGCCTGATTTAACCCTTCGGCCACCAGTTCTGAACAGAACCAGCGATTGCTCTTTTTACGGTTGTAGGTGATCCAGTTAAACCACCTGTGGTCGTCAAACACATCGATGGCGGCACCAAACAGTTGCCAGATGTCGTAATCCTTACCCAGTTCTCCGGCCAGAAAGTCGTGGAACCCATGCCAGTTGTTTTGTAATTGCTGCTTGGCCTCGTCGTGTAACGGGAGCCACCATACGTCGCCTTTGTAATGCTTGATGCGTTCTTCCACATAGTTGTGCATAACGCCTTTTTTACCCTTTATTGAGGTTGCCTCAATCATGGTGAGATCCTGCGCCGCTGAGGTAGAGCGGTTGTCGTCGGGCGAATCTATTACCAGAGCGGTATGAGTAACCACTGAACGGGTGGTGAGTTTGGTCCAGCGGGAAAACAAACTGGTGCCGCCAAAGGCAATTATATCGCCCGGGGCAATAAGGTGTTTTATATCGTAATAGGCTTGCTGAGTAAGCATGACTTTCCTGTTTCTGCTTTGGCTCTTAACGCCCGTTTTTGGGGCGGGCTGGTGTCTGGTTGCCTCTCTATCCGTCTCTTTTCCGCGTACTCCTTGCTCGTGGCTTCGGGGCGAATGTTACAAAGTGTGTGATACACACGATTAACAATAGGGGATTCCGGACCGTTTAACTGCAGTTATATCCCTTTTGTCGCAAAATCTCAAATAGACGTCGATTAACGCTTTGCAGGCAACCTTTTGCTGCTCCGCCCCTACTGTATAAGGGCGAAAGGAAGAGTCCGGCTTCATCTTCCACAACAGAGTCAGCGATAGGTAGAGGATAGTGTCATGCAAAAAGTTAACAGTGTAATTCGTTCAGCGTTATTAGCAGGTACCGCAGTAGTAGCAACATTTGGCGGAATTTCTTCCGCACAGGCCGGCAATTTGCCTGAGGCCATGGAAGATAAATTAGTCGCGGTTTGTCAGGCAATTAAAGACGACAGCCGTATTGAGCTACACCGTGCAGTTAAGGACAGCGGGGTAAGTTACCGTCGTCTGGCCCGAGGCCTGGTGTGTGATGGCATGGATATGTACACCTTTGCGATGCAGCATGGTGCAGATAATACCGGTGCGGTTATTGCCAAACGCACCAACCTTGAAGAACAGAGTTTAACCGCGAAGCAGTAGGGTAATGGTTTTAGTTCCCTCCCTGGGGTTTGGGCTGTGTTTTTCACAGTCCTTTTTTCGGAGTCTGATATGGAAGCGATACAGTCAGATAACATGGTAGTGCGATTTATTGGCAAGCCGAGTGCGGATGTTGATGCCTTTCATCAGTTTTTATCTCAGCATTTTGTGGAGCCTTTTGAGTTTCAGTTTACAGCGGATATTAACGAAGCTGCATTGAATGAGCTGGTTAGCGGCCATCCGTCAGTAGCCCCGAATAAATCATGTCAGCCACCTGATATTCGTATTGTCGTAACCGATCAGGCCACCATCAAACCTTTTACCAACACCGGATTACGCGGGGTCACCAGTGTAATGTGCGGCCATTCTAATCAGGATGCGATACAGGCGTTTAACGCTGGGGTTGGAATGTTTTTTTGTTTATCTGCCAGCGTGGAAGATAAGCGCAGGCAAATTCACCGGCTGTATCTTAAATACCAGACCCGTATACAGGCCCTGAAGTGGCAACTGGTTAGTGAGCAACTGGCTCGTCAGCGTGCGTGTTCACCGGCCCGGTTAATGGCCGAGTTAACCAGCGTAAAATCAAATTGTTCACGGCCATCTCAACAAATTGCCATGCGCTGCGGCGTAGACTGGCAGTATGTAGACTGGCAAACCATACGCTATGTAGAAGCGGCGGGCGATTACATGTGTGTTTACACGCAGGAAGAAACGCTGATTGTTCGGTCTACCTTAACGGAAATGGCAAGGCGTTTACCTAAGCACGCTTTTATCCGTGTGAGCCGTTCCATTATCGTGAATACCCAGTTTGTAAAACGGTTAATTAAGCTCAACTCCCGGGTGAACTACGTAGAGCTTCAGGATGGCAGTAAGGTAAAAATAAGCCGGCGTCTGATGCCTGTTTGTTTCCAGCAACTGGATGCGGCGTTGTCGCAGTCCTGAATACAACTTTCCGCATACGGCTTGTCTTATCCTTCGGATAAAGCGCTTCTGTCTGTCAGCATTTCTTTAATTAATCCTGCACATAAGTGACTACAACCGAAGTCGGGTAGTGGTTTGCACTTAACCTCGTTATTATCACACTATTCCTTCCCTGCGGAGCTTTCACAGTGCATGTTAAATCAACCCTTAACGGCTGGCTGATCATTGTTGGCTGCTACCTGGTGGGTGAGTTTTTTGTATTGGTGACCGATTTACCGCTGCCCGGTGCGTTAATCGGCTTGTTATTACTCCTTGGCGGGCTGTTGTTACGGCAGCGTCCGGCGGTAACAGTTGGGCGCGGCGCGCAGCCATTGCTCACACATATGTCAGTTTTGTTTGTGCCGGCCGTGATTGGCGTGGGGTTATTCTGGGCAGAGGTAAGTGAGAATGCGCTGGGCATTGCGCTGGCGCTGGTGGCAACCACCATTGTGGCACTGGGATTTACGGCCTGGTTTGCCCAGTGGCTAATGAAAGCCAAAAGGCCTGATTAATGTTAAGAGCAGAGCTGGCAATTAAGCAGATTATTAACCGCTTCAGTGAAGTTGTAAGCAGTACGGCTTCGGTAAATGGTGTGTTATGGCTGGCGGTTACGCTGGCTTTTTATGCCGTTGCGCTTAGAATTTTCCGGGCTTCCAAAGGCCATCCCCTGGTGCATCCACTTAGTATTACAACCTTAGCCGTGGCAGCGGTGATGTGGTTAGCTGATATCTCTGCAGCTCAATATCGTGACTTCGCGTCATTATTACACTGGTTATTAGGGCCTGCCACGGTGGCACTGGCGGTACCGATGTACAATCAATGGCAAAACATTCGGCAACTGGGAATGCCGTTAATCATCAGCGTGATGGTAGGGGGCATTGTTGCTCCGCTGCTTGCCTGGGGCGTGATATATCTCACCAATGCGCCGCTGGCGATTCAGATGACTATGCTGGTGAAGTCGATAACCAGTCCGCTGGCTATGGAAACCGGGGCCGCTATTGGCGGTATTCCGGCGCTGGCTGCAGTATTTGTTATCCTTACCGGTATCGTGGGGGCACTGGCTGCGCCGCTTACCTATCGGTTATTAGGCGTTACTATGCCCGATGCTCAGGGCGTGGCGCTCGGCGCGGTTTGCCACGCGGTAGGCACCTCCAAAGCACTGCAAATGGGCGAGGTGCAGGGGGCTCTTGCTACCGTGGGGCTTGGCCTTAATGGCATTCTTACCGCCGTTATCTTACCTGTTATTCTATAAAGCTTTTCATGGCCTGAGCCCACAAAAGCCGCCTGTTGAGTTGATTTTTGCCGACTGACTGCTATTTGTTAAAGGGTGCTTACTGCATTGTTTTGTGCCGGTTCCTAACCCTTGGATAGCTATGTACTCAGTTTTGATTTGTGATGACTCGCTGGTGGCCCGCAAGCAGGTGGCAAAATGCCTGCCACAGGACTGGGATGTTGCTATCCATTTTGCCAAACATGGCGGTGAGGCCATTCAATGCCTGACGGCCGGTAAAGGTCATATTTTACTCCTCGATTTAAACATGCCGGAGATGGACGGCTACCAAACGCTGGAAGCCATCGCTCAGCAAGGTTTAAAAACCAATGTGATTGTGGTGTCTGGCGATGTCCAGCCCGAAGCTCATGAGCGTGTTATTAAGCTCGGCGCGCTGGATTTTATTCGTAAACCGGTTAGTGCGCCGGAGTTATTAGCTGTGTTGAGCAAACATCAGCTAATCAATGCGCCAGACGAAGAAGAGCCTAAAGAGTTTGAACCGCTGGATCCTGATATTCGTGACTGCTATCAGGAGATCACCAATATTGCTATGGGCAGAGCGGGCGATCACCTGGCCCGAACGTTAAATGTGTTTGTGCATTTGCCGATCCCAAACGTTAACCTGATTGAGGTGTCGGAACTGCACATGCTGCTCAGTGATATCGAAAACCACGAGCGGGTTAGTGCGGTTTGTCAGGGCTTTGTAGGGCCTGGAGTGCAGGGTGAGGCGCTGTGTATTTTGAGTGACTCAAGCCTGGACGACGTAGCGCGAATTCTTAATATTTCCGGCGAAGTCGACGATCAAAAGCAACTGGAGTTATTAATGGATGCGGCGAGCATCCTTATTGGTACGTGCCTGAGCGGCATTGCCGAACAGCTGGATGTGAGTTTTGCTCAGGGGCAGCCAGTTGTGCTTGGCCAGCACCGAAACATCACAGAGATCATTGCCACCAATAAGCTGAAATGGATACGAACCCTGGCTATCGAAATTTCCTATGGCCTTGAAGGGTACAACACCGTATGTGAGTTGCTACTGTTATTTACCGAAAGCTCCATGGAAACGCTCAACTATAAACTTGCTCACCTGCTGGAGGATTTCTGATGGCCAATGAAGCCGTGGATGACATGCTGGAGTTTCATTGGATCATCGACATGCTGCAAACGGTGGATGTGGGCATTGTTGTGTTGGATCGCGAGTTTAAAATCAAAATGTGGAACGGTTTTATGGAAAGCCACAGCGGCAAATTGCCCTCTGAGGTACGTGATAAAACCCTGTTCAGTATTTTCCCCGATATTAAACCTGACTGGTTTGCCCAGAAGGCGAAACCGGTATTCGAACTTAAAACCCGGGCATTTATGCTGTGGGAACAGCGCCCTTATCTGTTTAAGTTTTCTAATTACCGGCCAATCACCGGCAGCGAAGAATTCATGTATCAGAACATTATTTTGTCGCCATTGGTGTCGGCTTCCGGCAAGGTTGAACATATCAGCATGATGATTTACGACATGACCGATATTGCCAGTGGCAAAAAGCAACTCGAAGCATTACAGGTGATGCAGAGCGAAGCCTTAGAGCGGGGCGCCTAAGGCCGCACCTGATGTGTGGCAGGTTATTTTCGATGAGTTATCGCGGGGGCTGTAGCGTTCGCCGCTTACCGTTGTAGGTAGCTGTATTCAACCTGATTTTTAGCAATCTGGTCTTAAGCGACTTTTCATTTACGGTTTTGGTTTCACAATACCGGTATGAAAAGCGTATCTCATTTTTTATTGTGCATAATGTGTCTGTTACCGGCTGGTTTATCAGCGCCGGCTGCTGCGCATTACAGTTGCGATGTCGATTTAAATTATGGCGTTGTGGTAAATGACGATCAGCTACGTGTACTCAAAGAATACCTCACCTTGTATCAGATCAATCATCAGCAGCAGTTGTTTGTGGCGGGCGACTGGCTCACACTTGATGACAGCCAGGCCATGCTCGTAACCGATTATGCAAAAGGGCTTCATTCGGTGGTACCTCAGGTTACCTTGCTGGCGACCACAGGCATTGATTTAGCAACCGATACGGTTCAGCAGATGTTTTTATCGTTATTGGGCAGCGATCACGACAGCTACGAAAAGCTCAATACCGCTATGGATAAAATGAAAAAGCGGGTGCGCAAGAAATTTCGTTACGCGCGTAGTCATTATTACCTTGGGCCAAGTTCCAGCGAAGGGCTGGATGAACTGGCAGAGGCTGACCTGATGGTGCCGTTATCACAAACGTTAACTACTTCGGTGGGCAGTATTTTAACCACGCTTGGTGCAATGGACTCCGACAAACTGGCGGTAGATCGCACCGAAATGGCGGTGATTAATCAACGCATTGCGCATTATGCTGCCACGTCTGATGGCGACGGCCCGCCGGTTGATACAACTTTGCCACAAAAAGCCCGATGGTATTGTGACTACCTCAAAAAGCTTGATGCGCTTGAAAAGCAAATGCAGACCACTATTCCGCAACTGGCTGGTATCGACTTAATTCGACAAACCGGTCATAAAGACTAATTACACCGGAGTAGATATAACCCTGAATGACAGGGCACAATATACCCTCCGCGTCACCCCCGCATGCCACCCTCTCAGTCATCCCCGCATGCCACCCTCTCAGT
>TARA_B100000963_G_scaffold361806_1_pt1 | contig 42860 bp, 36 predicted proteins | sample TARA_B100000963 | Tara Oceans TARA_B100000963 (sample SAMEA2622097) | marine metagenome | biome: marine biome (ENVO:00000447); feature: surface water layer (ENVO:00002042); material: "saline water (ENVO:00002010), including plankton (ENVO:xxxxxxxx)" | depth 5 m | reverse complement strand
GTTTTAGGTGTCGATATGATTAAGTTCGGCAGGTTTCCTGAAAGAACAGTACCTGACCTTGGGGCAGAGGCTGCACTGTTGGCACTTGACGATGCTGGATTAAATATTGGCAATATGGAAGCCTTCTATTGTGGGAACTTGGGTCAAGCGAATGCTATGGTTGGACAACGCATTCTCCAGGAAATAGGTCAAACCGGAATCCCAGTTGTTAATTGCTCTAATGCTTGTGCAACAGGTGCAACAGCATTCAGGGAAGCATGGACTTCTATAAAAGCTGGATTATATGATGTTGTGCTAGCAGTAGGAGTAGAGCAAATGGGAACAGGTCTTCTTGGTGGTGCCGGAGGTGGTACTGGAATTCCAAAAGAAGGTTTGCTGGGTTCTGGAACAATGCCAGCAGTTTTTGCTGAAGCTGGAATGGAACATTCTAGACAATACGGAACCACTTTCGAACAGTTCGCAAAAATATCCGTAAAAAATCACCATCACTCAACAATGAATCCAAAAGCAAGATATCAGATTGAAACACCTTTAGATGAAGTTATGAATGCTGAAATGATTTCCTATCCCAATACTAAACTCATGTGCTCCGTAAACGTCGATGGAGCGGCTGCAGCAGTTTTAGTTTCAGAGAAAAAGGCAAAAGAACTTGGCATGCAGCGAGCGGTAAGAATTAAGGCCTCTGTCATGACGAGCGATCCATATCAAGAAAGAGATCTTGTCATGCCTGATGTTAACTCATGCACCAGAAAAGCTGCAGCGGAGGCTTACGAAATGGCTGGTCTTGATTCAAGTGATATTGATTTAGTTGAATTACATGATTGTTTTGCAACTGCAGAAATGCTTCATTACGAAAATCTAGGTTTATGTAATGATGGTGAAGCAGGAAGACTGATTGATGAAGGAGAAGTTGAATTAGGTGGTAGAGTGCCAGTCAATGTCTCGGGAGGTTTATTATCGAAGGGTCATCCATTAGGGGCAACAGGTATAGCAAACATTTATGAAGTTTGTACGCACTTACGAGGTGAAGCAGGAAAAAGACAAGTTGAGAATGCTAAGATTGGGTTAACTCACGTAATAGGTCTAGGAAGTGCCTGCGGCATACATATTCTAGAAAAGGTCTAGTAAATTTTATGCGAATTGGTGTTGTAAGTGATACACATAACAACCTAAAAAACATAGACAAAATTATTTCCTTATTTAACAAGGAAGATATCTCGTTTGTTATACATACTGGTGACATAACAAATGCTAGTGCTTTAGAAAAATTCACCCAACTCAATAGTAAGTTAATCGGTGTATATGGAAATAACGATAGAAATGAAAAGGGCCTAAAGGAGGTAGCTAAAAAATACAATTTTCAATTCCAAGAACCTCCAAAACTATTGTCTTTGTGTAAAAAAAATATTGCTATATTTCACGAACCAGAATTAATTGAGGATTTTCTTTTAAAAAAAGAAAAAATTGATATTGTCATACATGGACATACCCATAGATTTAGACAGGAAGTTAAAAGTGATGTGTTGTTTTTTAACCCAGGTGAATCTGCCGGCTGGCTTGAGGGAAGTAATGCAATTGGTGTAATTGATTTAGTCGCTAATACTGCTAGAAGAATTTTCTTCTAAAGAAAGAAAAAATAACTAAAAAAAACACTGCTAAAGGTAATGATAATGCTAAAGGTCTCAGCACCCTTACAGAAAAATTCTGCTCAAGAGTAATGTTAAAAATAAAAGTGAATAAGGATGGTGAATAATCTAATCCTGAAATTTCAACCTTAGCAGGAGTTATTAAGGTTATTAGAACTAAAAAAAATAATTGAAATTGATATTTCTTACTAGAATTTGCTAACAAGTAACTCAATAAAATTGCTGAAAAAAGATAAATTACCCAAAACATTTTCTTACCTTAATATATCTAACATCTCATCTTTTATTAATTCACTTCTCCAAGGAGTTATTTCCTCGCAAGCTAAGTCCAGTCCTTCAATCAAGACTAATCTTAAGAAATCCTTTTGAGCTTTTTTTGAGAAAAGTAAGGTTGAATTAATCTGTCTTTCTAACGAAATCGTTTCTACTAATTTATTAAATTCATTCAAGATTTCTAATTCTTGGGCTTTTGTAATAATCCTATCCAATTCTGGGAAAGCCTTTGATTGACTAAAAGTCACCTTTAAGAGATTTTCTATGTCTTGGTTAAGCCACATAAGCTTAGATGTCTTAGATAATTCTTTTTCTTGTATTTTGTAAAGGTGAATCAAATATTCAACATCTAATGCAGCATATTTTAGTTGTGAATCAGAAAGGGGTCTCCTTATCCAATTTGATCTTGTTTCATTTTTATTTAATACAATACCTAGTTTCTGTTCTACTAAGCCTTGATAACCAATTGAATAATCACCGTTTAAAAAGGCATTGGCGATTTGTGTATCAAAAATATTTACTATCTTTTTACCCGTCCAGGAAAAAACTGCCTCGAGATCTTCCTTACAAGAATGAAATATCTTTATTACTGAATCAGAAAATAAGAAACTACAATGTTCTTTTGGATCATCTATAAGGATTGTGTCTATTAGGTAAATTTCTTCTCCTTCATTGACTTGAAGCAATCCCAACCTCATATTGTCTTTGGTTGTTCTTCTAAATTCTGTATCTACTCCAATGTAGGGTTTTTGCAACAGCTCTTGATTTAGATAAGCCATATTTTCAATTGAATCGATGAAAGTAAACAAATCTATTCCTGCTGATTTGCTAGATCTTGTAGAGAAATGATATCAACATTTTCTTCATAACCAGTATAACCGTGGATAGTTTTCTTAAAAATTTCCTTTAATTCATATACGTTGTTTTCCTCCTCGGCTTGTATTAATAGGTCGATATATTTTTCTAGTTCTTCTTTTTTAATGAAATCTTCTTCAGCTCTAAGAATTTGTTTATGAGGAGTCTTACTTACTTTATCTCCTATCAATAATTCCTCATAAAGCTTCTCTCCTGGCCTGAGTCCTGTATAGATAATCTCTATATCTCCTTCTAGATTCTTCTCATCTTTCAATTCCAGGCCACTTAGATTTATCAGCCTTTTTACTAACTCTGTTATTTTTACTGGTTCGCCCATATCTAAAACAAATAAATCTCCCCCTATTCCCATCGCTCCTGCCTGAATTACTAATTCAGCAGCCTCTGGAATAGACATAAAGTATCTTATTACTTCGGGATGAGTAACAGTTATGGGCCCACCCTCTTTGATTTGTTGTTGAAATAAGGGAATTGCAGAACCAGAAGATCCTATTACGTTCCCGAACCTGACCATAATCATGTTCGTTTTAAAGTTTGATTCTCGTGCTGCAGAGAAAGACTGAAGAATTAATTCAGAAAATCTTTTTGTTGCTCCCATTATGTTTGTTGGCCTTACAGCTTTATCAGTAGAAATCAAAACAAATGTTTCTACATTATTTTCTATAGCAGCTTCAAGACATATTTTTGTTCCTATAATATTGTTATATACAGCCTCGAATGGATTTTCTTCTACCAAAGGTACATGTTTATACGCTGCAGCATGGTAGATAGTGTCCACATTAAAAGACAGGCAAACGTCTTGCATTCTCTTTTTATTGGTAACGTTCGCTAATATTGAAATAATATTGACATTAGGGAAACTTGACTCTAGTTCTTGCTTTATTCCATAAAGTGCAAATTCATTTGAATCAAGAAGAATTAACTTTTCAGGATTGTTTTTAGACACTTGTCTCGAAATCTCGGAACCGATTGATCCTCCTGCACCCGTTATCAATACAATCTTTTCCTTAATATTCCGATTGAGGAGTTCTTGATTTGCTTCAACTTCTGACCTCCCTAGGAGATCTGATATGTCGACTTCTTTTAACTCAGAGACTAAGACTTTTCCTTGCGCTAGTTCGGCGAGCCCGGGAAGTATGCGGACCTTTATAGAATAATTTTCTATTTCTTTAAGGAGAGCCCTTAAAGAAGCATTTGATGCAGAGGGAATGGCAATTAGCACTTCATCTACTTTCTTAAGAGAGGCAAGTCTCTCTAGCTTCTTAGGATGCAAGACTTTCAATCCTCCTAGAAAAGTATTGTGTAAGGCTTCATTTTTATCTAAGAAAGCTATTGGTTGCATCTCAGAACTCACTCTCAAAGCTTCTGCTAATTGTATTCCTGCTGAACCTGCACCATAAATAATTACTCTTTTCTCTGCTCTGTTATCTGAAAAATACAAATTAGCAACTAATCTAGAGCTTACTAACAAGATTAGGCTGCTCATAAATCCTACTATCCAACCAAGAAATGAAATAGTTGTCTCCTCTGGTCTAATTTCATACAGATAAGTACCTAAAAAATTGTAAGATGTTTTTATAAATACAACGGCTATTAAAACTATAAAAATTGCCTCAATAAGGTTGTATATTGCTGAAAAATTTATATATCTAAGAACAGATTTATAAACACCTCTAGAAGAAAAGACTAATACAGAGAAAAAAGGTAACCAAATTAATTCAAAAAACTGAGCAAGACCTATATCAGAAATTGATATGTTACTAATATAAACCGCATAAACTGTAGCACAAGAAATACATATCAAGTCCGAACATCCAGCTATTATCTGTTTGTTAAACCTCGATGTTAAAAGAATCTTTTCCTTTAAATTAGACAATATAATTACTTTCTTTTTTATTAATTCTAATAAAGAGCCACTCACTCTCGTCCATACTTGTCGTTGAATCTAACTATGTCATCTTCTCCTAAATAACTCCCATTCTGGACTTCAATCAAAACTAGATCTGTATTGCCAGGATTCCTTAAAGAATGCTTCTGTTTTTTCTTGATGTAACAACTTTCTCCTTCTTTTAACTTAGTTATTGAATTGCCTATTGTTACTTCTGCCACACCTTTTACGACTGTCCAGTTTTCAGATCTATTTGAGTGCATCTGTAGACTCAACTGCTCGCGGGACTTCACTATTATCTTCTTTATCTTATATCCCTCTTCTTCATGTAAAGTTTCAAAAGAGCCCCAAGGTCGTTGTTCAAACCTCAATTCATCAATAGAGTGTTTCTTCATATCTTTAGAAAGAGCGTTTAACACATTCGTTTCACTGATATTTCCAACATAAATAGCATGAGGGGTATCTAGAATAACTGTATCTTTAATACCTAGAGAAACTATGGGTTTATTTCCAGCTTTGATCAAAGAATTAGTAGTCTTACTCATCAGCACTTTTCCCTCTGAATAACTATTTTCCTTTAGATTTACTTGAAAATTTTTGTAGGAAAGCCAAGTCCCCAAATCATCCCATAAGAAATCTGCTTCTACCATACAAGCTAAGTCAGTTTTTTCCATAATCGCATAATCGAAGGAATCTGAGGGTAATTTATTAAATTGATTCTTATCTAAGACAAGCTCATCGTTCTTTAAATCAGATTCTGCAAGAATATTCTTTATACGATTTAAATAATTGGGTTGTAAAAGTTCTATCTGATTTAGTAATACTTTTGCCTTGCAAACAAAAATTCCACTATTCCAAAAAAAATTTTTTTTCTTAATAAACGATAATGCCTTTCTTTGATTAGGTTTTTCTTTAAAAGATTCAATTTTTAAACCTGTTAATATTTCTCTGCCAGCCTCTATGTATCCAAAATCTTCTGAAGGATATTCAGGTTTTATGCCAAAACTTACTATTTTATCCATGTCAGCAAGAGAGATAGCTTTCTTTATTGAACTTTTAAAGAGAGAATTAGTCTTAATCACATGATCGCTTGGCATAAACAGAAGGAATGTTTCCGGATCTTCAAGTAATGCATTCACACAAAAAGTTGGGAATGTATTCTTTGACTCTGGCTCAATCTGGAGAGCTATTTTTTGTTTTAGTTTCTTACTCTGATTAGTAGCCAGGAATCTGTGAGAAGCATTACAACTAACAGATATTTGATTGGATTTAATGGCTTTTGCTCTTTCTAATGCAAGTTCGAACAAAGACTTACCTTTTAATGCAATAGAGTATTGCTTAGGGTAATTGGAAGTTGACACAGGCCATAATCTCTTTCCTGAACCACCTGCTAATATAACAGTATGTAATTTCTTTTTCGTCATAACTACAGACTGAAATTAATTAGAAATTTCATTTCTTAATCGCGCTTTGGATAAAGACGCGAGTAAAAATTTTATCATCACAACTCCCCGTTTCAATTATGGAATATAAACATAACAAAGTTCTAAGAAACTGCCATGCCAGATAACGGATAGAAGAAAAAAGGCTATAGCCATAGGGCAAAGGCCCTGTTTCTCTGCTTTCTATGTTCACAAATCCATAAAGTGTTAGGAGCTGTGACAGTAGGTTAGGGGTAAAGCCCAGCTCATGTGTAAAATCTCCATACCTCACAACTCCAAAAAAAGGACTTGATGCATTCGGTGTTTGAAAGATCACACGACCACCATGATTTAATTTCTCGTAACATAATGAGATCAAATCCAACGCCTCATCTTTATTTAAATGTTCTATAACATCGAAAGCAAGAATTAAATCGAACTTCATCGAGCTTTTTTGCAAATATTCTAATGCATTGCCTAACTCTGCAGTAGGCATATGTTGTTTTGCCAAGTCTATCTGAGATTCGCTAATGTCGACACCAAAAACATTCTTGTAACCTTCTTTGTTTTTTAAAAAACTCATAATGGTGCCATTTCCACATCCCAAATCAACAATGTTTACTTCTTCTGATTTAGGAAGCCAATTACGAACCGAATACTTAAATATTGGCCAATAACTCTCCATTTCCTTTAAGTTGATATTTTTATCAGCGCCTTTAAATGCAGTTGAATATTCTGCATACAATTTATCTCTATAGTTATTCATCATTTTCCATGTATCACAAACAACCTTTTTCTTCATATTTTTCAATGATAGACTGAGCTCTATGGGAATGTTTGTTCTCTATTAGGCATCGTGCGTTACCCATTTTTGCAATTTCTTTTCGCTTGTCCTCATTTTCTAAATAAAACTTAACTTTCTCAACCATCTCCCTCTCCGTGGAAAAGCATGCCATCTCTTTATTTTCCTTGTAATAATCAAGTACCTCTTCAGTGCGTTCATGCAACATAAAACCTCCAGACGAAGGTATATGAAAAGTTCTTGCTGTTATTTGATCACCGGAACTTGCTCCTTCAGCTTTCTCCTGCAATAAGCCTAAATTAATTCTACTTGCATTAATAGCCATTGCATACAAATCTCCAAAAACAGGATAACCAACTACGGAAGACTTAAGACACTCATTTTCAATATTCTCCCAACCATTTCCCCATATTTTAAGTTCTACTTCAGGTAAATTTTTTTTAAGTGCGCTCAATAAAACTTCTTTGTGCCTTGACCATGCACCAATGAATGAAACGTCATTTATCCAATTTTTATATAAGTCTCTCTCTATGAATCTATGCACATTGGGATCACATCCATGTGCTAGAAAGGAAACATTAGTAAGCCCTAAGTTATTCCTATAATCTTTTATACCGAAAGACTTGGTTGTAAAGATATGATCATATTGAGAAAAGCCTTCAATCTCAACTGAGGAATGATTTGTTAAGCTGATATCAGGAAAAAAATTTATTAACCAACAATCTTCTTTTAAACCTTTCAAAGTTTCAACACTGATGTGATTTCCTTTGAAGACAACCGTTATATGGGGTTCAAAAATTTTAGCGATTTGTAATATATATCTATTAAAGTGATTCTTATAAAAGTTGTTTAATAAACGGTTAAACACTTTAGAAAAAAATGATTTGTCTGTTTGAGGAAAAAATTGGTCTGAGCCAATCAATTCGACAGCACATCCAGTCTCTCTAAAGCCCCTGGCCAAGCCAGTGCAATCGGAACCATTCCAACTTTCACCAATGACCAATACTCTGTATTTATTTTTAAGAATTTTAGTCATTCGTTGCTTGATTTCCAGTAATCTACCACAGGAAATTTGTCGACCCATTCATCGGTACAAGCAATGTAATTAGACTCGACAAATGTTTCAAGCTCGACGCTGTACCGAGGAAAAAACTGAATACCTCTAGGAGTTACCTTACCTAGGTGATATCCATTTTCTGATAGATTCATAAATACATCACGCAAAAAATTATTACCGAAAATCCATCTCCAATTATATTCGAACTGAATGACTCCAATGTTTTGATTTGCAATTAACATCTCTGCTCCCTTAATCACATCAGGATCATGACCTTCAGCATCTATCTTCAATAATGATATTTGTGTTATGTTATTTTGCTTCACAAAGCTATCTAAAGTTGTTAGCGGTACCTGTTCCATTTCTAGGTCTACGATATTTTCTGTATGGACTAAGCTGTTTGTACCTCCTCCAGGATTAGAAATTGCTAAATTAGCTTCACCAATGCTACTAGACAGAGCTTTATTAATGGGAAAAAACCTGATGTTTCTACTATTTTCTATATTTTTTATAGTTGAAACTAACTCTCTATAAGTATATGCAGACGGTTCAAAGCTATATACATCCATTTCAAAGTTATTATCTTTGAGCTCTGACTCTTTAAATAATTGGTAAGTCCACTCTCCTACATTAGCTCCACAGTCAACTATTACTTTAGTGTATGTTTCATCTGAATCTAGAACGACTCTTTGGACAAGCGTTTCGCCATTATTAGTCAGGCCATTAGGGAAATCGAGTCTACCTGCACGACTTAAGAAGTTCCCATATCTTACTAAATTATGTCTACCGATCACCTTGCCTAAGGTGCCGGTTAAAATATCAAATATCCATTGTTTCAATTTGTTTCCTTTCAAAATTCTGAAAATCATTTTAATTTCATAGTCTTTATTCTTCGATCCCCGCTCTGAAATAAAAACAAACTGACGATAAGGCAGAAAATATACCGAAAATTATATATAAAGGGTTTAAATTAGTCTCCAAAATAATCAGCGCTAATGGAAGTAAAATAAAGATATTTATAAAGAAAACAGAAATAGTCACCTTTGTATGAGATTCTAATGCGATTGCAGCCTTTTGATATGCATGAGAATTATGAGCTTTATAAAAAGGCAACCCCTTAAAAACCCTTACAAAAAGTGTATAAGTTGCATCAACAATAAATATACTTGTAAGGATTATTCCTGCCCAAAAGAGTTGGCCGTCCAAAACAAAAAGATAAAGAATATTAATTGAAATATAAATACCCATTGCTCCACTTCCTGCATCTCCCAAAAAAATTTTAGCCGTAGGAAAGTTCCAGTAAAGGAAACCTAAAAATATTCCGGCTACCGAAAAGAAATAAAAATATTCATCAGGGTAATAGAGATAAAAAATAAATGAAATTGATAAAAAGAATGAAATTGCCTGAATAATTGCTAGCCCATTTATACCATCCATAAAATTATATAAATTTGTAAACCAAACTAGGAAAAGTACAAAAAAGATAAAAAGAATTGCCCCAGAAATGGGAAGAGGATAAAGAGTCTCTGCTAAAATGTTCTGAAAGAATAAACTAATGACAATGGTAGCCAGAAAAATATGTACAAATAACCTAAATCTGTAAGAAATCCCTCTTATGTCGTCAACTAATCCTAGCAATCCTATGACTAATAATCCTATCGATGAACTAAAATATAGATCTCTATTAAGACTCATTTCAAAATAGAAATAGAATAAACAAAATAAAGCGGCTATAACAACTGAAACGCCTCCACCGCTTACTGTAGGAGTTTTATGCATTCCTCTGGCAGTTGGTTTAGCCAACACATCTAATTTTTTAAAGATAGTTTTAACTGACCAAGTCAAAAAAAAAGAGAAGCAAAAAAGAACAGACGGTATGAAGAGAAAATTTAATATTTTTTCTATCATACTAATTAAACATTTTCTTTAAGGACTGATCAAAAGAATATTTTCTTCCCCAACCGACTTTATATTTTGTGTGATTAACATCCACCTGAAGATTACTAGTTAAACGTTGTATTTCTTTTTTTCGATTTATGAAAGTAAACAAACTAACCAAAATAGGATTTGGTAAAGAAAACAATAGATCTTTTTTTCCAGTAATAAAAGTAATTTTTTTCATCAGCTCAGTAGTTGAAATATCCTCATCATCTGAAATCAGCAGCGTATCATTTATCTCTTTTTCATATTGCGCGCAAAGGATGAGAAAATCAGTTAGATTATAGATGGAAACTAAACTTCTTAAGTTAGTTATCCCATCAAAAGGAAGAGGTAGATTTAAAGAAATTAATTTAACCATTGAGGCAAAATTACCCTTTACGCCCGGTCCATACACTAGTGGAGGTCGTACAATAACTAAATCCATAGGAGTGCCCTTGCATAAGTCTTTCAATTGTTGTTCTGCTTTATATTTAGACAATGCATAAGGATCTTGAGGAGAAACTAAATCGTCATAGAAAAAAGGGTGATTTTTTTTAGTCTCTTCACCATTAACTTTAATGCTGCTTAAGAAAATAAATCTCTTTACACCTTCTTGTATAGATTGCTCAGCAAGATTTAATGTCCCATATAAATTGATTGACTCAAATTTTTTTAAAGAGTCCTCAGAATTATCATGCATCACATGGACCCTAGCGGCTGTATGAATCACTTTTTCTGAATGTCTTAAGGGTTCTTTCCAATTAGTATCTTTATTAATATTTGGTATATAAAAATGATTTTTATTTTCAGAATACTGTCTAGAAGCTTCTAAGAAACCTATATTTCTTGCTTGTAACTCCTTGCAAAGGCTTGAACCAATAAAACCTGACGCGCCAGTTACTAAAATCACTTTTACACTCTTTATAATTATTTAAGCTAAGTCTTCCATCCAAGTATTTAGGAGTTCTAGGGTAGTTTCTTTTTTAAAATGCTTTTGAGCATAATTGAATCCATTAATGCCCATTTTGTCTATTTCTATTTTATCTAATTGGCTCATTTTATTGAAAGCTGCTGTTAAGCCTTCAACATTCTCTGGTTCTACAACTATGCCTGACATAGATTCATCTATGACCCTTTTACCTTCGCCATTAAGCACCGCAATTATTGGCTTTGATGATGCCAAGTAAGATTGTAACTTCCCGGGTATTGTAATATCGAATATTGGATCTTTCTTTAAGGAAACTAGAAGTGCATCGGCATGAAGAAAAAAATCATTCATTCTTGAAGATGGAAATCTACCTAAAATAAAAACCTTAGATTCCAACTTTTTTAATTTAACTTCCCTTCTTACCCATTCTAGCTTTCTTCCGTCACCAAGAATATATAATCTTACAGGAGAATCTTCGCTAAGACTTGCGACAGCATTTAGTATTGTAGGAAAATCTTGAGCTTCACCAATATTTCCAGCAAATATTATCTTAAATGTCGACTCGTCTTGCTCAATTTCATTTGCATAGACAAGGCTCCTATCTAAGTACGAAGATTCACACCAATTGGGGAAAAATTTAACCTTTTTTTCATTGGTTACTTTCCTCTTTATTTCATTTACAAAGCTAGGGGATTGGCCCAAAATCAAGTCGCAATTTTTGTAAATAAACTTTACTAAATTCTCGATTGTTTTATACAAAAACGAATTGTTTTTAATAAAATTTAAGGCTGTTAAGGATTGAGGCCACAAATCTAGTACCCAAAGTGTCAATGGAGTATTTGTTTTATACTTGATGAAAATTGCAGGTAAACAGACAGTAATTGGAGAAGGTTCAAAAACAAAAATATTGTCAAAGTCATTCTTAGAATATCTAAAAATTCCGTAGATACTTGCGTATACAACAAAGGAAATGTAATTTAGTAAAAGCGAAAATTTATTTGAGCCTCTTCGAAAGACAGGCAGTCTCTTTATTTGACAGCCCTTATAAGATGAGAACTTTTTCTTGTCTTTGATGTAATCTTTAAATAAGTACCCTTCAGGATAATTTGGCTCTCCAGTTAGTATATTGATCTCGTGGCCCCTCTTTGAAAAGTCATCAACTATCTCGTTAATCCTGAAATCTTCTGGCCAAAAATACTGAGTGATTATCAGTATTCTCATTTACTCCAAATATTTCTATTTACGTAATCTACATAGCTCAAAATGATGCGAGCTACTTTCTCGGAGACATTATCATTTGAATAATCTTCAACTAGATTCAATGACCTATTACTACCCCTTAGTTGTTTTTCTAGAATCTTAATGCCCTGAAGAATCCTTGATTTGTCTAAACCAACCATCATAACTGATGCTTCTTCCATGCCTTCAGGCCTCTCATGAGTCTCTCTTAAATTCAGGGCTGGGAAATTTAAGATCGAAGACTCTTCAGTTATCGTTCCAGAATCTGACAAGGCAACTTTAGAGTTTATTTGGAGATTAACATAGTCTTTAAAGCTGAAAGGTTTGTGTAAATTGATATATTTGTTTAATTTAATTTTATATTTTTTAAAAGTACTCTTAGTTCGTGGATGAAGGGATACTAAAATAGGCTTCCTGTGAACAGATCCTATAGAGTTAAGAATATCTGCTATTCTTTCTACATTTTCTTTACTGTCTACATTTTCTTCTCTATGTAAACTTACCAAGAAATAATTATCTTTTTTGAGCTTGAGTTTTTCAACTATTCTTGACTCAAGTATTGAATTGTAATTATATTCAATAACTTCTCTCATAGGACTACCTGTCTTAATTACAAAATCAGGTGGCAAACCCTCTTTCAATAAATACTGTCTGGCTATATCACTATAAGTAAGATTTACGTCAGCAATATGATCAACTATTCTTCTATTAGTTTCTTCAGGTACTCTAAAATCAAAACATCTATTCCCTGCTTCCATATGAAATATTGGAATCTTTTTCTTTTTTGCCGCTATGGCAGTTAGACAGCTATTAGTATCGCCGAGCACTAAAAATGCCTCAGGCTTTATCTTGTCGAGAACAGGTTCAATTTTAGTAATCATGTCTCCTATGGCTGACAGAGATGAATCTTTACTAGCATTCAAGAAGATATCTGGATTCTTTAAACCTAATTCATCAAAAAATACCTGATTCAACTCAAAGTCATAATTTTGTCCAGTGTGCACTAAAGTATGATTAAAATAATTTTCTAAAGCAGGAATAACTCTTGATAACCTTATTATTTCTGGCCTAGTGCCAACCACAGTCATTACTTTTAATTTCTTCATGTTGATAAATCCTCAGAATATGTGTCTGGAAGTAATGGATTAAAAACTTCATTAGCCCATACAAGAGCAATCATTTCTGTTGACCCATTGTTAGTAATATTATGAGCCCAGCCCGGTACAGTCTCTACTATTTGGGGTTTGTGCTCAGCAACTTCTATGGAAAACTTTTCTCCAGTAACAACATGCTTAAATTTAAAAATTGCACTTCCTTTTACAACAATGAATTTTTCTGTCTTTGTATGATGATAATGTCCACCTCTTGTGACTCCAGCCTTTGCGGTGAAAAAAGAAAATTGCCCTGATTCATTTGTCTTTATTAACTCGAAGAATTTGCCTCTAAGGTCTTTATTTTCAATTAATTGGGATGTAAATTGATTTGGCCGCTTATAGCTAATATATGTTGAATAGAGGGCCCTAGTTAAGCCTAAGCCTACTTTTCCATGTTTCGAAAGATCCTTAAAAGAGCATATGATATTTGCCAATTTTCCCAACTTTATCTTGTAGGATTTTACTGAAGTAGGCATTCGTTTAGTCAACGGGGCATTAACTTGCTGCATGAAGTTTGCGACCAAGTCATCTATGTATATTAACTTCAATACTGTTTCCGGATCATTGATATTAATTCTTTTTGAATTCAGAGTGTTATAACAAAAAGTTGAAACAACCGAATTATAGTTTGGTTTAGACCACTTCCCGAAAACGTTCGTTAATCTGTAAATTACTATATTTAAATTCTTTTTTTTTGAAAGCTTTTTTAAAAGGGTCTCAGCCTCAGCTTTAGATTTTCCATAAACATTGTCTTCTTTCGACTTTATGGAGGAAGAAAAAATAATCTTTTTTTTCTTATTTGTATGTTTAAGTCTATCTACAATCTTTCTAGTTAAATCCACATTATCTGATTTAAAGTCACCAGTGTGGGCAGGTCTATTAACTCCAGCTAAATGGAAAATAATCGAGGCTTGATCAATTAAATTGAATAGAACGTCTTCATCATGACTTCTGTTAAATTTAAGAAGTTCAATTTTAGGAGCAGATTCAAGATGACATATTAAATTCTTTGCAATAAAGCCATTTGAGCCAGTCACTAAAACTTTCATCACTTTGAACTAATTTTATCAAAACCCTCTTTTCGTAAAAGCTCAACTAAACTTGAAATATCTAGCCTTTCAGTGTTATCGGAATTATATTCAGACAGACCTGCTAGCTCTTTGTTTCCATCATCGTAATATTTTGAGTAATTGAGATCTCTGTTATCTGGCTTAATCCTAAAGAATCCTCCAAGATCTTCAGTCATCAGCATCTCTTCAGAGCTTATTAAAGATTCATACAATTTTTCTCCATGTCTTGTTCCAATAATATCTATCTCGTGATCCGGAGAATTTGTAATGATCCTAATTGCTTCTAACAAATCTCCAATTGATGAAGCTGGAGATTTTTGTACAAATATGTCGCCAGGATCACCGTGCGTAAAAGCATAAACTACCAGATCAACTGCATCCTTTAGTGACATTATGAATCTTGTCATTTCTGGATTAGTCAAAGTTAAAGGTTTCGAATCACGAATCTGTCCTAAGAAAAGAGGTATAACAGAGCCTCGTGAGCCCATGACATTTCCGTATCTTGTACCGCAGATTATTGTTTTTTTTCCTCCTTCCCGTGATTTAGCAATAAGCACTTTTTCCATCAAAGATTTTGATAAGCCCATGGCATTAATTGGATAAACAGCTTTGTCGGTACTTAGACAGACAACCTTTTTTACTTTTGCATCTATAGATGCATTAAGAACATTTTCCGTACCTAAAATATTAGTCTTCACAGCCTCTATAGGGTGAAATTCACAAGAAGGGACTTGTTTTAGAGCAGCTGCATGAAAAACATAATCAACATCATGTATTGCGCTTCTAATCGAACTAGAATCTCGGACATCACCAATATAGAATTGAAGTCGATCATCTCCATATTCTTTCCTTATATCGTCTTGTTTCTTTTCATCCCTGCTAAGAATTCTTATTTCTTTTACTTTCGTTTTCAAGAAAGACTTTAATACTTCGCTGCCAAAAGAGCCTGTTCCTCCTGTAATTAATAGCGTCGAATTATTTATTTCATTCATTTGAAGTATATTAACATAGCAAACTATCTAGTTAATTGACTAAAATTGCTTACATCGTGTATCAGGTTCTCCATGACCAAAATAGGTTTCAAGATGAACATGTCCTGTGATCTTATACTCGTGAAACTTATATTCTGTATTTCTATAAACGTCTGCTCTCAGTCTGGACCAAATATATCCAATTTTTCCACTTCTGAACGCGCCTAAGACAATAAAATGATAAATAAAAAGTATCAGATATCTAAAAGGAATATGATAAAAGATCTTTTTTATAAACATTCTTCTTTGAAGGCGATTACCAAATAATTTAGGTTGCTCGGCTAAACCTAAGTTTTTAAATCGTGCAAGGGCTTCAGCTGTAGTGTAAAGATTTTGTTTATGAGTCCAAGATTCTAAATTTGGACTGTCAAAATGAGACATGTCACCTTTACAAAAGCCTAACTTGCCCTCAACTATAGGTTGTTCATTAACCAAAGAGTTTGTAAAAGTACACTTTCCTCTCTTCCATATTCTCAATATTTTCTGCTTTACCGGAAGTGGCTTGGTCATGAACCATAACCTTCTATTTAAATAAAACCCTTGGCAATCAGTGTTTTTCAATTCATTGAATATATTATCTTTTAATTCTTCAGTTAACGTTTCATCGGGATCCATCTTCATAACCCAATCAGATTTAACATCAAATAACTTTAAAGCGGCATTCCATTGATCACCGAAATTGGTAAACTTTCTTTGATATACTTCAACGCCATTTTGTAAGCAAATATCAACAGTATTATCTTTACTGTAGCTATCTAAAACATAAATTTCATTAGCCCAACTCTTTAAATTCTTAAAAAGCCTTTTTAAATTATGTGCTTCATTGAGCGTTATTAAGATTACAGCTATAGTTGGGTTTGTCATATTTTTAGTCTAAATGTATGTAATTGGGTTTATCTTTTCCTGTAAAGATCCAGCTATAAGTTTCTTGCATCTTTGATGCAATATTCTTCCAGTTGAATTCCTCTTTCATCCATTCCCTACCATTAACACCCATCTGATGAAGCTCATGTTCCTCTAACTCGAAAGCTTTTCTTAAAGTTGAGGCTATTTTTTCTTTATTATTTTCTATCCACCATCCAGCTTTTTTTGAATTCAATTTTTCCCACGGAGCGCCATGGGAAACGATGCATGGCAGTTCATTTGAAAGTGCTTCAGCCACAGACACACCAAAATTTTCGGAGTGACTAGGTAAAATAAAAATTGAAGAAGTTTGGTATGTTAAGAGTTTGTCTTCTCCTGTTATTTCTTTTAAAAACTTAACTCTTTTTAAGCCTAAATCATGTTTAAGTTTTTCTAAGTATCTTAAATAATCATAGCCATCAGGACCAACTATTTCCAATGACCAATCTGGGTAATCTTCTTCAACTAAAGACCAGCTATCCAAAAGAATATCAATTCCTTTTATTGGGTGAATTCTTCCTAAAAAAAGAAGCTTTTTTAATTTTTTTACATTAATGATTTTATTAGGAAGATCAATTCCATTGGGAATTACAGCAATAGGTTGTTTAAAACCAAGCTTTCTGATGTCAGATCGCTCTTCCTCTGAAGTTGCGTGAAAGAGTGTAGTATTCTTAAGAGCAGGTCTTTGCACCAACGGCCAAAAAAAATTTTTTAGTTTTGTTCCGCTTTTAAGTGCTTTATTTGACAATGTGCCCCTGGGAGAGATGACTATAGGAATATTATTTCTCTTACAGGCCCAACTAGGATAAATATTTTGTAACTTCCAAAGACTGTGGTTATGAACCAAATCATAATCTCGGGAACTCAGTGAACGCAATATCCATTTATACATCTTAGGTGAGTATCCAAGTTTTTCTAGTCCAAATTTTACTGGAAATGTTTTTAAATAAAGGGGATTGTCTTGTTTATCTTCATCTGAAGACAGCAGAGTTAAAGAGTTATTTTCTAAAAGATTCTCACATAATCTCATCACCGAGTAACTTGGTCCAGCTGAAGACCTCAAGACTGAAGGAATTGTATGCAAAATATTCATAAATCAAATTTTTTCCCTATCAAGGCTTTGGACCAATTACGGGCCCAGGCATCGGTTTTAGAGTAACTCTTCTGCTGACCCATGTGATTAACTGCTTCTTGAAGCCAATTATTTATTGGCAAGCTGAAACCAGTTTTTTTCTTATTAATTATCTCATCAGGAAGCTTTATTTTAGGAGAGTCTGCTAGCATCTTCTTTCCTCTCATGCTATTCATTTGATTTACGTAAGGTCCTATAGATTTGAGTAATTCTGAGTCCACAAGTGGTGTCCTGAGTTCAATTGAATGAGACATACTTGCCCAGTCACTATCTCTCAATAATTGATTACACAAATAATAATTTGATTCTAAATAGCCAAGTTGAGACAACGGTTCCTCAAAGCAACTATCATTATGTAATTCATTTTCTCTCACAAATAGTTTCTCCAGACCCTCGGTTAGAAGATCCCTATCAACAAACTCCCCTATTTCTTCTGGCATAAATAGTGCCCTCTTAAAATAAATTAGATCTTTAAAAGAGCTTGAATAAGTTACGAGATATTTTAATTTCTGTTTTTTGGTCATCTTAGACAGCAGCTTAAAAGATGAGGTTAAGATTTTATTATTTAATGGAATAGAAGAAACTAAGTTCATCAAATTATATATTTTAGGAAGCTGATTAAAAGAAGGATAACCACAGAATAATTCATCGCCACCTACTCCAGATAATGCCACCTTATAATTTAACTCTTTTGCAGCCTTAGATACATACCATGTATTGATACCATCAATTGATGGCTGATCCATATCTTCCAGAATATAAGGAATATCGTTCAAAAATTCAGCTTTCGTAACTACTCGGTTAGTGCTTTTTATATTGAATTTCTCTGCTGCTAATCTCGCGAGAGGCATTTCATCATCTTTGCTATTATTAAACTCTTCAAAAGAAAGGGTTATGCCCTCAATTCTTTTGTTATATTGACTCGCATGACTTGCAACTGCGCAAGAATCGATGCCTCCAGACAAGAAAATACAGACTGGCACATCGGAAACCAAATGACGCTTAACTGATGCTGATACTGAATTATTAATTATTGTACCTATATCTGTTTTACTTCTATTTTGTTTTTCCCAATGTTGCGAAAAACTAAACCAGTTTTTTTCTTCAACTATTTCTGCTTCCCTTACAACAAGATAGCTGCCCTTAGGTACTTGAAAAATATCTTTATATAAAGTCCAGGGCTCTGGGACATTACCCCACATATAAAATCCTACCAAGCCTGCTGGCTCAATTGTGCTCATACCTGGCAGGCAGTCTGAAATGGGTTGCGCCTGAGAAGAAAAACAAAATCCAAATTCACCATGTGCATAATAAAGAGGTTTAATTCCATAAGGGTCTCTTGCCAAGATGAGTTTTTCTTCATATTCATCCCATATTGCAAAGCTAAACATTCCTTTAAAGTAGTCTAATGCTTCAATACCCATCAGCAGAAACATCTCTAGAAGGACTTCAGTGTCTGATTCTGTCCTAAAATCTATTTTTTTTAAGTATTGATTTTTTAACTCTTTGAAATTGTAGATTTCTCCATTAAATACTAATGTGTACCTTCCATCTTTCGATATAAAAGGTTGATTAGACCTACTATCTAAATCCTGTATAGAAAGTCTGTTATGACCGAGAACAACTTCATTAGATTTAGATAAGAACTTTCCTCTATTATCAGGACCTCTTTTCTCCATTTTACTCAGCATATTATCGACGTATTTTTCAGAGAGATTGAATAATCTTTTATCTTTGCTGTAAATTCCCGCAATGCCGCACATTCAAATACTCTCCAGAAATTTAACCAATTTCTTAGCTGAAACCTCAGCATTAGACATCGATCCGCTAATAATATTTTGATTTTGCAAACCGCCTAATAGGGCTTTCTGTTTATTCTCAATGCACCAGTTCAATTTTTCTTCTATGCTCTTAGAGTCAACCTCAACGAATAAACCATTTTGTTTTTCTACAATGTATTCGTTACAAGCAGAAGTATGTTGTGTACCAACAACAAATAAACCTGCTGCCATTGCCTCGCATATTACTACACCCCAACCATCATGTTTTGAAGGAAGAATAAAAACGTCATGTTCTCCCAAAAATAGAGGTACATCAGAATAATCTAAATAACCTACATTTTTAATATTTTTCTCAGATGCTACCAGACTATTTATTTCCTCCGTAAGGAGGCCGCCACCAGCTAAAGTTAAGGATACATTTTTTTTTGGTAAACTTTTAAATGAATTTACAAGCTCTAGCACACCCTTCCTATGTATATACTGTCCCAAAAAAACAAATTTTAATTCTCCTCCTTGCAACTTCTTTTCTTGGAATCTGTCTAACTGAAAAGAGTAAGGGAGATTAAAAACTGTATTAAAAAAAGGCTTGTATATCTTGCGCGCATCCTCACCAATAGCAAAAACACCATCAACAAAAAAAGATAAGAATTTAAAATAAATATTTCTCATCATTGTTTTAATAGCCCCTCTCAAAAAAGGCCTTTCCAACCAAAGGAAAACCTTAGTTTTTTTAAAAAGAAACCAAAAGATGGTAAATAGAATAAATGGCATCTTATATCCACCTATCATAATAATGTCTGGAGAACTCCTCCTTAAATACGAGAATAACCTCAAAAAGGACTTAAATTTTGACTGGTCATAGCCTAATGAAAAGATGAATTCTTCGTCAGGGATTTGCCATTCATGACCAGGCTCTTTAGCGCTTAAATAAATATTCTTTACATCAAAGAATTTATTGCACTCATTCCAAAATGAATTCTGGTAAGGGGATGAAACACTACCGAAGTACAAGATTTTCATTTATTGATTATGTTTCACTCTCTTAAATAAAGATTCGTAGTCTAAAAAAATTAAAAATATTATTATTAATACCATCGGAATAGCTCTGAAGAAACCTGTAATTACTCCACCTACTGCTGATTCTATAAAAACAATTGGAAGAACTAAGGCAAAATAAGTCAGCACACCTTGAATATTTTTGAGCTTAAAAAAGCTCTCGAAAATAATCCTTTGCATCATTCCAAAAAAAGAAAAGACTAAAAAAATTGCCACCCAACCTCCTGCATAGTAAGCATAAGCGACTGCTCCAAAATCAGTAGCCGAATAATATGTGGTGTTGGTGATAAAATCATTGTACCAAGTTCCAATTTGGTCTCTTGGCTTATCTTTCCAAATGAGTCTAGGCACAAAAGCTAAAACTGGCGAATAAATAATAGACCCTAGAAAGTCTGGATTATTAAAAGCTTCAGTCCTGAATGGAATTCCATATCTATCTTTGTATTCAATTGCATTTGCACCAAAGCTAAATTGATCAAGTCGACCAAAAAACCAGAAACTCAAGTCTTCCGCTCTCTCTAAAAGAGTTACATCTTCCTCTACAGTTTCTTCTTGAATCAAATCAGGGACTGACGAAAGCAAGGCTAAACTCTCAGTAAAAGTTGCGTCTGGATAAATAGCTTTTACGATTCTATATGGTTCTATTGTGACAAAAGCTATAGCTAAAAGAACTAAAGTTAGATAGATATATTTATAAATAATCCTTCCTGTAGCTAGGTAAGCTGCAACACCAGCAACAATTATCGGATATATAACATTCCCTTTAGAACCAAACAGAAATCCTTGAAAACTAAGAAAAGCCAGTAAAAGATAAAAAAGAGTTTTTGTAGTTTTAGAAGAGCTTTTTTTAATAGAGTGAGTTGAATAAGCCAGTATCATGACGCATAACAATTGAGCTCTATCTACATAGGAAAACCATTGAGCATATGCAGAATATTTTTCAAAGACTTCTTCAGAAATACCGTATCCCCAGACCCCTAACTGAATTTGTGTTAAGAGAGAGGCCAAGCCCATTAATATTAATATAAAAATAATAAATAAATTACTTTTTTTCTCAGTAACCTCTTTCTTATTTGAAAAAGTAAGAAATTTTTTAACTCTTGTATGCAGCTGGATACCAATAGACTCTGATATTTTAATTTTGTAGCCTAAGAAAAGGGCAAATGCACTGAAAATGGTAAGAATCATAGCCTTGTTTAGGGCTTTGTAAGGATTATCATCCCAAAAGATGAAATGAATATCTAAATACTCTGTTGGATCACCGAATATAAGTCTTATATTTGGAACTAAGTGCATTCCAAGATAAAAGGCAACAATAGTTAAAAAGTAGGGATGCAAAATAGGCCTAAAAGAATCCTTTTTATAAAGCCCTAATGCTTCATATGCTAAATAAAATAATAGAATAAGATTTAATAAGGTAAATTGAGTCCAAGGATTATTCTGAAATTGGTAAAAGAAAGTAAATAGGTAGGAAACCAAGGAAGCTGATAAAAGAACTAAAACAAAGATTTTAAATCTAGGAAATGCTATATCCATTTTAATAAGTAATAAAATTAAAAAAAAGAATTAGATTCATGGTTTAAGTCTCAAACATCATCAATAGTATAGATTAAGAAATAGTTAAAAGAGGCTTGGAAATAAAATTTTTTATTATTTATCAGAAAACTTTAATTTTTTTATAAATCCTAATGATACAGAATAAATACTACCTTTTTCTCTAGAGTCTAAGAATAAAAACCAGAATAAAACTAAAAGAACTAAACAAGAAGACCCAAAAATTAATACTCTGTAGATAATTTCACCTACTCCATTGAAATAAAAGGCCAATATGAATATCGCCAACATTGCTAAAAATATTTTAGTGAGAGATTCATAAAATCCTATGGAAGGTTTGAAAAAAAAATGGTAGCTCATAATGGCAGCAACTACTGCCAAAAAATAACTAAAAACTTCAGAAATTAAATATCCAGTTAAGCCAAGACTAGGAATTAAATAAATCCCTAGGAAGTACCAGGCAATTCCGAAGACTACGTGCATTAACATTACTGAATTTGCGTTCTTTCTTGCTAAAAATGCATAAGAAAAGATATTAAACATATTAAGTAGAGTAATAGTAGGAAGATAATAAGGAATCATTTCTAAAATACTTTTGTATTCATCTCCGAATAAAATACTTATTATTATTGGTAAAACAGAAACTAAAATTAGCGAGCTTATAATGCTAAAGAGCCAAACTAACTTTAAATTAAGCGCAAAAAGACGATTAAGATCTTTTTTATCTTCGCTGTAATCTTCTTCCTCCGCGAATCTTGTGAGGAAAACCGCTACGATTGCATTTGGTATAGCGAATATAATTGTCCCAATGGATACAAGTATTTTTAAATAAGCCATAGACTCTAGGCCATCTTGATCGGTAAGGAGTGATAAAAGGTAAATGGTCACAGGAGCAAGAATCAGGTAAGGGAGGTAAAAGGGTAAAGCTATCTTAAGATGATCAATAGCTGAAGAATAGAATTCCTTGAAATTCATTTTTATATCAACGATTTTGAGTTCACTTAGCATGAAGATTGCGTAGAAAACAGTTCTAACTACCTGGAAAAAAGTAATTATGTAGATGGCACCTTTTAGGCTGAACAACCAGGTAAATATTGGAACGAGGATAAGATATGGAAAAGCAATATAAGAGTTAAATAAGCCCAGTTTTTTAAATCTGTTAAATCCTTTAAGGATGCCATCAATTGTGTTCTCAAGGGCTTGGAATAAACAAAAAATAATTAAACATAGAATCCAAGGTTTAATTGAAGGTTGTTGATAGATTTGCTCAGAAGCAAAATCCTTAAAGAACAAAAGAAAAAAAGTCCCTAAAACTATTATTATGAAATTTAAAGTCAATGCAGAGCCTATCAAAGAGCCTTGATCATAATTTTTTATACTCTTATCTATTGGTGAAGCTATAAGAACTTGCGAAGAAGCTGGCAGGCCAATTCTGTAGACTGAAGTGGTTGTTTCAGCAAGTCTTTGAAAAAGAGCAAAAATTCCAAAACTTTGAGGAGCTAAAAACTTAACTAACAAAACATTTAAAAGTAAGCCGCTTAGTCTTTGAACAATTACCATTAAAATTTGGTAATTTACATTTGTTAGAAAAGATAATTTATTTTTCTGGGGTTCGTGGTCTTTCATTTTTTTAGAAAATTATTTAGTTTGATTTAGGAAAAGCCCCTCCATCTCATGAGCGAATAAACTTGTGCATTGTTGATTTTTTATTTAGTGAATAACTTTAAGCAATGTTTCTATTTTTTAAAAAGGTTCTAAGTTTAAATTTAAATTCTGTTAAAACATGGGCCACTCTCATTCTCTCTCTCTTATTTAACAGAAAAATCCAAAATAAAGCTAAAAGCAAAATACATAAAGATCCAAAAATGAGAATTCTATAAATAATCTCTGGAATATTGTTTAGATAAAATACTGACACAAAAATACATGTCGTGATTAAAATTATATTTAAAGTCGATTTATAAAAGGTTGAAAGTGGCATAAAAAAATGACGATAAAGAATGATTGCCGAAATTAAAGATAACAAATAACTCAAAAGTTCTGCAACTAAATAGCCTTTCAATCCAAAAGAGGTAATTAAGAATGGTCCTAAAAGAATCCAACAAAATCCCATTACCATATTTATGGTCATCACAGATAATGAGAGTCGTCTAGCAAGAAAGGCGCTTCCAAAAATATTTAATAAATTAATTAAAGTAATTGTAGGAAGATAATATGGAGCAATTTCTAAAACTTTTTGATATTCATCCCCGAATAGGAAACCAATTATTACTGGCAAAATAGCAACTAAGATTAAAGAACTTACCATACTGAATAGCCAGACTAACTTAAAATTCAAAGAGAAAAGGTGATTGAGGTTTTCCTTGTCATCCATGTAAGATTTTTCTTCAGCAAACCTGCTAATGAAAACAGTCGTTACAGCATTCGGGATAGAAAATACAATCATACCAAGAGAAATTAGTATTTTTAAATAGGCTAAAGACTCTAAACCCTCCTCAGTAGTTAGAATAGACAATAGGAAAATAGAAACTGGAGCAAGAATCAGCGTGGGGACATAAAAAGGAAGAGCTATCTTGAGGTGGGCAAAAGAAGAAGAATAGAAATTTTTTAAGCTTATTTTTATTTTAGCAAGCTTTATATTGTCAAATGCGAATACTATGTAAAATATTGTTCTCAATACTTGAAAAAATGTAACTATATATATGGCCCCCTTCAAACTGAATAACCAGGTAAATATCGGTATAAAAAACAAGAATAGAATGGCTATGTACGAATTAAATAAACCTAACCCTTTGAATGCGCTGAACCCTTTTATAATTCCCTCAAGAACATTTTCGAACGCCTGAAAAAAACAAAATAGGATTAAGCAAAATAACCAAGGTTTAATACTGGATTGTTGGTAAACTTCCTCGGAAGCAAAATCTCTAAAAACTATGAGAAAAGTTGTACCTAAAAAAATTATTACCAAATTTAAACCTAGAGCAGAGCCGATTAATGATCCTTTATCATGCTCAGCTTTATCCTCTTCTGGAGCAGCAATAAGAACTTGTGATGAAGCACTAAGACCAAGTCTATAAACTGATGTTGTTGTCTCTGCAAGTCTTTGAAAAAGAGAAAATAAACCAAAGTTTTGTGGTGTTAACAACTGAACCAATATTATATTAATCAGAAAACCACTTATTCTTTGAATCAAAACCATTAATACCTGGTAATTAACATTAATCAAAAAAGACTTTTTGTTGGTTTCTACTCGTTCTTCATACATTAGTTTGACTTATCGATAGATGGTTTTTTGTTTTTTTAGCTTGTAAAAATTCTCGTATATTTTGAACATTTGCTTAATGCTTGGAGTAGTGTATTTGTTACCCGAGCTTTGGCTATAAGATTTAGCGTCATAATATTGATAATTTTCTAACAAGCTTAAGAGTCCTTGAGCAGAATGCTCCAATAGTGCAGCATAATTGTGAGTTACAGTTGAATTAAGATTTTTTTTGAACTCTAGATCTATGCTTTTTTGATAAAGAATATCTCCCTCATCAATATTTTTATTAATTTTATGAATTGTAAACCCAGTCTTATTTGAGCCATTGTATATCTGCCAAATTATACTTTGAGCATTTTGATATTCTGGAAGCAATTCATGATGAACGTTTATCATTCCAAAACTGGGGATAGAAAAAATACTCTCAGGTATGTAAGTGTTCTCCAAACTTATACCTAAATCTGCGTTTAAAGACTTGATGATTTCTTCTGCATCTCTATAAGATGTAGCATTAATCTCTTTTAAAGATAAATCATTTTTTGAACATATAGTTCTTAAATCACTTGGCTTCAACAGGTTGTATACGTTTTCCTTATACCATTTACGCATCCTTAAACCATTAATTGCCCCAAGAATCCCTATTTTTGAGATTTTCCTTAAACGCCTTTTGTAGCTTAAATATTTACTGGATGAAATATTATTTATCAAAATAACATCTGAAATCCTTATTTTTTCTGAGGAAAGGAGAAAGGGTAAAATATAAGCTGCACTTCCATTATTCGAACTTGTGAGAATAAATATCTTCAATTTATTTAGAAAGGATTTTCTAGATTTTTTTTAGATTTAGAATTTGCAATTAAAAAATAAAAAATATGATCTAAATCCCATGCACACACTACATGATCTCTTCTTATCAATAAGTCATTTTTATTGATCTTCTTTTTTTGTTCAAAATAACAACCTCTTTCAGCAGAGGCACATGACTCATATCCTAGAGAAAATACCAATTCCATTGCCTCTTTATTGAAAAAAGAATAACTGCCGAATGGGTATGCAAAATGCTTCACTGATCCACACTTTGAATTGATAAGCTTCATGCTATCTGATAATTCAGATTCAACTTCATCTAAAGAATGCTTAGAAATGTCAATATGATTCATTGTGTGAGAGCCAATTTCATGACCTGAATTGAGAAGAGACTCCACATCATCCCAAGTCATAAATTCTGTCGTGGGAAAGTTTAAATTAGAGTTGCAAAATTTCTTTATTTGTTTAAATTCACTAAGGCCTATTGAGGCTGGATTTATAAAAAAACATCCCTTTATGCCATATCTATCTAATATCTTTGCTGCATCTAAATTATTTTTAAAGCCATCGTCTGAACTGATAATTATATAAGGTCTGTCTATTTCACCTTTCAAGATTTTTTCTACACCTTCTGAATAGGATATGAATTCGTGATCTATGGCGAGAGATTTAAGCAGTCTATCAAAATTGTAAAGCTCGTCTTCAAACACGTGATGTATATATAAAAACTGGACTCTAGGATTCTTGAGATATTCTTTATCTCTACATAATTTATTTTTTAAGCTAAGCAAGTCTAAGGTTTTACTTCTAAGTAAATCACGGATTTTCTCATTGAAATTTCTTTCAAAAAAATCTGTATCCCAGACATCTAAATAATTAGTTGTAAATTTCATGACTTAGAAATTCTTAAATAGTTTTTCTCTCAGCAAGTTCAATTCTATATTTTTCTGCATCCCATCCTAGAAGATCTTGAATCTCAAGTTGGGTGAGAGGTCTTATTTCCTCTCTACTTTTTTGTCTTATTAATACCTGATAATAACATTTAAGCTGAACAGACTTTGTATGATTAAAACTATTCTTTGCATAAACCCCATTATTTTTTATAAAAATCAGTTCTGGCTTTTCCTCATTGAATTGAACATCCTTCAATGCTTTTAAAGATTCATAAAGAAAAGGTTTTGGTCCTAAAAAAACTACATGATCAGGATATAAAATCCAAAAATTCTGAAGATAAGCAAATAATTTATCATCCCACACCAAACTTTGAATGGAATCGTCCTCTACTAACTCATAATCCATTAAATTTGTTGAAGTATTTTCTTTTTGAATAAATTCATGTGACGATTTCCATTCGTTATCGGACTTAAATAAGTTATTTATTTCATATAATTTATCCTCAAGGTCTTCAACGGAGTTGGCAGCTAGAACAATGCCATGATTTTTTAAAAAAATAATATCGGCTTTTGGTTTGCGTAATAAGCCTGAGTGTATTTCTGCAGCTAAAAGCTTTCCCGGTTTAACATAATCTATCAAGAGCCAATCGAACCTATACTTAGTCATCTTTTCAATTAGTTCAGCCTCGCAATTTTTTCTTACTAAAACAGAGAGAGGTTCGATAGCATGAAGGTGCACAACAACCTTTTGAGGCATCAAGGCGTGCATTATTGTTTCTATTGATGGTCTAAGGTCAGATGTCGATAATACTTTAGGAGATGAATCAAAATTAAAATTATTTATTTGTTTTCGTAAATCCTTTAAATCTACTTTTACAAATATTTCTTCCTTTTTTGCATCAGCAATCCATTTACCTGAAGCTTTCACCCATAGCTCATTTCCATTTTTCCACGAAATATTACCGCCTGCTCCTTGCACTAATAATTGATCCTTACCAATCGTATGGCAGAATTCTTCGATAGATTCTTTCATATGGTATTTACTTTGAATCTTTTTCTTTAAGCTCATTTACGAGTTTTCTAATCTCAGAATAGTGGCTAAAAATTAGATCTGCCTTACTTTCCTTTTTACTATGATTCATTCCTTTGTATAACTTTTGTAAAGTAATCGCGCCAATCGTTTCTTTCGACCCCAAAATATCTTTGTATGGATGATCTCCAATCATCCAAATACAACTTCCTTTGGGATTGATCTTTTGCAGAGCAATCTTAAAAGGCTCTTTATCAGGCTTTTCCTTTCCAGCCTCTTCACTAGTAACTATAAAATCAAAGTATTGATCTAAGCCAAAGTAGATCATCTTCCTGAACTGTATTTGAGCCGTAAGGTCTGTAACAATAGCTGTCGGTATATCTAGAAGTCTTATATCATCTAAGAACTCTTTAACATTCTCAAATAATTCTGCATTTCTAAAAAAAACACGCCAATACGTTTGCTCAAGATCTAAAGAATTAAGAATTTGCGACCCTAGTCCAAGAATTTCTAATGTTTTTTGCATATATAACAATCGGCTGTGAGATGAAGCTACATCACCCAATCTTTTTTTAACGTCTGTTCGAGCTTCAAGGAAAGCTTCATCAAATTTGCTTGACTCTATTGAAAAAGTTTTCGTCGCCTTATCTTTTACTGCTTCCAATGCAATTTTATGAGGCACTTCGTAGGAATATAAAGTATTGTCTATATCAAAAAGAATAGCATCCGGAAGTTGATTGAAGGATTCAGGAGATAGAATATTCATCAAATGAACCTCTTTGTTAAAGCTTGATTCATATGGCTTAGGACGATTAGTTGCATTATCCCCAACATTCCATCAGACCACTGTGGATTGATATCTAAAAATTCCAGAATATTAGGAGATAGTATTCTAATGGCCTCAGATATATCTTCTCCTTTTGAATCTCCTTCGATTATAAGTTCAATATCAGAAGTTTCTTCATTAATATTCATATCAACATTAAGACCATTTACTCCAATCAGGATTCTTCTTAACGACAGTTCATTAAATTCTTGTTTTGAGGTTATTGAGAGTTTTAATGAAATGTTTTGTTCAGATTCTTCATCTACCATATCGAGGATATTTTTGCTTTCCGATTGAAGCGATAGGACAAGATCGGCATCTTTTTTTTGTTTTTTGATAAATTTCTCAGAATCAAGATATCTGTCTTCGAAAGATTGAATAACTTCTTCTTTAGAACGGTCTCTGTATTTTGTATCACGTTTAATCTTGAAATATCTTCTCAGATCTTCGTCTATATCCAGATATATGCTTAAATCATAACAATCTCTTAAAATTGGCAAATAAAGAGCATGTAATCCAGAGGCTATAATAAAATCATTGCTTTGAATTTTTCTTGGATGACTCATCAAGCCAGTGTCGTGGTCATACCTTTTTGTAAAAACATCATTTCCATCTATTAAGGAAACTAAATCATTTGCATATCTCTCCAGATCATTTGCCATAGGATTTAAGTGCGTCATTGCTTGCCAGGTAGGTTTATTTCTATCCCAAAAGTGGTAATCATCGCCTGCAAGCGATGATACAGCATCGGCTCCAAATAAACCTATGATAGCATCATTTAAAGTGTCTTTACCTGAACCGGAATCTCCTGCAATTCCTATCACGAATGGTTTACGGCTCAGTCTAAAGAACAAATTCCTACTAACAGCTTCTCTCCAAAATCTTATTGCTAAAACTGCACCCACAGAAACAACACCGGTATAAAGGAGAGAGGATAGAAAATTTCCTTTATCCAAAGTAAACAAATCAAAAATTGCAAAGTTAAAATAAGTAACTTGAGGTGGATCGAAATTAGAGGATAAAACTACACTTACAAGGTAAAGCACTGAGAAAGAGAAAGTCAAAAGAATTGCGGTCTTATCACTAATCGCTTGATAGTATACGAGAAACGGAATGGTCCAAACAAACCAGCCAGGAGAGGATAGGGTCATAAGAACTATTGATAGAAATACCACTCCTAGAGAAGCTTGAAACAAGCTAAAATTAAGCCTCTTGAGCCTCCAAATTACGTATAAGAATATTAAATAAGCTAGAGGAATAATAAATATCGAAGATTCTCCAGTAGAAATTTCTAATTTTAGTATTTCTACCATTTGAGGGTTATTTATTAGCATAAATAATCCTTCTTTCGAGAATAAAAAAGGTAAGATTAAAATAATTACTCCAAAGAAAAAGCCCTGGATAAACTTATTAAGATTTAACTTTAAAGGCTTGTTATTGAGGAAATAAAAGAAGAAAAAAGGAAGAGCTATTAGCATGCTAAGTTTTGCAGAAATTGAAGCAGCAAGGAACATACCGGCAATTTTCCAAGATTTTTCATTTATAAAAAAGAGAGAAAGAAAAAGTAAAAAAACAGGTATCAAGTCGTTTAAGCCAACTATATATGTTGCAAAAATTACGATCGGTGAAAGCCAATAGGTTAAGATTATCAACCTCTCTCTATTAGGAAGAAGCTTTTTCAGAAAAATAAGCAGACTAAAATCAATTAGAAGCAAAGTTAAGCCATAACCAAAGTAAAGAGGCATATTCAATATCTTAGCCAGAGCTGTAAAAGGCAAAAGTATCAACCAAGCGCTGTAGCCATATGGAAAAGATAACGGATTCCCTCCTTGTAAGATCCAATCATGCCAAGGGTCCATAGAAAAATTTGTCAGCGATGCATCTAAAAAAGGAACATAAAATTCTGAAGCTGCATGAGGTAGAAATATAACTAAACACAATATTCTTAAAAGCAACCCAAAAAGGAAGAGATAATTTACAAAGAGATTAGTCAATTAATTCTCTCCATAAATCAGGCATTTTTGTGCAGACTGCATCAATCTCGATATTATTTTGTTTTAAGTAACTTACAGTTAAAGGTATCTCTTTTTCAGGATTTCTTCCTTGAAGTTCTGGTGATACAAGGCAGATCATGAACTTCATTTCATGAAGTTTATCTGCAATATCTTGAGTAATTATAAATTTCGTGAAGCAATCCATCCAAACCCAATCAAGTTTTCCTGCAAAATTCAAGGCAGTTTCAATAGACTCATATTCAGATATTCTTACGGCACATTTGCTCTCGCCTGACAAAGAATATTTAACTAAGGATGGCATGGCTTGATCTAAAAAAAAATAATTCTTTATATTTTTTTTCTTCAAAACTTCAAGAAGTCTATCCTCAAGTCCGTCTTCTTTGACATTAAGTATCAGCATTGAATGATCATAAAACTCTATCCACTCATTGAGTAACTCGCCGCTTTCGTATGGTTCGTGATTTATTATCAAATCTTTTCCTTTAGTTCTAATATCAATTTCAATGCCGTACTCATTAGGAGTATTTTTGAGCTCTTCAATTGAATTCCTTCTGTGCGAAATTAGAATCATGAAATTCCTTTTTTTACTTTGAAACTGTAAGTAATAGTTCTTTTAATAAATTTTGCTCTTGAATGCAATCCAGTATTCCAACTGGAAACACCTGAAAATCTTTTTCCAAAATAAACTGAAATCCTTTTGATTTTCAGGTTCTGGAGCTTAGCCATGTAATAACTATACAAGTCTAAAGAGAAATCTTCAGGTGGATTTTCCCAACTTGCAAAGAATTCCTTTCTGAAAAGAGTGGGTTGTCCATTAATATCCCATAAAATTTTTTTTAATAATAAACTCTCAAATATGGCCATACAAATTGTAAAAAAATTATCAAAAAAAGATCTTCCTCTTCTTTTTCCTTTAACAAATAAATTATTATTGCCATCAAAATGAGCGAATGCCTGAATGCAGTCTAAAGGATCAGTTTGCAAATCTGCGTGAGTCCAACCTAGAATCTCGCCTTTGGCTTCCTTGAGGCCAGATAGGATTCCATGCCCATATCCAATATTTTTTTCTACATAGATTGCCCTTAGTTTACTGTTTGATTTTATGAGACTTGGAAGTATTTTTGCAGAATTGTCCGTTGATCCATTATCCACAATTATGATTTCACAGTCAGAGCTTTCAATTAAGGCCAAGCAGCTGTCAATCAATCTAGGAAGATTTTGTTCTTCATTAAAACAAGGAATTACTAGAGAAAATCGCATCAAAAAAACTTATTGCGATTCAAAAAGAGTATTTGAATAAAAAAAGCTAACATCGAAAATGATTATAAAGGAAAAAAAATTTAAATATTTGAAGAACTATGGTTTATTAATTATTTTATAGGGATGTTCATCCCATTTATTGAAGCAAGATTGCCAATATTCATATGTCTTGAGATCATTTGGGGTACCCCAACATAAATATTTATCAACCTCAAAAGCCGCTACTCTTTTTCCTTGGTCAATGGAATCCTGCAGAGAAGAGTCAATATAAAATTCTGAATTCACTGTTCCATTCCTCTTTACTAAAGCCTCTACTGCCCTCAAAAAAGAGTCGGAATGTTTGTAGGTGAAAGTTCCAATGATCACAGAATCTTTTTCCGGATTTAAAAGTGGTTTTTTAACCGATACTCCACTTACAATTCCATCTGAATCCACATCCGCCCAGCCATACATTTCTGGATTTCTAGAAGCTCCGGGATAGCCTTTCGCCACCCAAACAATTATATCTATACTTGAATTTTCGACTAAAGACATAAATTCTTTATAGTCATATATTACCCCGTTATCACATGCACTTATCGTTAAAGGAAGATCAATATCTTTTGTATTTTTTATAGCTTCATAGCAACTTATGGCTTGACCATTGGTCAGCTCTTCTAATTCATAAAAATCTAGATTTTCGAAAGAAGTTTTAAGTTCTTTTTTTAACAGATCTAATGAAGGTAAATCTTTCCTTAAGATGGATAAGTTTCTTTTTGATATAGGTAAATCTTTATAAGCCTTGACTGCCATGGGAACTTTGTTAATTGGTATTAGGGGCTTAGGTAACTCATAGTCTTCGTGATCAAATCTAGAACCCCTACCAGCCATAGGCATTATCAAAGTCCCATCGATAGGATTTTTTTGATTTGTGTATTTCCTAAAGATATCTGACCAGTAGAGATAATCTTTAAGGTCTCGAGGAGTGCCCCATTGCATAAAATGTTCTAACTCAAATGGTTTAATTGCGAGGCCATCATTTATCATCTCTTTGTAAACCATGCTTACATAATATTCTTCATTTACCTTTAATTCTAAATCAATGCATTTAGTAAAATAATCTTTCAAAATTTTTCCATTCTTAAAATAATAAGTCCCAGAAGAGGCAAATTCTTTTTTAGGATCTTTTGTGAAGGGTTTCTTTTCTTGAATATCTATTAGGAGGTTATTTTTTGTTTTTAAGTACGCATAATAATTACTCCAAATAGTATGCGGATGAAACCCTCTATAAGATGGGATTGCTCCATCAAGATTTTCGTCCAAAACAAATTCTTTAAAATCTTTGTACTTCCAATAGCATGAAAAATCACAATAATTGACTATAACCGGTTCATTATTATCTATATAAGAATCTATCTGCATCACAGCATGAACCGGACCTAGTTTATGTGGTTTTATGCCTATAATTCTTCCTGAAGGACAAACTTCTGAAAGAATTTCTTTCATACGGTATTTATCATTATTTAAATGATCTCGGTTACAGATGAATGAAAAATGTGTCTCTCCTGGAAACATATTTACTACGTACTCAATGATAGGTCTCCCATCAACCTCTATCAGTGGCTTGGGAACTGAGTAACCAGCCTTTCTGAACCTTTCTCCAAAACCGGACATGGGAATAATTATATGCATGTTTCTCCTACTTACAGATTCTTACCCATAAATTGGTATTCCATCTGTTATTTGTTACAGAAATAGCTCTTTCTGGTTGTTTCAACTCCGAAATAATTACTATAGGCTCTTTTACAGATAACTTGCTAAAAATTTTTTCACATTTTTCTTCAGCGATCGTAAAATTTCCAACATATAACCTATCTAGGTTATTTGAACTAATATAGTCTCTTAACGAAACTCTCTTATCTAATATTAAAGGAGTAGATTTAAAAACTAATCCATCAAAAATTACCTTTCCTAGTAGGTCTTCAGGCACCTTAGCTAATGCTTCATCCCAATCAGCTCCTATTTGACTATGATATTTCCTTTCTCCAGAGTAAGCTTTTTCCATGAACCATTCTTGAGAAAAATCAGCTTTAAGAGAAGTATAATTATTAGATATTTCAAAAAATGAAAAGAGTAAACCCACGGATACAAGTGGGTAAAATACGTAAATCTTTTTTTCAGATAATAGATAAGCTCCACCCAGGATTAGAGGACACATGTATTCAATTAAATACCTAGGCAACCCCCATACTAAGGGGTGGATTAAATGAAAAATAGACCAAAAAATTAGTAAATATGAATATAAAACAAAATTTAATCTGAATGACTTTCTTGGCAATAAGAGAAAAATTGCAAATAGACCTAAAAAACTTAGATTAACAAATATTGAAATTAAAGCCTCATAACTAAAAGAGTTTAAAAGAAGCTGTATTCTTGAATAAGAATGCGTAATAGCAGGATTTCCATAATAAATATTCATCAACATCTGAACTAAAGGAATACTCAAACAAATGAATAAAAAAATCATAGCTTGCCACTGTTTTTTACTTACCAAATAAACGAATATTGGAAAGAAAGAAAATATTGCTGGCTGCCTAATTAATGAAATTAGAGTAAAACCTAAGATTAATAAATTTAGGTTGTTGGTTGGTATATAACTTTTTCTATGCCGAATTAGCTCAATTAATAATATGACGTTGAAACAATAGAGCCATATAGAGAACTCAACAATGGCTATATTAAAAAAAACAAGAGGAATAAAAACCGAAAAACAGGTTATAAAAACAAACTTAATTCTATCCTCAATGACCTCATAGAAATATATGCACATAAGAATCACAGGAAGCAATCCTGTAAACTTAAACATAACGCTATTCACTCCGAAAGTCCCTAGAAGTAACATAGGCAAGGTTCTTAATTCTGGATGCGGAGCAAAAGTATCATACAAATCGAGAAACAATTTAAAAGCCACAACCAAAATTGAAATAGTAAACAAAGTTAATAAAAAGTTATTTCGGGAAAGTTTATAAAAAATGAAAAAGACAATTGTCCACGCAAGAAAAACTGAAGAGAAAATCTGAAAAACTCTATGTATTTTAAAATCCAGAAACAATGGCTGGAGAGTGCTAAATTTCTCTAAAATCAGCTCTAAAGGAGCATAGGCCGCATAGAGATGGTACCAATGATCTGTGTTTAGACTTTCTCTAGAGCTAGGCAATAGTTGAAATAAAAAGACTGCAAAAAATATAGCTAAAGTTAACCCTCCCAGTGAAAACTCTAGTGTAATTTCTTTTATTTTATTCGAAGCTAAGTAGCTGATCGTAAAAACGATTAAGGAAAAAGTTATCACTAAGAGAGAAGAACCACTGATAGTAAATCCAATAACAAAGGACCAAAAAATAGATATCCAAAAAATATAGTCTAATAACTCTTTAGAGGAATATTTTATTTGTAAGAAATCTGATATAGTTTTCAGCACAGAAAAAGTTCTAAACTAATCTTAAAATTCATCTTACTCAGATTATTTTTTTTATTACAATCCTTCTACCTAAAGCAAAAATTGATGGCAATAACTTTATAAGAAACCTGTCCATTAAGTCGGCAAATTTAAGTAAAATACTAGGTAATCTAGGGACTTTTGTTTTAGATATTACTCCTCCTGACAAAGGAAAAATCGTAAACTCACAAGGCTCGTTCAATTGAATCTCCAAGCCAACAAAAAAATTTTCAAAATCCTTTTCGTTTGTAAAAAGTATTTCTGGAACAGCGCAATTCGCTGACCATAAGTCATTCTTGTCATTAACTACAGATTCTGTATTAAAAATATCAATATCGTAAGAATATCCCTCATGATGCATGGTTCTCAGTAACATCCTCATGAAGAAAGAAGTATTAATTTCTGAGATTAAAATTATGCCTCCTTTTTTTAGTACTCTTAGACATTCAAAAAAAAATTTTGCTGGGTTATAAAAATGATGAATCGTGTGAGAGGCAATAATTACGTCAACTGAATTGTCAGGTAATTCCATATTTGTTGCGTCCAAGTATTTATCTATCCACTGATTGCTTGCAGCATCAGTAAGGATGACTTCATCATTCAAATATAATTTAGAAAAGCCTGCACCTGCACCAACTTCAATGATATTCATATCATTCTTCAAATATCTATTCATCCATTTATATCTTGTTGCAAGAAGGAAGTCTAAATTATTAAACCTTGTATTAAGAAATTCTTCTCTTGCCTTTATAACGTTTCCCTCCTCTGCCATGCGGTTGTCTTCATGTTTCGGGAAAAAAGGACCTCTAAAAAATATTTTTTTTAATTTTTTCATTAAACCTGCAACTCAAATACTTTCTTTCTAATTAAAGTCTAAATTCTAACCTAATCTTTAATGTCTTCTGACTTTTATTGCCTGAATAAACGTAAAAAATAGAAATTTTTAAATTCTTATTACATTTTTTTTTACTTACTTTTATTCAGCTCAAAATCTACCATCATTTGTGCTAAACCATTTAAATCTATTGAAGAGGACCAATTCAAAGCTTTCTCTGCTTTCGTAGCATCTCCCAATAATAAATCAACTTCTGCGGGTCTGTAGTACTCTTCGTTAACTCTTATACAAGTCTTAGAGTTACTGGTATCGATACCAATTTCAGTTAAACCATTTCCTTCCCAGCTGATATCTATCCCTAGTATTTTTGCTACGATCTCGCAAAAATTTCTTATTGATTGAGATTTACCGGTACAAATTACAAAATCATCAGGTTTTTTTTGTTCAAGCATTAATCTCATAGCTTCTACATAATCTCCAGCAAAGCCCCAATCCCTCTGAGCTTCTAAATTACCAAGCTCTAGAACCTTTTCATGGTTATTCGAGTACTCAACAAGGCCGCTTACTATCTTTTTAGTTACAAAATCACCTCCTCTTAAAGGACTTTCATGATTAAAAAGTATCCCTGAACAGGCAAATAGATCATAAGACTCTCTATAGTTTATAGTTATATGGTGAGCATATAATTTTGCTACGCCGTATGGACTTCTTGGATAGAATCTAGTGGATTCGTTCTGTGGAACTTCATAAACTTTTCCAAACATCTCTGATGTCGATGCTTGGTAAAATTTGGTTTCAGGGGAAAAGAGTCTAATTGACTCTAGAATATTTAAAACTGAAGTTCCATTGACTAGTGAGGTATAAATTGGGCTCTTAAACGAATCCGCAACAAAGCTTTGAGCAGCTAAATTATAGAATTGATTGGGTTGTATTTTCATCACTAGCTCTTGCATTCTTGAGTGTTCTTGGATATCAGCCGAAAGAACCTTTACTTGATTTTCTATGCCCAATGACTTTAGCCTAAATAAATTATCTGCAGAAGATCTCCTTGAAGTCCCTACAACTTCAAAGCCCTTCTCTAATAAGTTTTTAGCTAAATAAGCTCCATCTTGACCACCAATTCCTGTAATTAAAGCTACTTTTCCCATTTATCTTTTCTCCTTTTTAAATTCTTGAATCTATAATCCGACGATAATAACCAAGATGTTCAGATGCTACTACTTCGGTTGAGTACAATCTTGCATTATCAAATCCCCTATCAATCAATTTTCTTGTGAATTCTGAATCTAATAAGACCCTATTAACAGACTCTATCATTTCATCAACATTTAAAGGATTAATTAAGATGGCACCACTTCCTGCAACCTCTGACATAGGGCTGAAGTTAGAGGTAATCACAGGTGTTCTTGAAGCCTGTGCTTCTATAATTGGTAAGCCAAAACCTTCATGTAAGGAAGGAAAAGTTACTATATCTGACTCCAAATATAATCCTTCTAATTCTTTTTTGTTTATATTAATGTAATTTTTAAATTCTATTTTCTTATCAATTAAATAAGACCGATCAGATTCAATCAATTCACCTACAATTAATAATTTACACTCTATTTCTTTTATTGATTTAAGTACCGTATGAAGGTTTTTATGAGATGCGGTACCAACATGCAGAATACAAGGCTTCTGGCCTCTTCTCTTAGTTTCAGGATTTTTAAATTCTAAATTTGAACATAATTTAGCGATGAAGCTGAGTTTTCTGTCCAATGAAGTTATTTCAAGTACTCTATTTTTTGTAATTTCCGAACTAAAGAATATAGCACCAGAGAAATATATTGGCAGAGTTATCCAAACAATCTTGTAAATCCACTTTTTTAAGCCTTTCAAGTCATTTATATACCTGCCAACATCATGAATTGTTAAAACTGACTTATTTTTTGGTAAAAAAAGAGTTAAGTAATGAACATCTCCAGTTATATGATAAAGATCCGCTTTCATCTTCCTCAGTTCAAGAAGGTCTTTAAAGAAATTATTTTTATTTAATTTGAATACAGAAATATCTATCTCTTGGCTTAACTCTTTGTGTATAGCCCCATATACAGCTTCCAAGCTAAAACCTGACCCTGATGGACGTTGGATCATGACAATTTTCATTCTTCTTTCAGGCTTTTATCACTTTCTTGTGTTTAGGCAATATGTTTCTTGTATCAATTATCAAATTTGAAAATTGCAAAATCTCTTCATAATTAAAATTATCATGGTCTGTTGCGATAACTACGCAATCAAGTTTAGATAAGAAAGTAGAGTTAAGCTGCTTGCTCCTCAATGTTTTTTTTAAGGAAACGCTTTTTTTTAGTTCTTTAATATAAGGGTCAGAGTAAGAGACGTCACCACCCATTGCTGAAAGTAGCTCAATGATTTTTATACTAGGCGATTCTCTAGTGTCGCCTATATTTTTCTTATAAGCTACTCCTAATACTAGTATTTTACTCTTTGAGATGGATTTATTTACTTTATTTAAAGAATGAATGATTTTATTTACAACCCATTCTGGCATTTGAATATTTATTTCTCCTGCTAACTCTATAAACTTTGCATTAATACCTTGCTCCTTGGCCTTCCAAGACAAGTAGAAGGGATCTACAGGGATGCAATGACCTCCTAAACCAGGGCCTGGTCTATAAGGTACGAAGCCAAAAGGTTTTGTAGCAGCTGCACTTATTACTTCATTTATATCTATGTTCATAGCATCAGAAATAATCTTCATCTCATTTACCAGGCCAATATTCACGGATCTATGAATGTTTTCGAGAAGTTTTGTCATCTCAGCACACTCCGTAGAACTGACCTCTATGACTTCATTGATAATCGATGAATAAAGAGCTTTTCCTACTTTCATACAATTCTCAGTATGGCCTCCAACCACTTTAGGTATATTCTTCAATCCATAGTCTTTATTGCCAGGGTCTTCTCTCTCAGGCGAATAAACTAAGAAGAAATCTTTACCTAATTCCATACCCTGATCTTTGATTTTAGGAGCTACTATCTCAGAAGTCGTTCCTGGGTAGGTTGTACTTTCCAATGATAATAATTGACCCTTTTTTAGAAAAGGGCTCATTAAGTCCAAGCAATTAATGACATAAGATAAATCAGGATTTCGATTCTTATCCAATGGTGTAGGCACGCAAATTATTATCACATCGGCCTTCTTAATTGACTTAAAATCTGGGGATATTTCTAAACCATTTTCTAAAGCTAAGGATATCTCTGTGTTTTTGATATGACTTATAAAACTTCTTTTTGAGTTTAGAAATTCACATCTAACTTTGTCCTTGTCTACTCCAATTACTTTAAATCCCTCCTCGACAAACCTTAGAGCAAGTGGCAACCCTACATAGCCCAAACCTATGATACAAATTTTGGATTCTTTCTTTTTTATTTTAGTTTGCAGCAAATTTTTCATAATAGTTTTTGAAAATATTTTATTGAATTCGAAAGACCCTCTTCTAGGCCAATCTTTGGCTCCCAGCCTAAGTCAGATTTAATTTGGGTTATATCAGGCTTTCTTTTAATGGGATCATCTGCAGGTAATTCTAGATGAATTATTTCTGACTTTGAATTTGTTAGTTTGATTATCTTTTTTGCAAGATCTTTAACCGTAAACTCATCTGGATTACCAACATTATATAATTGACTTGAATTCCTTTGATCATCCATTATCAAAAGAAATGCATCTATGAGATCGTTAACATGGCAAAAGGAACGTGTTTGATTTCCATCACCGTAGATTGTTATAGGCAAGTTTTTCAATGCTTGGACAATAAAATTTGAAACTACTCTGCCATCATTAATATCCATGAAGGGCCCATACGTATTAAAAATCCTAGCCACCTTAATATCAATATTGAAGTTTCGATGAAAATCAAAGAATAGAGTTTCAGCCACTCTCTTACCTTCATCATAACAAGATCTGATACCTATAGGATTGACATTGCCCCAATAAGATATACTTTGTGGATGTTCTAACGGGTCTCCATATATTTCACTTGTAGATGCTTGAAAAATTGGAATCTCAAAATCTTTTGCTATGTTGAGTAAATTCAAAGAGCCTTCAAAACAAGTTCTAAGAGTAAATATTGGATCTTTTTGATAATTGGTGGGAGAAGCGGGGCAAGCTAAATTAAATATCCTTTTAATGGGTAATTCTGATCTTTTGTATTCAACTATATTCTCGTTTATAAATTTAAAGTTATTTTTTTTCTCCAAACTCTTTAGATTCTTCAAGCTACCTGTATAAAGATTGTCAATACATAAAACAAAATCCCCTTTATCTACCAACCTCTTGCATAAATGTGAGCCAAGAAAACCTGCACCACCTGTGACAAGCGTGTATTTAATCTCAGACATCACCCCGCCTCCCTATGCCAAAATATTCAAAGCCAGAAGAAATAGCTTTTCTTTTATCAAGAAAATTTCTTGAGTCAAAGATAATTGGTCTATTTAAAAGTGACTTAATTTCTGAATAGTCATTTATCTCAAAATTTATCCATTCAGTCATAATTATTAAGGCATCAGAATTCTCTAAACAAGATTCCTTAGATTCCATATATTCAATCTCGTCATTCTTAGAAATAGTCCTTTTAAAGTTTTCAGATGCTTTCGGATCAAAAACGCTAACTGATGACCCTAATTTAATGAGATTCTTAATAACTTCAATACTTGGAGATTCTCTTACATCATCTGTTTCAGGCTTGAAAGACAGTCCCCAAACAGCAAATTTCATACCTTTTAAATCTCCGCCGAACCTTTTTACTATCTTATTGAAAATAACCAATTTCTGCTTTTTATTCACTGCATCAGTAGCTTTCAATAGTTTAGGTTTATACCCAAAATCATTTGCTTTTGAGATCAAAGCCTTAACATCTTTAGGAAAACATGAGCCGCCATATCCAGCGCCAGGATTTATAAACGAACTTCCTATTCTCTTATCTGATGCTATGCCTGCTTTAACAAAATCTATGTCGGCGCCAATCAAGTCTGAAATATTTGCAATTTCATTTATAAAACTTATTTTTGTAGCAAGCATCGCATTTGAAGCATATTTAGTGAGTTCAGCAGACAGTGTATCCATAAAGATTATTTTTTCTTTAAAATGAGAACTAGAATAAAGACTGCCAAACTTGGACTTTAGTTCTTTGTGTTGCACTCCAATTATTACTCGATCAGGCTTTAAAAAGTCTCTAATAGCAGAACCTTCTCTTAAAAATTCAGGGTTAGAAGCAACCCTTACAGATATATTTTTTTTTCTTAGTTGACTATTGAAGATATTTTGGATTTCTTGTACTGAGCCTGGAGGTACAGTAGATTTTATCACTACAACCTTATTACTAGTAGCTTTTGAAGCAATATCGCCGACAACACTCTTCACAAAATTTAAATCTGCGGAACCATCTTTTTTTTCAGGTGTACCGACACAAATAAATATGAAATCACTAAATTTTATAGTTTCATCTATTTTAGAACTAAATTTGAGCCTTTTATTATTTTGATTCCTGAGAACCATTGGTTTTAGTCCAGGTTCATATATATTTATTTCTCCATTATTTAGTTTTTGTATCTTGTTGGAGTCAATATCAAAACAGCATACTTTATGACCTAAATCAGCAAAACATGCTGATGTAACTAGTCCAACATATCCGCAACCAAAGACGGTAATATTCATTTTTAGACTCCTTAGTTACTTGGCTTTAAATATTACTAATTATAAAAAGAATTCTTCAAGGGATTTTAGTAAGAAAGAAAGGGAAAGATCTATTAAGACTTATTTTTCGATTAAAAAAGTCAGTTATCAACACTAAAATAAATGCGACTATAAATCCTACCAAACCTCCAGCTAAAACCATCCTAGACCTGTGGGGTCTGTCTCTAGTCTCAGGTAAAAAAGGAGACTGTATTATTTTGAAAACGAAATCATCTGAAGCCTCAGAAAGAGCAATTACTTGAAGCTCCCCTTCTGCTAAAGATGCCAGGACTTTCTTTACATCTAATGTGATGGAAGAAGCTATTTTTTCTTCAATATATTTTAAAGCTGCTTGTGCCTCTTTAACATCCTTAGTTCTAATGTATTCGTTTAATTTGGAAAGTACTTCTTTAACAATTTCTTGAGCTACGCTTGGGACCCTATGTTCCCCATGTAAATAAATAAATCCAGTTTTTCTATCCTTAAATGAGCTGAAATGCTTTTTGTAAAAGATTTTATATGCCTTCTCAATAGAAGGCTTTACAAGCCATTCCTTTGAGTTTTCATCAACAAACTTTGTGCCTTCTAGAACTTTTTTGATGAATTCATCATCTTCATAAAGTAATTTGAAAAAATCATAAGATGATATCGTCTTATAGGCTATCGCTCCCTTGTCAACTTCTGTCTTTACATTTATCCCCGCAAGGCTCGCAAGACCCCCAAGCTGACTCTGAGTGCCAGAAGAGCCTGTAGAGTACTTGGAAGATGACGGTACTACGATGGAAGTAGATTTAAAAACATTTGGAGACAATAAAGCTACTGAAACTGAAATGAACAAAGATAAGCCGACGAATGCTACAAAAAAAAGGCCGTTTCTTTTGAAAAGATCATAGTAGTCCTTTTTTGTATTTGAATCTTCCATAGATGAAATTGTATCAAATTTAGATAAATAATGGTGCCCGGGGCCGGACTCGAACCGGCACGAAGTTTCCTTCGAG
>TARA_B100000963_G_scaffold319223_1_pt1 | contig 43436 bp, 41 predicted proteins | sample TARA_B100000963 | Tara Oceans TARA_B100000963 (sample SAMEA2622097) | marine metagenome | biome: marine biome (ENVO:00000447); feature: surface water layer (ENVO:00002042); material: "saline water (ENVO:00002010), including plankton (ENVO:xxxxxxxx)" | depth 5 m | reverse complement strand
GCTTCACATTGTGTTGGATTAACTTTTCCAGGCATAATAGAACTCCCAGGTTCGTTTGCTGGTAATATTAACTCTCCAATACCACATCGAGGACCTGATGCCATTAATCGAATATCATTAGCAATCTTATTTAATGAAACCGCAATCTGCTTTAAAGCTGAATGAGATCCAACTATAGCATCATGAGAAGCTAATGCTTCAAATTTGTTAGGCGCCGTTTTAAAAGGGAAACCTGTAAACTCAGAAATATATGAAGCTACTTTTTCAGCATATCCATTGGGCGTATTGATCCCTGTTCCGACTGCAGTACCACCTAGAGCTATTTCAGCAAGATGGTTAAGGCTAAATTGTAAAGACTTTATACCATTTTCTAGTTGGGTAGAATATCCTGAGAATTCCTGACCTAGGGTTAGGGGAGTGGCATCCATCAAATGGGTTCTTCCAATTTTTACAATGTCATTAAATGCAATTGCTTTATCATTTATTGCATTTTTTAAATCTATTAAACCCGGGATTGTTATTTCTATTATTTTTTTATAACAAGCAATATGCATTGCTGTGGGAAAAGTATCATTTGATGATTGAGATCGATTTACATCATCATTTGGTTTAAGGGTTTTTTCTCCTTGACCCATTATTTTACCTTCTAAGACGTGAGCTCTATTAGAAATTACTTCATTTACATTCATATTACTTTGAGTCCCTGATCCAGTTTGCCAAATCACTAATGGAAAATGATCGTCCAATTTCCTTTCCAAAATTTCATCACAAACTTTAACTATTAGATCTCTTTTTACTTTTGATAATACACCCAGATCAAAATTTGTGTTAGCAGCAGCTTTCTTTAATTGTGCAAATCCATATATTATTTCCATTGGCATGGAACCTGAAGGACCTATTTTAAAGTTTTTTAGTGAGCGCTCAGTTTGTGGACCCCAATAAACGTCTTTTGCCACTTTAATTTCTCCAATTGTATCTTTTTCAATACGGTACTCCATATTTAATAATTTTATATAAAAATACTAGGTTTAAAAATAAACATTAATAAAACGTAGAATATTTTCTTTTGGTAGATTTTTATTATTCGATTCTAACAAATAAATAAAAAAAATTACCTTTATTGTATAATTTTGATTAATGTTTGAATTTGACCAGTATTTAGGCTTTCTCGCTTTCTTGAGTATAATTACCATCGGCTTCTGGTTGATGATTTTCCTTCTTACTTTCGCAATACCTTATTGGCTATTTGGTGCTGCTAAGGAACGCTTTGACCAATGGCGAGCTAAAAAAAAATAAAACGAATAAAAAAACGTCTGTATTTAGATGCTTTTTTTAATAACCATAACTACTATCGTCATCACCTTGATATCCGCTTCGGCGATTTCGTTGGTTTTTCTTTTGATTCAATCGATAGGTTAAAGTTGCAATATAGGTGGGTTGCCGCCATTGGAATTCAGTATAACTGTTAAACGTATCGGTGAAGGTATTTGAGCGATACTTTTGAGAATTGAATACATCACTAATCCGAAAGGATAAAGTCCCTTTCTCCTTTAATATGTCTTTGTTGATTGCTGTAGACAATCCGCCCAACGGTTTGCTTTTGGATTGTGCAGTTACCCTTGGTCCACGCAAAAAAAGTTGATTTTGCCAGCTAAGTCCTGTACCAAAATTAATACTTGAAATAAATCGTGAAGACCAGCTTATATTTTTGGCGTCAAAAACAAACCCATTGTAAGTTCCAATGACTTCATTGCTATAAACGTTGAAATTGGCATTTAAACGAATTTTTCGATTGGGAGTAAAAGTCAGACTAGCCTCTCCTCCATAGCGTTTATTTTTGGAAAGATTTATAGGACCTCTTCTTAATACGGGTACAATTACAAGATCAGAAATAGGATCGTTTGGGTCACCACTCAGGATAACTTTTTCCCCAGTATCTTCATTAACAAATTGAAAGTTATTAGTCGTGTGTTGATAATAAATTGATCCATTTATAGTGAATTTTTTTAAGCGCTTAAGGTAACCTAAATCAAAACTCCCGGTACTAGCAGGATCCAAATCAGGGTTTCCCTGAAAAAAGTTAGTGATACTGTTTCGGGAAGGAAAGGGATTTAAAAAAAATCCACGTGGACGCCTAATTCTTTTGGCATATCCTATTGTAATACTTTCTTTTTGATCAATTTCAAAGGAGAGGTTAACTGTAGGAAACCAATTGGTATATCGTTTATTTGTATAGTCATTGGTTGTTCTTTGGTCAATCACAATATTGGAATCCTCCATTCGCAATCCAAGTAAAAGGGAGAATTTATTAATTTTCTTCCCGAACTGAGCATATGCAGCATTTACATTTTCTTTATATACCAATATGTTAGTTAGGTCGGTATCGATGCTACGAATGTTGTTTTCTATAAAAGCAACTTCATAATCGGTTTCAATCGCATTAAAAGTACCACGATATCCCAATTCTATTTGAGTATTTTTATCTAAGGGGTAGACATAATCTACTTGAGCCAAGATCCTTTTTTGCGACTCTAGTGTGGTCACTTCTTCGTTATCGTTGATTCTTGTAGAAGGAAAGGTTTGAAGACTTGTGATTTGTGCTAGTTCATCTTCAGTACTCTTTTCGTACTGGTAGGTGGCACTAATTTCATGCCCTTTGTCATTAAATTTCTTTTCATAAAGTCCTGAGAGTTGAAATGATTCGTCAAGTTCAGGTTCATATTGCTTGCGCTCAACACTAGAAATAGGGCTTCCACCTAAGGAATTTAGTTCATCAATGCTGACAACACCATCATTAATTCCTTCATTGTCTCGATAGAATCCATTTAGGGTAAAGCTACTGTACTCGTCAATAAAATATTCTGCTCCCAGAGAAATAAATAATTGATCACGTTCTCGATTGATTTTTCCTGTTTCAAACAGATAGGAGTTAGCTTCTTTTTCATCAAAATACTCATTTTCAGATAATCCATTGCTAATACTTGTCCTTCGGCCAATAGTATTGGTAGAAAACAGGTTTAGCTTTTTTGTTTTCCAATTAACGGTAGCTGTTCCGCGCAAGGTTTCAGGGACACCGCTATTTATGTTAAAATTACCATTGAACCCAGAACTTTCTTGTTTTTTTAAAATTATATTGATAATCCCACCAGTACCTTCGGCATCGTAACGAGCGGAAGGTGATGTGATAACTTCTACTTTTTCGATCGATTCAGAGGGAAGTTGGCGAAGCCCATCAGGTCCAGAAATACCAACAAGGCCTGAGGGTTTCCCGTTGATAAGAATTCGAACATTGTTATTACCTCTCAGTGCAATATTTCCCTCAACATCCACAGTGATGGAAGGGATATTTCCCAAAACGTCGGCTACGCTGCCTCCACGGACCGTAATATCTTTACCCACATTATAGATGCGCTTATCTAATCGTATTTCAACCTGAGTTTGCTCACCTACCAGTTCTACTTCCTCAAGTTCGTTTGGATCAATTTTTAAAGCTATGGTTCCCAAATTCAGATTCGACTTCACGGATACGCCCTTCATAATGTAAGTTACAAAACTGATGAATTCAATATTTATATCGTATTGTCCTGGGAAAGATTCAATTTGAAAATTTCCTTCAGCATCCGTAATTCCACCCTGAATATAATCGGGACGATTATTATTTTTTAAGGTAATTGTTGCGTACTCTAGTGGCTGATTATTTTCTTTATCAATTACCTTTCCAGTAATAAAATATTTTGGTGAACCTTCAGGTCTTTGCCCATATACATAAAGCATTCCAAAAAGTAACAAGATTGCAAAGTGTCTTTTTTTCATTACTTGTTGATGATTTAACAGTTAGCCTAAATATATGTAGATGAAGGTTAATGTTAAGATATAAATACTTTCAAAACCTCTATAGGCTGAACCAAAACTCCTTTTTGTCCTTTTAATACGATGGGCCTTTTAATTAGTTTAGGATGTTTTGAAAAGATACCAAGCAATTTTTCATTATCGATTGCTTGGCCTTTATAATCATTCTTCCATAAGACATCTTGTGTACGTATCATTTCTTGAGGCGATTTGCCGATCTGTAAAAATAGATCTTTCCACTCTATTGCAGTCAACGGATTCTTCATGTACTCAATGATTTGTATGTCTAGTCCTTTACTTTCTAGGTACTGTAAAGCTTCTCGAGACTTGCGGCACCTACTGTTATGGTAAATCTTCATCATGGTGAAAAAATAATAGAACCAACATGTATCAAATTTTTAATTGAGTTGGAAAGGTTTGACTTATTTTATTTTATCCACAATAGCTTTGAAAGCTTCGGGATTATTCATAGCCAAATCGGCCAACACTTTTCTATTTAGCTGAATATTTTTGGCTTTTACTTTTCCTATAAATTGGCTATATGACATTCCATTTACTCGAGCACCAGCATTAATACGTGCAATCCAAAGGGACCTGAAATTTCGTTTTTTTACTCTCCTATCTCTATAGGAATAAAGCATTGCTTTCTCAACAGCATTTTTTGCAATAGTCCAAACATTTTTTCTACGTCCGAAATAGCCTTTTGCTTGTTTAATAATTTTTTTTCTGCGCGCTCTTGAAGCAACTGAATTTACTGATCTTGGCATTCTAATTGTTTTTTGAAGGAGGCGGTAAAATACTCTTTAAAAGACCTTACTTCAGGTTAATTTAATTGTTTTTAACACCTTTTAAATTATACAAGGCGTAATTGTTCTTTTATGCTTTTGGCATCGCTATCATTTACTAATCCTGAATGAGTTAGTTTTAATTTTCTTTTTTTTGATTTCTTTGTCAATATGTGGTTTTTAAATGCGTGCTTTCTTTTGATTTTACCACTGCCAGTCAATTTAAAGCGTTTTTTTGCACTTGACTTTGTTTTCATTTTTGGCATAATTTCTTATTTTATTTTTTTTTTGGAGTTATAAACATTATCATTTTTTTACCTTCTAATTCAGGCATTTGCTCTACCTTTCCTATTTCCTCAAGATCTTGCGCTAAGCGTAAAAGTAATATTTGGCCTTTTTCTTTAAAAATAATTGAGCGACCTTTAAAAAAAACAAAAGCTTTAAGCTTTGCACCGTCTTTAAGAAACTTTTCTGCATGTTTTTTTTTAAACTCATAATCATGCTCATCTGTATTTGGACCAAATCGAATTTCTTTTACTACAATTTTACTTGATTTTGCTTTTAATGCCTTCTCTCGCTTCTTTTGTTCATATAAGAATTTCTTATATTCAAGTATCTTGCATACTGGTGGTGACGCTTTAGGTGAAATCTCAACAAGATCTAGCTGAAGATTTTGAGCTATCTGTAGAGCATTGTTAAGAGTATAAACTCCAACCTCTACATTATCTCCTACAAGACGTATTTCATGTGCCGTGATCTTTTCATTAATCCTGTGGGGGTCTTCTTTGAAAATTCTCCCTGGACCACTAGATCTTCTTCGTCGTATTGCTATATCTTTCTTTTTTAAATTAAACGTTCAAGCCAGCATGGCTGTCCTTTATTTCATTTTTGATCAGTTTTACAACTGAATCTAAATCAAAGTTACCGATGTCTCCTTTTCGATGTTTACGCAGAGAAACAGATTGACTTTGAGCTTCTTTTTCTCCTAGAATAATCATGTAGGGGATTTTCGAAACTTCTGATTCACGAATTTTTTTCCCAATTGTTTCATTTCGATCATCTATGAGGGCGCGAATTTCGTGATTTTCAAAGAATTTTAAAACTTTTTGCGCGTAATTTTTATGTTTTTCACTTACACAAAGTATATTGGCTTGTGTAGGTGTAAGCCAAATTGGAAAATTTCCTCCTGTATGTTCTAGAAGGATAGCAACAAAACGCTCCATACTTCCAAAAGGGGCCCTATGGATCATTATCGGTCTGTAAAGATTATTATCACTACCCTTGTATGTTAAATTAAATCGTTCTGGCAAGTTATAATCAACTTGAATTGTACCAAGCTGCCATCTTCGCCCTAACGCATCTTTAACCATAAAATCAAGTTTAGGTCCATAAAAAGCAGCTTCGCCCTTTTCTACACTATAATTTAAATCTTTTTCAATAGCTGCGTTTATAATAGCATTTTCTGCCATTTCCCAGTTTTTTAAGTTACCGATGTATTTTTCAGGTTTGTCTGGATCACGCAAGGAAACCTGTGTTGAAAAGTTTTTAAAACCTAAGGATTTAAAAACATATAATACTAAATCAATAACCTTTTTAAACTCATCATCAAGTTGTTCTGGAGCACAAAAAATATGTGCATCATCTTGTGTAAAACCTCTAACTCTTGTCAATCCATGTAATTCTCCACTTTGTTCATAACGATATACAGTTCCAAATTCAGCGTAACGTTTTGGTAAATCACGATAACTCCAAGGTTTTGATTTATATATTTCACAGTGATGGGGACAATTCATAGGTTTGAGAAGAAATTCCTCTCCATCCGCTGGAGTTTGTATTGGCTGAAAACTATCAGCACCATATTTTTCATAATGTCCTGAGGTCACATATAATTCCTTATTTCCTATATGAGGAGAAATTACCTGTTCGTAACCTGCCAAATTCTGTACATTTTTTAGAAAATTTTCCAGACGTTCGCGAAGCTCTGCCCCTTTAGGTAGCCAGAGTGGTAAACCTTGTCCTACTTTTTTTGAAAATGTAAAAAGTTCAAGTTCTTTTCCAAGTTTTCTATGATCACGTTTTTTTGCCTGCTCTAATAATTTTAAATATTCATTAAGCTCTTTTTGTTTTGGAAAAGAAATACCATAAATTCTGGTAAGCTGTTCTCTTGATTCGTCCCCTCTCCAATATGCCCCTGCGACACTTAATAGCTTAACTGCTTTTATATGGCCTGTATTTGGTATGTGTCCTCCTTTACACAAATCAGTGAAGTCAGCATGGTCACAAAAGCTAATTTCACCGTCTTTCAAATTTTCAATTAATTCTAACTTAAAGGGATTATTTTCCTTTTTGTAATATTTGAGAGCTTCGGCTTTTGAACACATTCGCATTTTGAATTCGAATTTTTCTCGAGCAAAGTTTAAAAATTTCTTTTCTAAAGGAATCAAATCTCTCTCGGTGAATGAAAAATTCCCAAAGTCAACATCGTAGTAAAACCCATTTTCAATTGGGGGTCCTATTGTAAGTTTAGCTTTTGGATAAAGGGATAAAATACTTTGTGCCAAAATATGAGCAGACGAATGCCAAAATGCAGCTTTTCCCTCAATGTCATTCCATGTGAACAGTTTGAGATCTCCATTTTTTTTTAGAGGTGTAGAAACTTCAATAATATTTCCATTAAATGAGGATGACAAAACATTTCTTGCAAGACCTTCACTAATACTTTGTGCAATTTCCAATGGAGTTACACCTTTTTTGAAAGGACGTTTTGATTTATCAGGAAAACAAATTTCTATCATTTTATTTAATAAAACTTCACAAAGATAGTTGGTCTTATTGAGTGTTACAATGATGGATCAAATATTCCTCTTTTTTCTCTCACCTATAAAAGCACTAACAATAGCCATAATACCTTTAAAACCATTATAAATAGCTAATAATAAAAATAATAATCCAATACTCAGGACAAAAAAATAAAAAGGATGTTCCTGGTTTTTAAATGACTGATAAAGAATTATCGGACCAATAAAGCAGCACAAAATTGAAATTGTAATAAGTTTAATTCCTTTTTTTAATAATTTTTTGTCCAACTTAGATGTTGTATTTGATAAATGTGATTTTTAAGTAAAAAAATTAATTTTTATTAATCTCATCAATTGCTTTCCTAACACTGCTGTGAATTTTTAACTGAGTTCTAACTAAATTAATGTCTGCTCCAGTTATATCTAATACAATTTTTTCAGCTCTACTTTGAAGCTTATTATTTGAGAGCTGCATATCTACCATTTTATTTCCTATGACACGGCCCAATTGAATCATAGTAGCTGTTGTAATACTGTTAAGAATAAGTTTTTGTGCAGTTCCTGCTTTCATTCTTGAACTACCTGTTAAATACTCTGGCCCGACAATAACTTCAATTGGATAATCACTAACTTCTGCGAGTGGGCTATTCATATTACATACAATACAGCCTGTTGTAATTCCATTTTTTTGAGCTTCTTTTAGACCACCCACAACATAAGGCGTAGTTCCAGATGCTGCAATACCAACTACTATATCTTTATCATTAACTTGGAATGTAATTAAATCATTCCATGCTTGTTTTGTATCATCTTCTGCTTTTTCTATAGATTTTCTTAATGCATCATCGCCTCCAGCGATTATTCCAATTACTCTGTCTGGTGAAGTTCCAAATGTAGGTGGGCATTCTGATGCATCCAAAACTCCAAGTCTGCCGCTTGTTCCTGCACCAATATAAAAAAGGCGACCACCCTTTTTTAAGTGTTCAACAATTATAGAAATTAGTTTAGCAGTTTTATTTTTGACTCTTCCAACAGCTTTTACAGCTTTAATATCCTCCTCATGCATTCCATCTAGCAATTGACTAACAGTTTTTTTCTCTAGCTCTTTGTGATGAGATTCAGATTCGGTGATTTTTTTAAAAGTCATTTAAAAACAATACTTTATCAATATATGCGACTTCATCCAATTTTAGACTCTAAATTTTTTTTCAACTCTGAAAGAAATTGTTGTGTAGTAAGATAATGCGTACTATTGGTGTCTTTTCCATGAATTAAAACTGCAAGATCCTTAGTCATTTTTCCACTTTCCACAGTTTCAATACATACATTTTCGAGTGTCAAACAAAAGTCAATTAAGTTTTTATTATTGTCAAGTTTACCTCTGTGGGCTAGTCCACGTGTCCATGCGAATATAGAGGCAATAGGATTAGTTGATGTTTCATTTCCTTGCTGATATTGTCTATAGTGCCGAGTTACAGTTCCATGTGCTGCTTCAGCTTCCATTGTCTTGCCGTCTGGAGTTACTAAGGTTGATGTCATTAGCCCCAATGAACCAAAACCTTGTGCGACCGTATCGGATTGTACGTCTCCATCATAATTTTTGCAAGCCCATACAAACCCCCCATTCATTTTCATTGCAGCAGCAACCATATCGTCTATTAGACGGTGTTCATATTTTATGCCAGCATTTTTAAAAAGATCATGAAATTCATTTTCATATACTTCTTGAAAAATATCTTTGAAGCGACCATCATATGCCTTAAGTATTGTATTTTTAGTCGATAAGTATAAAGGCCACTTTTTATCCAAAGCCCTGTTCATGCAAGACCTGGCAAATCCATATATAGATGAATCGATATTGTACATACTCATTGCAACACCATTTTCTTTGAAATGGTAAACTTCCCATGTTTTAGGTGTACCCCCATCATCTGGTGTAAAAGTCATTGTTAATTTGCCCCTTCCATTTGTTACAGTATCTGCAGCTTTGTATTGGTCTCCAAATGCGTGCCTTCCTATACAGATTGGTTTTGTCCATCCTTGAACATAACGTGGCACGTTTTTCATAATAATTGGCTCACGGAATACCGTTCCACCAACTATATTCCTAATTGTCCCATTTGGTGATCTCCACATATTTGATAAATTAAACTCCTTTACTCGATCTTCATCGGGAGTAATTGTAGCACACTTTATTCCAACATTGTGTTTTTTTACAGCATGAGCTGCTTGTATTGTAATCTTATCTTCAGTAGCATCACGTGATGTAACTGAAAGATCAAAATACTCAATTTTAATATCTAGGTAGGGGAGTATAAGTTGTTCTTTTATAAACTTCCAGATTATCCTGGTCATCTCATCTCCATCCATCTCTACTACTGGGTTAACAACTTTTATTTTTGACATTAGGTTAAATATTATTTTTTTAAAAGCCCTTAGTAAATTTAGTAAAACCAAGGCAGGGTCTTCCCTAAAATAAAACGGAAATATTTTTAGATTATTATAACTCTTTTATTCTCGCTTTTTTACCACGAAGGTTTTTAAAGTAATAAATTCGTGATTGGCGGACTTTACCCTTTTTATTAACTTCAATTTTTTCTATCGTAGGTAAGTTTATAGGAAATATTCTCTCAACTCCTACTGTTCCCGACATTTTACGAATTGTAAATGTTTTAGAAAGACCTTGACCTTTTATTTGGATTACAGTTCCCTTAAAAAACTGAGTACGAACTTTCTCTCCTTCTCTAATTTGATAATAGACTGTTAGTGTGTCACCGGTTTTAAAGTCTGGAAGGTTTTTGTTTGCTATAAACTCGTTTTGAACAAAATTTATTAAGGGTTCCATGAGGGTGAAATTGTAAATTATGAATAAGGGTTTTTTATTATCTAATTTTTTTTACATAAAAAAGTCAATTTGCAAAATTAAACTTTTTTTGATGTAAACAACACCCCTAAAACAATAATTATTGTTTTAGGGGAGATCTCATATATTATTTCAAAAGATCAGGTCTGCGTTCTTGTGTATGTTTGAAAGACTCCTCCTCTCTCCAATTACTTATCATGGTGGCATTTCCCGATAGTAGAACATTAGGCACTTTCCAACCTTTATAATTTGATGGTCTAGTATATATTGGGGGTGCTAAAAGGTCGTCTTGAAAACTGTCTGAAAGAGCAGACGATTCGTCACCAATTACTCCAGGAATTAGACGAATTATTGAATCACATAAAATTGTAGCTGCTAATTCTCCTCCAGATAGAACAAAATCACCAATTGATATTTCGTCTGTAATCAAGTGATCGCGGACACGTTGGTCAACTCCTTTGTAATGTCCACACAACATGATAATATTTTTCAGTGTTGAAAAAGTATTAATTTTCTTTTGATTTAGTTGGTCTCCATCAGGTGTCAGATAAATTATTGAATCATAATTTCTATTTTTTTTTAGCATCATAATACAACGATCAATGGGTTCAATCATCATAACCATACCAGCACCACCTCCAAAGGGGTAATCATCTACTTGTTTGTTTTTGTTTGTAGCATAATTTCTTAAGTCATGAAAATGTACCTCAGCCTTTCCCATAGCTATTGCTCTTTTGAGTATAGAAGATTCAAAAGGACTTTTAATTAGATTAGGAAATAATGTAATAATATCGATCCGCATCACATTTTGTTTTGAGTTTAAAAATACTGGAAGCCACGATAAATTATAATTCTATTTTTAAAATTGTAATATTATTTTTTCCTTCTCACCATCTGGATTCAAAAATAAGATACTTTCTAAATCATTGATTTTGTAGCCTTTTACGTCTGAAAGAACATCGACTTTATTTCCATTCACTTCTAATATAAGATATCCACTATCAATTCCATTTTGATAAAGCCTTCGGTTGTTCATGTTGGATATGTAAAGACCATAGTCAGTATTGTATTCTTTTTTCTGTTTTGAGGTTAATTCTCTGACCTCCATGTAAAAAAATATAGCACGATTAATTTTTTCTAATTGGACATTAACTTTGTTTTCTCTTCCCTCACGTATGTATAAAACGCCTACTTTTTCTCCAGGTCTTTTTGTGGATAAATACCCAGATAAATCAGCAAATTTGTTTATCATAATACCATCTACACTTTTTATTATATCTCCAGGCTTTAATCCAGCCAGGTCTGCACCCAGGCCTTTTTCTAGATCTGTAATATAAAAGCCCTCTGTTTCTATAACATTAAAACGCTCTGCAGTTTCTGAATCTAATGCTTGACCTACAACACCCAGAAGACCTTTCTGCACATCACCAAATTCGATGAGATCTTCAAAAACTTTTCGAGCTACATTACTTGGCACAGCAAAAGAATAACCAACAAAACCCCCAGAAACAGAAGTTATAGCTGTATTTATTCCAATTAATTCTCCTTGTGTATTTACTAATGCACCTCCACTATTTCCTCTGTTGACAGCTGCATCAGTCTGAATGTATGATTCATTTACACCATCTCTTTTGTTTAGATCTCTTGATTTTGCACTTATTATTCCAGCAGTTACAGTTGAATTTAAATTAAACGGGTTTCCAACAGCTAAAACCCATTCTCCAATTCTAGTTGCATCAGAATTTCCAAAATAAATATAAGGGAGTTTTTTGCCAGCATCAATTTTAAGAACCGCTATGTCAGTATCAGGATCAGTGCCAATTATTTTGGCTCTAAAGGATTTATTATGATTTGTGGTTATTTCTATTTCATTGCTATTTTCTATAACATGGTTATTTGTGATTATATAACCGTCAGGAGATACAATTACTCCTGAACCAGTTCCAATTCTTTCCGGTAATTCGTCTTCATCGTAAAAGTATTTATAAAATGTGGGTAAGTTTGAATTCGACGAACTTGTATTTTTAACATGTACAACAGCATTTATAGTTTTTGAAGCAGCAACTGTAAAGTCAGTACTTTCAGCTGGAATATTTGATGTATTTATTTTATAACTAGTTGGAATTAAACTTTGGTTGGAACTGTCATTTATTTCCGTCTCCGATTTCAAATAGTAATTGTCATATATAAAGACAGATAAAATAGCACTTAAAATAGCTATCGCAAAAGTTTTTATAAATAATTTCATTTTTCTAAATTTTTTGACAAATTTAATTAAATTAAGTAAAAATGATTTTGCTTTAACTCCACTTTAACACCTTTTAAAATGACTACATTTGTTAAGTATGGAGATACATTTTGATAAATATCAAGGAGCTGGCAACGACTTTATTATTTTAGATGACTTTAATAATAAGTATACTAAGTTAAGCATTCAGCAGCTGAGTAAAATGTGTGACCGTAAAACAGGAATCGGGGCAGATGGTGTCATCATTTTATCAGCATCACAAAGTTCAGACTTTGAGATGAAATATTATAATTGTGATGGAAAACTAAGCTCTCTTTGCGGGAATGGTGCAAGATGTGCTGTGTCTTATGCTTATAAAAACAAAATGATCGGTAAAAAAACAAAATTTGATGCAATTGACGGTATCCACGAAGCTTCCTTATTATCGAAGGATATTGTTAGAATAGGGTTTAATGACGTGAAAAATTTTTTAAAGCACAATGAGTCATTTGTAACAAATACTGGATCACCACATTATATAAAAATAGTTGATAATATTTATGAAATAGATGTAAAGAAACAAGGTTCTGCGATTCGTTATTCAAAAGATTTTGCTTCTGAAGGAATAAATGTAAATTTTCTGCAGAAAAAAAATAATTCTAATTTTTTAATTAGAACATATGAGCGAGGTGTTGAAGATGAAACATTAGCTTGTGGTACTGGAGCAGTAGCAGCTGCAATTATTTTGCATCATATTGGTGAGACATCTGGGAATACCAAATTAGATATATGTACTCTTGGAGGTAGCCTAAAAGTTGATTTTAATTTTCATAATGATACATATGAAAATATCTTTTTAGAGGGTCCAGCTAGCTATGTTTTTTCTGGTATATACAAAATATGAACTCCAATAATCTTTTTTTAAGAGCACTTGAACCAGATGATATCGGCATTCTCATGCAAATCGAAAATGACGAAAATTATTGGAAATATTCAAATACTACGGAACCATTTTCAAAGGAAACACTTTATAATTTTATTTCAGAACAAAAACATGATATCTTTGAAATAAAACAAAAAAGGTTTATTGTTTCTAGTCCAAAAATCTCAACCTTGGGGTTTGTGGACCTTTTTGATTTTGAGCCTTTGCACAGAAGAGCAGGTGTTGGAATTGTTATTATTGATAAATTTAGAGATAAAGGACTAGGTAAAAAAGCACTTGATTTATTAATGACTCACTCAAAAAAAAATTTAAATATAAATTGTCTTTACGCGAATATAGCTTTTGAAAATATAGCCAGTATAGGTTTGTTTGAGTCATCGGGATTTGTCAAAGTTGGTTTGAAAAAATCATGGAACTTTTATCAAAATAGCTTTCACGATGAATATCTTTATCAAAAATTATTGTCTTAAGATGATTAAAAAAAGAGCTTTAGTTTTATTTAGTCTACTACTTTCAATTTTAGGAATTTATTTTGTGATACATTTTTACCAGATTTTTTTTTGGTCAAACACAAAATTTAGCAATAACTATTCATACGTTTATATCGACAGAGATGATAACGTAGATTCACTTTTAATACATTTAAAACCAATATTAAAATCTTTAAAATATTTTTCAATAGCAGCTGAAAAAAAAGGATTTTTTTCAAAAGTTCGTCCCGGAAAGTATAGAATTAAAAGAGACATGGGTAATAACGATATTGTTAATCTTCTTCGAACAGAGCGCCTCACTACTAAGGTTGTTTTTAATAATTTAGAGCGTTTAGAGGATTTGGCTGCGCGTATTTCAAAACAAATCGAGGCTGATAGTGTTGAATTATTAAATGCATTTAAAAATGAAAAGTTTTTAAAATCTTTAGGTTTTACTTCGGAAACGGCTCTTGCGATGTATTTGCCAAATACTTACGATTTTTTTTGGGATGTTAAACCCGAAGATTTTAGAAACCGGATGCTGGAATACTACAATTTATTTTGGAATGAGGAAAGAGTTCGAAAGGCAAATGCCTTGAATTTAAGTCCAATTGAAGTTTATATTTTAGCATCAATAGTCCAGAAAGAGTCATTACGTTCTGAAGAACAAAATATAATTTCAGGAGTTTATCTTAATCGTTTGAGAAAAAATATGAAACTTCAAGCTGATCCAACTGTTATTTATGCCATCAAAAAGAAAGAAAAAAACTTTAAAAAAATTATTAGAAGAGTTTTATATAGAGACCTTAAATTGGATTCGCCGTATAACACTTATCGCTATAAGGGCTTAACTCCAGGCCCTATATGTATGCCAAGCCTATCTACAATTGAAGCAGTCCTAAATCCAGAAATCCATAATTATCTTTATTTTGTTGCGTCTCCAACTGATTCAGGTTTTCATCTTTTTTCGAAAAATTATTCAGAACACAATAAAAACAAAAAGCTTTACACTGAGTGGTTAAATAGAAATAAATTATTTCGCTAGCCCCCTCCTTCAATAATAAATATACAAGGGCGTTTATTAAGGTTAGTTTTAACTTTCTTCCATTCCCAAATAGTTTGTGTTTTTATATATTCTGAATCAAGGTTGAGATCACATGCAATACAAAATCTCGTATTATTTTTTAAAGCTTTAAGTGCATCAAAAAAAAAGGAATCATTTCTATAAGGTGTTTCTATGAAAATTTGGGTTTGGTTTCTATTGATCGCGATTTGTTCAAATTTTTTTAAATCTTTTAATCTTTGTTTTTTTTCTATTGAGAGGTATCCATTAAAAGAAAAGTTCTGTCCATTCATTCCTGAACTCATCAAGGCTAAAATTATGGAGGACGGACCAACGTGAGGTTTAACTATTATTCCAGATTCATGAGCTTTTGAAACAATTAAGGCTCCTGGATCAGCAATTCCAGGGCATCCCGCATCGGAAAGAAGACCCATAGAGAGTCCATTCAAACAGGGATCTAAATAACTTCCCAGTTCACTTTTAGTTGTAAATTTATTTAATAGAAAAATATTTAAGTCATCTTGATTTTTATCTGGAATTATTTTCTTTATAAAACGACGAGCACTTCGTTCACTTTCAACTATAAAATTGGATAAGGTTAAGACTTCTTTTTTTACTGAAATTGGAATTACCAGAAATGTGGAGTTGTTTCCGATTGGAGTCGGAATTAAATGTAAGATACCTTTTCTAATTTCTTTTCCTTCCATAATCAAGGCGTAATTTTCATCTACTTGAAATATTGATTTGTTAGAAATAAATGAATAAACGGAAAAAAATATTAATCATACATGAGAATTTAAAGCAATCCCATGGGATAAATAATTATGGAGTTAGTTTTTGACTTAAATCCTCCACGTATTTACGAAACTGTTTATCAGTAAATGTCAAATTATCGACAGTTTTGCATGCATGAAGAACTGTTGCGTGATCTCGTTTACCGATTTGACTTCCAATACTAGCTAAGGATGCCTTTGTAAATTTTTTTGCAAAGTACATGGCTAGTTGTCTGGCTTGAACAATATGTCTCCTGCGAGTTTTGGATTGCAGAGTTTCTATGTCCATCTGAAAATAATCTGAAACCACTTTTTGTATATAATCAATAGAGACTTCTCTTTTTGTGTTTTTTACAAACTTCATTACAATGTCTTGAGCTAAATCTTGTGTAATCTCAACTTTATTAAATGAAGATTGTGCTATTAGGGAAATTATGGCTCCCTCTAATTCGCGTACATTAGTTTTTATATTTTTTGCTACATACTCAATAACATCATCATTGATTGATACACCATCTCTATACAGCTTATTTTTTAATATTGAAATACGTGTTTCGAAGTTTGGCAATTGGAGTTCTGCAGATAAACCCCACTTGAACCTGGAAAGAAGTCGCTGTTCAATGTCTTGCATATCAACAGGAGCTTTATCAGATGTAAGAACTACTTGCTTACCGTTTTGGTGTAAATGGTTGAATATGTGAAAGAATACATCTTGAGTCCCTGTTTTACCAGAGAGAAATTGAACATCATCTATAATAAGCACATCTAACAATTGATAAAAATGAATAAAATCATTACGAGTATTTTTTTTAACAGCTTCAATGTATTGTTGGGTAAACTTCTCTGCTGCAATGTAAAGAACTGTTTTATCTTGATATTTTTCTTTTATATCTACACCAATAGCATGGGCAAGATGAGTTTTTCCTAATCCAACCCCGCCAAATATCAAAAGTGGATTGAAAGATGTTCCACCGGGCTTGGATGCGACAGCTAGTGCTGCAGAACGAGCGAGTCTATTTGAATCTCCTTCTAAAAAATTGTCAAAATTATAACTTGGATTTAATTGAGATTCAATTTGAAGGTTTTTAATCCCTGGAATTACAAAAGGATTTTTTAATTCAGGTGAGTGAGAATTAAGAGGTGCTTCAACGTTTTGAGGAGATAATCCAGCTTTATTATTGCTTGGAATGTTTTCAGTGAATGCAACCTTACCACCAAATGTATTTTCCATCCGGATTGAATAAATTAAACGGGCTTCATCTCCCAACTCCTTTTGCAATGCGGTTTTTAGTAATTTTATATAGTGCTCCTCAAGCCATTCATAAAAAAATTTACTTGGAACTTCTATGCTAAGAACATTATCATTAAGCCTGACAGGTTTAATCGGTAAAAACCATGTTTTGTATGCTTGGGGCTGTATGTTATCTTTTATAAAAGAAAGACATTTATCCCAAACAGAGGAGGCACTAATGTTCATTTATTTTCTATTCTTTATTTATTAGAATTATGGTTAATGTGAACCCGTTTCGTTCTTCACAAATATTCATTAAAAAAACATAAAAAAAAATTAAATAGCTATTGAATTTTAAGTTTTTTTTTTAGATATTCTTCAGGAGTAATTTTGTAATACTTATTAATATTTTCTCACAAAAAATATGAATTCCAAATTTTATGAATTATACTACAGTTGAAGTTCGTGTTCGATATGCGGAAACTGATCAAATGAGTTTTGTGCATCATAGTAATTATTTAAAATATTTTGAACTAGCTAGGTTAGAGTGGTTAAATTTTTTGGATATCTCATACTCACAACTTGAGGAAAGTGGAGTATTAATGCCTGTAGTTAGAGCCTCAGCTGAATATATAAAGCCACTTTTTTTTGATGAAAGTTTTAAAGTTACTGTTTCCTTAATAGATCCTCCAAAAGCAACTTTGAAATTCCAATACGTAGTTGTTAATAGTAAAAATATAATCGTATGTAAAGGAGAAACTGTTTTGGCTTTTTTATCAAAAAAAACAATGCGCCCTACAAGATGTCCAAAAATATTGAACGAGAAATTTAGTTGAAGTAAAAATCTAATGTATCTCCATCAATATTTTTTGAATAGGATTTACTTTTATAAATATTTGGAGAGCCAATTCCATTTTTTAATTTTTTTGTACTTGTAAAAACTCTTGCCTCATCCCAATAGCCCAAGTCAATGAATTTTTGTAGTGTTTTCTTTCCTCCCTCAATTATTACAGATTGTATTTCGTTTAGGTAACAAAATGCAAAAAATTTTTTAAGGCTAAATGGGTTCATAATTGCATACTTTTTACCATTAACTGTATTCATTTCTTTTTCTTTATTAAAAAAAATAGTTGGTTCTTTATCTTCAATTATGAATGAATTTGGGGGTGTTCTATTGTTTGGATCAAAAACTAATCTTAAGGGATTATTTCCCTTAGAAAGTCTATTAGTTAACCTAGGATTGTCATTAACAATTGTTTGAACACCAACGAGTAAAGCTGCTTCTTGACTGCGCCATTTGTGAACAATTTTCCGAGACAAATCATTAGTTATCCAAAACACTTTCCTTGATTTTTTTTCTTGATCTAAAGGAGCTATAAAATTATCTGATGTTTTAGCCCATTTTAAAATGATATATGGTCGTTTTTTTTGATGATAAGTAATAAAACGTCTATTGGCAAAGTCAGTTTCTTTTTTCAGTATACCATACTTAATAATACATCCTGATTTCTGAAGTATTTTTATTCCATTACCACCCACTTTTGGATTTGGATCAATTGAACCAACAACAACTTTTGGAATTAAGAATTTTTTGATAGTGTCAACACAAGGCGGTGTTTTACCATGATGGGAGCATGGCTCTAAATTAATATACATTGTGCTTTTTGAAAGAAGCGATTTATCTCTTACATCTAAAATAGCATTAATTTCAGCATGATTTTTACCTGCCTTTTCATGCCAGCCCCTACCTATAATTTTATGTTTATGAACAATTAATGCACCAACAATTGGGTTAGGATAGGTTTTTCCAAGACCATTTTCAGCTAAATCCAAACAGCACCTCATGAAATATTCATCAGTAATTTTTTTTGAAACCATAATTAAAATTCCCTTGTTTGTACTAAAATCATCTAATTTCTGAAAATTTAATAGTAATAAAATTCACGGATGTTTAGGTAATATTTTAATAATTAAGTTTTGCCGGTCAATATTTTGAAAACCAAAATGTTTTTACTAAAATCGATATAAATATTTTTCAAAATAACAGAGAAAAAATTAATAATCCACATAAAATATAAATAAGAATGACTTTAATGGAGGGAAAAAATTTTTTTTTAAAGAATTTAGAAAATACATATAACAATAATGAGATCATATATTATTATAAATTAATTTTGAGTGAGGTTTTTAAAAGAAATGAATTACAACTTGCTTTAGATCCAAAATCAAGCTTAAAAAAATCAGAATTTACCTTTCTAAAACGGGCTATTAAAAATCTTTTGGCTCAAAAACCAATTCAGTATATAATTGGAAAAGTATCTTTTCGTTCATTGACATTAAACGTTAATGAAAATGTATTAATACCAAGACCAGAAACTGAAGAGTTAGTGGATTGGGTGATAGAAGATTTTCAAAATTTTTATCCAAAAAAAAATATTATTGATATAGGGACTGGCTCGGGTTGTATTGCAATTTCATTAGCAAAAGAATTAAAAAGAAACATAGTTTATGCACTTGATAATGATGATGCAATTTTAGAATTAGCAAAGCAAAATGCAAAGAAAAATAATGTTAAGGTTAATTTTTTTAAAAAGGATATTAATTTTTTGAATTCATTAAACCTAAAAATTGATGTTATAGTTTCAAATCCACCATATGTGTTAAACAAAGAAAAAAAAAATATGAAATTAAACGTACTCAAGCATGAGCCGCACGAGGCAATATTCGTCAATGATCAAGACCCATTGAAGTTTTACAGATTAATTCTAGATTATGCAAAATTAAACCTACAAAAATCAGGACTTATATATTTTGAGATTAATCCTTTACTAATTAAAGACTTGAAAAGACTTATTACTGCATATAATTTTAAAATAAAACAGCGAATAGATATCTTTGAAAAAGTTAGAATGCTCCGCCTTCAAAAATCTCTGTGATGCACGATATACGAAAAAAAATTAATTTTTTAAGAAACGAATTGCATGATCATAATCATAGATATTATGTTGAAGACAATCCAATTTTAACAGATCTTGAGTTTGATTTGATGCTTAAGGAACTTGTAGAATTAGAATCTGAAAATCCTCAATTTTTTGATCCCAATTCACCAACGCAAAGGGTTGGAGGATCCATAACCAAATCATTTAAGTCCTCATCACATCGATATCCAATGTATTCTCTATCTAATACATACACCAAAGATGAAATAATAAAATGGGAAGAAAGGATCCTTAAGGTTTTAGGTAATGATATTACCATATCTTATTCTTGTGAGTTAAAGTTTGATGGAGCCTCAATAAATCTTAGTTATAAAGAAGGAGAACTAGTTAAAGCTTTAACAAGAGGAGACGGCTTACAGGGAGATGAAATTACTGAAAATATAAAAACAATTAAGACTATACCGTTAAGATTAAAAGGTGAATATCCTAAATTTTTTGAAGTTCGTGGTGAAATAATTTTACCTATTAAAGATTTTAATAAAATGAATATGCGAAGAGCAGAATTAGGTGAAGCTCTATACAGCAATCCTAGAAACACTGCATCAGGCAGTTTAAAATTACAAGATAGCAGCCAAGTTGCTAGACGTCCATTAAAATGCTTTATTTATTCAGTAGTAGGTGATGAACTAAACTTGTATGATCAATTCGAAGTATTAAAAAAAGCAAGAGAATGGGGGTTTAAGGTTCCTAATTCCGCAAAACTCGTTGATTCAATAGATAAGGTTTTTGATTTTGTAAAATATTGGGACTCTGAAAGAGGAAAATTAGATTATGAAATAGATGGAGTGGTCATAAAAGTTAATAGTTTAAAACACCAAGATATATTAGGTTATACAGCAAAATTTCCACGTTGGGCCATAGCTTATAAATATAAAGCAGAACAGGCTGCAACTATATTAGAAGGAGTGCATTTTCAAGTAGGAAGAACAGGAGCTGTAACTCCTGTCGCAAGGCTTAAACCAATTTCGATTTCCGGAACTCTGGTGAAACGAGCTTCTCTACACAATTCAGATCAGATAGAAAAATTGCAATTGAGACTTGGAGATACAGTATTTGTGGAAAAAGGAGGAGAAATAATACCAAAAATTACAGGGGTTAAAGAATTAGAAAGAGGAGATTTCTCCGATAAAATAAAATTTATAAGTAATTGTCCAGAATGTAACTTTCCTCTGTTTCGTGAAAAAGGAGAAGCCCAACATTATTGTAAAAATGAAAATGTATGTCCACCACAAAAAATAGGAAAAATTCAGCATTTTATAAGTAGAAAGGCAATGGATATTGAGGGTTTAGGAGGTGAAACTGTAGCTATGTTTTATCATGCTGGTTTAATTTCTAGTATCTTAGACTTATATAAAATAAATAAGGAACAAATTTTACCTTTAGATGGGATGGCTGAAAAATCAGCAAATAATATTGTTAACGCTATCAGTAAATCAGTTGAAAAACCATTTTCAAAGGTCCTATTTGCCCTTGGAATAAGATACGTTGGTGAAACAGTAGCAAAAAAACTTGCTAAATCATATAACTCCATTGATAATTTGATATCAGCATCAAAAGAAAACTTGACAAATACTGAAGAGATTGGCGAAAAAATTGCTCAAAGCATTATTAATTATTTTTCAATTCAAGATAATTTAAAACTTGTTAAATCTTTAGAATCATTTGGGTTAAAAATGAAAACTTTAAATAACCCCAATTATAATCATCCAGCATTTTATAATAAAAGATTTGTGATATCAGGAATCTTTGATGCTTACAACCGAGAGGAAATCAAAAATGAAATTGAAAAACTTGGTGGAATTTTAGTAACTTCAATATCTTCAAAAACCGATTATCTTGTTGCCGGGAAAGGCATTGGACCATCTAAAGAGATAAAAGCGAAAAGTCAAAATATTCCAATATTATCTGAAAAAGACTTTGATAATTTAAAAAGTTCATAAGCACCTAAAATTGTTATATTTATAACTAAAAATATCCTTAGCTAAAAGATTGATTTTTATTTTACTCTCTCGTAGTTAGGATATATTTATTTAAAATGACTGATCTTTTTAAAAATATTTTTTTGCGCTACAGATTAAATAAAAGATTAAAGATCCTTGAATCAAAATCTAAAGAGAAAATTAAGTCTTTTAGTTCAATGGTGATTTTAACCTCAAATAATGAGATTGATGAAAAAGTTTTTTTCTCGCTCGCGGATTCATTGAAAATATCCTCAAAAAAAATAACTTTGGTTGTAATTAGTGACAAGAAATTTTCAAAATCCAAAGCAAGATTTAGAAAAATTATTTACTGTTCAAGAGAAAAAGTAGGATTGTTGGGAAAATTTGACAGTGAAATGTTGTCTTTTTTTGATCAAAAGTTTGATTTATTGATAAATTATTTTTCCATCAGCAAAATATTTCCAGAGCTTGTAAGTGCTTCCTGTTCGTCTAAAGTACGGCTAGGTTTTTACCAAGTAAATCATATAATTAATGATATAATACTTAATATTGACATAGAAGATAAACAAACTTTTTTAGATGAATCAAAAAATTATTTAAAAGCTCTCTTAAAATAATGAATTTAGAAGGATTAGGTGTAGCAATGATTACACCCTTTGATGTTTATGGTAAAGTAGATTATGATTCTATCCCTACAATTGTTGAAAATATAATTTCTGGTGGTGCTGATTATTTAGTTCTAATGGGAACAACAGCTGAAGTTCCATGTCTTTCAACCCAAGAAAAAAAAGATATTATTAAAATAGTTAAAGAAGCTAATCATAACAGGTTGCCTATGGTAATAGGAATTGGTGGTAATAGTACATACAATGTTATTGATGAAATTTGTCAAACGGATTTATCATCATTTGGAGCAATATTGTCAGTTTCTCCGTATTACAATAAACCATCTCAGGAAGGCATTTACCAACATTTTTCAGAAATTGCAAACTCTAGTGAACTCCCAATTATTGTTTACAATGTGCCATCAAGAACAGGAAGTTCAGTTAATCCATCAACCTTTATTCGTTTGTGTAACGATTATGAAAATATTTACGCTATAAAAGAATCCAGTGGTGATTTGTCACAAGCAAGAGAAATAATTAATAACTCATCTCCACAAGTTCAAGTTATATCAGGAGATGATTCAATGACTTTACCTATACTTCTAGCTGGAGGAGTCGGAACTATATCTGTATTGGCGAATGCTTTACCTAAAAACATTGTAAATCTATTCCACCACATTAAAAATGGAAATCTAAATGAAGCCTATGAATTAAATCATCGTTTAATGGATATGATTAAATTGCTATTTGAAGAAGGTAATCCTGTGGGAATTAAAGGACTCATGGAACTTATGGGAATCTGTACAAAAAAAGTTCGCCTTCCTTTAGTTAGTGCTTCTTCACATTTAGTCGATAAAATAGAAAAGGTTTTTAATAATTCATTTTTTGATGTTTCGGGTAGTAAATAATAATATTTCAATTATTGTAGATATTTATTAATTTTATCACATGGAAAAGAAGTTAATTTTTCTAATGTTTTTAGTTTTTTTTTCAAATATATTTTCTTCATGTAGCGAATATCAGAAATTATTAAATAGCGATGATGCATCAGAAAAATATAAACAAGCTGAAATATATTACAACAATGGGGAATATCGTCAGGCTAACCGTCTTTTTGAACAAATCATCCCTAAATATCGGGGAAGACCACAATCTCAAAGAATAATCTTTTTTTTCGCTGAAACCTATTTTCAAACAAAGAGTTATAGTCTCGCTGCATATCAATATGAAAATTTTATTAAAAGTTATCCAAAGAGCGAGCGCATCCAGGAAGCAACATTTAAAGCAGCAAAATGCTATTACCTTCAATCCCCTACATTTAGTCTTGACCAAGAAGAGACATATAACGCAATAGAAAAACTACAAGTTTTTATAAATCTATATCCAAATTCAAAATTTTCTGCTGACGCTAATCAGATGATATCCGAATTACAAGAAAAATTAGAAAAAAAGGATTTTGAAATTGCAAAACAATATTTTACGATTCGTGATTACAGGGCAGCTATAAAAGCAAATGAAAATTTTATTGCTGGTTTTCCAGGCACAAAGTTTAGAGAAGAATCCATGTATATTAAGTTTCTATCACTCTATGAAATAGCTATAAACAGTATTTTTACAAAAAAAGAAATGAGATTGAAACAATTAAAGCAACAATACGAATTAATTTTACGCTACTATCCAGAGACTTTGTTCCTCGAGGATTTAAATAAGAAAATGGAAAAAGTCAACATTGAACTTCAAAATTTAAACGTAACATAATATATTAAGAAATCATGACAAAATATAGAGAATCCAAAGCAGCACAAACAACCAAAACATACAATCGTAATGAATTAGAATCAAATACTGAAAATATTTACGAAGCTTTATCAATCATAGCTAAAAGATCACTGCAAATAAACTTAGAGATAAAAAAAGAGTTACATGAGAAGCTCGATGAGTTTGCAACACATAATGATAGCTTAGAAGAGATTTTTGAGAATAAAGAACAAATAGAGGTTTCAAGATTTTATGAAAGATTACCCAAGCCACACGCTATGGCTATTGAGGAGTGGTTAAAAGATAAAATTTATTCGCGCCAGACTGAAGATCCAAAATAATCAATCATGGGTCTTTTAGAAGGCAAGAAAATTGTTTTAGGAATTTCTGGAGGAATAGCAGCTTACAAAACACCAATATTAGTAAGAGAACTAAAAAAGCAAGGTGTCGACGTAAGAGTTGTAATGACTCCGGCTTCTAAGGAATTCGTTACACCATTAACACTATCTACCGTATCTGGAAATCCAGTGAAATCTTCCTTTGAATCTATAGATCTAGATAATCCCGTTTGGAACAACCATGTAGAAATTGGAATGTGGGCAGATTTTTTAATAATTGCCCCAGCAACATCTAATACTATCTCTTCAATGGCAAATGGACGTTGTAATAATTTGGTACTAGCCGTTTATCTTTCTGCTAAGTGTAAAACTTTTGTTGCACCATCAATGGATCTGGATATGTATCATCACCCTTCGAATCAAGATAATTTAAAAAAACTAAGATCTTATGGTAATATTGTTTTACCTGTCGGCAAAGGACCACTTGCTAGTGGATTAGATGGAAAGGGAAGAATGCTTGAACCGACCGAAATAGTATCATACTTAATAAATCACTTTCAATCAAAACAACCCTTAGTTGGTAAAAAAGTATTGATAACATCCGGTCCTACTTATGAGCAAATTGACCCTGTTCGATTCATTGGAAATCATTCGTCTAGTAAAATGGGTTTTGCATTAGCTGAAGTAGCAGCAAAATTGGGAGCAAAAGTTACTCTTATTTCAGGTCCTACCAATGAAAAAATTAACCATCTTTCTTCAGTTGAACTTCATTCAGTTATTACAGCTGACCAAATGTATGAAGTTGTAAAGAAATATTATACTCAGTCAGATATTGCTATTGCATCAGCAGCAGTCTGTGACTTTAGAATTGAATCTCCATCCAAAAGTAAAATAAAAAAAACCAAGACTAAAACCACTCTTAATCTTGTTCCAACTAAAGACATATTGGCTTACATGGGTTCAAAGAAAAAAAATCAGTTTCTTTTGGGTTTTGCGTTAGAAACAGATAATGAATATGAAAATGCAAAGGCTAAAATAAAGGAAAAAAACTTGAATGCTATTATTTTGAATTCTTTAAATGATGGGGGTGCTGGGTTTTCAATAAATACAAATAAGATTTCATTTATAAAACCAGATCATTCTATCAAAAAATTTCCACTCCAGTCAAAATTAGATTGTGCAAAAAGTATATTTGAACAAATTTTATCTTCATGAAGTTTTTTATTTACATTTTACTGATATGCTTGCATTGCTTTCAAGCCAGTTCTCAAGAATTAAGTGCCCAAGTGGTAGTAAATTCTGACTTAGTAAATCAAACAAATCAGCAAATATTTAAAACCTTAGAACGTTCTCTTAATGAATTTATTAATACACAAGTATGGACAGATCAAACCCTTTTAAATCAAGAAAAAATCTCTTGTTCTTTTGTATTTAATCTGTCAGCTTATAATAATGATCAATTTGAGGCGACTCTCCAAGTACAATCTGAAAGACCAGTTTTCCAGACAAATTATGACACTCCTGTTTTAAATTTTTTAGATAAGGATATAATTTTCTCTTACCAAGAGTTTCAACCACTTTTTTATAATGAATCAAGTTTTGAATCAAATTTAATTTCATTGATAAGTTTTTATGCTTTTGTAATCATCGGATTAGATGCTGATACTTTTGTAAAAAATGGAGGTAATAAATATTTTGAAATGGCAAGACAAGTTGTAAATCTCGCACAAGCTACAAGTAGAAAAGGTTGGAAACCAGGTGATGGTCTTAGAAACAGATTTTGGCTGGTTGATTCACTAAGATCAAATACATTCAAGGAGTACCGTCAAACATTATATGATTATCATCGTTTAGGATTAGATCAAATGACGAAAGACCCAGTTACTGGAAAAACAGCTTTAATGTTTGCGATTCAAGGCTTGGAGCCGCTATTTCAAAGAAGACCTAATGCATTTTTAATACAATTATTTTTTGATGCTAAAGTAGAGGAAATAGTCAATTTATTCAAAGAGGGACCAAAGATAGATTTTGAGAAAACTGAGGATATCTTAAAAAAAATTGCTCCTTTTTTTGCGGGGAGGTGGAAACAAATCAAAGCATAATTTTGTATATTTTTATCTAAACTAAATCAAATTTGCTTACTAAATTAAAAATAAAAAATTTTGCCATAATTGAAGACTTAGATGTTGATTTTTCAGATGGTATGACATGCATTACTGGTGAGACAGGTGCAGGAAAGTCAATTTTGTTAGGTGGCTTATCTCTTGTTTTAGGGAAACGTGCAGATTTATCTTGTATGTTTGATTCATCAAGAAAATGTATAGTTGAAGCAACATTTCAAATTAGTAAATATTCTCTCAATAAAATTTTTGAGACATATGACCTAGATTATTCTGACGAAACAATTTTAAGACGTGAAATTTTACCTAAAGGAAAATCAAGAGCTTTTGTAAACGATACCCCTGTAAATCTAAATTTGTTAGAAAAAATTAGTGTTAATCTAATTGATATCCACTCACAAAATGACACTCAAAGTTTATTAGAAAATGAATATCAATTTCAGGTTTTAGATGCTTTAGCTGGCAATGATGAGTTACTAATTAAATATAAAAAAACATTAAAATCATTAAAAAAAACTACCAGAGAATATAAAGAAGCTCTTTTTTTTCAATCTGAATCTCGTAATACATTTGAACTTGATAACTTTTTGCTGGAAGAGTTAAGGTCATCGAATCTAAAGATCGGAATGCATGAGGAACTAGAGGGAAAAGTAAATGAACTTAATAGCATTGAATATTTTCAAAATAAGATCGCAAATTCTATACAAATAATTGAATTAGATTCTTATGGAATTTTAGATAAATTCAATGACTTAAGTCAAAACGTTTTAGGAATGTATGAAAAGTCCAACAGGTATGAAAGCTTAAATGGTCGTATTCGCAATATATATATTGAATTAGAGGACATTTTAGAGGATCTCAAATCTCAATTTGATTTGTTAGAAATAAACCCAGAAAAGTTAATTGAATTGAATTCACAAATCGATCATTTGACCTCTCTATATCTAAAACATAAAGTAAAAAATGTAGATGATTTAATATTAATTGAGAAAAAACTTGAAAAAAATATTGATAGAAGTTCAAAATTTGATGAAAAGTTGCTATACCTTGAAAAAAAACAAAAAGAATTAGAAAATACATTAAAAAAATATAGCGGTGAACTTTCAGTTAATCGAAAAAAAACCATATTAATTTTAGAAAAAGAACTTAAAACTTTAGTAAATAAAATGGGTATGCAACAAGCTGAATTCAAAATTGAATTGAATAAAGGGAATGAGTTCTATGACAATGGTACCGATCAAATTTCATTTATGTTTAGTGCGAACAGAGGAAGTAATTTTAAAACATTGAAAAAAGTTGTCTCGGGCGGTGAATTATCACGTATCATGCTAGCTATTAAGGCTATATTATCACAATATAAAAAATTACCAACACTAGTATTTGATGAAATTGATTCGGGGGTGTCTGGAAAAATTTCAAATAGTATTGCTGAGGTAATGGGAACTATATCAACAAAATTACAGGTATTTACAATTACGCATCTACCTCAGGTTGCTGCAAAAGGAAATCATCATTTTAGAGTTAAGAAAAAGGTGGAAAATGATAAAACAATAACCTTTCTAGAAGTTTTAAATCAAAATTCACGAATTGAAGAAATCGCTAAAATGTTATCTGGAAATAGAGTGACAAAAACAGCAATTCAGCATGCTAAACAATTGATGAATTAATTAAAACGTATATTTAATATTTAACAACAAAAAAATGTCATACAAAATTTTGGAGGGTAAAAAGGGAATAATTTTTGGTGCTTTAGATGAGAACTCTATTGCATGGAAAACAGCCGAATCGGTCACTGAAGCTGGGGGTAGTTATGTACTTACTAATGCACCTGTTGCATTAAGAATGGGAAACATAAATATTCTTGCTGAAAATACTGGATCTCAAGTAATCGCTGCCGATGCTACCAATACTGAAGACTTAGAGAAATTAATTGTTAAATCACAAGAAATTCTTGGATCAAAATTAGACTTTGTGTTACACTCAATTGGAATGTCTTTGAATGTCAGAAAAGGTAGGCACTATACTGATTTGGATTATGGCTGGACGACAAAAGGTTGGGATATTTCTGCTTTATCATTTCATAAACTGATGCAGTGTTTATACCAAAAAGATGCCATGAACAAATGGGGTAGTATTGTTGCTTTAACGTATGTTGCTGCGCAAAGAACTTTTCCTAATTACAACGATATGGCTGATAATAAAGCATATTTAGAATCAATTGCGAGAAGTTTTGGGTATTTCTTTGGAAAAGATAAAAAAGTTAGAGTTAATACAATATCTCAGTCACCAACTTTAACAACTGCTGGAAAAGGAGTTGCAGGTCTTGATGGATTCCTTAAATATGCTGAAAAAATGTCTCCTTTAGGAAATGCTACAGCAAAGGAATGTGCAGATTATACAGTCTCTTTGTTTTCTGATTTAACTCGAAAAGTTACACTTCAAAATTTATTTCACGATGGTGGATTTTCGGGTGTAGGTGTTAGCCAAGAAATTATTGATTCTATAAACCCTTCTGATTAGAATCTTATTTTTAGAAAATGTTAAAAAAAATTGAAGGAAATGAAAGATTAAAAAAAAGATTACCTTCTAAGAATCGTCTGCACTTTTTTTTATTTTTTGTTTTTATTTCATTTTCTTTTTGGATCAGTACAAAACTTTCAAATTCATACACAATTGAACAAATTTTTAATATTGAATGGATAAATATTCCCGATAGTATCGTTATTTCTGACAATAATTTAAAATTAAACACTTCTATAACAGCTAGTGGTGTTGAAATTATTTTATATAGATTGTTCAATAATAACTTAAAAATTGATCTAATTCAAGCAAATTTTGAGTTAGATTTTCTCAGTATAAATCTAGCAAATCAAAAATTTTTGATTCAACAACAATTGTATAGTAATACCTTGCTTAACCAAATTACTCCGTCTTTAGTCAAAATAAAATTTAGTCGTCTAAGTGAAAAGAAAATCCCAATTATTCCTAAAACAAGAATAAATTTAAGAGCCGGATATTTGACTGATTCTAATGCTATTAGCAAACCGGATTGTATCCTTGTCCGTGGTCCAAAAATTCTTTTAGATTCTATTTATTATGCTGAAACAGTCGCGTATAACCAAGAAGATGTTTTTAAATCTATTTCAAGAAAAATAAATCTTCGTCCTATACAAGGTGTAAATTTTTCTAAAGATATTGTGGATATTGAACTTTCGGTTTCACGTTATTCTGAAAAAGAATTTAATATACCTATTGAACTGATAAACAAACCAGAGAGTGTTAAAGTTAAGCTTTTCCCTCCTAAGACAAAAATAAGGGCTACAATACCTATGTCAGTTATTGGAAATATTAGAGTTTCAGATTTTATATTAATTGCTGATTACAATCAAATATTAAATGGGCAAACTCAAAAATTAGAATTATTCATCCAAAAAAAACCTATTGGTGTAAAACAAATAATTTTAGAACCAAACGAAGTAAATTATCTAATAAGAAAATGATTATAGTTGGACTTACAGGGGGAATAGGTAGTGGAAAATCCACAATTTTAAATTATCTAAAAAATAATGGATATCCTTGCTTTGAGTCTGATAAAGTTGGCAAAAAACTCTTGGAAGGCGAATTAAAAGATTCCATAATAAAATCATTTGGTAAAAAAATATATTATCCAAAAGGAATCATAAATAGTAGGGCGTTGTCAAAAAAAGTTTTTTCTGACTCTAAATTACTTAAAAATTTAAATAACATAGTACATCCAGCAGTTCATAAAGCTTTTATTAAATTCAAAAATAAACATGCAAATTTTCCCATAATAATTAAGGAAGCTGCTATTTTAATCGAAAGTGGAAGCTATAAATCATGTGATTTCATTATTTTAGTTAAAGCACCAAAAAATGAAAGAATAAAAAGAATTGTGGCTAGGGATTCCATTAATGAATCTGATGTAATTGTGAGAATAAATCATCAATGGGAAGATAAAAAAAAAGAAAAATATGCAGATTATGTTATTGAAAATATCAGTTTGGATAAAACATTTGAAAAAATAAAAATTCTTATTGAAAAGTTAAACAATAAAATGGGTATTCACTAAAACAACTTTAATATTTATTTTTGATTTATTAAAAACTATTTGTTAAAACATAGTTCAATTTTTTTTGCCTCTTAATTTTGAAAGAGTTAATCGATGAAAAAAAATCTTTTCATTTCATTAGTAAGCTTTATGATAATTTCTATCCTTGGTATCTTAATACTTCAAGGGTATTGGATTTTTTCGGCTTGGAACGATAAAGAAGAGGAGTTTTCATTAGCAGTACAACAATCTCTTATAAGAGTTGCTGAAGAAATACAAGAGCGTGAGTTAACAGATTATATAAATGCTTATGAAAAATTAATAGATTCGATTGGAACTCCAGATGATGCTAGTTTTGCTAATGTGTTTTTGTTTTTGGATGAAGATAAGACAAACAATCTAGTTTCTTACTATGCCTTCGGAATCCTTGAGGAGGATTTTAAAATCACCCCTTATTTAGACCCAAAACTTGGAGATACTTTAACAAATTTAACTGATGTAAAACAAGTTCGTAATACAACAATAATTAACAAAAATGATGTTTTTAATCGTGAGAATAATATCGCTGTTTCAGTTGAAAAGATTAAAACTATTGAAAGAATGAATATCGCAAATCAGAGAATCAGATCAACATTTAAAGATTATACTGCGAATACACCTATACATAAAAGACTTAATGTTCAAGAGCTAGATTATGTACTGAAAAAAGAATTTGACGCTAAAATGATAGTCACAAATTATGAATTTGGTATATATGATAATGGATTAGCGACTAAGATTATGTCTAATAATTACATTGAAATACAGAAAGGTTATAAATATTCGATACCAATTTTTCAGGATGAAAAAAGTTTACGAAAATATGAGTTGATAGTATCTTTTCCAGAAAAAGATAAATATGTTTTTTCTTCTATAGTTAGTGTAGGCGGACTTACTTTATTTCTTACTCTTTTTATAGTTTTAGTGTCTTCAAGTGCACTATACCAAATTATTCGTCAAAAGAAAATATCTGAAATAAAAACAGATTTTATAAATAACATGTCTCATGAATTTAAAACACCAATAGCTACAATTAATCTAGCATTAGATGCTATATCAAATCCAAAAGTATCTAAAACACCCCAAAAGATTCTTAAATACGTAAAAACTATACGAGAAGAAAATACTAGAATGTTATCACAAGTAGAAAATGTATTACGTATATCACAATTAGATAGGAGCAATGAGCCATTTCAAAAAACTAAAATTGATATCCATAAGATAATAAAAGAGGCAGTTGGCCATATACAACTAATTTTAAATGATAATTCAGGTAAATTAGTAACAAATTTTAAAGCAAAAAAAATTGTTGTTATTGGAAATAAAAACCACCTCATAAATATAATCGTTAATTTACTTGACAATTCCATAAAATATTGTAAAAAAGAACCTCAAGTCAGCATATTAACTTACAATCAAGATGAAAATTTTGTTTTAAAAATAAAAGACAATGGTATTGGTATGAGCCCTACTATTCAGCGAAAAGTATTTGATAAATTCTATAGAGCAGAATCAGGAAATGTTCATAATGTCAAGGGACACGGTTTAGGTTTAGCTTATGTAAAAAAAATTATCGACCTACATAAGGGTAAAATTTATTTAAACAGTAAAAACGGTATTGGAACTACATTTACCATTTTTCTTCCTAGTAATTATTAATTAAATGTGAAAAAAAAATAGTAATGAATAATTCAAATAAGAGAATCTTAATCGTTGAAGATGATCCTAACTTTGGTAAAATTCTAAAAGAATATCTTACTCTTAATGATTATGATATTGTTCTTGCTAAGAATGGTATCGAAGGCTTTGAGAAGTTTAATAAATCATATTTTGATTTGTGTATTTTAGATATAATGATGCCTTATAAAGACGGCTTTACTTTAGCTAAAGAAATAAGAGAGAAAAATGATGAAGTACCAATTTTTTTTCTTACTGCTAAACATTTAAAAGAGGACGTTTTGAAGGGTTTCAAGATAGGTGCAGATGACTATATGACAAAACCTTTTGATTCAGAGGTTCTTCTGGCAAAAATTAAAGCTACTCTTAATCGGAAGAAAAGAATTTTGGTACCTGATAATGATATTTTCGAATTTACCTTCAGTAATTTCAAACTGAATTCAAAATTGCGTATTTTGACTTATAGGAATGGATCAGAGATTAAACTTTCACCAAAAGAAAATCAACTTTTACGTCTACTTGTAATTCATATAAACGACTTACTTCCTCGTGAAACAGCACTGAATATAATTTGGCGTGACGATAATTATTTCACTTCCAGAAGCATGGATGTATATATTGCAAAGCTTCGAAAGTATCTTATTAAAGACAAAAAAGTTCAGATTTTAAATATTCATGGAGAGGGTTTTCGTCTTGTGATAGAAGATTGATTTTCACTTCTTGGGTGAAATTTTTTAATAATTTGTTTTAGATGATGTGTATCTAAATGTGTATATATCTCAGTTGTTGTAATGCTCTCATGTCCAAGCAAAACCTGAATAGTTCTTAGATCAGCACCATTTTCTAAAAGATGTGTCGCGAATGAATGTCTGAAAGTGTGAGGACTAATTTTTTTCTTTAATCTTGCTTTTGAGGCCAAAGATCGAATTATTGTAAAAATCATTTGTCTTGTTAATCCACGACCGTTTCGATTTAAAAATAATAGGTCTTGGCACTGACTATCTATTTTTTGAAATCTCCTAATTTCATTTATGTAAATTTTCAAATATTTTTTTGAAACTTGACCCATAGGAACCAATCTCTGTTTGTTTCCTTTTCCAGAAACTTGTATAATTGATTCTTTGAAAAATAAATTTGATAAATCTAAATTAATTATTTCTGATACTCTTAATCCGCTACCATAAAGTGTTTCCACAATAGCTCGATTTCGGTGTCCTTGGGGATGAACTAAATCGAGGTTATCTATCATTAATTCAATTTCTTTAACTGATAAAACATCGGGTAATTTATTTCCTAATTTCGGAGTTTCTATAAGGTCAGTGGGATTTGTAAATCGAAACTTTTCAGAAATTAAATAGTCAAAAAAAATTCTTAGCCCAGAAATCCTTCTGGCTTGAGTATGACCACTCAAAGTCTTAGATGTCTCATATATATATTTTTTAACCGTTTTTTGATCACAATTTATTGGTGTTTCATCTATCTTTTGTGAAATAAGAAAATTTTCAAAAGATTGAACATCATAGCAATAGTTTTCTATCGAATTATTAGAAAGACCTCTTTCTATTCTAAGATACATTCTAAAATCACTTAGAGCTTTCTGCCAGTTCATAATTTTAATTTTTGTGTCAATTTTTTGAATTTATATACATTTACTAAAATAATAAAAATGAAAATCAGCATAATTAATGGTCCAAACCTAAATCTTTTAGGAACTCGAGAGCCTGGCTTATATGGTAATCAAACATTTGATGAATATTATTTGAATTTAAAAAAAAGATATTCAAATATTGAGTTTGATTATTTTCAATCTAATGTTGAAGGTGAATTAATAAATCGTTTACAAGAAGTTGGATTTACTTCTGACTTAATATTACTTAATGCAGGTGGCTATACCCATACGTCCGTAGCTATGGGAGATGCTATTAAGAGTATTGATTCATCAGTTATTGAAATTCACATAACAAACACCTTCGCAAGAGATAATTTTAGACATGTTTCTTACATCACTCCAGTCGCAAAGGGTTTAATTGTTGGTTTTGGGTTGGATTCATATCGAATGGCTATTGAAAGTATCTTCAATTAAATAACGAAAACGTTAAATTCACAAAATAATAAACCAATTTAAGCTTAGCCAAAATTGGTGTTTTGATATTTTATAGAGTACTAGTTCATTTCTAAAGTCTAAACCAAATTCTAATTTGTTTTGATCTGAAAATTTAAATCCTAAAAGAGGTGAGGAACGAAACTCTAGGTTATATTTTTTATTTTCATAACAATTAAGAAATTCATTATTGAGTTTTAAATACCATTCTTTATTATCAATTGATCTTCCATTTAAAGGTAATTCAAATGTCATCCTGTATCTAAATCTTATCTCAATAGGTGAATTTACATTTATTGTTTGATCAACTAAAAAACGTTGAGCGATTCTAAAAAAAGCATATTGATTAACTAATGTTAACTGCTGAATATATCTATTTTTAAAATATTTATCACTTGAACGAAATAATAACCCTCCTGCTAATGAACTACTTAGACCTATTCTTTTCGAAATAATGATACTGTAATCAGTATTAAGATGCTGAATTTTGTAAGAATTTTCAAACTCCCTTATAGATTTATAAAATATATTTCGGGATTCAATTTTTAGGTTTATTCTCCATTTTTCTGATAAAATCTTATTAATATTTAACTGAGGTAAGCCACCAAAAGTTTTGTTTTGTGATAAGATTAAGTTACCGAATAAAAGGAATAGAGTTGAAATCCCTAGTCTAAGGTTAGTATTCAAGATTATCAGTATTTTTCATTATGATAATTGCTTTATCTTCAAATTTTCCTTCATTTGAAAATAAATATTCCATCATTTGAAATTTTTTATTTTCTTTTCCTTTAAGAACAATTTCATACTTTCTGGTTAATCTATTTTTTAATTCAACATCTTTTATTACATCAATTAAATTTTCAGGTTTTCCAGTGTATTGAATCTGTACTTTGATAATTTTCTTTTTCTGATAAATGCTATCTAGATAAATATCTATATTTTTTTTTGCAAGCTCAGGAATATTTTTCCATTGAATTTCAAATTCTACATCTTCAATGATTCCTAATGAATCAAATTCGATGCTAAAATTTAAATTGTTGTGAGAAGTTTTTGCTTCATAAGTATATTTGTTAAGCGCTTCATCTTTGTACCATTTTATTTTATTCTTAAAAGTAATTGTGTTAAGATATGATTTCATATTTTCAGGGATCTTACTCTTATTAATACGGTATTCTTTTTCATATTTAACTTGAGTAAAAGCAAATTTTAAATTTAAACATGAAAAACATAAAATGCATATAATCAGTCTCATAGATTAATATTCAATGAAAATAATATCCTAAATAACATAATAATTATTATAAAGCTATAATAAAATTTTAGTTTAAATAAGATGTTAAATTTATATGTGAATTACTTCATTGTATGCATCTGCAACAGCTTCCATAACAGCTTCACTCATAGTGGGGTGTGGATGGACAGTTTTTAATACTTCTTGCCCAGTTGTTTCTAGTTTTCTTCCAATCACTGCCTCAGCAATCATATCTGTAACTCCGGAGCCAATCATATGACAACCAAGCCATTCTCCATATTTTGCATCAAATATTACTTTGACAAATCCGTCTGGATTTCCCCCTGCTTGAGCTTTACCTGAAGCTGAAAAAGGAAATTTTCCAACCTTTATTTCATATCCCTTTTCTTTAGCCTGGGCCTCAGTCATCCCAACAGAAGCTACCTCTGGAGTGCAATAAGTACACCCTGGTATATTTCCATAATCCAAAGGTTCCGTGTTATGCCCTGCAATTTTTTCAACACATAATATGCCCTCGGCAGAAGCAACATGTGCTAAAGATTGTCCCCTGGTTACATCACCAATCGCGTAATAACCTGGTAGGTTTGTTTGATAAAAATCATTTACCAAAATTTTATCGTTATCAGTTGCAATACCAACATCTTCAAGCCCTATATTTTCAATATTAGTTTTGATGCCAACAGCAGAAAGAACAGTATCAGCGCTAAGTATTTCCTCTTTACTTTTTGTTTTAATTGTTATGTCAACGGATTTATTTTTTGTTTCAACTTTTTTAACTTCCGTGTTTGTGAAAATTTTAATCCCGCTCTTTTTAAATGAGCGCTCTAGTTGTTTTGATACCTCTTCATCTTCGACTGGTAAAATTCGATCAAGGTATTCTACTATCACGACTTCTGTACCCATAGTGTTGTAGAAGTATGCAAACTCAATACCAATAGCTCCAGAACCGACAACAACAAGTTTTTTTGGTTGTTTTTCTAAGGTCATTGCTTTTCGATAACCAATGATATTTTCACCATTCTGTGGTATAGAAGGCAATTCTCTAGACCTTGCACCAGTTGCAATAATAATATACTTTGCTGCATATTCATTTGTTTTTTTTCCGTTAGAAACACTTACTTTTTTTCCTGGGAGAACTTTTCCATGCCCATTGATAATGTCGATTTTATTTTTTTTCATTAAAAATTGAACTCCTTTACTCATTCCCGCAGCAACTTCTCTACTTCGATTAATTACTGATTTAAAGTCTTTGTCATATTCCTTAATTGTAAGCCCATAATCTTTGGCGTGTTTTAAATAATTAAAAACTTGAGCTGATTTCAATAAAGCTTTTGTTGGAATACAACCCCAATTCAGGCAAACACCACCGAGGCTTTCTTTTTCTACTATTGCAGTTTTAAAACCTAGTTGTGAAGATCGAATTGCAGTTACGTATCCCCCAGGGCCGCTACCTATAATTATGATGTCGTATTCAGTCATTAGATGTTATTTAAATTCATTTATAAATTTACTAAATATGAGTAATAATTTTTTTAAAATTTATTTTCTTCAGAGAACGAAATACTAGCAGAATTTACACAATATCTCTTTCCAGTAGAGGTAGGTCCATCATTAAATACGTGTCCCTGGTGCCCACCACATTGAGCGCAAACTATTTCAATACGTTGCATACCATGGCTTAAATCATCAACATATTCTATAGCACCAGGTATAGCCATATCGTAACTTGGCCAACCGCAGTGACTGTCAAATTTATTTTCAGATTTATACAATGGGGCACTACAACCTTTACATTTGTATATTCCCTTTTCAAAATGGTTGATGTATTTACCACTAAAAGGAAGTTCAGTACCCTTTTTCCTCAAAATATGAAATTCATCTGGCATTAACTCTTCTCTCCAATCTGCCTCAGATTTTGAAATAGGAAATTTTTTTTGTCTACTCATTTGCAGGAATAAAAATTAATGCAGCAGAATTTATGCAGTGTCTCTGTCCAGTAGTATTTTTTGGACCATCATTAAACATGTGCCCCAGGTGTCCTCCACATTTATTACATTTCAATTCTGATCGTGGATAACCAATTTTATAATCTACATCGTATTCTAAATTTTCTTCAATTCCTTTATCAAAAGAGGGCCAACCCGAACCTGATTCGTATTTATGTTTGGAATTATACAATGGTGCTTTGCATCCCGCACAAACATATACGCCTTTTTTTTTGTTGTAATTTAAAATACCAGTAAATGCTCTCTCAGTACCTGCTTCTCTTAAAACATAATATGACATTTTTGATAACTCTGATTTCCATTCGTCCTCAGTTTTGGTGACATCGTATTTTTTTTCATGTTTTTTATTGTTTTGAGATTTAACATTACATGATATAAGATGTATTAAGACAAATAAAATAGGGATTAATCTCATAATAATTTTTGCTCAAAAATAATGAATCTTTTTTTAGTTAAAATTCAGAATTTGAAATTAAACTTTATTTTAATCAATTCAGTATGACAGTATTTTGTTATTTTGGTAAAAAAAAATCAAAAGATGAGTATAAAAACTCCTTTAAAAAAGGGGAGTAAGAAACTTATTAATGCTTGGGCATTTTATGATTGGGCTAATTCAGTTTATTCTCTTGTAATATCCTCGGCTATATTTCCAATCTATTTTGGTGTAATTTTTTCTGATATAAACACAATAAATATTTTAGGATATCAAATAAAAAATACAGCAGTTATAAGTTTTTTGACTGCTATTGCTTTTTTAATCATAGCATCTTTCTCACCAATTTTATCTGGTATTGCTGATTATATAGGGAATAAAAAAAAATTCATGAAAATTTTTGTCTACCTAGGGTCCTCATCTTGTATCGGATTATATTGGTTTGAACTAGAAACAATTTATTTAGGTTTAATTTTTTATTTTTTGGCGATGATTGGTTTGTGGTCTAGCTTAGTTTTTTATAATTCCTACCTACCTGATATAGCATATCCCGAGCAGCAGGATAGAGCTAGTGCCAGAGGATTTTCCTACGGTTATGTAGGAAGTGTTATTTTGCTACTTGCAAATTTAGCTATGATAATGCAACCTAATTTATTTGGAATTGAGGGTAACAAAACAGATACCTCACTCCAGGCGATGAAATTTTCTTTTGTTTCTGTAGGAATTTGGTGGGCTTTATTTAGTCAATATTCGTTTTATTATTTGCCGAGGAGTAATCATAAGTCAAAAATAACTAAGGACATATTATTAAATGGTTACAGAAAACTTAAATCTGTTTTTTTTCAACTAAAAAATCTTTCAAGGTTAAGGCGATTTTTACCTGCTTTTTTTCTGTATAGTATGGCTCTACAGACGGTCTTATTGGTGGCTGCTTATTTTGGCGAAGAAGAGATCGCATGGACAGATTCAAATCAAAAAACGTTAGGTTTAATTGTAAGTATTTTATTAATTCAAATTGTTGCAATTTTTGGAGCAATTTTAACTGCTAGATTTTCTGAAAAGTTTGGAAATATAAGGGTGTTAATTTCTATAAACATTATTTGGATTATATTGTGTATTATGGCTTATTATGTAAGAACGCCATCACAATTTTATTCCATCGCAGGATTAGTAGGTTTGGTAATGGGTGGACTACAATCATTATCTAGATCCACTTATTCAAAATTATTGCCAAAAACGTTAGATACAACTTCATTTTTTAGTTTTTACGATGTAACAGAAAAAATTGGAATCGTCATCGGAATGTTATGTTTTGGACTTGTTGATCAAATATCAGGAAGCATGCGAAATGGAATTTTATTCTTTATAGTTTTTTTTATGCTCGGTGCGGTGATGTTAAGTAGAATTCCTAAAGAATAATTAAATAAAAAGTTATTTCAGATTTTTATTTATTAAGATTTTTTGTTGACAAATTAGTTAGTCATCAAATAAATTTTAAACTGATCTCAACAAAATTAATGGCACAACTATTGACTATATGTATTATATAATTTGAAATGGAATAGACATTTGATTGTTTTATGGCATTTATTAGAATTAGAGTTATAATATGACAAAACGACTTATAAAATCCAATGAGTGAATCTTTTTTAGGAAATATTGACAATTTGTCACTCCAAGACATTGAATCAGAAGCCGATTTAATACCATTAATGAGTACTGAGGATGAAGAAGCACTCGAAAGTGAATCTCTCCCAGATATTGTTCCAATTTTACCACTTCGAAATACGGTTTTATTTCCTGGCGTAGTGATACCAATCACAGCTGGAAGAGATAAATCGATTAGGTTGATTAAAGATGCAAATTCAACAAATAAAATTATTGGTGTAGTTGCTCAGCAAAATGAATCTGTTGAAAATCCCAACCTTGAAGATATCTATAAAATTGGGACAGTCGCACAAATTTTACGAGTTTTAAAGATGCCAGATGGTAATACTACGATAATAATACAAGGGAAAAAACGATTTAAAATTAAAAATGTTGTTGAGGATAAGCCCTACATGAAGGCATATATTGAATCTGTCAAAGAAAATTTTTCCAAAAAAAATGATAAAAAATTTACAGCAACAATTGACTCAATCAAAGATTTAGCATTGCAAATAATAAATGAGAACCCAAACATTCCTTCTGAAGCTTCTTTTGCCATTAAGAATATTCAGACACCATCATTTTTGATAAATTTTGTAGCATCAAATATGAACGTTAATGTAGTTGAAAAACAAAAAATTCTTTCTGAATTAGATTTATTTCAGAGGGCTATTATGTGTTTGAAATATATGAACGAGGAGTATCAAAAACTTGCATTAAAAAATGATATTCAATCTCGTGTTCGCTCAGAAATAGATTCTCAACAACGTGAATATTATTTACACCAACAAATGAAAACCATTCAAGAGGAATTGGGAGGTGTATCGTATGAAGAAGAGGTTGAGGAAATGAAAGTAAAAGCAAAAAACAAAAATTGGAATATTGAGGTAAAAAATCATTTTGATAAAGAATTGATTAAAATGCAACGAATGAACCCTCAAGTTGCTGAGTATTCAATTCAAAGAAATTATCTAGATCTGTTTTTAGATCTTCCTTGGAATGAGTTTTCAAAAGATAATTTTGATTTAAAACGTGCTGAAAAAATTCTCAACAGAGATCACTTTGGATTAGACGAAGTAAAAAAAAGAGTACTTGAATATTTAGCTGTTCTTAAACTTAGAAATGATATGAAATCACCTATTCTTTGTTTATTTGGACCCCCTGGCGTAGGAAAGACTTCCTTAGGGAAATCAATTGCCGAAGCATTAGGGAGAAAATATGTACGGATTTCACTTGGTGGTATGAGAGACGAGGCTGAAATAAGAGGACATAGAAAAACATACATTGGTGCTCTTCCTGGGAGAATATTACAAAATTTAAAAAAAGCTGGAACCTCAAATCCAGTTTTTGTTTTAGATGAAATTGATAAAATCGCAGCAAGTTTCCAAGGCGATCCAGCCTCAGCATTACTTGAAGTTTTAGATCCTGAGCAAAATACTGATTTCTATGATAATTTCTTGGAAATGGGTTATGACCTTTCTAAAGTAATGTTCATTGCAACTGCAAATAGTTTAGAAACTATTAGTAGGCCATTAAGAGATAGAATGGAAATGATAAATGTTAGTGGTTACACTTTAGAAGAAAAAACATCTATCGCACAGAAATTTTTATTGCCAAAGCAACTCAAGGAGCACGGTATGGGAAGAAAGCATTTAAAGTTAAAAAGATCTGTTTTGGAAAGAATCACAGAATGCTACACACGTGAATCTGGTGTAAGAGCTTTAGAAAAACAAGTTGCTAAGGCAGTTCGTTTTGCTGCAAAATCGTTAGCTATGAACCAAGATTATAATTACAATCCAGAGATTAAAGACCTAAAAAAAATTCTTGGTCCACCAAAAGTGTATAGAGATATTTATGAGAATAATTATGTTGCTGGTGTTGTGACTGGACTAGCTTGGACCGCAGTAGGAGGAGACATACTTTTCATTGAGTCTGCCATTTCACCTGGTAAAGGAAACTTAAGCATAACTGGAAATTTAGGTAAAATTATGAAAGAGTCGGCTACTATCGCAATGGAGTATATCAAAGCAAACAAGAGCCAATTAGGTATTTCAGAATTTAATTTTGAAAATTATAATTATCACATTCATGTCCCTGAAGGTGCAACACCTAAAGATGGGCCAAGTGCAGGAATTACCATGTTAACTTCATTAGTATCGCTACTTACTCAAAGGAGGGTAAAAAAGAATTTAGCCATGACGGGTGAGATTACTCTTCGAGGTAAAGTACTTCCAGTTGGAGGAATAAAAGAAAAGATTCTTGCAGCTAAACGTTCAAAAATTAAGGAAATAATAATATGCGAGGAAAATAAAAAAGATGTTGAAGAAATTAATCAATCTTATTTAAAAGGACTCAAGTTTCACTTTGTAAAAGAGATGAAAGATGTAATTGAAATTTCAATTACTAACCAAAAGGTCAGGGGAGCAAAAAATTTACTTACAACTAAATATTAACTACAAATATTTATGGCAAATCATCAAAAAATTATAATTGCCATAGACGGTTTTGCTGCTACAGGAAAAAGCTCAATAGCGAAGCGTCTGTCAAATTCACTCAATTATATTCACATTGATTCTGGCTCAATGTACAGGGCAGCTACACTATTTGCTTTAAGGTTAGATTCTAAAAATAATCTTAATCCAAAAAAAATTATTCAGTCTCTGTCAGAGATTAAAATTGAGTTTAAAACAATAGAAGATGGCCAATTAATTTTTTTAAACAACGAAAATGTTAGTTCTGAAATAAGAAAACCTCACGTAACAAATCAGGTTAGTAAACTAGCAAAAATACCTGAACTTCGGTCTTATTTAGTAAAATTGCAAAAAGAATTTGGAAGAGACAAAGGGATTATTATGGATGGAAGAGATATAGGAACTATTGTCTTTCCAGAGGCAGAATGTAAATTTTTTCTTGTTGGAAATGTCGAAGTTAGAGCAAAGAGAAGGTATTTTGAGCAACGAAATAAGGATAATAAAGAGACTTATGAAAAGGTTTTGAAAAGCTTAATTAATAGAGATAAATTAGACACAGATAGAATAAGCAGTCCTCTTGTGAAGGCTGAAGATGCTGTTAAAATTGATGTAAGCGATCTAACAATTGACGATGTTTACAATAGAATGTGGTCGCACATAAAAAAGAAATTAAATAAAATCTAAATTAAAAAAACTCTTTTGTTATTTGAATATCAATCTATTACTATTATATTTGCAAGCTTTTAATTAGATAGAAAAACCGAGAGCAATTAATATTTTACAAACATCTTCTATCCGAGTAATTGAGGTTTTTCCTGCGGGGTGGAATACAAAATAATATGAAATGGCTAAAAAACCGTCTCAACCCAAAGTTACAAATAAAGTAACATCCAAAGTATCAACTACAAAAAAGGCAGCGTCTAAACCAACAGCAACAAAAAAAGCTGCGGCCAAATCGACAACTTCAAAAAAAACAGCT